>Ga0070691_10000259_pt1 | contig 18316 bp, 17 predicted proteins | sample KBSK1101metaG_FD_64673 | JGI IMG/M metagenome (GOLD analysis project Ga0070691, IMG submission 64673) | Corn, switchgrass and miscanthus rhizosphere microbial communities from Kellogg Biological Station, Michigan, USA - KBS K1-10-1 metaG | ecosystem: Host-associated > Plants > Roots >... | reverse complement strand
CTTTCCGCGACCGATCACCCGCTTCAGGCACTCGCCGACCTGCTCACCATCAAGCAGCTGCTTGGCCGGGCGCAGGGCGCCAAGGTCGCCTTCATCGGCGAGGGCAACAATGTGTCGCGCTCGCTCGCGGAAGCCTGCGCGCTCGTCGGAGCCGAGTTCACGATTGCAAGCCCCGAAGGCTACGGCCTCGGCAACGCGCCCGACGTGCGGCAGCTCACCGATCCCGATGAAGCGGTCGAGGGTGCGGACATCATCTACACCGACGTCTGGGTGTCGATGGGCGGCGAGGACAGCGCCGAGCGCCGCGCCGCGTTCGAGCCTTTCCAGGTCGACGAGGCATTGATGGCGCGCGCTCCTGACGCGCGATTCCTGCACTGCCTCCCCGCTCATCGCGGAGAGGAAGTGACCGCCCCAGTGATCGACGGACCGCGCTCGGCCATCTGGCGGCAAGCGGAGAATCGCATGCACACGGCGCGCGGCGCCATGCTCTGGTTGTTGGAAGGCAAATGACGAACAAGAAAATGAAAGTCGTGCTCGCTTATTCGGGCGGGCTCGACACCTCGATCATCCTCAAGTGGCTGCAGACCGAGTACAATGCCGAGGTCGTCACCTTCACCGCCGACCTTGGGCAGGGCGAGGAGGTCGAGCCAGCGCGGCGCAAGGCCGAGATGCTGGGCGTTCGGCCGGAGAACATCTTCATCGACGACCTGCGCGAGGAGTTCGTCCGCGACTTCGTCTTCCCGATGTTCCGCGCCAACACGCAATATGAAGGTGATTATCTACTCGGCACCTCGATCGCCCGTCCGCTGATCGCGAAGCGGCAGATCGAGATTGCGCGCAAGGTGGGCGCCGACGCGGTCTGTCACGGCGCGACCGGCAAGGGCAACGACCAGGTGCGCTTCGAGCTCGGCTATTATGCGCTGCAGCCCGACATCAAGGTGATCGCCCCGTGGCGCGAGTGGGAGTTCCAGAGCCGCGAGGCGCTGCTCGATTTCGCCGAGAAGCACCAGATCCCGATCGCCAAGGACAAGCGCGGCGACGCGCCCTTCTCGGTCGATGCCAACCTCCTGCACTCGTCGTCGGAGGGGAAGGTGCTGGAGGACCCGGCCCTGGAAGCGCCGGAATATGTCCACCAACGGACCATCTCGCCCGAGGACGCGCCGGACAGGGCGACGACCATCACCATCGACTTCGAAAAGGGTGATCCGGTCGCGATTGACGGGCAGCGGCTGTCACCGGCGGCGCTGCTGGCCAAGCTCAACCAGCTTGGCCACGACAACGGCATCGGCCGGCTGGACCTGGTCGAGAACCGCTTCGTCGGGATGAAGTCGCGCGGCGTGTACGAGACGCCGGGTGGCACCATCTTGCTCGCGGCGCATCGCGGCATCGAGAGCATCACGCTCGACGGCGGCGCGATGCATCTCAAGGACGAGCTGATGCCGAAGTACGCGAGCCTGATCTACAACGGATTCTGGTTCGCGCCCGAGCGCGAGATGCTCCAGGCGGCGATCGACAAGAGCCAGGAGCATGTCTCGGGCCGGGTCACGATGAAGCTCTACAAGGGCAACGCCACCGTGATCGGCCGGACAAGCAATCAGTCGCTCTACGATCAGGATCTCGTGACCTTCGAGGAAGGCTCGGGGAGCTACGACCACCGCGACGCAGCAGGGTTCATTCGGCTGAACGCGTTGCGGCTGCGGACGATTGCCAAGCGGGCACGGCGGTTGAGCAAATAACTCGTCATCCCCGCGCAAGCGGGGACCCAGATTCTTTTGCTTAGCTAGGTTCCCGCTTTCGCGGGAATGACGAAGAAGTGAGCTGCTCCTTCGCCGCCGCGATCTGCTCGCGCACGCGCTCCGGCGCGGTGCCGCCGTAGCTGGTGCGGCTGCGCACCGAGGCGTCGACGCTGAGCACGTCGTACACCCGCTCGTCGATCCGGCCGTCGATGTGCTGGAGTACGTCCACGGAAAGGTCGGCGAGATCGCAGCCGCGATCCTCGGCAGCCTTCACGGCGCGGCCGGTGATGTGGTGCGCCTCGCGGAACGGAATATCCGCCTCGCGTACCAGCCAGTCGGCGAGATCGGTCGCAGTCGAGAAGCCCCGCGCCGCCGCGGCGCGCATCCGTTCGGGCACGAACTCCACGCTCTCAAGCATCCCGGCGAGAGCCTCGAGCGACAGGATCAGAAGGTCGCGGGCCTCGAACACTGGCTCCTTGTCGTCTTGCATGTCCTTGGAATAAGCGAGGGGCAGGCCCTTCATCGTCACCATCAGTGACGTGAGAGCGCCGACGATCCGCCCGCTGTGCCCGCGCACCAGCTCGGCCGCGTCAGGGTTGCGCTTCTGCGGCATGATCGACGAGCCGGTCGAAAACTGATCGGAGAGTTTGACGAAGCCGAACGGCGCGCTGGCCCAGATGATCAGCTCTTCGGCGAGGCGCGACAGGTGCAGGCTGCACTGCGCGTCGGCCGTCAGATAATCGACCGCGAAATCGCGGTCCGAGACGCTGTCGAGGCTGTTCGCGGTCGCGCCGTCGAACCCAAGCGCATCGGCGGTTCGCTCACGATCGATGGGAAATCCGGAACCTGCCAGCGCTGCGGAGCCAAGTGGACTCTCGTTCATCCGTACGCGGGCATCCGTGAAGCGCGACACGTCGCGGCGAAGCATCTCATAGTAGGCCATCAGGTGATGGCCGAGAGTCACTGGCTGCGCGACCTGGAGGTGGGTGAAGCCCGGCATCACCGTTTCGGCATGCTCGTCGGCGCGCTCGACCAGCACGCGCTGCAGTGCGCGGATCGCATTCACCGCCTCGTCGCAGGCATTGCGCACCCACAGGCGGAAGTCGGTCGCGACCTGGTCATTGCGCGAACGTGCAGTGTGCAGCCTGCCGGCCGTCGGACCGATGAGCTCTCCTAGCCGGTGCTCCACGGTCATATGGATATCCTCGAGCTCGAGCCGCTCGGGAACGCCATCGCGCTCGTACTCGGCGGCGATGTCGTCCAGCCCTCGCAGAATGGCCGCGCCGTCCGCTTCGGAGATGATCCCCTGCTCGCGGAGCATGACGGCATGCGCCTTCGAAGCCGCGATGTCCTCGCGCCAAAGGCGCTTGTCGAAAGCGATCGACGCGTTGATGCGCGTCATCAGCTCGTCCGGCTTGGTTTCGAACCGGCCGCCCCACGTGCGCTGTGAATCGCGCTGTGCTGGAGGCTTGTCTGCCATCGCTCGAGGCGTTGCCACGAGAGGACAAGGGGGTCAAACGGATCGCTTGTCGCGGGCCGGTGCCCTCGCTAAGTCGGCGCCCACGCACCCGTAGCTCAGCTGGATAGAGCGTTGCCCTCCGAAGGCAAAGGCCACAGGTTCGAATCCTGTCGGGTGCGCCAGCCTTTCAGCCGAGGAAGCGGCGAAGCTCCTCGTGCAATTGCATTCTCGCCGAGCCGACGATCATCCCGACATGGCCGGTCGGAATAGCCGCGACCTCGCCGGATGCGACGGTCTGCGGCGGTGCGATGAGGTCGCGCTCGGCAGTGAGGTGGAGTACGGGCACGTTGAGCCTGTCGCTGCCCAGCCACTGGCCTGATCCCGGCAGATCCGCGCCGAACAGCTGCTCGATCAACTCTTTGGCCGCAGGATAGGGCAGGGGCTCGCCCTCATTGGCCCATTCCTCGAGTTCGACGAAGCGGCGGGCTTCGGCGCTCTCGGGGTCGAGGTGGCCGAACTCGGCGAACTTGCGAACGGTGCGCTTGGGATCGAGCGACCAGAAGGCGGCCTGCAGCACCTCCATCGGAAGCGCGCCCAACGCTTTCGCTGCAGCTTCCGAATGATGCCACATGTCCTGGAGCGCGCGGTGCGAAGATTCGGGATAGCGCGCGAAGTGCCAAGGTGCCGCAAGGGTGAGTACGCGTTCCACTCCGACGAGATTGGCGGCCGCGATCGCCATCGTGCCGCCGAGGCAATAGCCGATGAGGGCGACCGGCTCGCCGATGCTGCGCAGCAACGGCAGGAGCAACTCCTCGACGTGTCCGGCGACCGTCAGCTCGGATCGCTCGTCAGCCTTGCCCCAGTCGAGCAGCAGTGACCGCCTCCCCATCCGTGCGATTGCGCCGGTCAGCGACACCTGCTCATCGAGATCGAGGATCCGAGGCGGATTGATCAACGACGGCACGAGCACGACGGGTGGGCCCTCGCCGCCGTGGTCGCGAAGGCACGCACCGCGCATCCGCGCAACTTCCGCTTTCCGCGGCGGCCGCTCGCGCCTCGGAGCCCGTTCGTAGGCGCGCAATCCCGCCAGCGCCTCGGCCGCAAGCTCCGGGTCGCGTGCGGACACCTCCCGTACCAATTCGAGAAACAGCGGCAGCGGCCGTGGCGCGCGTTCATGTTGCGGCGCACTATGCTCCGGTAGTAAGCCGCCGTTGGGGCTCGGGGATTTGTTCATGGCCAAGACTACCGGCAAGGTGACGATCAAGAAGTACGCGAACCGGCGGCTTTATGACACCGAAAGCTCGACCTACATCACGCTCGACCGCCTCGCGCAAATGGTGCGCGAAGGCCGCGAGTTCGAAGTCGTCGACGCGAAGAGCGGGGAGGACATCACCCGCCAGGTGCTGACCCAAATCATCGTCGAGGAGGAAGCGCGCGGATCGACGATGCTTCCGATCAACTTCCTCAAACAGCTGATTGGCCTCTACGGCAACTCGATGCAGAATTTCGTGCCGTCCTATCTCGAGGCAGCCATGGATGCATTCCAGCGCAACCAGAGCGCGGTGAAGGACGCGTTCAGCGGCAACGTCTTCGCCGATCTCGCCAAGCGCAACATGGCGATGTTCGAGGATGCGAGCCGGGCCTTTGCCGGCAAGGGCAAATCGGAAGCCAAGCCGAGCAGCAGCGATGTCGAGCAGCTGAAGGCCGAGCTCGCCGCGCTACAGGCCAAAGTCGATCGCCTGAGCCGCTGACCAAGATGAGATTCGCGCTTGCTGCAGCGTTCGCGCTGATCGCCCCTTTGTCGCTCGCCGCGCAGACAGCGCCGACTTCACCCGATCTTGCAACGGCGACGCCGATTTCCGGGAGCTGGAGCTACGCCGCGACGAGCGGCGGCAGCGAGGCGATATTCGTCAATGCAGGCGGGTTCCCGCAACTTTGGGTGCAGTGCACGCGAGCCACCCGCCGCGTCAGCATCGCCAAGCCCGCCACGGCCGCAGCGCCGTCGCTGGCCGTGTGGACGAGCTCGCTGACGCGAAGCGTACCCGCGAGCTTCAACCCGGCGACAGGACGGCTGACCATCGAATTGGCTGCGAGCGATCCGCTTCTCGACGCGCTGTCGAACAGCCGCGGACGCCTCGGTTTCACGGTTGGAAGCGAGCCATCGCTGATCGTCCCGGCGTGGGCCGAACCTGCGCGCGTCGTCGAGGATTGCCGCGCCTAGTCGGCGCGAAGCGCAAGAGTTTGCCGAAATTTCACGCAAGTACAAGTCTTGCGCTTCGCCTAACCATGAATCATCTTCAAGGCTGCTTCAACGCAGCGAAAGGAGGTGATCCGATGTCTCATGGTTCAGCAGGGAGGTCGGAAAGGGGTGTTCGTAGGCCCTAAAAGCTGACGAACGGCCACATCTCCGGCCGCTGACCATGTCGAAGGGCATCGCTGCGAGACGCGGCGGTGCCCTTTACATTTGCGCAGAATGGCGGACTTCCGGGTTCATTCGGGAACCGTTACAGCTGTGAAGTGTCTTTGCCCCACGGAGGGAGATAACAGATGGCGAAATCCGCACGTAAGAGTTCTTCCCGCTCTTCTTCTTCAAAAGGGTCTTCTTCGAAAGGCAGCAACGACACGGTAGACAAGCTCGCCAAAGCGGCGATGAGCAAGGAAATGCTCGCCGCCGGCCTGGCCGCGGCCGCCGCGGCAATCAGCGCGAGCCCCAAGGCGCGTCGCGCAATCCGCGATGCCGGCCTCGACGCCGCCGACACGGCCTCCCAGGCGGCAAGCAATGTGATGGCCAGCGCGACCAAGCTCGGCTCGCTCATCGCCGAAGCGGTCGCCGAGGCGGCGCAGCGCGTGATGACCGGCAAATGGTCGATGGAAGGGAGCGCGAGCACGAGCTCCAGCTCCGGATCGTCTTCGGGCTCGAGCCGCAGCAGCGGCGCCCGGAAGTCGACGGCCAAGCGCTCGACCGCAAAGCGATCCACCGCCAAGCGCAGCACTGCGAAAAAGGCGAGCACGACGCGGGCGAAATCCGCGAGCAGCACGGCGTCACGCAGCGCCGCCGTGCGCAAGTCACCCGCGAAGAAAGCGACTTCCAGCCGAGCAAAATCGTCGCGCGGAACGGCCTCGCGGTCGCGGCGTACGACGAAGCGCAGCCCCAGCGGCGGCGGTAGTTCGGGCGGTGGCGGAAGCTCCGGCGGAAACGCCTAAGCCGCTCGATCCTCGAACTGAAGGCGCGCGAGCCGCGCGTAGAGACCGCCGCGCGCATTGAGGGTCGCGTGCGTGCCTTCTTCGACGATCCGACCGTCCTCCATCACGACGATGCGGTCGGCCGCACGCACGGTCGCAAGTCGGTGAGCGATCACGATCGTGGTGCGATCCTCCATCAGCCGGTCGAGCGCGTCCTGGACCAGACGCTCGCTTTCGGCGTCCAGGGCCGAGGTTGCCTCATCAAGCAGAAGGAGGGGCGCGTCGCGAAGGAGCGCGCGGGCAATGGCAATGCGCTGGCGCTGGCCTCCTGACAGGCGCGCTCCACCTTCGCCCATGTAGGTGTCGAGTCCGTCGGGAAGCGCCCGCAGGAACTCCTCGGCATTGGCGTCGCGAGCCGCCTGCCACAGGGCATCCTCGCCAGCGTCCCAGTTGCCGTAGCGCAAATTGTCGCGCGCGCTTGCAGCGAAGATCACCGTTTCCTGCGGCACCATCGCGATTTGATGGCGCAAGTCGGCGGGATCGAGGTCGCGAAGGTCGATGCCGTCGAGCAGGATTCGGCCTTCGTCGGGATCGTAGAAGCGCTCCGCGAGCTGAAAGATGGTCGTCTTGCCCGCGCCCGATGGACCAACCACGGCGAGGCGCTCGCGCGAACGAACCTCGAGGCTGAACTCCCGCAGCGCCGATGTCTCGCGCCGGGTCGGATAGTGGAAGGTCACATCCTCGAACAGCAGCTCGCCGCGCGGAGGCTCCGGCAGCGTGGCGGGCTGCGCTGGAGCGCGAATGTCCGGTTCCGCGTGGAGCAGCTCGCCAAGACGTTCCGATGCGCCGGCCGCGCGCAGCAGGTCGCCATAGACTTCCGTCAGGTTCCCGAAGGCGCCGGCGAGCAAACCTCCGTAAAGCACGAACGCCGCGATCGTGCCGCCGGTCATTCGGCCCGCGCTGACCTCTATCGCCCCTTCCCAGATGACGAGGGTGATGGCCGCGAACATCAGGAACATGACGATTGCAGTCATGACCGAGCGCACGAGGATCCGCCGCTTGGCGGTCGCGAACACCCGGCCGACGGCGTCTCCGAAACGCGTCGCTTCGCGGCCCTGCTGGTTGAAAGCCTGGACGATCTTCATCGCGCCAAGCACTTCGCTAGTGACCGTGCCGAGATCCGCGATCCGGTCCTGGCTGCGGGTCGAGATCGAGCGCACCCGGCGGCCGAGAACCGCGATTGGAAGAACGACAAGAAGCGCACCAGCGAGAATCATCAGCGCCAGCTTCGCCGCAAGCGCGAAGAGAATGACGATGCAGGCGATGCCCAAAATCGAATTGCGCAAGGCGACCGATACTGTCGTACCCACGACCTGTTCGATGATCGTAGTGTCCACCGTAATGCGTGAGGTGATCTCGGCGGGCCGGTTCTCCTCGAAGAAAGCGGGTGACAGACGTAGCAGATTGCGGTGCACGGCAAGCCGGATGTCGGCCACCGTTCGCTCGCCGAGCCACGAGACGAAATAGAAACGGATGGCTGTGGCGAGCGCCATCACGCCGACGAGCAGCAACAGATATTCGAACCAGCGGGCGATGTCCCGAGTGCTTCCCGCACCGGTGGCGAAGCCTTTGTCGATGATCAGCTTGAATGCGTAGGGCACGCCGGATGTCGCCCCCGCGGCGATCAGCAGTGCCAGCGCGGCGATCACAATGTGTCCAGGGTAGCGGAGCGCGAATCTCCACACCATGCGAAGGTTGCGGATCGACCGGCCCTGGGGGCGGTTGCGGATCGTGACGGCCATGCCGTTCCCTATCAGCCAGTCCGTGCCGCCTCAAATGACGCTTTGGACATGGGTAATTTGCTGCTGCTCTCGCTGTTGCCTCGGTGGCGATACGAGGTAGTAAATGCGAGTTTAACGAATCGCGAGGCGAGTGAGCGATGGCTTCGGACGAAATTCACGGCCGGCACGGCTTTGCAAAGCTCCTTGCCGAGCTGACCGACAGCGACCTTGTCATTGAGGTTGCAGCAAATTCGAGCGCGCGCCGGACATCCCAGCTTGCGCCGGTGAACAAGCTCCGCGAGGCGGTCGACGCTTCGTACCGGGCGCTCGCGGGCTCGGTCGATTTCGAGCTTTCGACCGTAGCCATGCTCGAGGAAATCGAAAAGCGCAGCCTGTCGATGTGGCTTCGCGTCGACACACGCGGCAAGGATCGGTCTGAGAGCGGCGACGGATCGCTGCTCAAGTTCCTTGCGCGGGGGATGTTGGCGATTGTCGCCTGGATGGACGGCTCGCCGACGCTGCAGCTTGCCGACCTTCAGCAGGCGATCCGGGTGCTCGCCTGGGGCACTTCGATCACGACGACAGCTCACCCAGTCCTGCCTTCGTCCGCCGACCTGGTGAATGCCATCACCGCCTGGCAGAAAGCCAAAGCCGCGTTCGATCCGAGTGACGCGGTGCGGATCTTCACCAACAACGGCTCGGCCGAGCTCGACCTGTCCAAGCGGATCGAGGACGCCCGGACTCTCTTGCTCGCGCGCAAGCTGGTCAACCATTCGGCCGACATGATCTTCATCGTCGAAATGCCCGACTACCAGGGCTCCCGCGAGTGGCTTCTGAAGCATGGCGACACGCGGACCGTCGCTGTTTGCGATCCAGGCACTCTACTCGACAAATTCTACAATCGGGAACTCGACATCCGTCCCGGCGACGCGCTGCGGTGCAAGGTCGATTTCGAAACCTCCTACGGTCCGGATCACGAAGTCCTGTCGGAGCGCTATCGTATCGTGCAGATCGTCGAGTTGCTTCCCGCATCGCGGCCCGGGAGCGAGCCGGACCCGCGCTCTGAACGTAGCGGGGAGCGGTCCGCCTTCCCCGAGCTCGAGACGACGACGTCCTAGGCCGCTCAAATCGCGGCAGAATTTTTGCGCCGCAACATAAGCTTGCCAGCGGAGCAAAGGTCGCCCACATCTGTTGTCGTTACGAGGCAAAAGATGAGGTTCGATGCTTTACGACGCCTATGAAGTGCAGCGCTCGCTTCTCGCAGGTGCGAGCAAGCTTGCAGGTCTAGGCGCCGGATGGCTCAACAACCCCGCCAACCCGCTCGGCTATAGCGCCATGGGGCCGCTGGTTGCCGCCAGCCTCGAAGTGTTCGCCCACGCGGCGGCGCCCCGTGGCAAGCCGGATTTCGGCATCGAGAAGGTCCGGATCGGCGGCAAGACCGTGCCGGTCCATGAAGAGATCCTGCTCCGCAAGCCGTTCGGGCAGTTGAAGCGCTTCTACCGGGAAGGCGTCGAGACCGGCCCCAGGCTGCTGATCGTCGCCCCAATGTCGGGACACTATGCGACATTGCTCCGCGGAACCGTCGAGCGGCTGCTTTCGGGCGCGGACGTGTACATAACCGACTGGCGCGACGCGAAGATGGTGCCGCTCCAGGACGGTAGCTTCGACCTCGATGACTATATCGATTACCTGATCGAGTTCCTCGAGCTGATCGGCACCAAGACCGGTGAGCGACCGCATTTGCTCGCCGTGTGTCAGCCTGCCGTGCCAGCGTTCGCCGCCACCGCCCTGATGAACGAGGACAAGAGCCGCTGGCGTCCCAAGTCCCTGACGATGATGGGCGGGCCGATCGACACACGCAAAGCCCCGACTGCGGTGAACACGCTCGCGACGCAGCGGCCGTTCGCCTGGTTTGAGCAGAATGTGGTCGCGACGGTGCCGATGATTTATCCGGGAGCTGGACGGAAGGTTTATCCGGGCTTCCTGCAGCTCGCCGGGTTCATGACGATGAACCTCGGTTCGCACCTCGTCAGTCACTGGGAGATGTTCAAGCATCTCGTCGTCGGCGACGAGGAGAGCGCGCACGCGACCCAGAAGTTCTACGACGAATATCGCTCGGTGTGCGACATGACGGCCGAGTTCTACCTCCAGACCGTCGATGTAGTGTTCCAGCAGCACCAGCTGCCGAAGGGCGAGATGGAGCATCGCGGCCGGCTCGTGCGTCCCGACGCGATCCGCGACACGGCGCTGTTGGCGATTGAAGGCGAGCGGGACGATATCTCCGGCATCGGCCAGACCAAGGCGGCGCTCGACATCACGACCAAGCTGCCAAAGGCGAAGAAGCAATATTTCCTGGCCAAGGACGTCGGCCATTACGGCATCTTCAACGGCCGCAAGTGGCGCGAGAAAATCGCCCCGGTTGTCGAGAAGTTCATCAAAGCCAGCGCCTGAGCCGAGCTCAGGCTTTTTTCATTTTAAGTCCCGGCAGCATCGTCACAGCGACGATGCTCGACAGCGCGGCGACCGCGGCCGACGCGCTCATCGCGACGTGGAAGCCTGCGAACAGTTGCTCGCCTTGGCTTGCGAGTACGGCACCCAGGAGAGCGGTGGCGATGAGGCCGCCGGTCCGGGCAACCGCGCTATTGAAGCCGGAAGCCATCGCGACATGCCGCTCTTCGACCGAACCTAGCACCGACGCCGTCAGCGGCGCGACGGCGATGGTCATTCCCAGCGCCATCACGAGCATGGCGGGGAAGGGCCCGCTCCAATAGCTGCTGTCAGGCGTGATCAGCCATGACAGGGCCAGACCCGCCGCGACGACGAAGGGGCCCACGATCAAAGGCAGGCGCGCGCCGATCCGCGCGGCAAGGCCGCCCATTTTCGGCGATGCGGATGTCATGAGCACCGGCAGCGGTAACATCGCGAGACCGGCTTGCACCGGCGAATAGCCGCCGCTGCTGATCAGGACATAGGGGATGAGCAGCATTGCCGCTCCGAACGCGCCGTAGAGCAGGAACGTCAGCAGGTTCAGGCCCGAAAAGCACAGGTTGCGGAAGAGCTGGAGCGGCATCATCGCGCGCTCGCCACGCTGATGTTCGGCGAAGAGAAAGCAACATAGCATGACGATCCCGAGAGCAAGCGTTACGACCGCTTCGCTGCTGAAATGGCGCGTCGCCGACCACAATGTCAGCCCGTAGGTCACGCCGCCGAGACCCGCCGTCGCGAGCAGCGCGCCTGCATAATCGGTCCGTCCAGCGCCTGTTTCGCGGCTCTCGTCGACAAAGCGCACGGCGATGAAGATCGCTCCGGCTGCAAGCGGCAGGTTGATGTAGAAGATCGCGGGCCAACCGACTGAGTCGACCAGCCATCCGCCGAGCAAAGGCGCGACCGCGGCCATTGCGGCGCCCGAAGCCGCCCAGATACCTACTGCTCGGCCGCGCCCCTCTCCCGAAAATGCCGCGTTAAGTAGCGCCAGGCTGTTGGGAAGCAGCAGGGCCGCGCCAATTCCCTGGGCGGCACGGGCGACCAGGAGGAGCGGCAGGCTCGGCGCCAGCGCGCAAGTCAGCGAAGCCACACCGAACAGGCTGGTCCCGACGACGAGCAGGCGGCGACGTCCGTAATGGTCACCCACCGCCCCGCCGAGCAGCAGCAGCGCCGACAAGGGCAGCAGGTAAGCGTTGACGACCCACTGCACCTGTTGTGCGCCTGCGCCATAGCCGGCGCGGATGGCCGGCAGTGCGACGTTCATCACCGACGCGTCGACGAAGCTGAGGCTCGAAGCGAGGATGCAGCAGACCAGAGTCCAGCGCGGGCGCGCCTGGGTCTGTGCCCCACTTCGATCGCGAGGATTCAATCGACCCGCTGCGCGATCGCGGCCTCGACCATGTTGCGCCACATGCCAGCATCGCCGACCGCCGCCATCGCCTCATCGGGCTCGCGCGCGGTGTGAAGGACGGCGAGCGCCTGGTTCACATGCTCGCGCCACGTGCGGTCCACTTCTTCCGCCGCGTGTCCATTGTCCCCGTCGGCGTTCACGCTGAGCTTCGCGCCGGCGAGCACCCGGGCGATGCGTTCGATCAGCGGACAATTGGATTCGGGCATGGTGTCTTTCCTCCGTTCGCCCTCTCAACCCGCGCCAGTCGTTTCGGTTTCGGATTCGGCTGGCGGCAGGCCGGCGATCTTGCGCGCGGCATGGACAAGCTCGACGGGAAGCATGGCGACAATCGTCGTGTTGTGCTCGACGCCGATCTCGCTCAGCGTCTGGAGCCGCCTCAGCTCTAGCGCTGCGGGAACGGTGCTGATCGTATCGGCGGCTTGCGACAGCTTGGTCGCCGCCTCCTGCTCGCCTTCGGCGCGGATGATTCGAGCGCGCTTCTCCCGGATCGCTTCGGCTTCCTTGGCGATGGCGCGCTGCATCTGCTCCGGGATGTCGACGTCCTTGATCTCGACGGAATCGATCTCGACGCCCCATTTGAGCGAGGCCTCGCGGAGCAGTTGCTGGAGCCGTTCATTGATCGACGCCCGGTCCTTCAGCATGTGATCGAGGTCGCTCTGGCCGATCGCGTCGCGAAGCGCAGTCTCGGCTGCCTGCACGGTGGCGGACATCCAGTTCTCGACCGAGTTCACGACCTGGATCGGCGATTCCGCGCGAAACCACAGAACGGCGTTCACTCGAACCGCAACGCCGTCGCGAGTGATCGTTTCCTGCGTCTCCAGCTGATAAGTGATGATGCGCGTATCGACCCTCACAACGCGGTCGACGAAGGGGATCAGCCAGTACCAGCCCGGCCCCTTCATTTCGCCGAGGCGGCCGAGCCGGAACAGGACCGCGCGCTGATACTCCCGATTGATGCCAAAGCTCTTGAGAGCGGTAACCAGGAAGACGACGACGATTATGGCGAGAACGCCGAGTATGACGGGCATCGAACTTCCCCTGAAAGGAATCGGTCGGAGCCTTATAGCAGTTTAGGCGGCAATGGCGGTCGGGCAGGTCGCCATATGCTCAAGCGATTGTTCGACCAGGCGATGGACCTGATCCGGGGTGAGCGCCGCAAGCTGCTTGAGAGTGCGATGGCGGCCGACGTCACTCACGACCAGCAAGCCGACATAATAGCCGAACCGCTGCGGGAGATTGTCGGACACGGGCTTCCCGCCGCCCATGAACAAAGGCGCGTAAACCTTAGGGTCCTTGGATTCGAGACGAGACCGAACCGCGCAGATCGCTTCCTGCCTGTGCGCTTCCACCGCCGGCCGGAGCGGTGCAGGGATGGTGAGGCCGAGCGCCTGATCGCTCGCGTTCGGGTTCAGCTTCGACGCGACATAAGTTGCAAGCCCTTCTTCCCACAGGTTGCACCAGACGGGATCGCACTCGGGGAAGGTACGGTGATGCAGCAGGTGAAAAAGCTCATGCTCGATGAAAGGCTTGATCGGCTTGTCCTTGTAGAGCTCGTCGATCATGTCCGCACCGAACAACAGGCGGTTGCCTTCCGGCAGATCGCGCGTTCCGCCGTCGAACTCGCGGAAGCTGTCGACGAGATAGATGGGCGGATAGCCGCGCATCGGTCCAAAGACGGACTCGAACTGCTTTCGAGCCGGCGCGACGAGCGACTGGAACTGACGGCTGACGCGTTGGATGCCGGCGCGCCGGTCCGGATATTGCTTGAGGCCCCGGAGCACTTGGGCGCGGTGCTGGTCCGGCGTCTGATAGTCTTTCGTGCGCTCGGCGGAATAAAAACCGGGTAGCACCTTGGCGAACTTCGCTTCGAAGGCCTCGACGCGCTTGTCATCGGGAAGGTCCTTGGTCTCGTTCCAAATGCGGTCGAACGCGGGGATCAGGTCGACGAACTTCAGGCCCGCTGCTGGAGCGCGATGCCGATGCGCCGGCGGCGCAGCACCGGTCAGAGCAAAAGCTATCCCGGCGAGCGCCAGCAACTTCATGCAATTTCCTTCGGGCGTGTTATTCGTACAATACACGCGCCGGATTCGAAAGCAACTCAGAGAACCTCGAACAACCCCGCTGCGCCCATGCCGCCGCCGACGCACATCGTAACGACGACGTACTTCACGCCGCGGCGCTTGCCCTCGATCAGCGCGTGGCCGGTCATGCGCGCGCCGCTCATGCCGTAGGGGTGGCCGATCGAGATCGACCCGCCGTCGACGTTCATGCGGTCTTCGGGAATTCCGAGCTGCTCGGCGCTGTAGATCACCTGCACCGCGAACGCCTCGTTCAATTCCCATAGGCCGATGTCGTCGACCTTGAGGTCGAAGCGCCTGAGCAGCTTGTTGACCGCGTCGATGGGGCCAATCCCCATTTCGTCGGGCTCGGTCCCGGCGACCGCCATGCCGACGTAGCGGCCCATTGCGGCAAGGCCACGGCGTTCGGCTTCCTTGGCTTCCACCAGGATCGCCGCGGAGCTTCCATCGCTGAGTTGGCTCGCATTGCCCGCCGTGATCGACGTGTCGGGGCCAAGTACCGGGTTCAGGCCAGACAGGCCTTCCAAGGTGGTGTCAGCGCGGTTGCCCTCGTCCTTGGAGATTGTCACCTCGCGCTGAGAGACCTCACCGCTGTCCTTGTCCTTGACCATCATCGTGGTGGTGACGGGAACGATTTCCTGGTCGAACCGGCCGGCTGCCTGCGCCGCAGCGGTGCGCTGCTGGCTTTTGAGCGCATATTCGTCCTGCCGCTCCCGGCTGATGCCGTAGCGCTGGGCCACGGTCTCGGCAGTCTGAAGCATCGGCATGTAGATATGCTTGTGCATTGCGATCAACGACGGATCGGGGGCGATGCGCATCTCCGGCGTCTGGACCATGGAAATTGAATCCTGGCCGCCGGCCGCGACCACATCCATCCTGTCCACGATGATCTGCTTGGCGGCGGTGGCGATCGCCATAAGGCCCGATGAGCACTGCCGGTCAATCGTCATGCCTGAGACGGTGACCGGACATCCGGCACGAAGCGCAACCTGGCGGCCGATGTTACCGAACTGCGTGCCCTGTGTGAGCACCGCGCCCCAGACGACATCGTCGACCTCCCCCGGATCGATCGCCGCGCGTTCAATCGCGGGCTTGAGCGAAAATGCGCCCAGCGTCGGGCCGGGCGTCGCGTTGAACCCGCCCTTGTACGCGCGGCCGATCGGCGTCCTGGCGGTTGAAACGATCACGGCATCGCGGGCCATTCTTCTCTCCTCAGGGGGCGCTTACTTACACTGCTGTCCACAGCGCCCTTACTGCGCAGCAAAGCAGGAAGGGAAGTGCTCAAATGAACATCAGACCAAGCCAGACCGCTGTCAGCGCCGGCTTTTCCTCGCCTTCGATCTCGACCGTGACAATGTGGCGCAGCAGAACTTGGCCAGACGCCTTCTCTTCGATTGCATCAAGGATGAAGCGGCCGCGCACTCGCTTTCCTGACCGGACCGGCGCGAGGAAGCGGACGCGATCGAGACCGTAGTTCACCGCCATCCTCACGCCTTCCGGGATCAGCATCGCGTCGGTCGCCATGCGCGAGAGCAACGACAGCGTCAGGAAACCATGCGCGATGGTCCCGCCGAACGGCGTCTGCGCCGCGGCTGCCGGGTCAATGTGGATGAACTGCCGGTCCTCGGTCGCATCGGCGAACGCATGGATCCGGTCCTGCCCGACGGTGATCCAGTCCGAGACTCCAACCTCCTCGCCGATGCGATTCTTGATGTCGGTCAGCTTGGCGGGCGGCATGGGAATTGTGTAGCGCTGGCGATGGCGTGGGCAAGCGTAAGGGGCAAACCAGTCATGATCTTCCACATTTCGATTTCCGCCGACGATCCCAAGCGGACGGCGACGATGCTCGCCGAGCTGTGGCGCGGCGAAGCCTTTCCTTTCCCGATGGTCGCGAAGGGCAGCTGGGTCGCTTATGCGGGCGACGATCGCCGCTCGGCCGTCGAGGTCTATCCACGCGACGTCGCAATGTACCCGACGGATCGCGCGGCCGAAGAACGGTACGAACCGACTTCACGCCATGGGCCGTTCCATGCCGCTATTGCGACACCCCTCAACATCGAAGAGGTCGAGGAGATCGGCCGCCGCTACGGCTGCCATACGTCGCTCTGCCAACGCGGTCCCTGGTTCCGAGTGATCGAGTTCTGGATCGACAATGCGCAGATGGTCGAAATGCTGACTCCGGAGATGCAGCAGGAATATCAGCAGAACGTCACGCTCGAGAACTGGCGTGCCATGCTCCCCGAGGTTTTCAAGATCACAGCTGAGGGTGAGCCGATCGAGGGCGCTCACGCTGCCTAGAAGGGCAGCGGCGCTGGCGGCTGGTCGGAGGCCCGGACCAGCTTCAGCTTCTTTGCGCCAAGCGCTTCAATCAGTGCCCGCAGGATCGCCGCGCGGTCAGTCGCGAGCCTGTCGGAATCCCGCGTCGAATCGTCATAGACGAGGTCGAAGGCGAGACCGCCGCCGCCTGCACCGGCAAGGACGCAGCGCACCAGCTTGCAGCCCTTCTGCGCTTCGATTGCGGTTTCGGCCGCGGCACTCACCGCATCGACGGTTGCCGCCGAGACTTCGCCGCCGACCGCCAGATAAAGCGTGACCCGCCGCGCCCTGGCCGCAGCCATGTTGTGGATCTCGCGCTCGAGCAGCTTGGTGTTGGCCATGATCAGCTGCTCGCCGGTGATCGCCCGCAGGCGCGTGGTCTTGAGGCCGATCCGCTCGACCGTGCCGGTGCTCTGGTCGTAGCGGATCGTGTCGCCCTTGCGGAACGGCTTGTCGAACAGGATCGATAGCGCCGCGAACAAGTCGGAGAAAATGCCCTGAGCGGCGAGGCCGATCGCGATGCCGCCTATCCCCAGGCCCGCGACCAGAGCGGTGACGTTCACGCCCAGATTGTCGAGGATCAGGATGCCGGCGATGGCGAACAAGGCGACGCTGACCAGCACCCGGATGATCGCCATGGCGCTGGCAAGCGCGCTCGAGCCGTTGTCGCGCGCGACCCGATGACCGATCACTCCGAGCACGAGCTCGCGGACCCAAACCGCGCCCTGAAGCGCGAAGGCGATGACGAACAGAACGTCGATCAGGCGCGCAATCTTGTGCGGCAGCTCGGCATAGGTCGCGACGATATCCGCCGCGGCAAGGATCATGAAGGCGATGCTGGTCCTCGCCAACACGCGGCCAATCACGCTTCGCCAGCCCCAGCCCTCTGGGTCGCGGCTGACCGTTCGCCGGCCGAACTCGCGCAACGCGAGCATCACGGCGACGATGACGAGGGCGACGAGGAGGCCGCTCAGCAGCCCCTCGCGATTGGACTCAAGCCAGCTCGTGAAGCGGTCCGCCCCCATAGGCAACTCTTGGCCGCACGAGCAGCGGGGATCAAGCGGCGGCCGTTCCTTTCGGCCTGACTCGCCGGCGCTTCGAGCCGCGGGCGAGGAACTCGAGAAGGCCAACCTCGGCGCTCGACAGCCGCGTTTTTCCCTTCGGCCGCTCCATACCGCCCAGGGGATCGCGCGCGTCCTGCTTGACCGCTTCAAGCAGGGCAGGGTGGACGTAGGACTTGCGGCTGATTGCGGGCGTGTTGCCGAGAGCTTCGGCGACCGGCTCGACGACCGTCTTGACGCTGATCCGCGCGTCCTCGACCTTCTTCAGCATCTGCTCGAATGCGATCACGCTCGCGCTCCAGGTGCGGAAGTGCTTGGCCGTGAAATCGCCGCCGGTGGCCTCCTTGATATAGTCGTTGACGTCACCGGAGGTGATCGGTTTCGGCTCGCCGTCGCCGTTCACATACTGGAAGAGCATCTGCCCCGGCAGCTCCTGGCAGCGCTTGCAGATGCGCTTGAGGTTCGTGTCGGTGATCTTCACCTCGTGCACGATCCCGTGTTTGCCCGCAAATCGCATCATCAATCCATGTCCGGTGCGGCGAAGATGACGCTGGCGCAGGGTCGTTGCTCCGAAGCTCTTGTTCTCCTTTGCATATTCCTCGTTGCCGACGCGGATGTGCTGGCGATCGAGGAGCCGGACGACTGCGGCAAGAACTGCCTCCCGGGTCAGGTCGCGGCGCTTGAGGTCGTGTTCGACCCGCCGCCGCAGCCGCTGGAGCGCCTTCCCGAACTCGAGGAGCCCCTCGTATTTGGCGCTCTCGCGTTTCTCGCGAAATTCGGGGTGATAGCGATATTGCTTGCGTCCGC
>Ga0070691_10000258_pt1 | contig 18323 bp, 14 predicted proteins | sample KBSK1101metaG_FD_64673 | JGI IMG/M metagenome (GOLD analysis project Ga0070691, IMG submission 64673) | Corn, switchgrass and miscanthus rhizosphere microbial communities from Kellogg Biological Station, Michigan, USA - KBS K1-10-1 metaG | ecosystem: Host-associated > Plants > Roots >... | reverse complement strand
ATAGTTGATGTAGGAGAGCACGAACGAGACCGCGCCGAGCCCGACCGCGATCGCCCAATCGATCCAGCTCCGCATCCCGACCAGACCTTCGTGCGGATCGAACCACCGACGGGGCGCGCTCGCCGCCTCGGCGGTCGTCGGCGACGGCTTCGGCGTTCGGTTCGCACCCGACGGCTGCGCGGCTGCGGCGGCCTCGGGAGACTCGGCTCCCAAGAACAGGTAGCCGAGCACGAAGAACGTGGCGACGTTGACCAGCGCGAGCCCGTGCGCGACCCAGCCCCACAGGTCTTGCGCGTCGCCCGGGAGGTGCTGTTCGACCACCGCCATGTACTGCAGCGAGTACTGCAGATTCAACCACGTGACGACGCTGAAGATCAGCGCCGCCCACAGATAGCGGCGCGCGAACGGGATGGCCGCGATCGTGAACAACACGCCGTCGAAGATGTAGCGCTCGTGCATGCGCGACGCCAGCATGAAGAACGCGAGCAGCAGCAGCGCGGCGCTCTCGACGAACGCTTGTGCCGTCCTGGTCTGGAGGTAGCGCCACAGGATCAGCGCGGTCGCGCACGCGGTCAGGCCCCACGCCCAGAACGCCTGCGGCAAGAACATCGTCGAGACGCTGTCGGGCTGCCAGAAGCGCGACTTGATCGCCCACAGGTTGAACGCGTTGATCGATCCGTACGGATACTGCGTCACGCCGACGCGATACTGGCCGTAGAGCCACGCGAACGCATCGACCGGATTCCAGGTCGGATGGAACGGCAGCGTCAGCAGTAACGTCACCACGAGGCTCGCGGCGATGCCGAGTCCGGTCGCGCGAAGGCGCATCTCGCGCTTGTTCGCATCGACGAACGCGAAGGCGATGAAGAGCGGGATCAGGATCGCGGCTTGGGGCTTGATCAACAGCGAGTAGCCGAAGAGCACCCAGGCGCCGCCGATGAACCACGGTGCGCGATCGGTCTCGTCGTCGGAACGGAGCAGCAAATAGAGCGTCAGGAGCGCGATGCCCCCGGAGATCGAGTCGACCTGGCCCCACATCGCGGAGATCAGGATGAAGACGGGATTGAGCACGTAGAGCGCGGCCGCACCGAGCGCCCAGCGTTCGTCGCCGAACCGGCGCACGAGCTTGTAGAGCACCAGGCCGACGCACAGATCCGCCAGGATCGCCGGGATCTTGACCATCAGGCGAAGCGCGTAGTAACCGGGGACGTCGGAGTGTTTGAAGAACGTCTCCCAGAGCCACCCGATCACGCCGAGGATATAGAAGTAGCCCGGCGGATAATCCGCAAAGCCGGCCTTGGCGTAGAACTGGGCGTAGCCGTGCTCGGCCAGGGTGAGCGACCACGACTCGAACGCCTGCACGTCGTTGTGGAAGCCGTCGCTTCCGATGAAGAGCAGCCGCGCGATCAGCCCGACGACCAGGATCAGCCAGAGCGGTCGAGCGATCGTCTTCACGCCGGGGAGTCTCCTCGAAGCAGAAAGTCACGAACGCCGCCTTTGGGGTGGCGCTCGATAAGAGCGAGATGTTCTGCGGAGGCCCGTCGCGCGGCCTCTCTCGCGCCCAAACCGTCCAGTGCGTCCACCACGCGGTCGACTTCGGCCCGGTCGAGCGGCTCGCCCCGGCCGTAGGCCTCGGCCACCACCGTCCGTGCGGCCGAGGCAGGCCCGGAAAGCGCCCACGCGACCGGATAGGTCCACTTCCGTCGAGCGATATCGACCCCACGCTGTTTGCCGGTGGCGTCCTCGTCGGCCCAGATGCCGTGCACGTCGTCCGCGATCTGGAAGGCCAGACCGTACGCGCTCCCGAGCGCGCGATAGCTCGCGACCGCATCGTCGGCGCCGGCGCAGAGGGCGCCCAGCTCGCCGGCCGCTGCGAAGATGGCGGCGGTCTTGCCGGCGATCATGGCCGTATAGGCGGCCAGATCGACGTGCGCCTCGCGTTCGAACTGCAGATCGAGCGACTGTCCGTCGCACATCGTGAGATGCGCGCGGTGCAGCGCGTGGATCATCCGGACGACCCGTCCCGGCGTGTGATGCGCGCCCGCGTTGGCGAGCGCCAAGAAGGCGAGCGCGCAGAGCGCATCGCCCGCGTTGAGCGCTTGCGGGACGCCGGAGCGCGCCCAGAGCGTCGGCCGGCCGTGGCGTAGCTCGTCGCGATCCTCGATATCGTCGTGGATCAGCGAGTAGTTGTGGACCATCTCGATCGCGACCGCCGCATCGAGCGCGGCCTCGATCTCGCAGCCTTCGGTCTGGGCGGCGATGACGACAAGCGTCGGGCGTAAGCGCTTCCCGCGGCGGGCCGGACCATAGGCGCCGTAGCCGAAGTGGTACGACAATAGGTCGGCGACGATCGAGGATCCCCGGTGCGCGAGAACCGCGTCTTCGAGGTGCTCTTCGAAGCGGTCAGACCAACTGACCGACAAGTTCTTCCTTTTGCGAGCCGAGCTCTTCCATGCGGCGTTCGACGTCGTCGACCAGCCAGCCCGGGGTGGACGCGCCCGACATCAGCCCGGCGATCCGCACGCCGTGGAACCAGTCCGCGCGCAGTTCGTCCGGCCCCTCGATGTGGTGTGCGCGCGCGCCCTGCACTTCGGAGAGCTCGGCGAGGTGTTTGGTGTTGGCCGACGTCTTGCCGCCGACCACGACCATCACGTCGACCTCGCCGGCCAGGCGAAGCGCCTCGCTCTGACGGTTGTTCGTGTCGGTGCAGATCGTGTTGACGGCGCGCACTTCGTAGTACTTCGCCGAGAGCGCGCGCACGATGTCGCCGTAGCGTTCGCGCGAATAGGTCGACTGCACGACGCTGCCGACCTTGCTGCCGCGCGGGAGCTTGGCGACGTCTTCGACGGTCTCGATACACCACGCGCCCGGCACGTGGCTGAGCGTACCTTTGACCTCGGGATGGTTGGGATCGCCGACGACCACGATCTTGTAGCCGTCCGCGCGCAGCTTCTCGGCCTGCACGTGGATCTTGGTGACCATCGGACACGTCGCGTCGATGACCTCGAGGTTCTTCTCTTTCGCCTTCTCGAAGACGTCCATCGGCAGGCCGTGGGCGCGCACGAACAGCGCGCCGCTCGCGACGTCGTCGATCGAGTCCGCGTTCTTAAGCCCGCGCTCGGCGAGCGAAGCGACCATCTGCGGGTTGTGCACGACGTGACCGAGCGTGGTCACGTCGTCGCGGCGCGCGATCGCCTCTTCGGCCTTCTTGACCGTGATGGCCACGCCGAAACAGAACCCTTGGACCTTGGCTTTACGAATTTCCACCGATGCTCTCCGCAAGCGCCGCAATCGCGCTCATGACGTCATCGGTGAACTTCGCCAAATCCTCGCGGGTTGCTTTCCGCTCGGTCGGGAGGCGTAGCGCCGGACCGAATGCGACTTTTATCTGATGGAATTTCTTGGCGTCGGCCGTTCCGACGAGCGCGGCCGGCACCACCGGCGCCTTCGAGAGCGACGCCAACAGCGCGACCCCTTCGCGTGCCTGAACGGTGCCGTCGAGATTGCGCGTGCCCTCGGGGAAGATGCCGATCGCGCCGCCCTTGCGCAGGACTTCGAGCGAGCGCTTGATCGCGGCCGTCGAACTGCCGTCGCGATCGACGGGATACGCGCCGACCGAACGGATCGCCGGCCCGAGCACGGGAATTTTAAAGAGTTCGGCCTTGGCCATGTAGGCCAACGGACGCGGGCTGTACGTGCCGAGCATCGGCGGATCCAGGTACGAACGGTGGTTGCACGCCACGATCAACGGGCCGTCCATCGGGACGTTCTCGGTCCCGAAGGCGCGCGTGCGCCACAGCACCTTGCCGAAGATGTTGATGGTGAACTTGGCCGCGTTATACAGTCCGAGATTCACCGCGACGCCTCGACGATCGCGCAGATGGCGTCGACGACCTGATCGGCCGTCAGCCCGCTCGAGTCGACTTCGTGCGCGTCGGCGGCGGGCACCAGCGGCGAGACCGCCCGATCGCGATCGAGCCGGTCGCGTTCTTCGATCTCCTCGGAGAGCTGGTGGGTCGAGATGTCGACACCCGAGGCCGCGTACTGCGCGAGCCTGCGCTCCACGCGCGCCGCGACGCTGGCGGTCAGGAAGATCTTCACGCGCGCGTTCGGCAAGACGACCGTCCCGATATCGCGACCGGCCATCACCACCGGGCCGGCGCCGGCGATGCGTCGCTGTTCGTCGACCATCGCCGCGCGCACGCCCGGATGTTTGGCGATGGTCGAGACGATCGCGGTCACTTCGTTGGACTGCAGCGTCTGTTCGTCGAGCTCTTGGTCGCCGGCGAACACGCGGAACCCGAGCGGCGAGGCGACGTCGAGCGCGATCCGGACCGCGCGATCGTGGCAGAGCCGCAGCAGGGCCGGCTCGTTGTCGGCATCGGTCCGGGTATGCAGCGCCTCGTAGGCCAGCGCTCGATACATCGCACCGGTGTCGAGATAGAGCACGTGCAGGCGCGCGGCCAGCTTTCGAGCGACGGTCGTCTTGCCGGACGCGGCGGGGCCATCGATGGCGATCTGAAGGGGCGTGCTCACGTCGCCGCGCTTTCGCCCCGGGAAACGGCGCGCCCCGCAGGGATGCCCTCGGCGGGTCGACCGCCAATAGAGACGCATGCGTCGCCACGCCCACCTCATATTGTTGGGGCTCGTTCTCGTGCTCGGGGCGGCGCTGCGCGTCTATCACCTCTCGAGCGTGCCGAGCGAGCTGATCGTCGACGAACTCGACCTCTACAACTCGGCCTACAGCATCGCGACGACCGGCCACGACATCGACGGGACGCTACAGCCTTTCCTCTACTGTTCGCTCACGCGCAACCCGCCGATCTACGCGATCGCCGGCTATGCATCGACGTTGGTGCTGGGCAAGAACCCGTTCGGCCTGCGCTTTCCGGCGGTCATCTTCGGCCTGATCTCGATCCTCGCGCTCTACGGCATCGCGCGCGAGTTGACGCGACGGCGAGACGTCGCCCTGACCGCGGCGTTGACGATGGCGGTCTCGCCGATCTTCATCCAATTCTCGCGCGTGGCGTGGGAGCCGTCCTCGGAGCTGCCGTTCCTGTTGAGCGGTCTCTACGTGCTGATGCGGGCGTTCCGGCGTGCCGACGACGCAGGCTCGCCCGAGCGCGTGGGGTTCGGCGGCATCGCGCTCGGCGCGATCCTGCTCGGCCTGACGTCGTACACCTACATGGCGGGCTGGTTCTACGCGGTCGTCTTGGGCGGATCGCTCGCGCTCTTCTTCTTCTCCCGTACTCGCACGCCGCAATCGATCGCGAAGGCGCTTGGCGGCGTCGCCATCTGGTTCGTCGTCTCGGCACCCGCGCTCTGGGAGTGGTTCTTCGACTATCACACGATGAACCGCACGCGCGGTCTCAGCACGTTCGCGAACGGCATCACGCCGGCGGCCCTGCACGCGTTCTTCGGCAACTACATCGTCCACTTCCGCTGGTCGTACCTGGTCACCACCGGCGATCCGCTCTCGGGGCAGACGTGGCGGTACCTCGACGGTTTCGGCGCGTTCTACTGGTGGGTGATCGCGCTCGCGGTCCTCGGTGCGGCCGTTTCGTTCCGCTACGTCCGCGCGCGCTGGGGATTCCCGTGGATCTGGGTCTGGCTGCTCGCCTATCCGCTCGGCGGCGCGCTCACCAACGAGGGCGCGCCCAACGCTCCGCGCACGTTGGCCGGCGCTCCGGTGTTCTGTCTGCTGGCCGGTATCGGTCTCGCGCTGCTGCTCGATCTCGCCGCGAATATCCCGCGCGAACGGATCGCGCGCATCGCCGGCATCGCCATCCGCGCGCTCTTCGGCGTCGCGGTCGCGCTCTCGGTCACGCTCTTCTCGATCTTCTATTTCACGCGCTTCGTCCACATGAACTCGAACGCGTGGGACTCCGGCACGGCCCAGATGTTCGGCATCATCCGCGCGCACGCCGCCGACTACGACCGCGCGTGCTTCGCCGTCCTGCCGGCCTGGTACGGCACCGATACCTACGCGCGCTACTATCTCGACGATCTGCCGACGCGGCTGCACGTCATCCCGTACTACCTCGATCCCGAATGCGCGCTCCCGGGGACGATGCTCGTGATGGACGAGCAACATCTGCAGACCGGCAAAGGCATCGTTCCGCTCGGCGCCGCCTATAGCGTCGACGGTGGAAACCCGTGGGCCTACGTGGCCGGCCGACCCAGGCGCTAAGCCAGGCCGCGAACGCGTCCGACGCCAATCCACGCGGTATGGCGAAAGCGCGGGCGGTCTTCTTCTGTTCGGGGTGTGGTTTCGAATCCACGCGCTGGCTCGGCCGCTGTCCGCAGTGCGCCGCCTGGAACACCTTCGACGAGCGCCCGTTCGCGGTCGCGCGCGGACGCGCGACCGCGCGTGCGGTTTCGCGCGCGAGCACGGCCGGTCCGATTCCGCTCGGCGCGATCGAGTCGGCCAAGGTCGCCCGCGTCAGCACCGGCCTCCCGGAGTTCGATGCGGTCCTGGGCGGCGGCATCGTCCCCGGCAGCCTTACCCTGGTCGGCGGCCCGCCCGGCGCCGGGAAATCGACCCTCGCCCTGCAGATCGCCGCGCGCCTGGCGGCGAGCAGCACGGTCGTCTACGTCTGCGGCGAGGAGTCGGCCGCCCAGGTCAAACTGCGCGCGGCACGTCTGCGCGTCGATTCCGACCTGCTCGTCTACCCCGAGACGAATCTCCGCGCCGTCTTGGACAAGCTCGACGAGATCGAACCGGCCGCGCTGATCGTCGACTCGATCCAGACCGTCTGGCTGCCCGAGTCGGAGTCGTACGCGGGCAGCGTCGCGCAGATCCGCGACTGCACGCAGGCCTTGGTCGAGTTCTCGAAGCGCACCGGGTGCGCGACCTTCATCGTCGGGCACGTCACCAAGGACGGCGCGATCGCCGGTCCGCGCCTGCTCGAGCATCTGGTCGACACGGTGCTCTACTTCGAGGGCGAGAACAGCGGCGACTATCGCATCCTGCGCGCGTACAAGAACCGTTTCGGCTCGATCGACGAGATCTGCGTCTTCGGCATGCACGACGACGGACTACGCGAGATCGCGAATCCGTCGGAGTTGTTCCTATCGCATCGCGGCGCGCGTCCGAGCGGGTCGTGTGTGGTCGCCTCGATCGTCGGTTCGCGCCCCGTCCTCATCGAGGTCCAAGCGCTCGTCGGCGAGACCAGCTACGGCACGCCGCGCCGCTTGGCCAACAACGTCGATCCGGCCCGGCTCGCCATGATCCTCGCGGTCCTCGAACGCCGCGTCGGCATGCATCTCGGCACGCAGGACGTCTATGCCTCGGTCGCCGGCGGCCTGCGCGTGAACGAACCAGCCGCCGATCTCGGCATCGCGCTCGCGATCGCGTCGTCCTTCCGCAATATCCCACTCGCGCCCGAGGCCGCCGCCTACGGCGAGCTCGGGCTCTCGGGCGAACTCCGGCAGGTCAACGCGGCGAACCGGCGCGACGCCGAGGCGCGCAAGCTCGGCTACACGACGCTCTACACGCCGCAGAACGCGCCGGATATCGCTCGCGCGATCGCGCTCGCCCTCGAACGGTGACGTTCGAACTCGTCCCGAACCTTTCCGAAGGGCGCGACGCGGCGATCATCGACGCGTGCGTCGCCGCCGTCGAAGCGTCCGGCGCGCGCGTCGTCCACCGCACGAGCGACGCAGCCCATCATCGCAGCGTGCTCACCATCCTCGGCGACGGCGAGACCTTGGTCGACGCCGCCGTCGCATTGGCCGAGGTCGCGGTCGCACGGATCGATCTGCGCGAGCATCGGGGCGTGCATCCGCGCATCGGCGCGCTCGACGTCCTGCCGTTCGTCCCGCTCGGCGACGCGACGCTCGAGGCCGCCGCCGCGCTCGCGCGACGCGCAGCCGAACGCATATGGGAGCGCTACCGCGTGCCTTCCTATTATTACGGTGCCGCGTCGGCGACCGGGCGGACGCTCCCCGCGGTCCGGCAGGGCCAGTTCGAGGGATTGGCCGGCCGTGCGGACGCGCCGGACGTCGGAGCGGCGTCGCATCCGAGCGCCGGCGCGATCGCGGTCGGCGCGCGCCCCATCCTGATCGCCTTCAACGTCGACCTGGCGACCGGCGATCTGGCCGTCGCGAAGCGGATCGCCCGGATCGTCCGCGAGCGCGACGGCGGCCTGCGGACGCTGCGGGCGCTCGGCCTGCGCACCGGCCCCGAGACCGTTCAGGTATCGCTCAACGTCACGATGTATCATGCGACTCCGCTCTATCGAGTCGTCGAGACCATCCGCGCGCTGGCGGCCGAGCGCGGCGTGGACGTGCTCGGCGGCGAGTTGATCGGATGCCTGCCGCTCGAAGCCGTCGCCGCCAGCGCCGACTACTATCTCGGCATCGCCTAGTTCTGTAGATCTGCAGTAAGGAGTCATGGTGTACCGTCGTTCCATCCTGGTCGTCTTCGGGTTGCTCCTCGCGCTCGCGCCGGGCGCGAGCGACGCGCAGAGCGCCGGGCCCGCAGATGCCGGCATCTTCACCACGACCCTCAAGAACGGGCTGCGCGTCATCGTCGTCGAGGACAAGGCCGCGCCGGTCGTACAGGTCGCGACGTGGTACCGCTTCGGCTCGCTCCAAGAGACGCCGGGCAAGACCGGGCTCGCGCACGCGCTCGAGCACATGATGTTCCGCGGCACGACCAACGTCAGCGCAGGCGGCCTGCTCGACACGACCGCGCGCCTGGGCGCCGAGATGAACGGTCAGACCGACTACGACTACACCGAGTTCTACTTCACGATGCCGGCCGACCGGCTCGATGTCGGCCTCTATCTCGAGTCCGACCGCATGCAGCACGCGATGCTGCGCCAGCAGGATTGGGACGTCGAACGCGGCGCGGTGCTCTCCGAACTCGACGGCGACGACTCGTCGCCGTTCTTCAATCTGCTCGCGCGCGTCCGGGCCGCGGCCTATCCCGCCGATCCGCACGGACGCACGCCGATCGGCGCGCGCGCCGACGTCGCCAGGGCGACCGCGAAAGACATCGCGACGTACTACCACGAGTGGTACGCACCGAACAACGCGGCGCTCGTGGTCGCGGGCGACGTCCGGCATCAGGACGTCTTCGCCAAGGCGCAACGCTACTTCGGGAGCATCCCGGCCAAGAAGCTGCCGGCGCGCCCGACCGCAAGTCCGAAGGCGGCGAGCGGCGAGGTCGTCGAGGCCCAGTTCCCGTTCCCGTTCGAAGTGGTCGACATGGCGTACGCCGTTCCGGGCGACACCGAGCCGGGCGAGCCGGCCATCTCGACGCTCTCGACGTTGATCGAAAACCAGCGTTCGCCGTTCTACCAGGCGCTGGTGCAGACGAACATCGCGCTGGCCGTCACCACCAACGCCGACACGCAACTCAAAGGCGGTCTGCTCAACGTCTTCATCGTGCTCAACCCCGGCCATACCGCAAGCGAAGCGCAGACCGTCTTCCAAGCGACGATGGACAATCTCATCCACAGCGGCGTCTCGCCCGATCTCGCCCAAGGCGCGAAACGGATGACGCTCGCCGACCGGATCTTCTCGGCCGATTCGATCACCGGCTTCGGCGCGCTCGCCGGGTATACGTACGGCATCGTCGGCGAGAAGGTCGCCGACGAAGACCGGCGCCTGAACGCGCTCACGCCCGCCGACCTGACCGCCGCTGCCGCTACATACCTGGCCACGCCGACCGTGGTCGGGCATCTTCGCCCGAACGAGCAGCCGCCCGCGAGATCGTCGCACAAGAGCGATGCGGTCGTCAGCGACGATTTCTCCGGGCGCCAGCCGAACGGCCCGATCGTCGTCCCGCCGTCGATCGCCGCGATCGTCCGCAAGGCGTCGACCGCGCACAGCAAGCTCAAGCCGGTCGCGTTCACGCTCGCCAACGGGCTGCGCGTGATCGTGCAAGAGAAGCACGATCGCCCGACCTTCGTGCTCAAAGGCGCGATCCGTTCGAATCCGGCCTTCCAGCCCATCGGCAAAGAAGGGATCGCGGATCTGGCGTCGTCGGTGGCCGACTACGCGAGTGCGAGCTATCCGTTCGACGTGCGCCATCGCACGACCGACGACCTCGGCGCATATGTGACCACCGGCGGGCGTTTCTCCGCGCAAGGCATGTCGCACGATTTCGACGCGATCCTTCGCATCGTCGCCGATGGCGAGATGCATCCATCGTTTCCCGATCAGTGGGTCCAACTCGAGCGCGATCAACTCGCCAACAGCTTACAGTCGCAGAACAATCTGGCGAGCGTCTTCGCCGACCATGCGTATCTGCATCTGCTGCTCTCGCCGGACGATCCGTCGTTGCGCTTTCCGACGCAAGATAGCGTCGCGAGCATCACGCGCGACGATCTGGTGGCCTACGCGCACGACTACTGGCGCCCGGATCTGACCTCGATCGCGATCGTGGGCGACGTCGACCCGGCGAAGGTCCGCGCCGCGCTCGAAGCCGCGTTCGGATCGTGGAAGGCCGTCGGTCCGACGCCGCCGACGCGCCAGATGCCGTACCCGGCGGCGAGCGGCGGCCACGATTGGGTCGGAACGGCCGCCAATCAGGTCTATGTGAAACTCGGTCAACCCGCGCTCGCGAGCACCGACCCGGACTTCGATACGCTCGATCTGATGAGCCAGATCCTGGGCGGCGCCGGCGCCTTCGAGTCGCGGCTCTGGCAAGAGCTCCGGCAGAAACGCGGGCTTGTCTACAGCGTCTCGAGCGACGCGAACGCAAGCCCGTCGCGCGGCACGTTCACGGTCGAACTGAGCGCCGCGCCCGGCAACGTCGGGCGCGCGATCGGGTTGGTCCGCGAGCAGTTGATGCTGCTGCAGAACAAGTCGGTGACCGCGACCGAGCTGCTCGAGGCCAAGACGCGCCTGGTCGACCAGGCGTTGCTGAGCGAAGAGTCGGCATCCGGTCAGGCCGACGAACTGCTCGACGTCGCGGCGAACGGCCTTCCGCTCGACTACTACCAGACGCTCGCGCAACGCTACGCCCGCATCACGCCGGCCGACATCCAGCGCGTCGCCAAGGCCGTCGTGCACCCCGAGAGCATGATCGAGATCTTCGTCGGGCCGCGCGGCGAATGGTCGGAGCACGGGATCTAACGCGATGGGGTTCGCGACCGTCGATCCGGCCTCGGGCCGCACCATCGAGACGTTCTCGTACATGCCGTCGGCCGAGGTCGGCGCTCGACTCGACGGCGCACGCACGGCCGCGCACATCTGGCGCGAGACGAGTGCGATCGAACGCGCGATGTTCCTACGCGAGGTCGCGCGCCGGCTACGGGCCGAACGCGACGGTCTGGCCGCGACCGCGACGCGCGAGATGGGCAAGCCGATCGTCCAGGCCCGCGCCGAGGTCGAGAAGTGCGCCACGTGCTGCGAGTGGTTCGCCGACAACGCGGAGCCTCTGCTCGCCGACCAGCCCGCGCCGTCGCAGGCGTCGAAGAGCTACGTCGCGTTTCGCCCGCTCGGTGTCGTGCTGGCGATCATGCCGTGGAACTATCCGTACTGGCAGGTCTTCCGCGCAGCCGCGCCTGCGCTGATGGCCGGCAACGCGATGGTCCTCAAGCACGCCGACAACACCAGCCGGTGCGCGCTCGAGATCGAGCGCATCTTCCGCGAGGCCGGCGCACCGCCGGATCTGCTCGCGACGATTCTGTATTCCGTCGAAGACACGGATCTGCTGATCGCCGACGAACGGATCGCCGCGGTCACCCTGACCGGAAGCGAACGCGCCGGCATCGCGGTCGGCGGCGCGGCCGGCGCTGCTCTTAAGCCGAGCGTGCTGGAGCTGGGCGGATCGGATGCCTTTGTGGTCCGCGCCGACGCCGATCTCGATGCGTCGGCCAAAGCCGCGACCACCGCGCGCTTCCAGAACAACGGTCAGTCGTGTATCGCCGGCAAGCGTTTCATCGTGGTCGATGCGGTCTACGATGCGTTTCTCGAACGTTTCGCCGCCAACGCCGCCGCACTCGTCGTCGGCGATCCGGCAGACGACGCCACCGGACTCGGACCGGTCGCGCGCGCCGACCTTCGCGCGACGCTCCACGCGCAGGTGCGCGCAACGGTCGATGCGGGCGCGCACCTCATCGTGGGTGGCACGGAACGAAGCGGTCCAGGCTTCTTCTACGACGCGACCATCGTCGCCGACGTGATGCCGGGTATGCGGATGTTCGACGAAGAGGTCTTCGGCCCGGCGGCCGCCGTGATCCGCGCCCGCGACGACGACCACGCCATCGAACTCGCCAACGCGAGCACGTTCGGTCTGGGCGGCTCCGTCTGGACCCGCGATATCGAGGAAGGCGAACGCCTGGCCGCGCGCCTCGAATGCGGCTGCGCCTTCGTCAACGCGATCGTCGCAAGCGATCCGCGCATCCCGTTCGGCGGCGTCAAACGCAGCGGTTACGGCCGCGAACTCTCCGCGTTCGGCCTCCACGAGTTCGTCAACGTCCAAACCATCTGGATTGGATAGCCGAGGCCGCGCCTTCGCACGCGTCGAATCCTCAGACTATGAGCGACGGACAGTCGACGGTACGATCGCACCGTAGTCGCGAGGCGGCAGACGCAGACGATCGTGCCTACTGGCAGGAACGCACGCCGGCCGCGCCATGAGACGCTCCCTCATCACAGTTCTCATCGCCGGGCTCACAATCGCGCTGACGAGATCCGCCGTCGCGACGGAAAGCACGTTGACGATACCCGCGATCTCTATGGGACCCGGCATCACGCGATGCACGATCTCGGACCATGGCCAGTTCGTCGCGTCGGCAAGCGCTTCCGTACCGGCCGTGCGATTCAGATCGACCGACAAGTACGGGAAATGGCACGGCGACCTCGTAGTCTTTCCGAGCGTTGGCGGAATGTTCGCGGAGGATCCGCCAAGAGAATATGGCGCTTTAAACCTTGACGCGCCTTCGACACTCGCGTGCTCGACCGTTACGGATGCGGACTTCCACCTGACGCCAATGTCCACGACAATCGATGTCGGTCAGAACGTCGCATTGCGGTCTCTATTTCTGTCGCGCGACGCCGTGACCATCCGACTACGTCTCTTCTTCACCGATTTCTTCAGTGGAAAGACGGACGAGCCACTTCAGGACGCTGCCTATTTCTATCGCATAGACATGGAGCGACCGGTAGAACAAATCGTCAATGGTGGACCGACCGAATATCTTGTCATCCGTTTCCCACATCTCAGGCCCGGCCGGCACATCGTTACGTTCGGTCCAACACTCGATCTCGGTGACGGCAGCGGGCGCATGCAGTCGTCCGTAACGTTCACGCTCCCGAGAGCTTAGTTTGGTTGGTCGACCAACTAGCGGGGACTTGTCAAAGCGATGCATCGGAGGGATTGACCCATGCGATGCGATCACGACAAGCACTGCGGCTCCTTCGACGGGCCGGCTACGCCATTGACCGCGTGAGCGGGGGACACATCTCGTTCACGCACCCACGACTGCCGAACGAACGCCCGGTCATCATACCCCATCATTCGGGAAGAGAACTTTCTACCGGAATCGAAATACTCGTTTGGAGCGCGCTCCGAAAAGCGCAGGAGGGGAAACGATGAAATACGCTGTGATGTTCGACAGAGCACGCGACGGTTCGTGGGGAGCAGTTGTCCCCGATCTTCCCGGCTGCATGTCGGCCGGCGATACGCTTGCGGAAGCTCGGTCCAACGTACGCGAGGCCATCGAGATGTGGATCGAATTGGAGAGGCGCCGCGGCCACACCATCCCTGAGCCCGAACACGTAGCGGAACTCGTCGAGGTCAGCTAAGTCCTCGAGCAATAGGCGGCGATCCGGTCGATGCCCGTGCGGACGGCTTCGATCGGCGCCACCCAGCTCAGGCGGAGCCAGCCTTCGAAGCAGGCGCCGAACGCGCTGCCGGGGATAGTGACGACATTCTCGTTCTCGACCAGTGCGATCGCGGCATCGAACGACGAGCGGCCCTCGGGCAGACGCACGCACGCGTAGAACGAGCCGTCGACGGGTGCGAAGTGCATGCCACTCGCACGTAGCGCGTCGAGAACCGCTTTGCGATGCTCCGCGTACCAGCCGGCGTGCTCGCGGATGCCGTTGGGATCGGCGAAGATGTGGCGGGCGACGTGCTGACCGAACGTATCGGCACACGAGACCGCCCAGGCGTGCGTCTTGATCGCCTGCTCGACGAAGCTCGCGGGCCCGACGAACCAGCCGATACGCAGGCCGGTCAGCGCGTTGCTCTTGCTCAGCGAGTTGGTCACGATCGTATGCGGGTAGAGGCGCGCGAGTTCGCTCGCATCCGCGACGAAGGTCTGCTCGCGATAGATCTCGTCGTGGATCAGCCAGACCGGCTCACCGCCGCGCCGCTCCAGCGCCTCGACCAGCGCGCGCGCTTCATCTTCACGCAGAACGCGCGCCGTCGGATTGCAGGGCGAACAGATCACGATCGCGCGGGTCTTCTCGCCGATCGCCGCGACGATCCGCTCGGCGTCGAACGCGTAGTCGTCCTCGGCGCTCATCGGCACCGTGCGGACCGCTACGCCTTCGAGCATCGCCATCTTCACATAGGATGGAAAGGCCGGCTCGACGACCAGCAACTCGTCCTTCGCCGGATCGAGCAGGGTCTTAAGCACCGCGTACATCGCCTCTTGCGAGCCGGTCGTCACGCAGACGTTCTCGGCGTAGTCCATACCGGGATAGCCGTAGTGCTTCGCGATCGCCACACGCAACTCGGGATCGCCGGCGTTGTGGCTATAGCGCAGCCCACGCGCTTTGACGTCGGCCATCGCCGCATCGAGATACGCCGGCGTCGGCATCAGGGTCGGCTCGCCGAGACCGAGGTCGATCGAGTCCGGCCGTCGCTTTGCGGCGATTTGCCGGATCAGCGATCCGGGGATCTCGAGTACGCGCGGATTCATGCTAGACGGAGACGCCGAAGTCGCGGAGGGCGTCGTTGAGCGAGGTCTTGCGATCGGTGCCGGCGTTGCGTTCGCCGATGATCAGCGCACACGGCACTGCATATTCACCGGCGGGGAATTGCTTCGGAATCGTCCCGGGAATGACGACGGAGCGCGACGGGATGCGGCCCTTGGTCGTGACCGGGGTCGAACCGCGCACGTCGACGATCGGGGTCGAACCGGTCAGTACCACGCCGGCACCGAGGACCGCTTCGCGCTCGACGTGGACGCCTTCGACGACGATGCAGCGCGAACCGACGAAGGCGTCGTCTTCGACGATGACGGGCGAGGCTTGCGCGGGCTCGAGCACGCCGCCGATGCCGACGCCGCCGGAGAGATGGACGCGCTTGCCGATCTGCGCGCACGACCCGACCGTGGCCCAGGTGTCGATCATCGAGCCTTCGTCGACGTACGCGCCGATGTTCACGTAGCCGGGCATCAGGATCACGTTGCGCCCTAAGTACGACCCGAAACGCGCGACGCCGGGTGGGACGCAGCGGACGCCCAGGGCTTCGTAGTTCCGTTTGACCGGAAGTTTGTCGTAGTAGGCCGGCATGGCGCCCGCCGGATCGCCGATCCAGGCGACCTCGCGACGGCGGAAATAGAGCAGGATCGCCTGCTTTATCCAGGCGTGCGTGGTCCACGTGTCATCGGGGTTGGGCGAAGAGACCCGCAGCCGTCCCGTATCGAGCGCCGCGATGACCTCGTCGATCGCCTCGCCCGTCGGACCGGCGACCAGCGACGGCGCCGCGACCAGTTCTTCTATAGCGCGTGCAAGCGCGTCGTCATCCATCGCGCGCTCGTTTCGACGGGATCGCTTAGGCGTCCGCCCATCGCCGGAGCAGGTTGTGGTAGACCGACGTCAACGCCACGATCGGCGCCTCGTCGGAGCACGTGCGCGACGCGTTCTGTATCGAGCAGTCCAGATCGAAGAGCAGCGTCCGCTCGCCGTCGTCCCGGACCATGCTCTGGACCCAGAAGAACGAGGCCAGTCGCGTGCCGCTCGTGACCGGCGCGACGCGATGCAGACTGCTCGCCGGATAGAGGATCAGGTCGCCTGCCGCGAGCTTGACGGCGTGCGTCCCGTAGGTATCCTCGACGATCAACTCGCCGCCGTCGTAGCCCTCCGGTTCGCTCAGGAACAGCGTCGCCGAAAGGTCGGTGCGTACGCGAGCGCCGGTTCCCGGCACCTGCCGGATCGCATTGTCGACGTGATCGCCGAAGTGCTGGCCGCCGGAGTACCGATTGAAAAGCGGCGGAAAGACGCGCAGCGGCAACGCCGCCGAGACGAACAGCGCGTTGCGTTCGAGGGCCGCCACGATCTCGCTGCCGAGCGAGCGCGCGAGCGGGTCGCTCTCCGCGAGCTGCTCGTTCGCCTTTGCCTTGGCCGACTGATGGCCGGCGGTCACCTTGCCGTCGACCCACTGCGCCCCGTCGAGCGCGCTCGCGAAGCGCGCGACCTGTTCGTCGCCGAGCAACTGCGGAATGCGCAGCAGCATCAGAGCTTCATATCCGCGGTCAGGGTGAAGCTGCGGCCGGCGCCGGGGACGAGGTGATCCGGGTGGATCAGGTCGATGTAGTCCGCGTTGGTGACGTTGTAGCCGTTGAGCTGCAGCGCGAGCTTCTTCGAGACGTCGTACTTCGCCATCGCGTCGTAGCGCCAATAGCCCGGCACGTAGGCGACGAAACCGTAGGCCGCGTTCGCGATATCGGTGGTGAAGCGGCGGGACGCCGAGACCGCGCCGGCGCCGATCTGCAGGCGCGGCGCCAGTTGATACGTGCTGAAGAACGTGAACGAGGCGTGCGGCGTATTCGCGAGCGGGTTGCCCGTCTCGCCCGGGTTCGCCGATGCGACCACAAGCGTATTGAGGAGCGTCATGCCCGCCGTCGCCTGCCAGCGCCGCGTGAGCCGCCCGACCAGACTGATCGTCGCGCCGTCGACCTTGACGAGGCCGATATTCTCGGTGACCCCGCTCAGGTCGGTCTGCCTGGCGTTGGTCTTGGTCTGCTCGAACAGCGCCGTCGCGAGCGAGAGCCCGCCGTGCGCGAGATCGAACTTCGCGCCGAGTTCGTAGCCCGCGTTCCCCTCGGGAGGCGTCGGCGCGCCCTTGACGGTGAGCGCGTCGATGGCCGGATTGAACGACGTCCCCCACGAGAGATAGACGCTGCCCGATGCGCTCGGCTTCCACGTCACCGCGGCCCGTCCGCTGAACGCCGTCACCGTCTGCGGCATGGTGGTGTGGCCGATCGGATCGACGACGAACGCGGCGAAGTTGTCGTAGCGCCCGCCGCCGCTCGCGACCCAGTGCTTGTCGAGGTCGCCGGTGTAGAGCAGATACGCGCCCAGATCCGTCGCGGTCGCATCCGTCTCGGTCGGCGTGACCGAGGTGAAGGTCATCGCCTGATCCGGATCCGGATGGAGCAGGCTCGTCGACGGCAGCCCGGCGTACTTGAGCGTCCGCTCATACGAGGTCTCGCTACCGATCTCGATGCCGGCGACCAGCGTGGACGCGTCCGAGAAATGCTCGATCGCGGTGGTCTGGTTCTCGAGGAACGTCTCGTGACCGGTCCGCGCGTGAATGGTGCGATCGACCTGGATCGTCTCGAGCGGCGTGCCGACCGGCGGAAGGGTGGTGACGATCCCGTTGGCGACCGAGATGGCGTGGTCGTACGATGCGTAGCGCGTCTGGTTGCGGATCTCGAGCGACGATCCATAGTCGTGCGCGTAGCTCGCGGTGACGATGTCGGTCGCGTCGTCGAAGCGATCGGCGTTCTTGAAACCGTAGGCGTTGGAACGCTCGACCGGAGCCGCCTTGCCCCAGAGCAACGGCAAGCCGTAGTCAGGCACGTCGTGCTCGGTAAGGTGAAGATAGTCGAGCGTGAGCGTGCTCGACGTACCGATGCCGAACGAGACGGACGGCGCGATGCCCCAGCGGTTGGTCGACCCGACGTCGCGCCCCGCGACGCCCGAATGCTGACCCATCACATTGAGCCGGAACGCCGCGTGGTTCGAGAGCGGGACGTCGAAGTCGCCGGTCGCCCGGGTCATGCCGGCGCTCCCGCCCACGAACGACGCGCGATCCGCCGCGCGCAGCGAGGGCTGTTTGCTGATCTGATCGATGGTGCCGCCGGTCGAGCCGCGTCCGAAGATCGCGCCCGACGCGCCCTGCGAGACCTCGACCGATTCCAGATCGAACGTATCGCGGTAATAGTTGCCGTAGTCGCGCATGCCGTCGACGTAGAAGTCGTTCTTCGCATCGAAGCCGCGGATCGTGAGCGAGTCGCCTTGCGAGCCGCCCTCGCCGGCGGCCAAGCTGATCCCGCTGACGTTACGCAGCGCGTCGCGCACGCTGGTCGTGCCCTGATCCTTGAGGGTCTGCTGCGAGACGATCGCGA
>Ga0070691_10000257_pt1 | contig 18341 bp, 19 predicted proteins | sample KBSK1101metaG_FD_64673 | JGI IMG/M metagenome (GOLD analysis project Ga0070691, IMG submission 64673) | Corn, switchgrass and miscanthus rhizosphere microbial communities from Kellogg Biological Station, Michigan, USA - KBS K1-10-1 metaG | ecosystem: Host-associated > Plants > Roots >... | reverse complement strand
CGGCACCCCCGTCGACGTCATCCTCAACCCGCTCGGCGTGCCGAGCCGGATGAACATCGGCCAGATCCTCGAGACCCACCTCGGGTGGGTCGCGGCGAACGGCTGGTACGACGACGGCTCCGAGGCCTACAAGCAGGCCCATTCCGCCGACGGCGACGGGCGCGTCTACGTGGCCACCCAGGTCTTCGACGGGGCCACGGTCGAGGACGTCGACACCGCTCTGGTCGAGTGGAACGACAAAAACGCCGAGCGCGGCGTCGACATCGGCGTCGACAAGAGCGCCCGTCCGGGCGCCCGTGCCTCGGGCACGGCGCAGCTGTACAACGGCCGCACCGGCGAGCCCTACGAGGGCAAAGTCACGGTCGGCTACATGTACATCCTCAAGCTGCTGCACCTGGTCGACGACAAGATCCACGCCCGCTCGACCGGCCCCTACTCGCTCGTCACCCAGCAGCCGCTGGGGGGCAAGGCGCAGTTCGGCGGTCAGCGCTTCGGCGAGATGGAGGTCTGGGCCCTGGAGGCCTACGGCGCCGCCTACACGCTGCAGGAGATGCTCACGGTCAAGTCCGACGACACGGTCGGGCGGGTCAAGGCCTACGAGGCGATCGTCAAGGGCGAGAACATCCCCGAGCCCTCGATCCCGGAGTCCTTCAAAGTGCTGCTGAAGGAGATCCAGAGCCTCTCGCTGGACGCCAACGTCGTCTCCGAGGGGACCGACGTCGAGATCTCCGACGAGGAGGACGACCTGCTGAAAGCGGCCGAGGAGCTGGGGATGGACCTGACCGGCGTTCGCGCCGACTCCTCCAACGGAGCGGCGGACGAGCAGGAGGAGCAGGTCGTCGCCGAGGGCGAGGCTGGAACTGACGGTGCCGGAAAAGCCGAAGAGGCCACTCCGGCCGAGGTGGAGGACTGATGATCGACATCAACAATTTCGACGCGATCGAGATCGGGCTCGCGTCCTCGAAGAAAATCCGCTCCTGGAGCTGGGGCGAGGTGACCAAGCCCGAGACGATCAACTACCGCACCCTGAAGCCGGAGAAAGACGGCCTCTTCTGCGAGCGCATCTTCGGTCCGACCAAAGACTGGGAGTGCTACTGCGGGAAGTACAAGCGGGTCCGCTACAAGGGCATCGTCTGCGAGCGCTGCGGCGTCGAGGTGACGCGCTCGAAGGTCCGCCGCGAGCGCATGGGTCACGTCGACCTCGCCTCGCCGGTCTCCCACATCTGGTTCTTCAAGGGCGTCCCGAGCCGGATCGGCTACCTGATCGACATGGCCCCGAAAGAGCTGGAGAAGGTCCTCTACTTCGCCGCCTCGATGATCACCTGGGTCGACGTCGAGGCCCGTGAAAAGGACGTCGGGAAACTCGAGAAAGAGGTCAAAAAAGTCGTCGACTCCTACGAGTCCGAACGGCAGAAGCGCAGCCAGGAACTGAGCGAGTCCCTGGAGCGGCGGATCAAGTACCTCGAGGACGGCAGCCAGGACAAGTTCGACGACGAGGACCACATCTGGGCCGACTCCCTGAAGCTGACCGCGGCGCAGCTGCGCAAGCTCAAGGACGACGAACGCACCAAAATGACCAAAGAACTGCGCAAGCAGTTCGACGCCGAGATCTCCGACACCGAGGCCTACCTCGAAGAGGCGGTCGAGCGGATGAACGAAGTCTGGAAGATCTTCACGGAGATGAAGCCGAAGGACGTCGTCAACGACGAGACGGTCTTCCGTGAGCTCAAGGACCGCTTCGGCTCCCCGTTCGGCTGGGGCGAGTACTTCCGCGGCGGCATGGGCGCGGAAGCGGTGCGCGACCTGCTCGAACAGGTCGACCTGGAAGCCGACTGCGAGGAACTGGAGCAGATCATCAACAGCTCCAAAGGCCAGAAACAGGCCCGCGCGGTGAAGCGGCTGAAAGTCGCCTCCGCCTTCCTCAACTCCGACAACCAGCCGGACTGGATGATCCTCGACGCGGTGCCGGTGATCCCGCCGGAGCTGCGCCCGATGGTCCAGCTCGACGGCGGCCGCTTCGCGACCTCCGATCTCAACGACCTCTACCGCCGCGTGATCAACCGCAACAACCGGTTGAAAAGGCTGCTCGACCTCGGCGCCCCCGAGATCATCGTCAACAACGAGAAGCGGATGCTGCAGGAGGCGGTCGACGCCCTCTTCGACAACGGCCGTCGCGGCCGCCCGGTCACGGGCCCCGGCAACCGTCCCTTGAAGTCGCTCTCGGACATGCTCAAGGGCAAGCAGGGCCGCTTCCGCCAGAACCTGCTCGGCAAGCGCGTCGACTACTCCGGCCGTTCGGTGATCGTCTCCGGGCCGAGCCTGCGCCTGCAGCAGTGCGGCTTGCCGAAGCTGATGGCGCTGGAGCTCTTCAAGCCATTCATCATGGCCCAGCTCGTCGAGCGCAAAGCCGTGCAGAACATCAAGGCGGCGAAGAAGATGGTCGAGTCGATGATCCCCGAGGTCTGGGACGTGCTCGAGGAAGTCATCCACGAACACCCGGTGCTGCTGAACCGCGCCCCGACCCTGCACCGCCTCGGCATCCAGGCCTTCGAACCGATCCTGGTCGAGGGCAAGGCGATCCAGGTCCACCCGCTGGTCTGCCACGCCTTCAACGCCGACTTCGACGGCGATCAGATGGCGGTCCACGTGCCGCTCTCCGCCGAGGCCCAGGCCGAGGCGCGGATCCTCATGCTCTCCGCCAACAACATCCTCTCCCCGGCCCACGGGGCGCCGCTGGCGACCCCGACCCAGGACATGGTGCTCGGCATCTACTACCTGACCTACGGTCCGGACGAGGACGAGCTGGCGAAGATCGACGAGGAGCTGAAGAGCGGCAAGGGCGCCGGGCGCAACGGCTCGACGCCGGCGGTGAAGGTGTTCCGCTCCGCTCAGGAGGCCGAGCTCGTCTACGAGAACGGCGGCTGCAAACTGCACGACCAGGCCGAGTTCCGGCGGGCCGGGAAGGAACACTTCCTGACCACGGTCGGGCGGATCATCTTCAACGAAAGCATCGAGCGAGCCCTCGCCGAAGCCCTCGAGGACGATTTCGATCCCTCGCAGTACGAGTTCGTCAACCACTCGCTGAAGAAGAAGGACGTCAACGAGATGGTCTCCGACCTGGTCGAGGCCTACGGCGCGCCGCCGGTCTCACAGGTGCTCGACGCCTTCAAGGACCTCGGCTTCCACTACGCGAGTCAGGCCGGGATCACGGTCTCCAAGAACAACGTCGTCTCCCCGCCCGAGAAGGCGGAGATCCTCGAGCGCTACGAGAAGGAGACGGAAGCGATCCAGGGTCAGTACGACGACGGCTACATCACCGCCGAGGAGCGTCACGAGGCCGTGACCGCTCACTGGAACCGCGCCACCGACGAGGTCGCGCAGGCGATGGAGGACAACCTCGACGAGCTGAACCCCATCTTCATGATGGCCAACTCGGGCGCCCGCGGATCGTTCAAACAGATCCGCCAGCTGGCCGGGATGCGCGGCCTGATGGCCAACCCGAAAGGCGAGATCATCGAGCGGCCGATCAAGGCCAACTTCATGGAGGGCCTCTCCGTGCTCGAGTACTTCATCTCGACCCACGGCGCCCGCAAGGGACTCGCCGACACGGCGCTGCGCACGGCCGACTCGGGTTACCTGACCCGGCGCCTGGTCGACGTCGCTCAGGACGTGATCGTGCGCCAGGAGGACTGCAAGACCAAAGACCACATCGAGATGGTCCTGCGCAAGGACGACGGCTCGCTCAACGACAACCTCGTCGGGCGCCTGGCGGCGAAAAAGCTCGAGACCAAACGCGGTCGCGAGCTGCTCAAGCGCAACCAGGAGATCACCCTGCCGGACGTCGAAGCGATCGCCGAGGCCTTCGAGGACGAGGGGACCAAGGTCCCGGTCCGCTCGGCGCTCAAGTGCGATGCCGAATCGGGCGTGTGCCGCTCCTGCTACGGGGTCGCCCCGGCGACCGGCTTCACGGTCAACATCGGCGACGCGGTCGGCATCATCGCCGCCCAGTCGATCGGCGAGCCCGGCACCCAGCTGACCATGCGCACCTTCCACACCGGCGGTGTCGCGGGCCAGGACATCACCCAGGGCCTGCCGCGCATCGTCGAGCTCTTCGAGGCGCGTAAACCGAAGGGTCTGGCGCAGATGGCCGAGGCCGACGGCAAGGTCTCGATCGACGAGACCGACAAAGCGCTGAAGATCAACGTCACCGAGCCCAGCGGCGAGGAGCACTCCTACAGCTTCCCGCTGCGGACCCGGCTGCACGTCGCCGACGGCGACAAGGTCGAGGCCGGCCAGCAGCTCAACGAGGGCTCGCTCTACCCGGCCGACCTGCTGGCGATCCGCGGCCGCACCGCGACCGAGCTCTACCTGGTCGACGAGGTGCAGAAGGTCTACCGCGCCCAGGGCGTCGACATCAACGACAAGCACATCGAGCTGATCGCCCGTCAGATGCTGAAGAAGGTGCGGATCGAGTCCAAGGGCTCGACCAGCCTGCTGCCGGGCCAGCTCGAGGACCGCGGCAACCTCAAACGCCTGAACAAGAAGACGAAGGAAGAAGGCGGGACGCCGGCCAAAGGCGAGGAGGTCATCCTCGGCATCACCAAGGCCTCGCTGGCGACCGAGTCCTTCCTCTCCGCCGCCTCCTTCCAGGAGACGACCAAGGTGCTCACCGACGCTGCCCTCGAGGGCAAACGCGATCGCCTGGTCGGCCTGAAGGAGAACGTCATCATCGGCAAGCTGATCCCGGCCGCGACCGGCCTCAAGCACTACCGCACGGTCGCGATCGAGCCCGCCGTGGCGATCGAGCCGCCGAGCGACGAGGACCTGCTCGACGAGGACGAGCTGACGGCCGAGCTGGGCGTCGACGGCGTCGAGCCGCAGGTCGAGGGCTTCGGCGCCTCCTTCGCCGAGGAGCTCGAGGAGCTCGCGTCCGAGATCGAGTCGACCTCGGAGGACACCGCTAAATAGGCCGGTAGGTGGGAGGGGCGGGGTGCCCCTTCCGCTTGCTGGGTTTTTCGCCTGGGAGTAACCGGCTGCCGCGATTCCGGCAGGGGCGAAAAACAGGACGCCGCGCGCTTCAGGGGCACCCCGCCCCTCTACCTGGCCGGCTGGCCAGCTCCGATAGATTCCAAGGATGGCTGCGGCCGGCAAAGTCTGTGTGATTGGAGCTGGGGGGTCGGGGATCGTTGCCGCGCAGGTGTTGAAGGCGCGCGGGATCGAGTTCGACTGCTTCGAGAAGGGGTCGCAGGTCGGGGGGAACTGGCGGTATGAGAACGACAACGGGATGTCGTCGGCCTACCGCTCGCTGCACATCAACACCTCGCGGCGGGTGATGGCGTTCAAGACGCTGCCGATGCCCGACCACTACCCGGACTACCCCAACCACTTCCAGATGGCCGCCTACTTCGACGAATTCGTCGACCACTTCGGCCTGCGCGAGAGGATCCGCTTCCGCACCGAGGTCCGCCGGGTCGAGCCGGTGGACGGCGAATGGGGGGTGACCGTCGCCGGCGAGGGCGGGGAGGAGGAGACCAATCGCTACCGGGCGGTGCTGGTCGCCAACGGGCACCACTGGGACCCGCGCTGGCCCGAACCGGCCTTCCCCGGGTCCGGGGAGTATGAGGGCGAGCAGATCCACGTCCACCACTACCGCGAGCCCGACATCCTGCCCGGCAAGCGCGTCCTGGTGCTCGGCATCGGCAACTCCGCCACCGACGTCGCGGTCGAGTCCTCGCGGATCGCCGACGCCACCTTCATCGCCATGCGCCGCGGCGCCTACGTGCTGCCGAAGTACATCAACGGCAAGCCGATCGACGAGGTCTCGACCCCGATCATCTCGGCCCTGCCGCTGGCTGTCCAGCGCTTCTTCACCACCCGTGCGCTCAGCATCGCCGCCGCCGGCGATCCGACCGCCTACGGGCTGCCCAAGCCCGACCACAAGCTGTTCGAGGCGCACCCGACCGTCTCCTCGGAGCTGCTGCCGCGGCTCGGCCACGGCGACATCAAGGTGAAGCCGAACATCGACCGCTTCGCCGGCGGTCGCACGGTCCGCTTCACCGATGGCAGCGAAGAGGAGATCGACCTCGTCGTCTACTGCACCGGCTACAAGATGACCTTCCCGTTCTTCGACCCCGAGGTCTTCGCGGCGCCGGACAACCGGCTGCCGCTCTACCGCCGGGTCGCCTCGGTCGAGCGCCCCGGGCTCTACTTCATCGGCTTCATCCAGCCGCTCGGGCCGATCATGCCGCTGGCCGAGGCCCAGGCCGAATGGGTCGCCGACCTGCTCGGCGGGCGCGCCTCGCTACCGGCGGCGGCGGAGATGCGGAGAGAGATCGAGACCGAGGAACGAAAGATGCGCAAGCGCTTCGTCGCCTCTAAGCGTCATACCGTCGAGGTCGACTTCTACCCCTATCTGCGCGAGATCCGGCGCGAGCGAAAGCTGGCTGGGCAGCGGGTCTGACGACCCGGGTGCGGGCGCCCGGTGGGCAGGGCGGCAGCGGCGCCGCGGCGCCACCGCCATGGGGTCCGCGGCGCGGACCGCGCGGCAGCTTCGGCTGCGGGCGACGCTTGGAACCGCCGCCGCCGGAGTCCTCAGCCCCGTCGGGCTCAGGCGTCGCCTGGCTCGCCCACCAGACGAGCCAGATCGATCCCAAGACCGGGATCTTGAGAACCACCAGCAGGAAGAAGATCGGCCAGAACCCCGTCATCCCGCCTCAGTGTAGAGACCCCGCCCACGCGTTCAACGCGTCCACGTGGGCCTCCTCCAGGCCGAGGTGCGGTTCGGTCACCACGAGCAGGGTCGGCTCGGCTCGCGCCTCCGCCCAGTCGTAACAGCTCTGGTCGAAATTGTCGTCGATCCAGGCCAGAGCGCGGCCGGCGCCGAAGGTCTCCAGCGGGCCCAGCTTCCAGTGGGCGCCGCCGGCCCGGGCGCCGCCGTCGAAGCTGACGTGGGCCAGTTCCGGCAGCCCGAGCAGGTTCGGCAGGTAGAAGTTCGCTTTGTCCTCCCAGCCGCTCGCCCAGACCAGCTCGAAGCGCTCGGCCAGGCGCAGCAGCCGCTCGCCCGCGGCGAGCGAGATCCGGTGCGGGACCCCGTCGACCAGCTGCAAGCGGGTTGCCGACGGATCCGGCGGCTCCTCTGCTCCGAACAGCGAGATGACGCCGTCGATGTCGATCGCAAGCAGTGGCTTGTCGAGGGCCGGGGGATGCCCCTCGAACGGGCGGATACTCAAAACGGCGGCCTATTTAGGCCGCCGTTTGTCGGGGCGAGGGGCATCCCCCGGCCCTTACCAGCGATAGTGGGCGAAGGCCTTATTGGCCTGAGCCATGCGGTAAATGTCGTCCTTGCGCTTCCAGGCGCTGCCCTGCTGCTGGGTCGCGTCGAGGATCTCGCTGGCGAGACGCTCGGCCATCGAGTACTCGCGGCGGGCGCGGGCGAACTGGACCAGCCAGCGGACCGCGAGGGTGCGGGCGCGGCGGGCGGGAACCTCGACCGGAACCTGGTAGGTGGCGCCGCCGACGCGGCGGGAACGGACCTCGAGCACCGGGGTCAGCGCCTTGATCGCCGCCTCCAGCGTCTCCACCGGGTCCTCGCCGTTGCGCTCGCCGACGATCGCGAGGCTGTCGTAGACGATCCGCTCGGCCAGCGACTTCTTGCCGTCGCTCATCACCTTGTTGACGACCTGCTGGACGAGGCGGTTGCGGTGCCTGGCGTCGGGCTCGACCGGCCGGATCGTGGCTGCGGAGCGGCGCGGCATTAGGAAGCTTTGACCCCGTAGCGGGAGCGGGCCTGCTTGCGGTCGGAGACGCCGGCGGCGTCGAGGGTGCCGCGGACGACCTTGTAGCGAACGCCCGGCAGATCCTTGACGCGACCACCGCGGATCAGCACGACCGAGTGCTCCTGAAGATTGTGTCCCTCGCCGGGGATGTAGGTGGTGACCTCCATGCCGTTGGTCAGCCGCACACGGGCGATCTTGCGCAGCGCCGAGTTCGGCTTCTTCGGCGTGACCGTCGCCACACGGGTGCAGACGCCGCGTCGCTGCGGGGCGGCTACGCGCTTCTTGCGACCCTGGCCCGACTTGAGGCCCGGCGTCGTGGTCTTCTTCTTCGGGCGCTTGCGGCCCTTCCTGACGAGTTGGTTCGTATTCGGCACGGCCGCGCATAGTAGAGCAGTCCGCCGAGGATCAGCCCGCTCGCGGCCGCGAGCTCGGCGTAGAAGCCGTCCTCGAGCACCGCGGCGGCGGCCGCGAAGCGCGAGGTCTGGGCTCCCGCGTCGAGCCCATGGGGGAGGTCGACGAGCAGGATCGTCGCCACCGCGACCAGTCCCAGGCCGGCCACCGCGAGCCCCAGCCGGCGGCGCTCGCGCAGGGCCGCCCAGATCCCGAGCAGGATCGCCGCCGCCCCGAGCGGGACCAGCAGGTAGGCGTGGGCGGCGCCGGCGGTCTCGACGTCGACGGTCGGCGGGCTGGCCACGTCGGGCAGGCCGGCATAGCCCGGCTGGCCGATCTCGACCGCGCGGTAGTCGAGGAACTGGGAGATGACGAGGCAGACACCGGCGGCGGCGACGACGACGCCGATCGCCCGCCGCGGGGCGATCGTGGCGCTGGCCCGGGTGGCGAGGCGGACCGAGGCGGCGCCGGCGCGGCGCAGCAGCCGCTCGCCGCGGGCGAGGCCGCGGAAGAAGAGGGCCCCGGGGGGACGCACTCGCGGTCCCAGCCAGGCGGCGGCCCTCCGGGCCCGGGCTCGGGCCCAGCGGCCGGCCCGGACTAGCGGAGGATGGGCTCGCTCGAGGCCGCGGTTGGCGACCCTGTCGAGACCGCGGCCCCACCTCCCGGGCCGCTTTGCGAGCTTCGCCGAGACGGCGCCGATGCGGCGCCGAACCGCTGCTATCATCGCCGGTCGCTCAGGCAGTTTTTTCGCAGCACGCTTCGCCGGGCCCGCTGGGGCCTTTTTTTTGCGCTGATTCATCCAAACCAACCTAGGACAACACTCACATCAGATGGCACGCGATTTCCCCCTAGAGAAGACCCGGAACATCGGGATCATGGCGCACATCGACGCCGGTAAGACGACGACGACCGAGCGCATCCTCTACTACACCGGCCGCACCCACAAAATGGGCGAGGTCCACGAGGGCGCCGCGGTGATGGACTGGATGGAACAGGAGCAGGAGCGCGGGATCACGATCACCTCCGCCGCCACCGCCTGCGAGTGGAACGGCCATCGGATCAACATCATCGACACGCCCGGCCACGTCGACTTCACGGTCGAGGTCGAGCGCAGCCTGCGCGTGCTCGACGGCGCGATCGCCGTCTTCGACGCCGTCGCCGGCGTCGAGCCGCAGTCGGAGACCGTCTGGCGCCAGGCCGACAAGTACGGCGTGCCGCGCTTCGCCTACATCAACAAGATGGACCGCACCGGCGCCGACTTCTTCTACTGCGTGCAGACGATGAAGGACCGGCTCGGCGCCAACGCGCTGCCGATCCAGCTGCCGATCGGCGCCGAGGAGGACTTCCAGGGCGTGGTCGACCTGCTCGAGATGAAAGGCCTGATCTGGACCGACGAGCTCGGCGCCGCCTTCGAGACGATCGAGATCCCCGCGGATCTCCAGGACCAGGCCCAGGAATACCGCACCCAGCTGATCGAGGCCTGTTCCGACTACGACGACGAGCTGATGGAGGCCTACCTCGGCGAAGAGGAGATCCCGGCGGAGCGGTTGCTCACCTCCCTGCACCGGGCCTGCCTCGACACCAAGGTCACCCCGGTCCTCTGCGGCACCTCCTTCAAGAACAAGGGCGTGCAGCCGCTGCTCGACTCGATCATCTCGCTGCTGCCCTCGCCGCTCGAGGTGCCGCCGGTGACCGGCGTCATCGCCGCCGGCAAGGGCCAGTCTGAGGATTCCGAGGGAGAGCGGCCCGCCGACGACAGCGGCCCCTTCGCCGCCCTCGCCTTCAAGGTCATGACCGACCCCTACGTCGGCAAGCTCACCTACTTCCGCGTCTACTCGGGCAAGCTCGAGAAAGGCGGCCGGGTGCTCAACGTCAAAACCGGCAAGACCGAGCGCATCGGCCGGCTGCTGATGATGCACGCCAACAGCCGCGAGGAGATCGAGGAGGTCTACTCGGGCGATATCTGCGCCGGTGTCGGCCTCAAGGAAACCGGCACCGGCGACACGCTCGCGGCCCCGGACGCCCCGATCGCGCTCGAGAGCATCGAATTCCCGGAGACGGTGATCGCCGTCGCGATCGAGCCGAAGACCAAAGCCGACCAGGAGAAGATGGGCAACGCCCTGCAGCGCCTGGGCGAGGAGGACCCGACCTTCCGGATCGAATCCGACGAGGAAACGGGCCAGACCCTGATCCACGGCATGGGCGAGCTCCACCTCGAGGTGATCGTCGACCGCATGCTGCGCGAGTTCAAAGTCGACGCCAACGTCGGCAAGCCCCAGGTCGCCTACCGCGAGACGATCCGCAAGCGGGTCGAGAAGGTCGTCGCCCGCTTCGTCCGCCAGACCGGCGGCCGCGGCCAGTTCGGCCACGTCGTCATCAACCTCGAGCCGGCGCCCGGAGAGGGCTTCGAGTTCGAGAACAAGATCAAGGGCGGCGTCATCCCCGGCGAATTCATCGGCCCGGCCGAACAGGGGATGCGCGAGGCGCTCGAGAACGGCGTCAAGGCCGGCTACCCGATGGTCGACGTCAAAGTCGAACTCGTCGACGGCTCCTACCACGACGTCGACTCCTCGGAGATGGCCTTCAAAATCGCCGGCTCGATGGCGATCCAGGAGGGCGCCCGCAAGGCCAATCCGGTCCTGCTCGAGCCGGTGATGTCGGTCGAGGTCGTCACCCCCGAGGACTTCCTCGGCGACGTCATCGGCGACCTCTCGCGCCGCCGCGGCAAAGTCCAGGGGCAGGAGCAGCGCGGCAACGCGCTCGCGGTCCAGGCCTTCGTCCCGCTGGGCGAAATGTTCGGCTACGCAACCGACCTTCGCTCCTCGACCCAGGGGCGCGCCAGCTACACGATGCAGTTCGAGCGCTACGAGGAGGTCCCCGGCAACATCGCCGAGGAAATCGTCGAACACCGCTCTGGAGAGCCAGTGGGGGCCAGCTCCTAGACCCAACCGCGACAGCGGGCGGCATCTGGCTATATTTCCCAGGTTCGCCCGCAGGCAGGACAAAACGCCCTGCCGAGCAGCGCCCCCAGAACTCAAGCAGCCAAACCAGACAGAACAACGACTTCGAAAGGTAGAACGGAGAGAGATGTCAAAGGAGAAGTTCGAGCGCGATAAGCCGCACGTGAACGTCGGGACGATCGGTCACATCGACCACGGAAAGACGACGCTGACGGCCGCGATCACCCAGACGCTCTCCACCGTCGGCGGCGCCGAGGCCCAGAGCTTCGCCGAGATCGACAACGCTCCGGAGGAGAAAGAGCGCGGGATCACGATCGCGACCTCGCACGTCGAGTACGAGACCGACAACCGGCACTACGCCCACGTCGACTGCCCGGGCCACGCCGACTACGTGAAGAACATGATCACCGGCGCCGCCCAGATGGACGGGGCGATCCTGGTGGTCTCGGCCGCCGACGGCGTCATGCCCCAGACCCGCGAGCACATCCTGCTCGCCCGTCAGGTCAACGTCCCGCACGTGGTCGTCTTCCTCAACAAGATCGACCAGGTCGACGACGACGAACTGGTCGAGTTGGTCGAGGAGGAGGTCAAGGAACTCCTCGACGAGTACGACTTCCCGGGCGAGGAGACGCCGATCATCAAGGGCTCGGCCCTGAAGGCGCTGGAAGGCGACGAGGAGGCCCAGAAAGCCGTCTTCGAGCTGGCCGCCGCCCTCGACTCCTACATCCCGGAGCCGGTCCGCGAGCTCGACAAGCCCTTCCTGATGCCGATCGAGGACATCTTCTCGATCACCGGCCGCGGCACCGTCGCCACCGGACGCGTCGAGCAGGGGATCGTCAACAGCGGCGACGAGGTCGAGATCGTCGGCATCCACGACACGACCAAAACCGTCGTCACCGGCGTCGAGATGTTCCGCAAGCTGCTCGACCAGGGCCAGGCCGGCGACAACATCGGCGCCCTCCTGCGCGGCACCAAGCGCGAGGAGATCGAGCGCGGCCAGGTTCTCTGCAAGCCCGGCTCGATCACGCCGCACACCAAATTCAAAGCTGAGGTCTACTGCCTGAAGAAGGAGGAGGGTGGCCGTCACACGCCGTTCTTCTCCGGCTACCGGCCCCAGTTCTACTTCCGCACCACCGACGTGACCGGGATCGCCAACCTTCCCGAGGGGACGGAGATGGTGATGCCGGGGGACAACGTCGAGATGACGATCGAGCTGATCCAGCCGATCGCCATGGATCCAGGCCTGCGGTTCGCCATCCGCGAGGGTGGCCGCACGGTGGGCTCGGGGGTCGTCGCCGACGTAATCGAGTAGGCGGCCCCAAACGGGGCGGGCACCTGTCCGCCCCTCCGTCGCCCGCCGGGCGACGAGACAACTGCAAGGACATACGACCGGGGCGGCGCCCCACCTAAAGGGGCCCCGCCCTTATTGCGCCCTAAGAGCGCGCAGAAAGACACGAGAGACAGTAGAAAAAGTGGCAGCGATAGCAGCACAGAAAATTCGAATCCGACTGAAGGCGTACGACCACGACGCCATAGATCGGGCTGCCCGCGAGATCGTCGAGACCGCGGAGCGCACCGGCGCCAGCGTCTCGGGCCCGGTGCCGCTGCCGACCGAGAAAAACGTCTACTGCGTGATCCGCTCGCCGTTCAAGGACAAGGACTCGCGCGAGCACTTCGAGATCCGCACCCACAAGCGGCTGATCGACATCCTCCAGCCTTCGCCGAAAACCGTCGACTCGCTGCAGCGCCTGGACTCGCTGCCCGCCGGCGTCGACATCGAGATCCGGCTCTAGCGATGGCGGCGATCCTCGGCAAGAAGTTGGGCATGACCCAGGTCTTCCGCGAGGACGGCAGCGTCGTTCCGGTCACCGTGATCGAGGCCGGCCCCTGCAAGGTCACCGCGGTGCGCGAGAGCGAGCGCGACGGCTACGCCGCCGTGCAGCTCGCCTTCGGCGAGGTCAAGCAGGGCAAGCTGAGCAAGGCCGAGGAAGGCCATCTGAAGAAGGCCAGCGCGCCGCCGATGCGCCACCTGGTCGAGTTCCGCGACGAGGACCTCGGCGCCGAGGACGGTCCCAAGATCGGCGACGACGTCACCGTCGCCGGCTTCGAGGCCGGGCAGAAGGTCAAGGTCTCCGGGGTCTCGATCGGCAAGGGCTTCCAGGGCGGGATCAAGCGCCACAACTTCAGTCGCGGGCCGGTCAGCCACGGCTCGCACAACGTCCGCGCCCCCGGCTCGATCGGCGCCAGCGCCTTCCCCGCCCGCGTCTTCAAAGGCATGCGCATGCCCGGCCAGATGGGCAACAAGCGCATCACCCAGAAGGGCCTGGAGATCGCCGACGTCGACGCCGAGCGCAACCTGCTGCTGATCAAAGGCTCGGTCCCCGGCTCGCGCAACGCGATTGTCGAGGTGAGGACCGATGTCTAAAGCCACCGTGCTCGGCAAATCGACCAAAGCCGATCTGCCCAAAGAGCTCTTCGCCGAGCCCTTCCACCAGTCGCTGGTGCACGAGGCCGCGCGCGCCGACATGAACTCGCGCCGTCGCGGCACCGCCTCTACCCTGACCCGCGGCGAGGTCTCCTTCACCACCGCCAAGGCCTGGCGCCAGAAGGGCACCGGCCGCGCTCGCGTCGGCGCCCTCGGCGTCTCCAGCCGCTTCGGCGGCGGCGTCACCTTCGGCCCGAAGCCGCGCCACTACACGGTCAAGGTCAACCGCAAAGCGCGCCGGCGAGCGATGCGCTCGGCCCTCTCGGTCCACGCCGAGCGCGGCAGCGTCGCCGTCCTCGACGCCGCCGGCTTCGACACCCCGTCGACGAAACAGGCCGCCGCGGCGCTGGCCAAATGGGGCGCCAAGAGCCCAGTCCTGATCGTCCTCACCGCCGAGGAGACCGGGGCGATGAAGAGCTTCCGCAACATTCCCCGCACCCACGTGATCGAGGTCGGCGCCACCGGCGTCGCCGACGTCATCGGCGCCGCCGCGATGGTCGTCTCCGAGGCTGCGCTCGAGACGCTGAAGGAGAGGCTGGGCTGATGGACGCGCGCAGCATCCTCATCCGCCCGGTGATCTCGGAGAAGAGCTACGCCCTGATCGCCGAGGGCAAGTACACCTTCCGGGTCGACGATCGCGCCCACAAGACGCAGATCGCTCAGGCCGTGCACGAGGTCTTCGGCGTCCAGGTCGCGCAGGTCCGCACCTCCAAGGTGCGTTCGAAGCCCAAGCGCCGCGGCCTCTCCTCCGGGCGCACCCGCGCCTGGAAGAAGGCGGTCGTCCAGCTCGCTCCCGGCGAGCGGATCGAGCTGTTCGAGGGCGCGGAGACCGCGTAGGGAACCTGAGAGATGCCGAACCGCAAGACCAAACCCACCAGCCCCGGCCGCCGCTTCGCGACCTACCCGCTGCGCGAGCAGCTGACCGCGAGCGAGCCGGAAAAGAAGCTGACCGAGGGCCTGCGCAAGTCCGGCGGCCGCAACGTCAACGGGCGCGTCACCGCCCGCCACCGCGGCGGCGGCGCCAAGCGGCGCTACCGCAAGATCGACTTCAAGCGACTCAAGGACGGCGTGCCGGCGAAGGTCGCGACGATCGAGTACGACCCCAACCGCAGCTGCTACATCGCCCTTCTGCACTACGCCGACGGCCACAAGGACTACATCCTCGCCCCCTCGCAGCTAGCGGTCGGCGACGAGGTCAAGTCGGGCCCCGAGGCCGACGTCAAACCGGGTCACGCGATGGCCCTCGGGTCGATGCCGACCGGCACCATCGTCCATAACGTCGAGCTGATCGCCGGCCAGGGCGGCAAGCTCGGCCGCGCCGCCGGCACCGCGATCCAGCTGGTCGCGAAGGAGGGCGAGATGGTCACCCTGCGCCTGCCCTCCTCGGAGATGCGGCTGGTCCGGGCCGAGTGCCGCGCGACCGTCGGCACCCTCTCCAACGCCGAGCACCAGAACATGAAGATCGGCAAGGCCGGCCGCAACCGCCACAAAGGCAAGCGCCCGCAGAGCCGCGGTGTCGCGATGAACCCGGTCGACCACCCGCACGGCGGCGGCGAGGCGCATCACACCCCGGGCGGCCATCCGGTCACCCCGTGGGGCAAGCCGACGCTCGGCTACCGCACCCGCAAGAAGGGCAAGCAGTCCGATCGCTACATCGTGCGCGGCAGACGCCGCGGCAAGAAGAAGGGTGGCCGCTGATGGGACGCTCGACGAAAAAGGGCCCGTGGGTCGAAGAGCGCCTGATGGGGCGCATCGTCGCGATGAACGAGGCCGGCAAAAAGCAGATGGTCAAAACCTGGTCGCGCACCTCGACCGTGTTCCCGGAGATGGTCGGGCACACGATCGCCGTCCACGACGGCAAAAAACACGTCCCCGTCTTCATCTCCGAGTCGATGGTCGGGCACAAGCTCGGCGAGTTCGCGCCGACCCGCACCTTCCGCTCACACACCGGCACCGGCAGGGGCGACTAGTCATGGCCGACGAGACCAAAGACAACCCGGATAAGAAAAACAGCAACCCGGATAAGAAAAACAGCAAAAAAGTGGCAAAAAAAGAGCCGAAAGCAGCGGCCAAAAAAGAGACCAAAAAAGCCGCCGCGAAAAAAGAGAGCGCGCCGAAAAAAGCTCCGAAAAAAGCCGCGAAAGCGAAAAAAGCGCCGGCGAAAAAAGCCGCGCCCGCCGCTCCCCCGGTCGTCCGCGCCAGCGCCCGCTACGTGCGCATCGCGCCGCGCAAGGCGCGCCTGATCGCCGACCAGGTCCGCGGCCTGCACATCGAGAAGGCGCGGGCGCTGCTGCGGTTCTCGCCGCGCGGGGCCGCCGCCGACATCCACAAGCTGATCGACTCCGCCGCCGCCAACGCGGAGAACAACCACGACCTGATCGGCGACGAGATGAAGGTCTCCTCGATCACCGTCGACGAGGGCCCGACCCTGAAGCGCTACCGCCCCCGCGCCCAGGGCCGCGCGACCCCGATTCACAAGCGAACCAGCCACATCGCCGTGGCTCTGACCCCGGTGGAGGATTAGGTCATGGGACAGAAGATCCACCCCGAGGGTTTCCGCGTCGGCTACATCCACGACTGGAAGTCGACCTGGTTCGAGGAGAAGAACTTCGCCGACGTGCTCCAGGAAGACCTGCAGATCCGCGATCACATCGTCGGCAAGCTCTCGCACGCCGGCCTCTCGAACATCACGATCGAGCGCCGCGGCGAGGTCGCCGTCGACATCCACACCGCCCGCCCGGGCATCGTCATCGGCAAGTCGGGCAGCGAAGTCGACGCGCTCCGCAAGGAGCTGCACAAGCTCACCGGCAGCCCGGTCAAAGTCAACATCCGCGAGGTCAAGCGCCCCGAGCTCGACGCCAAGCTGGTCGCCCAGTCGATCGCCGAGCAGCTGCAGAATCGGGTCGCCTTCCGCCGCGCGATGAAACGCGCCCTGACCTCGGCTATGCGCTCCGGCGCCAAGGGCGTCAAGGTCCAGGTCTCGGGCCGCCTCGGCGGCGCCGAGATGGCCCGCACCGAAAGCTATTCCGACGGTCGCGTGCCGCTGCACACGCTGCGCGCCGACATCGACTACGGCTTCTTCGAGGCGAAGACGACGACCGGCCGGATCGGCGTCAAATGCTGGATCAACAAGGGCGAAGTGATGCCCGAGGGCTTCCGCTCCGACCTCGCCTCGACCGACGACGAGCCGCCGAGCCAGCAGGGCCGCGGCGGGCGCGATCGCGGCGGCCGCGGCGGGCGCGGCGGCAACGACCGCGGCGGCCGCGGGGGAGGCGGTCGCTGATGTTGATGCCGAAACGGGTCAAGCACCGCAAACAGTTCCGCGGCCGCATGCGCGGCAACACCAAGGGCGGCAGCACCGTCGCCTTCGGCGAGTACGGGTTGAAGTCGATGGAGCGCGGCTGGATCACCAACCGCCAGATCGAGGCCGCCCGTGTCGCGATGACCCGCAAGATCAAACGTGGCGGCAAGGTCTGGATCAACGTCTTCCCGGACAAGCCGTACACGAAGAAGCCGGCCGAGACGCGGATGGGCTCGGGCAAGGGCAATCCCGAGGGCTGGGTCGCCGTGGTCAAGCCCGGGCGCGTGATGTTCGAACTCGCCGGCGTCCCCGAGGAGCTGGCCCGCGACGCGCTGCGTCTGGCCGGGCACAAGCTTCCGGTCAAAACGAAATTCGTCAAGCGCGAGGGCGTCGAGGACCGATGAAGGCTTCCGAGGTCCATAATCTGAAAGACGACGAGCTGGTGGCGAAGCTGATCGACGCCAAGCAGGAGGCGTTCAACCTGCGCTTCCGGCACGCCACCGGCGAGCTCGAGAACACCGCCCGCCTGGGCACGGCCAAGCGCGACATCGCGCGGCTGCTGACGGTGGCGCGCAACCGCGGCATCGATGTGGAGAAAGAGACGAAGCGGATATGAGCGACGACGAGCAGAAAAAAGACGAGACGACCGAGGAGACTCCGGTGCAGGACGAGGCGCAGCAGGACGCGCCCGAGGCTGCCGCCGAGGAGGCCCCTGTCGAGGACGCTCCCGCCGCCGAGGCTGCGCCCGAGGCGGAGCCGAGCCCGGAGGACGATCTTCCTTGGAAGGAGCGCCGTCGACTTGAGCGCTCGCGCCGGCCGAGCGAGGCGAAGCCCGCCCAGACGCCGGAGGAGCGGACTGCCGCGCGGCTCGAGGCGCGCAAGAAGAAGGCCGCCGAAAGGCGCAAGGAGCGCGCCACGGCGAAGACGAAGCGGACCCCCGGAACCGGCACCGAGCCGGCCGAGCGCGATTCCAACGCGGCCAAGACCCGCCAGGGGATCGTCGTCTCCAACAAAGGCAATAAATCGATCACGGTCCGGATCGACTTCGCCCGCCGTCACCCGACTTACGAGAAGATCGTCCGCCGCTCGCGCACGCTGCACGCGCACGACGAGCGCAACGAGGCCGGCGAGGGCGACGTCGTCCGCGTCGTCGAGACCCGTCCGCTGTCCAAGACCAAGCGCTGGCGCCTGGTCGACGTCGTCGAGAAGGCGAGGTAGAGCGACGTGATCCAGCAGGAGTCGAGACTGAAGGTCGCCGACAACTCGGGCGCCCGCGAGATCCTCTGCATCCGCGTCAAGGGCGGCTCCCATCGCCGCTACGCCAGCGTCGGCGACGTCATCACCGCCACCGTCAAACAGGCGAGCCCGCAGGGCGGCGTCCGCAAGGGCGAGGTCGTGCAGGCGGTCGTCGTCCGCACCCGCAAGCCGCT
>Ga0070691_10000255_pt1 | contig 18373 bp, 18 predicted proteins | sample KBSK1101metaG_FD_64673 | JGI IMG/M metagenome (GOLD analysis project Ga0070691, IMG submission 64673) | Corn, switchgrass and miscanthus rhizosphere microbial communities from Kellogg Biological Station, Michigan, USA - KBS K1-10-1 metaG | ecosystem: Host-associated > Plants > Roots >... | reverse complement strand
ATCAGAAAGATGCGCTTCAACCCTGGTTATCTGATCGCTGTAACGATCCAGGGCGGCCGATACGATCTCTTTAAATCTGTCAATATGTTCCTGACTGATCTTAATATTATTTTCTGAATTGATCTGGATTTGCATCACTTATATTTTATTCTGTTTAACGGCGTTATTCCCCGAGCCGGATGATGGCAAATCCGGTCTGCTGATTATTCCTGTAAGGTACGGCTACTTCATCAGACGAAATCCGGCGGTATTGCTGGAAGTCCATAACGCGGTTCATTTTCCAGAAAATCAGCGCATCGCCGGTGGGCTGGCCGTTTACTTTTAATACCGTTGTGGTACTCAGCTCATCGCTGTTCCGGAACTTGCTGTTGTAAACGATGAACAGCTTGTTTTTTACCGGAAATACCAGGTAGGACAGGGAAGGGGAATTCAGTTCCGTTGTCTGCTCCGTGCTGATCATTCCGCTCCAGGTGCTGTCCTTCTTTTTCGCGGGGAAATAAAACATCGTCAGATTACCGCGGTTAAAAACCGACCGGATGCCCTGCAGTCCGCCGTTTCGCGCATAGGCATTGTCGTTGGCAGGCGTTGAATGCTCTACCCGTGCCGGGAAGCCGGCCATAAGATAAACCGGATCCCAGGGATCAATATCCGGAATCTGCCGGTTTTCCGGATCTTTCCGCCGGCCAAATTCCCTGAATAACATATAACCCTGACCCGGAACTGAAATAAAACTTTCATTGCTGAGGTTTTGGCTTTCCAACCGGCCGCCAATGGAGTTGAAGCGATAGGAGGAATCGAAATCGAAACGGGTTTGGGTCATGGAGTAATGCGTGACTTCCACGTTTTTCAAAGAAGTGTTCCGGTACCGCGATAGTAAACCGACGCTCATTCCCTGATGCACATTGTCGATGGACATCGCAATATCCTCCATACTATAAAAAGGCGAGAGCTGTATTTCCTGATAATAGAAACTTTTTCCGTCGTTGTATATGTGAAAGAGTAAATAATTCCGGTTGGTCCTGGAAGCGGAAGCCATCAGCCATTCGCCGTTATTGGCCAGTTTCACGGGCAGGTTATCGAAGCTTTCTGCAGGGAATGACACATCATCATCCTGGATGCAGGGCTGGGTAAAATAAGGATGTTCCAGCACGGAATGATATATCACTTTCCAGTCATTATTGAGCAAGATCGTATGCAGTCTGGGAGAAAACGAATGGCCGGGTTCAAATCCGATCAGGATAATCTTCGACAGATCTTCCGACCGGGCCAGCAGAAAGCTGGTGCCGGGAGCAGAGAAGGAGAAACTGTCGATCAGGCGGCTGCTGCTTTCCGCCGCCGCATTCGCATCATAGCAGTTGATGTATATATAGGTTTTTCCTCCGGATGCGGACAGGACGAGCTGGTCAAAAAAAGTTTTTCCTGCCATCAGGTATTCCTTGATGGTTCCGGGAATTTTCAGCGCAGGGATTTCTTTTATGAAATTCAGCCGGTCGTCGTACGCTGAAAAACTTTGTGATGTTAAAATGAAACCGGATTCATGATGTTTATCCGTCTTCCGGATTTGTTCTTTTTCTACCCAATAATAATCTCCGGATTTACCAATCACCTGGAATGTATTGGGAGAATGAACGTTGATATAGGATGAGTAGTTAACCCGTTGAGCCGATAAAGAGCCGGGAAACAGGAGAAAGACGAAAAAATAGTATGATGGCTTCCTGGTCATGACGCATAACCACCCTTAAGTTAAGATTATTTTGGATGCGAACAATTATTGTTTTACCAATATCGCTAATTAGCATTATCATTAAAACAAAACCATGAAGAAAGCCTTGTTAATATTTGCATTACACCATAGCCACCACGGATGGCAAAATGGAAAATCTGAAATATTCGGCGTTGAATTAATGAAATGCGCGGCTGCTAATAAACATATTCCGGCGGTTCGATCCCATTATAACGGAGATAGACAACCGCCTGCCCGCGGTGATGCGTTATATGATCGGTAGTGGCGTGGAACCCCTGCACTTTTTCTTCGGTGAGGTTTTCTTTGTTCAGAGTGTTTTTCAGTTCATCGTAAGCCTGGCGGAGCCATGCGATCGTTTGCTTTTTATTGCTTTTAGCTGCGGGCGGATTCCAGGGGGTTTCCGTTTGCTTAATATAGTTATCCTGCCACCATTGAATGCTATAAGCAATATGGTTCATCAGTTCCCTGAAATTCCAGATGGTATCGGAGGGTCTTGATTCATAAAATTCTTCCGGCATGACTTCTGCCACGGCGAGGCTGTAGTTGCGGGAATTTTCCAGTGTTTTTAATAATTGCGTTTTCATCTGTGTATTTGTTTTTTCAAAAGTATATATGCGTCAACCGGACTACTTAATGAATCCTGCTTTTTTTCGCTGGGGATGATATATCGGATCACCGGGAATGATACTTCAGGCGGGATTATTTTCCATTCTGAATCTGGCCGGCGGATGCCGGTATTTTTGCTTAAAGACGGTAGTGAAATGTTCGATGCTGTTAAAGCCGGAAGAAAATGCTACATCCGCGACAGGTAATGAGGAACTCTTTAAAAGCATTTCTGCATTTTTCAGTCTTATGCCGATCAGGAACTGATGCGGACTATACCCCGTAAACGTTTTGAATAGCCGGCTGAAGTGGAAGGGGCTGGAATAGCAATTTTCCGCAATTTCTGTTAATGAGACATCCCGGCTAAAGTTCCGGGTCATATATTCCCGCGCTCTTTCAATTGTGATCAGGTGGTTTTTTTTCAACCGGTCATTGATCCGGTTGTTCGGCGCATAGTCCGTGATATTCTTCAGTACGGTTTGTGTCAGTTCCATGACCAGCTGGTCTGTTTGCAGTTTTGTACAGTATCCGCTCCCGATCAGCCGCATGATCTCAAAATGCAGGAATTCCGTGTCCGCATTGATTTTTATCAGGGTGGAATGCAGGTCATCGTCATTGAAAAACTTTGCATGGGTAAACTGATCCCTCAACTGTTCATAGAATCCGGGTTTGAAATCAAAGATGCTGCATTCATCCGGGACCGTATGGATATGGGTAACAGTCCGTTCGTAGCCGGGCTTGGTGATCAGCACGCAACCGTTGTAGCTGTCGAGGGACTGGCGGAAGACATTAAAGAGGAAATTACCCTTCCGGACAAAGCTGATGCAAAAGCTTTCACTGTATTCGGGATCGGATTCACCGCAGGATTTGCAGCGGCATTTAAAATCAAGAATCCGGTAAAAATCTGATTCAAATAATATATTGATGTCCGCCTCCATAACGATTCCGGCCTGATTTTATGAAAACCGGATACCCGGCAAAGGTAGTTTTTATGGTAGGATCTTTTCACTTCTGAAACCTTTTCCTGAAAAATTGACTTGCAAAAAAAGCAATTTTTCTAAAGCCATTTAATGTCTTAAGTGGCATAAATATTCATTAAATTGTATCGGGAGACAGGCAATATGAAGGTTAAACCCTGAGCAGATGATACTTATTACACAGATCATTTATATTAAAGAAGGCACAGAGTCAGTCTTCGATCAGTTTGAAGCCATTGCAATGCCGTTGATTTCCAAACATAAGGGCCGGGTGTTATTCCGAATGCGGACGGCAGCTGCTGAAATGATTGAAGCCAGCATTCCCAGGCCTTATGAAATTCACCTGGTGGAATTTGAAAGGGAGGAGGATCTTCGGCTGTTTATGGGTGATGAGGAAAGAAAAAAGTTTTTGCACCTCAAAGAGCAATCCATAGAATCGGTGATATTAATTAAAGGAGAAAGGATGAACTGATCATTTGAAACGATGCCGGACAAGAAAAACTACAGTACCATCAGCCCTTCCGCCAGGTCCTTATTACTGCTAAAAGGAAGCACCGGTATTCCTTTTGCGAAGGAGGTTGCGGCATTGATGGTCTATCCCGAGCCTTATCATTCATCGGCAGAAAACCGGGATTTCAGTTTTTGGGCCAGGGTGGTTCATTTTGAAAACAGGTATTGGAGCATCGATCAGTTGCTGAATGAAACAGATGCGATGAATATCCTGGAATTGTCCTCCGGTTATTCTTTCAGAGGCCTGGATATGGCGAACCGGAAACCCATTCATTATATTGATACCGATCTGGAGGAAGTGATTTCCCTCAAAAAGAAATTTGTTGCTTCTTTGGAAAAAGATGCACCGGAACCAAAAGGATTACTGGAGATTCTGCCGCTGAATGCTTTAAAAGAAAAGCAGTTTAATGAAACGGTTGGCCGGTTTCCGGAAGGACCAGTTGCTATAGTGAATGAAGGATTGCTGATGTATCTGAACAGGGAAGAAAAACTAAAGCTCAGCACGCTCATTCACCGGACGCTAAAGGAGCGCGGCGGCTGCTGGATAACGGCGGATATCTACATTAAAAGGCGGGAAAACGGACTCCGGATTGAACAGACGGAAAATGAAAAGGAGTTTTTTAAGCGGCATCGCATCGAAGAAAATAAGTTTGATAGTTTTGAATCCGCTGAGGAGTTTTTTAATGAAGCGGGCTTTGAGAAAGTGAGAGAGGCACAGGCTGATCATGCAAGGTTGAGCGCATTGCCACACCTGATCGGGAGTGCTTCAGCAGAACAGGCGGAGAAAATGGAGAAGACCGGCAGGATGCAGGCAACCTGGATGCTAAAACCTTTTTGAGGCCCGGGGAATTGTGGTAAAGAATGAGTAATACCTGCATTCCGGAGTTGTCTGTCTTTGAATATAAGATTACAAAATACAATTGAAATAGGAACACCTGCGTTCGGGAACCTTTCAGCTTTTTGGATTTGAGAATTTCCCTTCATTAAACTGTTTCGAATTTCCTTTTGGGATGGAGAGGGATTCCCATTTTTCATTGCGGATCATTTTTCCAAGGAATACGATTTGCCCTACATGATATGCATAGTGGGTGAGTTGTCGATTGATGGCTTCCATAACAGAATGTTGTTCATTCCGGATATAAATGGTCTTCTGCAGATCTCTGGTGGTTAAGGGCGCTAATGCATCGGATAAGCATTTCCAGCCTGCATTCCATTTGCCGAATAATTCTTCCCTCGTAACGAAGTCATTCTGGAATTCGGAGTCCCGGTCACGCCAGGGCTTTTCACCGTCTGTTGTAAGAAAGTCAGTAAACCGGGAAAGCATATTGCCCGATAAATGTTTTACAATGGATCCGATGCTGTTGCTTTCGGGATTATACTGCCAGAATAACTTGTCATCGGGGATTTGCTGCATAGCCCTTTCCCCAAGCATTTTATACTGGTGAAACTGCTTTTTTGCACTTTCCAGATAATGATCGTACATGTCAATGCTGATTAGAATACAAATTTATGATCCGGAATCAAATTCAGACAATTATTTGCCGCGCTGCCCGTGAATGTTGAATTCCTGGTCAGAGAATGGAGAGCTTTCAGGAACTTTGATTACATTAAATGCATGTTGGGTCGCCTGATGACAGCTGTTGCAGGTATTGGTAAGGGCAATATAATATCGCTGAAAGGAGGCGCTGTTTTTTTCCTGAATAGAATGATCCAGGCTATCCAGCGGCGGATTGATCATGGGGAGAAAATGCGTTTCCGGCCGGTCTTTGCAATAATCATTGATGTCGGTCAGCGCTTCCCTGATTTCATTGATCTCAAAATTGGCCAGTTCCCAGTTTCTGTCTTTTCCCGCGAACCAGAGTTTTTCATGGTGCAACTGAATTCCGCTCATGAATTCACCCAGTCCTGGCCTGTAGCTGTGATCAACTATTTTTTGCAGACTGTCTATTCTGGCCTCCAGCTGTTTTTCGGCGCCTGCGGGTTGCCGGTTACAGCTATAAATGAAAACAATACCCAGTAAAGCCGGAATCTTTGGATGCATAAATTGAATTTTTTCATTTCGCGGAGCATTAACCTAAAAGCATCTTCATCATTTTATTTTCAGGTATTGGAACAGGAGCAGATTATTTCTCCTGTACCGTTTTATTTATCTGTGTCTTCAGCAGGGGGTCAAAAGTATTTGTTCCCTGCAAGTGATCTTCCAGGTAACTTACTGCTAAGGAAATAATATCGTTATAATGATGATTGGTTTTGCAGCCGCCGGAAATCCGGACCACATCCGACAGGCAGCCAAAATCCTCATGTTCGGCCGACTTTACCTTAAGCAATAATTTTTCTCCGGAAAGTTTTTTGGTAAAATCATAAACGGAATCCTGTTTTTGGATTAAAGCCTTGGGGGCGCTTTCCAGCCGCAAATAGGGCATCGACAGGGAGCTGTTCTTAAAATCCGGGTTGTTGACAATTCCGTTAAAGTCAATATCTTCTTCATGAACCTGACCATAGTGGTGAAATTCGGAACCATCAAGTGAAACGAGGCAGGAGATACCGGGAATCTTATCTGCGAGAACAGCGCCGGACACGCCACCCCAGCTGTAACCCAGGATGCCTATTTTGGACGAATCAATATTTGGTGAACCGGAAATGGTTTTATAAGAACACAGGGCGTCGTTTACCTGTTCCATCATATCCGAATTTCTCATGGTCATGTCGCCGGGATACCGGCCTATGGAATTAACAGATATCACCAGGAATCCTTTTTTTGCCAACTCTTCAAACAAACTGAAATTTTCATAACACATGCCGTTATAGCTGCAGAGATAAATGAGTAACGGGAATTTTCCGTCCGCTGCCTTTGCATCCGGGAAAGAAGCCGTTTTGAAGTTGAGTAAGCGGGCCGGGTCGGAGCACTTGAACCCCTCGCATAGATACTGGGCTAATTGCTGTGTGTAGCCGGCAGCGGATTTTGAAGCGGTATAATAGTTTGCTCTTTTTTCCAGCAAGCCGAGTAAGTCGCGAAACCGGAGCGCAGTATCTTTCGCCGAAGGCCGGGCAGGATACCATAGATCAATATCAACCGGACGAAAATGCAGATAGTCGCTGGTATCTGTATTAGGTTTGTATAACCTGGAACGATCAACGGCCCGTATAATTCTGAATCCGGCCGCAAGGGATGTGGCATCATCTTTCTTGGATTGCCTGCAACTAACCAGGGGCATTAGAAAAAGGAGCAGGAGGAAATAAAAAGAATTACGCATACAGGAGGGTTAAGATATCGGCCGGTAAAAAGAGGACTAAGGTTTTGCTGTACTATGCAGTAAATGCGGCACTGGTGGATTCCGTTGCCCGAATAAAGTTAATAAATAAATCTTTTCGGGGACTGTTGGGAAATTTCCTCTGTCATAGGCGGCAAATGCATTTTAAAAAAACTCCGGAGCAGTATCTTTGACCAATGAAAAAAATACTCCTTGCGGGAGCAACAGGATATCTGGGAAGTTATATACTGCAGGAACTCATGAAACAGGGATTCCTAATCAGGGTACTTATCAGAAACAGATCAAAACTGAAAATGACTGAAGCGGATGCAGTTGAAATCATGGAGGGGGAGATCACCAGACCCGGAACCATTTTAAACTGTTGTGACCAGGTGGATACGGTCATTTCAACGGTTGGGATTACCCGGCAACGGGATGGACTTACTTATCTCGATGTGGACTATCAGGCAAACCTGAATTTATTACGGGAAGCGCAACGCAGCGGCGTAAAGAAATTCATCTATGTCTCCGTTTTACACGGGCAGCATTTGCGTAAATTAAAAATATGCGAAGCCAAAGAGAAGTTTGTTGATGAATTGAAAAGCTCCGGAATGGCCCATTGCATAATCAGGCCAACTGGTTTTTTCTCTGATATGTCCGAATACCTCAATATGGCACGTAAAGGAAGAATATTCCTGTTCGGGAATGGCCGGGCAAAAATGAATCCCATTCATGGCGCCGACCTGGCTGAGGTTTGTGTTTCGGCCATAAACAGCACGATAACCGAAATAGAAACAGGCGGACCGCAACTGTTTACCCAGACCGAAATTGCGGGTTTGGCTTTTAACACGCTGCATAAAAAAGTAAAAATTACTTTTCTTCCCATCTGGCTAAAAAAACTGATTCTTTTTATCCTGAGAAGTCTCACGAGCAGCAAAACCTACGGCCCCGTTGAATTCGTCCTCACTGTCCTGACGATGGATATGATTGCCCTGGTATACGGGCAACATACACTGAATGAATATTTTAAGGGGCTTGCCGGACTGAAAATCCTGCCAAAATAAAGGGGCGCAAACTTGTATTTTTTCACGGCATGTATATGAAAACACTTAGATGCTGCGTTTATACAGGTAAACACTTAGAAGCCACACCCTTCTCGCTGTTTAACCCTTAAATCCAATTCCTGTCATGAACAGCCTGATCCTGATCCCCAGGGGTCTGTTTTCTGTAATCAGACCCTTCCTGCTTCGGAACCTGTTGCTGGCAGCGACCTTTCTTTTTATCATACCCCGTTCGTATGCGGCTAACCGGTACTGGATTGCAACTGCAACTGCTGCATGGAGTAATCCGCTGAACTGGTCTGCGGCATCCGGGGGAGCAGGAGGAGCGGGGGCGCCGGGTGCGGCTGACCGGGCATTTTTTGATAATGGCGGAACGGGAAATTGCACAATCGATGTGCCGGTATTCGTATCCCGGTTGGATTTGGACCCTGCTTATACCGGCACGATAAGTCAGGGAGCAAATTCCCTTACTATTTCCGGAACGGTCAATTTCGGCGGAGGGATATTCGCCGGAGGTTCGGCGGACATAACATTCATGGGAAATTTTACGAACTCGGGCACTGTATTTACTTCTACCTCCGGGATACTGGAATTTGAAAACAATGTAAATTTAAGCGGTGGAACATTCGCTCACCATAACGGGACTGTCCGGTTTAACAGTATTACCGGAAGCATTCCGTTGTCCGGGAACAGTCCGGCATTCTACAACCTCGAGCTCGTCGGAAATGCCAATAGCTATAATTTTAATTCCACCGGAAATATAATCGTGAGCCACTCGCTGAATATCAGCGGAAATTTATTCTGCCGGATCAACACGGCCATATTCGACGTGACGGGGGATATTAATATTTCGAATACCGCTACCGGAGGAGTTGGCAGTGCGCAGATCAATCTGGATGGAAGCGGAAACCAGACCCTTGCCAGCACGGTTGGCGCGGGTATGGGAACCCTGCCTTATATCAGCATACAAAAAACTTCGGGAACGTTGATACTTAGCGGGATTATTTCTGTCGGGCGGGACTGGACTTTTGTCAGTGGGCTGGTTGATGCCGTCAGCAATTCTTCCACGGTGGTTTTGGGACTCAACTCTCCGGATATAACAAGTAACGGAATGAGCTTTTATCATGTAATCGTTGCTTCAGGCACCGTTTCGCTTTTAGATGATTTAACTGTTTCTGGTGACCTGACGCTTAGCGGGGGAACTTTCAGGCCCGGAACGAATACAATTAACCTCGCAGGGAACTGGAATAACAGCGGAGGAATTTTTACTGAGGCAACCAGCACAGTGAATTTACATGGTGCCGGCCTGCAAACCATAACCAGTGTCGCAGGAGAAGATTTTTACAACCTGACATTAAATAATAGCGGACCGGGAATCCGGCTGATGGATGCCTTCCTGGTCAAAAATACATTCAATATGAATCAGGGAAATATTGATCTCAACGGGAAGACGATTACCCTGGGAACAAGCGGCGCAAACAGGGGAACACTGATTCACAGCAATGGCGGCATGATCAATACCGGATTTTTTACCCGCTGGTTTAATTCTTCAACCATTGCCGATGGTTCGGTCAGCGGCTTATTTCCAACGGGAACGATTACAGACTACCAACCGTTTTATGTTTCGGCGCCGGTAACAAAACCCACATCCGGCGGTACGATAACCTTATCTTATGTCAATGCATCCGGCAATACGGTGGTTTCCATCCCAGATGCGGCTTTCACCGTGAGTATACGAAAAAACCTGAATTGGTCTGTGACCACCGGAAACGGCCTGGCCGGAGGATCTTATAATCTGGATGTGCAGGGAACCGGGTTCGGGCAAATTGGAAACCTGAATGACCTGCGATTAACCCTGGCAGCCGGCGTGGTGGGATTGGCAGGAACGAATGCGGGTACAGCAGCCAATCCGCAGATCAACAGAACGGGGCTGTCCTTAGCAAACCTGAACAATACTTTCTTTGTGGCTTCCGTAAATCCTGTAAGCTCAACGCTTCCGGTCAGCCTGATTTCCTTTATGGCCACCGCTCTCAACAGCCGGGTAAGGCTGGACTGGGTAACTTCTTCCGAGGTCAATAACGATCATTTTACTATTCAGCGTTCGGTGAATGCAAAAGACTGGGAAGAGATACTTCGGGTCAAAGCTGCTATTAACAGCAATACGGATTCTTATTATACAGGCTATGATGAAAGCCCGCTTAGCGGCACAGCTTATTATCGCCTGAAGCAAACCGATATGGACGGCCAGGAAACCTTTTCTGAAATCAGGAAAACGGGGATGCAGGAATCGCAGGATATCAAAATTTATCCGAACCCCGCAACAGATTATATTCATGTTTCGGTTCCTGGTTCCGCAAAATTATGGATTGAACTGTTCAGCATCAACGGACAAAAGATAAATGTGCCGGTTCTTTATCAGGGAGAGAGCGCTTCCATGTCCGTGTCCGTCATTCCCCCCGGTGTTTATCTGATTCAGATCAGGCGGGGAAGGTCCATTGAAACGAGAAAGCTACTAATCCGGAAATAACCCATCGCAGGCGGCCATTCAGATATCCGGGGTATCGATAATTCAATGTTTTTACTGACCTTTACTACTGGAATTATTTAACGAATAAATTTCCGGGTCATGAGTAAAAAAGATAAACGCATTGACCACTATATTGCCGGCTCGGCAGTATTTGCAAGGCCCATATTGAATCATTTACGGGGGCTCATTGAAACGGCCTGCCCCGAGGCAGAAGAAACGATAAAATGGGGTTTCCCGCATTTTATATTCGACGACCGGATCCTTTGCAGCATGGCTTCCTTTAAGCAGCATTGTTCCTTCGCATTCTGGAAAGCGGATGCCATGACCGACCCGCAGGAGATCCTGGAAAAGGTTGGGAAAACCGCCATGGGCCATCTGGGAAGAATAACCACGCTTTCTGAATTACCGCCCGACCACATGATGAAGGCATATATCAGGGAAGCTGCCCAGTTGATTAAAGAAGGGATTAAATCTCCACCCAAACCAAAGGCAAAATCCGAAAAGCAAGCCCTGGTTATTCCGGATTATTTTAAGAAGGCCCTTTCCGGCAATAAAAAAGCATGGAAGACTTTTGAAGGATTCAGTCCAACCAATAAACGGGACTATGTTGAATGGGTGACGGAAGCAAAAACCGAATCAACGCGCAGCAAACGCCTGGCCACGGCCCTGGAATGGATGTCGGAGGGTAAAATCAGAAACTGGAAATATGTTAAATAATCATTTCGCCGGATATCCTGAAAAATTCTCCGCATCAGGGTCTCCCGCCAAAATCCCGCATAATCCCGGAAGCCCTGATCGGTGAAGCATTTAGCCTGATCATTGTAAAATATATAGAAAGAATGCGGGGTTTCTGGATATATTTCAAGAATTTTGCAGCCAATTTATAAATTATGCAAACGCGCAGGCAGGCCGATACATTATTTGACAAGGTGTGGGATGCACATGTGGTCAGGAAAATTGAAGGTGGACCGGATGTGTTTTTTATCGACCGTCATTTTATTCATGAAGTTACCAGTCCGGTAGCATTTCTCGGGCTGGAAAGCCGTGGTCTTAAAGTCATATTTCCCGAAAAAACTTTTGCAACTGCCGATCATAATACTCCAACTGCCAACCAGCATCTGCCCGTGCGTGATCCCTTATCCGCCAACCAGCTGAAGGCATTGGAATCGAATGCCGCGCGGTATGGCATCTCACACTGGGGCCTGGGCAATCCGAAGAATGGTATCGTGCATGTGGTGGGCCCTGAAAACGGGATCACCCTTCCGGGCATGACGATTGTTTGCGGGGACTCGCATACCTCCACCCATGGCGCATTTGGCGCCATCGCTTTTGGTATCGGCACTTCCGAAGTAGAGATGGTGCTGTCCTCACAATGCATCATGCAGCCCAAGCCAAAGAAAATGCGCATTAAGGTGGATGGTAAATTAGGGAAAGGCGTCACTCCAAAGGATGTCATCCTGTATATCATTTCCCGGCTCACGGCTTCCGGCGCCACCGGCTATTTTGTGGAATATGCCGGAGAAGTATTTGAACAGATGAGCATGGAAGGGCGGATGACAGTTTGTAATATGAGCATTGAAATGGGCGCCCGGGGAGGAATGATCGCGCCGGATGAAACCACATTCAGCTATATCAAAGGCCGTGAAAAAGCTCCTAAAGGAGAAGCCTGGGAGAAAGCGCTGGCCTGGTGGAAAACCTTGAAAACGGATGAGGATGCAGCTTTTGATCTGGAGTACCATTTTAAAGCATCCGATATTGAGCCGATGATCACCTTTGGCACCAATCCGGGAATGGGTGTCGGCATAACGAAAAGCATTCCGGTCGCCAGTGGCACCGGGGGAAATAAAAGCAGCTTCGATAAATCGCTGGCGTATATGGGCTTTCAGGAAGCGGAAAATATGATCGGCAAAAAGGTTGATTATGTGTTTATTGGCAGTTGTACAAACGGAAGAATCGAGGACTTCCGGGCTTTTGCATCCATTGTAAAAGGCCGGAAAAAGGCGGATCATATTACCGCCTGGGTTGTTCCCGGCTCGCATATCGTAGAGCAGCAGATTAAGGAAGAGGGTATCCTGGATATTCTGACGGCGGCAGGATTTGAATTGCGTCAGCCCGGCTGTTCCGCCTGCCTGGCGATGAACGACGATAAAATTCCCGCAGGTAAATATGCGGTCAGCACCAGCAACCGGAATTTTGAAGGAAGGCAGGGGCCGGGCGCCAGGACCATGCTGGCAAGCCCCTTAGCAGCCGCAGCAGCGGCGGTTACCGGTGTCGTTACCGATCCCAGGGAACTGATGGCTTAATGCGTTTCGGTTTACCAGAACAAAAATTAAACGATATTGAAAATTTGAAGAATGGCTTACGATAATTTCACAATACTGAGGAGCCCGGCCGTACCGATGCCGATTGAGAATGTCGATACCGACCAGATCATTCCCGCGCGCTTTTTAAAGGCGACAGAACGGAAGGGATTCGGGGATAATCTTTTCCGCGACTGGCGCTACAACGCCGACGGAACGCCGAAGAAAGATTTTATTTTGAATAACCCGGTTTATTCGGGCACAATACTGGTTGCCGGCCGGAATTTCGGCAGCGGCAGCAGCAGGGAGCATGCTGCCTGGGCCCTGTATGACTATGGTTTTCGATGCGTTATCTCCAGTTTCTTTGCCGATATCTTCCAGAACAATTCCATCAACATCGGTATTTTACCGGCGCAGGTCGGTCCTGAATTTCTGGATAAGATCTTTAGAACCATGGAATCCGATCCGCATACGGAACTGGAAATAAATCTTCCTGAACAAACCATTACGATACTGGCGACAGGAGATAGTGAATCATTTGAGATCAACAGTTACAAGAAAAATAATCTGATGAATGGGTATGACGATATCGATTATCTGCAGGCCATGAAAGCTGATATCCAGTCATTCGCTGCAAACAGCCTCTACTAAAAACAACCCAACCTGTTATGTCAACAGCTCAACGCTACGTTGAAATTATGGATACCACCCTGCGCGACGGTGAGCAAACCAGTGGCGTATCTTTTTCACCTTCTGAGAAATTAACGATCGCACAGCTTTTGTTAACAGAAGTGAAAGTGGACCGCATTGAGATCGCTTCCGCACGTGTGTCGGAAGGCGAGTTTGCCGCCGTAAAATCCATTACGCGGTGGGCAAAGGAAAACGGATACCTGAACCAGGTGGAGGTGTTGACATTTGTCGATGGCGATGTTTCGGTACAGTGGATGCAGAAAGCCGGAGCAAAAGTGATGAACCTGCTCACCAAGGGCTCACTGAATCATTTAATCCATCAGCTGAAGAAAAAGCCGGAACAGCATTTTGCTGAAGTGGCGGCGGTTATAGCGCTGGCAAAGAAGAAGGGAATCGACTGTAATGTATATCTGGAGGACTGGAGCAATGGCATGCGCCATTCCAAAAAATATGTTTTTCAATACCTGGATTTCCTGCAGCATCAGCCGGTAAAAAGGATCATGCTGCCGGATACGCTGGGCATCCTCATTCCCTCCGAGATTCACGAATTTGTAACCGAAACCGTGCAGCGCTATCCTGAAATTCATTTCGACCTGCACACCCATAATGACTATGACCTGGGCACAGCCAACGTGCTGGAATCCGTTATCTGCGGCGCGAAAGGGATTCATCTCACCATCAATGGGATGGGCGAAAGGGCAGGGAATGCGCCACTGGCCAGCGCTATTGCGGTATTGAATGATTTTGTGCCCTCTGTAAAAACAAATGTGGATGAAAAATCTTTGTACCGGGTGAGCAAACTGGTGGAAACCTTTTCCGGCATCCGCATACCCAGCAATAAACCGGTGGTCGGGGAGAATGTATTTACGCAAACGGCCGGTATTCATGCCGACGGCGACAAAAAGAATAAATTGTATTTCAGCGACCTGATGCCGGAGCGGTTTGGACGCCAAAGAAAATATGCGCTGGGCAAAACCAGCGGCAAAGCCAATATTGAAAACAACCTGCAGCAGCTGGGCATACAGCTGCCGGAACCCGATCTGAAAAAAGTCACCCAGCGCATCATTGAACTCGGCGACCGGAAAGAAGTGGTTACGCAGGCGGACCTTCCCTATATCATTTCCGATGTGCTGGATAGTAACCGCATTGAGGAAAAAGTGCGGATAGAAAACTATGCACTGAACCATACAAAAAATTTCAAGCCTTCGGTAATGCTGAGGGCGTCCATAAAAGGAGAACTGTTTGAAGAACATGCAACAGGCGACGGACAATACGATGCTTTCATGAATGCCCTGAAGAAAGTGTATAAGAAAATGAAGCAGGAATTGCCGGCGTTGACGGACTATGCGGTACGCATCCCCCCGGGCGGCAAGAGTGATGCCCTGTGTGAAACCATTATTACCTGGAGTTATAATAACCGGGAATTCAAAACCAGGGGGCTCGACAGCGATCAGACCGTATCGGCCATTAAGGCGACGCAAAAAATGTTGAATTTAATATAGAACCGGGCGGCGGATATTTTTATTTTACAATCAAAAATGGAATGGCAAACAAGCATATTTTAATTGTTCCGGGCGACGGAATCGGACAGGAAGTGACGGCAGTGGGCAAGAAAGTTTTGGACAGGATAGCTGCCCGGTTCAACCACGTTTTTACTTATGATGAAGCGCTGATCGGCCACGTGGCCATTGAAGCAACAGGAAATCCTTTACCGGATGAATCCCTGGAAAAAATGCGCAGATCGGATGCGGTCTTGTTTGGCGCTGTGGGTCATCCGAAATATGATAATGATCCTGCTGCCAAAGTAAGGCCGGAACAGGGTTTGCTGAAAATGCGGAAAGAACTGGGACTCTATGCCAATCTCCGTCCCATTAAATTGTTTGATGAGTTGCTGGGCGCTTCCAGTATCAAACCGGAAATATTAAAGGGCGCCGATATTTTATTCTTCCGCGAGCTGACCGGCGATATTTATTTCGGAGAGAAGGGCAGAAAAAATAATGGCGATACGGCGTTTGACCATGCCGAATACAGCCGGTATGAAGTGGAAAGAATTGCCCGCAAGGCATTTGATGCTGCCCGCACCCGAAAGAAGAAATTGTGTTCCGTGGATAAAGCCAATGTACTTGAAACATCCAGGCTGTGGAGGGAAGTCGTTCAGCAGGTTGCACGGGAATATCCCGATGTGGCAGTGGAACATCAGTTTGTGGATTCCACCGCTATGCTGCTGATCAAAGACCCGCGCCGTTTTGATGTGGTGGTCACTGCCAATCTCTTTGGAGATATCCTCACCGACGAGGCTTCCCAGATTGCAGGATCCATGGGCATGCTGGCTTCCGCCTCGATCGGGGATGGCACGGGGGTCTACGAACCGATTCACGGATCCGCACACGATATTACCGGTAAGGGAATTGCCAATCCTTTGGCTTCCATTTTATCGGCAGCTTTATTGCTGGATATTTCCTTCGGCATGAAAACAGAATCTGAAGCAGTGATCAAGGCTGTTGACAGTGTGCTGAAAGCCGGTTTCCGGACAGGAGATATTGCTGATACGCAAACTGCAAAGGATAAAATTGTGGGCACGGTTGCAATGGGGGAGGAAGTGCTGAAATTTATTTAACTAATATCCGCGTAATTGCCCTCTCCAGCTCCGGTACAGGTCCGGAAGATGCAGGTATTTTATAAACCTCTTATAAAGCTAATCAATTTGTCGGCTTCCGGCTGTTGGAAATTGGTGAGTCCGCCGGCTCCGCGCAGCATATACCAGATGGAGTCTTTTTTTATTACTTCGGTCCTTTTGATGGAATAGTAATCATAGGTGGCGATATCGCCGTTATGTCCTTTTTTCAAAGCTGTCAGCCCCTGTTCCAGGTACCGGAGCTGCTGCAGATTTGCAAATGGCAGCGTATCCAGAACGATTCCGGAAAGCACCTGCTGATCACGGAATTCCAGTGCGTAGGAGGTATCCCGCCTGTCGATGATCCTTTGCAGGTTGATGGGCCAGGGATCCGGCCGCACTTCCAGCACATTACTGGTGGAAGGATAAATCAGTTTAAAGGCTGTGAAGCCTGCAAAAGGAATGATCAGCAGGATGAGAAGTAGTTTTTTCATGAAAATCATGGGATTCCAGGATGTGAATATAAATAGGATTTACAGTTGACAGTACTGGCCGTCCGGCAAATAAGAAACGTGTTTCGGCTCAAACTATTTTGTGGGAAAGGTTAAAGTTATTCGCAAAATTTAGGCATATCAGCAGGAAAAAAGCCATATTCACATTATGATCTAGACATTGACCATCTGTGAAAAGAAATGACCCAGGCTCAGGTATTGAAGTTACGGATATGAATGAAGTTATTTTTGATGCGCGAAATGATTTTCGTGGCTGTATTCCTGGTATACATGAAGTGTTACGCAGACAGGGATTGCTGTATCCCCACCATACTGACAATGAATTTGTGAAATCCTTTCTTGAAAAAGATGAAGGGACATGAATATAAAAATGTAATGTAAACAGGATTCCAATGACACTCAAAGATGAAATCAGGCAGCTTGCAGTCAGCACCCATGATACGGTTGTCGGTTACCGGCGGCATTTGCATGCCCATCCTGAATTGTCGTTTCAGGAAAGGGAAACTGCTGCATTTGTAAAGGGCCGCCTTACTGAAATGAATATTTCCTGGCAAACGATGGCGGGTACCGGCATTGTTGCCACGATAACGGGAGAGAAAGAATCGGGTCAGGTGATTGCCCTGCGGGCAGATATGGACGCTTTACCTATTAAAGAAGCCAACAGGGACGACTATATTTCCCGGAACCCCGGCGTAATGCATGCCTGTGGCCATGATGCGCACATGGCGTCTTTGCTGGGTGTGGCTGCCATACTGCAGGCTGTCAGAGGTCGGTTTGGAGGAACGGTTAAAATGATCTTTCAACCCGGGGAAGAAAAATTGCCGGGAGGGGCAAGCCTTATGATTCAGGAGGGTGTATTAGACAACCATCATCTCTCTGCCGTTGTAGGCCAGCATGTATCACCAGCGGTCGATTCCGGAAAAATAGCCATGCGGCCGGGCCGGTTCATGGCTTCTATGGATGAAATTTTTGTCACCGTTCACGGAAAGGGCGGCCACGGCGCCCAGCCACACCAGAACATAGATCCGGTTATTATCACTGCGCATATTCTCGTTGCCCTGCAACAGATCGTAAGTCGCATGGCCAATCCCATACTCCCGACAGTTTTATCCTTTGGCAAATTAACAGCCAATGGAGCGATCAATGTAATCCCCGACGAGGTATTCCTGGAAGGAACATTTCGAACCCTGGATGAGGACTGGCGCATGGAAGCCCATGAAAGGATGAGAAAAATGGCGGAAGATATCGCGCACGGCATGGGCGGCAGTTGTGAATTCAAAATCGTACGCGGGTATCCTTTCCTGATGAATGAACCAAATCTGACAATGCAGTTGAGGTCGTTTGCCGAGGATTATCTTGGAAAAGAAAATGTGCTCGAAGCTGATATCTGGATGGCAGCAGAGGATTTTGCATGGTATTCGCATTCGGTTGATTCCTGTTTTTATATTTTAGGAGTTGGAAATAAACAGAAAGGAATTGACTCTTCGCTGCATACCGCGACATTTAATATTGATGAGGACGCGCTTGCCCTTAGCACAGGACTGATGGCATACCTTGCCCTTAAAAGGCTTGGAAACTGATTGC
>Ga0070691_10000254_pt1 | contig 18385 bp, 11 predicted proteins | sample KBSK1101metaG_FD_64673 | JGI IMG/M metagenome (GOLD analysis project Ga0070691, IMG submission 64673) | Corn, switchgrass and miscanthus rhizosphere microbial communities from Kellogg Biological Station, Michigan, USA - KBS K1-10-1 metaG | ecosystem: Host-associated > Plants > Roots >... | reverse complement strand
AGATCGGTGCCATCGAGAGCGCTGCGACGTGGATCAGCCAGGCGAGCGCCGCCAGCCCCCAGCCCGCCGCGAACCAGCGTGAGCCCGCCAACGTGCGGATGCTGCGCAGCGGCTGCCGGATGCTGACCGGCTCCGCCCGGTGACAGCCCCGGTGCTTGAGCAGCGAGGCGAGGTTCGTCATCAGGGCCGCGACGAGCGCAAGTGCGATTCCGACCTGCATCGAGCTTCCCTACCGCTGCCCGAGGGCCTCGCGGGCGGCGACGACTACGGACGCCGAGGTGTGGCACGACTTGGCGATCGCGCTGTCGGGGCGCTCGGGGGCGCGCCGTACCTCGAACTCGACCAGGCCGGAGCGGCGCAGCTTGGCGCGCGCATCGTGGCTGCTGTCGGCCGGCGCCGCGTCCAGCACCGCCTCGGCGGCGCGCTCGCGCCTGCAGATGAGGCAGAAGTTGCCCTCGGCCCCCCTTGTCCAGTTCTCCGGAAACGGCACCCGCGCCCCGTCGAGGCGGCTGACCGAGACTTCGCAGCGGTCGCAGCTCCACTTGCCGGCGGTTCTGGCGACGGTGCTCATCGGACGGCCTTGGGGCGGTGCCGGCGCCGCGAGCGTTGCCGCTGCTGTTGCGCCGGCCGCGGCTCGGACCGGCCACGGTCGCCGCGCCCGTGGTCGAACTCCTTGACCAGGCCGAGGGCGACGGCCATCTTGCGCACCTCGTCGGTCTGGTCGTCGAGGACGAAGCTGATCCCGGTGCCGCGGGCGCCGGCGCGGCCGGTGCGGCCGACCCGGTGCACGTAGGCGTCCTGGTCCCCCGGGGCGTCGAAGTTGACGACCTGTGTGATCCCGGCGACGTCGATCCCGCGCGCGGCGACGTCGGTCGCGATCAGCGCCTCGACGTCGCCCGCCTCGAAGCGGGCGAGCGCGCGTTCGCGCTGCCCCTGGCTCTTGTCGCCGTGCATCGCGGCGGCCTCGACGCTGTGTTTGCGCAGCCGCTTGACGAGCCGGTCGGCGCCGCGCTTGGTGCGGACGAAGACCAGCGTGCGCCCGCCCTGCTCGCCGCGCAGCTGCTCGACCAGGTGCTCGAGCTTGGCGCTCGGCGACTCGACGTGCAGGAAGCGGTGCTCGATGTCGGCCTTCGCGCTCGCCTCCGGCGCGTGCGTGTGACGGCGCGGCTTGCGCGTGTAGGCGGCGGCGACCTTGCCGGTCGCCCCCTCCAGCGTCGCCGAGAAGAACAGGGTCTGCCGCTCGGCCGGCGTCTGGGCGACGATCCGGTCGACGGCGGGCTTGAAGCCCATGTCGAGCATCCGGTCGGCCTCGTCGAGGACGAGGATGCGGACGCGAGCGAGCGAGATGACACCCCGCGCGATCAAGTCCTCGAGCCGGCCCGGCGTCGCGACGACGATGTCGGCGCGCTTTGCCGCGGCGCTCTGCGGGCCGAAGCCGACGCCGCCGTAGACGGCGGCGATGCGCAGCCGGCGCGCGTCGGCGATCGACTCCAGCTCGTCGACGATCTGGCTCGCCAGCTCGCGCGTCGGGGCGAGGACGAGGGCGGAGATGCGCTTGGCACCCGGCTCGACCCGATCGACGAGCGGCACGCCGAAGGCGAGCGTCTTGCCGGAGCCGGTCGGCGACTGGACGAGCAGGTCGTGCCCGGCGAGCGCGTCGCGGACGACGAGCTGCTGGACGGGAAAGGGTTGGTCGATGCCGCGCTGGGAGAGCGCGCGCACGACATGGTTGGAAACGCCGAGATCGGCGAACGAGACGTTGATGTGAGCTCCTTTTCGAGCGAATAGGGGAGATCCAGCGACCCCTAAACGCAAAAGCAGCGTGCGGAGGAAACGGAACCTCTCGGGCGGCGTCGTGCCGAGCCCGACACATGCACCGTAGCAGTCGAAAGGCCTCAGTAGCGCGAGCGCTCGGAGCGGTTCGAACCAACGGCGAGGCCTAAAGGCGACGTCTCATGTGATTTGCGCGGAAGAATTTGCAGAGAATTTTCGATCTGCGCACCATTCGCGCGAGTCGTTCTGTCTACAGTATCCTCATGGAGGCGATGAGGAACAGCTGGACAGACGAGCGGCTCGACGACGGCTTCGACCGAGTCACCGCGGACATCGCGGTGCTGCGCGGCGAAGTGGGCTTTCTGAGGAAAGAACTGCACGCCGAGGCCGGCTCCCTGCGCACGGAACTGCACGCCGAGATCGGGGCCCTGCGTAAGGAGATGCATGAAGAGATCGGGGCCATCCGCAAGGAGTTCAAGGTGGAACTGAGGACGGAGATCGGATCCCTCCGGCAGGAGTTGAAGACCGACATCGGCTCGCTCCGCGAAGAAAACAAGATCCTGCTTCAGGAGATGCACGCTTTGCATCGCACCCTTCTCCAGGGAGGCGCCGCCTTCATCGCGGCCTTGGTTGGGGTTGTCGCTGCCCTGGTCGGGGTTATCGTCACGCAGCTGTAGCCTCGGCGCGGATGAGGCGAGCTTGGATCTGGTTGTTGTCGCTGGGCCTGTTGGCGGCCGGTGTGGTGCCGGCGGGGGCGAGCGGGGCGGCGACCTGGATCGTCAAGGGGCGCGGGTTCGGTCACGGCGTGGGGATGAGCGCCTACGGCGCCTACGGGTACGGGCTGCACGGCGCCGGCTACCGGCAGATCCTCCATCACTACTTCAAGGGGATCGGGATCGACGAGGCGAAAGGGGCGCCGCAGGTGCGGGTGCTGTTGGCGGTGAGCCCGGGCGAGGTCTCCTTCAGTCACGCCACGGCGGCCTGCGGGCAGACGCTGGACCCCTCGCGGCGCTACGTTGCCCGTCGCCGCGGTTCCTCGATCCGCCTGTTGAGCGGCTCGGACAGGCCGGTCGCCCGCTGCGGCGCTCGCCTGCACGCCGACAGCGGCGGGACGATCCGGATCGACGGGGTGGGGGTCTACCGCGGCGCGCTCGAGCTGGTCCCGACCGAGTCGGCGGCGGGCTCGCTCAACGTGATCAACAAGCTCAACGTGAACAACTACGCGCGCGGCTCGGTGCCCGGCGAGGTGCCGCCGGAATGGCCCGCGGCGACGTTGAAGGCCTTCGCCGTCGCCTGCCGCTCGATCGCCCTCTCCACCGACGTCGGCGGCAACGGCTTCGAGCTCTACGCCGACACCCGCACCCAGGTCTACGGCGGGGTGAAGCTGGAGGACCCGCGCACCGACCGCGCCGTCCGCGCGACCAAGAGCCAGGTGGCGACCTACGGTGGCACCGTGGCGCAGACCACCTACTTCTCCTCCTCGGGCGGCGAGACCGAGTCGGGCTTCCTGGGTGCTCCCGACGTCCCCTATCTGGAGAGCGTCGACGATCCATACGACTACTACTCGCCGCTGCACGAATGGACCCTCCGCTTCTCCCAGGCCGAGATGAGCTCGCGGCTGGCGCCGTACGTCGACGGCGCCCTGCGCGGCATCGCGGTTACCCACCGCGGCGACTCGCCCCGGATCGACTACGCGAAGCTGATCGGCACCGGTGGCACCTCGACGATTCGTGGCGACACCCTGGCGAGCGCGCTCGGGCTGTACGACCGCTGGGCGTACTTCCGCAAGGTGAAAGCGGGCCGGGGCTAGGCGGCCGGCGGCGGCGCGCCGGTGACGACGCAGTTGTCCTTGTCGGTCATCTCCAGCGGGCCGGTGTTGGGGAACGCTTCCAACAGCGCGTCGGCGATCATCCTGCCGCGCGCCGCGTAGCCTTCCGAGGTGAAGTGGATGCCGTCGGGGATGAACCACGGCTCCCTGACGTCGGAGGCCCAGTCGTAGATCCGCATGTCCGGCCAGCGGTCGCAGGCGTCGAGCAGCGCTTCGTCCCAGTCCTCCATGTTCGACGCCGCGTAGGGACCGTTGGCGACGATCGACTTGACGTTCACCCACAGCACCGGTTCGCTGCCGATCGTGGTCATCATGCTGTCGATCCGGTCGTCGTAGGTGAAGGCCGAGCCGGCCGCGACGTTGGCCGCCTCGTTCGTCCCCATCGCCAGCACCCAACACCCTTCGAACCCTTCGTTCTTCCACGCTTCGGCGACTTCCTGGGCGTTCGGCAGCCCTTCGAAGTTCTCGTAGATCGAGCGCGCGCCGGAGACCTCGAGGTGCTGCGTGCCGGCTCCGACACGGGTGTACTGGGCGCTGATCAGGTCGCCCGGGTCGGGCAGGTATTCGGTGGAGACGAGCCCCTCCGAGGTCGAGTCGCCGATGTGGACGACCGCTTCGCAGGAGGTCGCCAGCGGCGCCCGTTTCGCCTTCTTCGCGGTGACGGTCTTGGCGACGGTTTCGGAGCCGATCGCCTGCGGCTCGTTGGAGACGCCGACGCCGGCCAGGCCCGCGAGGGCGACCGCCACGACCGCGGCGCCGGCACCGGCGACCGCCCAACCGCGTCGGGTCAGGCGCTGTCGTCGCCAGCGCCCCGCCCGCAACTGGGCCCAGAGGCGGCCGAGGACGCCGTGGCGGATCGGGTCCTCGAGGTAGCGCCAGGAGAGCTCGGCGACGGCGAGGATCGCGGCGACCTGGAAGAGGGCGCGCAGGGGGTTGGCGCCGTGCGCCCCCTCGGGAGTGGTGAGGACGACGATCGGCAGCGTCCAGAGGTAGATCCCGTAGGAGCGTTCGCCGATCCAGCGCATCGGCTTGCAGCCGACGATCGGGCCGAGGCGCGAGGCTGGGTGCGCCAGCGAGGCGACGGCGAGCATCGAGGCCAGCGCCAGCAGCGCGAAGCCGCCGCGGTAGAGGAAGGGCGAGAACTCGTCGGCCCGCCAGAACATCAGCCCGATCGCCGCCAGGCCGAGGACCCCGGCGCCCTCGATCAGCCGCCGCGCCTGCGGCGCGATCCGTGCGTGCAGGCGGCGGCTCGGCCAGACCATCGCCAGGGCGGCGCCGACGAGCAGCTCGAGTGCCCGCGTGTCGGTGCCGTAATAGACGCGCGAGGGGTCGAGCGAGGGGCTGTAGAGGACGGCCATCAGGATGCCCGAGGCGAGCGCCGCGATCAGGGTGGCCAGGGCGAGTCGAGGCCGGGTCCCGCCGGCGCTCTTCAGCTCGGGGACGAAGCGCAGCCCCAGCATCAGTAGGAAGGGCCAGGCGATGTAGAACTGCTCCTCGACCGAGAGCGACCAGAGGTGGTTGAGCGGCGAGGGCGGCGCGAAGCGGGCGAAGTAGGAGACGTCGTGGAAGATCAGCCACCAGTTGTTGAAGTAGCCGGCGGCGGTCAGCGCGGCGGTGCGGAAGTCGGGCGGCTGGTGGGGCCCGATCAGCGTCACCCACGCCATCACCACGGTGAGCATCAGGAAGAGGCCGGGGAGGAGGCGCCGGGCGCGGGCCAGCCAGAACGACTTCAGCCTGATCCCCCCCTCCTTCACCTGGTTGAGCAGGATGTCGGTGATCAGGTAGCCGCTGAGGGTGAAGAACACACCCACACCGAGCAGCCCCCCTTCGGCCCAGCCGAACTCGAGGTGGTAGAGGATCACGCCGATCACCGCGATCGCGCGCAGCCCGTCGAGGCCCGGCATGTAGCGATCGGTTCGCTTTACCGGTTCAGGCATAGCGAGACACCATGGCAAGCGCGGTTGTCAGCAGCGGTTGGTGACTTGCGATCCGCAGGGCGACGGCCGCCCCGAGGGCGCTGGCGATCGAGCGGGCGACGGCCGCCTCGCGGCGGGCGAACTTGTCGACCGGGGCGAGCTCGGGGGCGGACTCGAGCGTCGGCTGCGCGGCGGGCGCGTGCGAGTAGGCGAGGCACCCCTCGACCCCCTGGGCGATCAGCCGCGCGCGGAAGTCGGCGCCGGCGGGGATCGGGTGCAGGTCGTCGGCCTGCATCAGCTCGGGGTGGGTCGCGACGGCGCCGGCCCAGTCGGGCACCTGGGTGCCGAGGCGCGAGGCGGCGAAGGAGCGAACCACACTGTTCTTGCCCTCGTTACCGATCCCGTTCACGGTGAAGCCGTGGATCGTCGGCACGACCATGCAGCGGTCGCCGATCTGGGCGGCGACCTTGCTCAGGTTGCCGGCGAGGATCTCGGGGTAGGCCGGGTTGTCGTTGGTGCCGGCGTCGAAGACGATCACCGATTGCGAGGGGTCGTAGCTCTCCCGGAAGAGGTCGTAGATCTGGTAGCTGTTGTAGCCGCCGACGGCATTGGTGGTGAGGGTCACGCCGGGCAGGTAGCGCTGCAGGTAGGGGATGGTGAGGACCTCGAGGCTGTCGCCGACGACCAGCACGCCGCCGCTGCCACTTGCCTGGACGGCGGGTGCGAACGCCGGCGGCGAGATCAGGGCGAGGACGAACAGCGCCGACCGCGCAGCCGTCCTGGCGAGCTTGCGCGCTCCCGGCATCGAATGATTCTTACACTACTCAGATGCGCCCGGGCCCCGCAATCGCCGCCCTGATGCTGATTGCGGCACTCACCCTCCCCGGTTGCGGCGACGGCGAGACGAGCGCCACAGGGGCCGAGAAGAGTTCGCCGAGCACGGGGGCGGCGTCGAGGACGTCGAGGGCAACGGCCGGCCCGGAGAGCCGGCGGCAGACCGTCCGCTGCCGCCACGCCCTCGGCGACTTCCTCGACGCGACCGAATCGCTCGACAACCTGGTCGCGGTCGGGGTCGACTACGAGAGCCACCTCAGCGCCGTGAACCACATCCGCGCCGCCTACGCGGGAGTCGAAGCCGACGAGCTGCCGCTGCCATGCCTGGCTGAGGTCGCCGCCCCCGCCGAGGGGGCCCTCAACGCCTACATCGAGGCGGCCAACACCTGGGGCGAGTGCCTTGCCGACTCCTCTTGCGAGGACGAATCGGTCGAGCCCGAGCTGCAGCGGCTCTGGGCCCGGGCCAGGGCCCAGATCGCCTCGGCGCAGCGCGGCCTGCGCCGAGGCGGGTGAGGACCGCTGCTCAGGAGCGCGCCTCCGCGCCCGCGACCCGCTCGACGTCGAGCCGGGGCAGGATCCGCTCCAGCCAGTCGGGGATCCACCAGTTGTTGGGGCCGAGCAGCTGCATCACCGCCGGCACCAGGACCATCCGCACCACCGTCGCGTCGAGGAAGATCGCCGCGGCGAGGCCGATCCCGAACAGCTTCAGGAACACTTCCGGCGAGGCGACGAAGGCGAGGAAGACGACGACCATGATCGCCGCCGCCGCGGTGATCACCCGCGCCGTCTTGGCCAGGCCGTCGGCGACCGCGCGCCGCGTGTCGCCATCCTTCAGATACTCCTCGCGGATGCGCGAGATCAGGAAGACCTCGTAGTCCATCGAGAGCCCGAAGAGGATCGCGAACATCATCACCGGCATGAACGGCGCGATCGGCACTTCGTGGTCGATCCCGATCAGTTCGCCCACCGCGCCGCCCTGCGCGACGAGCGTCATCACACCGTAGGCCGCGCACACGGAGAGCAGGTTCATGATCCCCGCCTTGAGCGAGATCAGCGGCGAGTGGAAGGCGACGAGCAGGAGCAGGAAGGAGAGGCCGACGACGCCGATGATGAAGAACGGGATGCGGCCGACGATGTAGTCGCTCTGGTCCTCGAGCGCCGCGTTGACCCCGCCGACCAGCGCGTTGACGCCGGAGTCGCCGAGCGTCTGCGGGATGACCGTTCCCCGCAGGTGTTCGACCAATTCGGAGGTGGCCTCGTCCTGCGGCGAGGTGGTCGGGATGACGGTGAGGATCGCGGCGCTGCTGTCGCCGTTGAAGCGGGGTGGGGCCACGTAGGAGACGCCCGGCTGTTCGCGCAGCGTCGAGGCGAGCTCCTCGACGTCGGCTTTCGCGGCCGGATCCGGCAGTTCGGCCGCGATCACCAGGGGGCCGTTGGTGCCGGGACCGAAGCCCTCGCTCATCAGGTCGTAGGCCTGGCGGGTCATCGTGTCGGGCCGGTCGTTGCCGGCGTCGGGGAAGCCGAGGCGCATTCCCAGCGCGGGCGCGGCGAGGGCGAGCAGCACCGCCGTGGCGACGATCGCCGCCGTCCAGGGACGCCGCTGCACCGCGTGGCTCCAGCGCGCCGCGATCGATTCCTCGCCCGGCTGGGTCTTCGCGGTTCGAGAGAGGAAGGGGATGCGCAGACGGTCCACCCGCGGGCCGAGGTAGGAGAGCAGCGCCGGCAGCAGGGTGATCGCGGCGAGCATCACCACGAGCACCGCCAGCGAAGCCGAGATCGCCACCCCGTACATGTAGGGGAGGCCGGTAAGGAAGAGGCCGAGGACGGCGATCACGACGGTGCAGCCGGCGATGATCACGCTGCGGCCCGCCGTGGTGACGGCCTCGACCACCGCGTCGTGGCGGTCTTTCCCGTCGGCCATCGCCGTGCGGAAGCGGGTCAGCACCAGCAGCGCGTAGTCGATCCCGACGCCGATCCCGATCAGGCCAGAGACGGCGGTGGTCCAGTTGGGCACGTCGATGACGTTGGCGAGCAGGAGGATCAGACCGCCAGAGGTGATGCCGAGCCCGATCAGGGCGATCGCCAGGGGCAGGCCCGCGGCGACCAGCGAGCCGAAGGCGATCAGCAGCACGATCGCCGCACCGAGAAAGCCGAGGCCCTCGGGGCTGGACGATTCCTGGGCCGTGTAGATCGGTTCGCCGCCGAGCTTGATCTCCAGGCCGGCGCCGCTGTTGGCTTCGGCAGCGTCGATCAGCTCTTCGCCCTGCTTTTTCTTGACCTGCCAGCCGGGGATGGTCAGCGGCAGGGTCGTGGTCGCGATCGTGCCGTCCTTGGAGACCCGCACCGGTCCCGCCTGCTCGACGTTCTTGACCTGTTCGGCTTCGGCGAGGAAGGCGTCGGTCCGCTGCTTGGCGGCCGGGCTCGTCGCCCCCTTCGGGTCCTTCCAGACGACGTAGATTTCCTGCCCCGAGTACCCGCCGAAGGCGCTTTCGGTCAGCTCGCTCGCCGCCTTCGAGTCCGAGCCGGGCGTGTTGTAGTCGGCTTCGTACTCGCCCTTGAACGAGGAGCCAAGCCCGATGAGCACGATCGCGGCGACGATCCAAGCAAGGACCATCCGACCGCGACGGCGATAGGCAAGGTCGGCGAGACGGGTGAGAAAACGAGTCATCGGGACTGTTCCTTCCTGGACGAGGGAGAGGCCGGTACTTCTATCAGTACCCGATGCTCGGTCCTACTCGATCGTGGCGCTGTTGACGGGTTCGCCGCCGAGCTGGCTGTAGTAGCGGATGTCGATCTTCGGGCCGGCGAAGTCGAGCACGGCGAAGCCGCAGAGCTGCCATTTTTCGCCGACGATGGCTTCGTAGCCCTCGTCGCGCCAGGCGACGTCGTTCGGTTTGGCGGCATCGTCGTGCAGCACCGGCACCCCACCGTGACCGATACAGGAGCCGAAGCGCAGGTATTTCTCCCGTTCCGGCTCATAGATGCAGCAGAGATGCTCGTGGCCCCAGAGCCAGGCGTCTATCTGACGCTCCGCGAACGCCGGCTCGAGCTTCTCCACCATCTTCGGCGTTCCGCCGCCGCCAAAGGAGCTGAACGGCTCGTGGTGGGTGAGCAGCATCGTCTTGCGCTGGGTGTCCTCGTGCTTCTCGGCGACCCAGCCGGCCTGATCGCTGGCGAGGTCTTCGTCTTCGTAGGCGCTGTCCAGCCCGAGCAGCTGCCAGCTCGAGTTCTGCAGGCAGAAGTAGCTCGAGCCTCTCTGCCCGGCGAAGCGGGGGTCGCGAAGCAGGTAGCCAAAGTAGCCATGCCCGCCGGAGTACATGTCGTGGTTGCCGTTCAGCGCCCACGAGGGAACGCCTTCGGCCGCCGAGTGCACGGGCCAGTAGGGCATGAAGCGCGCTTCGTACTCCTCTTTCCAGCCCGAGTAGTAGACGTCGCCCAGGTGCAGGACGTGGACTTCGCGGTTTTCCGCCTTGGCCTCCTGGACCCACGCGGCCATTTGCTCCCCGACGGCTTTTGCCCCGGCGAGGCCCGTTCCCCAGTCGCCGACGACGACCACCCGCGCGTTCTCGGCGATCGTGACGTCGGGGGGAGCGTTGACGAAGTTCGGCTTGTTGTGGAGCAAGGACAGTCCCTTCGAGATCACCGACTCGACCCAACCCGCGTCGCAGGGCCCGAACTTGCGGAACACGTCGCCCTCGCGCAGGACGTAGTCCGCGAAGGAGTTCTCTCCCGGGGGCAGGGGTTTGACCAGATCCTCGAAACGCGAGGTAATGCAGTCGGTCAGGGTCGACTGCAGCAGGCTGACCGCGGGCGAGCGCGGCAGGTATGCCTGTTCGCCCTGCGTCGGGTCCGCGCCCGATACCGGACTGGCGTCAGCCTTCTCGAGGTCGGCGAACATCCTCTTGTACTGCCTGGGGGAGAGCAGCCCCCCGCCGGCGTCCTCGACCGTTTTCAGCTGTTCGTGGAGGAAGCCTGGATCGAGGACCTGGTGGACGACCGGGGCGTTCTGCGCCGCGTCGTTCACTGCGTGGCGTCGAGGTGGGCGGTCATGTGCGGGAAGACGTCGCGGGCGGCGTCGCGGCCGAAGATGCAGTCGATGTGCCCGTACTCGGGGATCTCGTGACGGGTGTAGAGCTCGGCGCCGTTGGCCTGCTCCAGTCGCTCCACCGCTCGGTCGATGCTCTCGGTGAGGAAGCAGGCGTTCTTCGCGCCGTGCACGAAGGCGATCGGGATCGCCATCCGCTCGACGTTGGGGATGTAGCGCTCGTCTCCGTCGGCGCCCACCAGGTGCTCGGCGCGGACCATCCGCGCCAGATGTCGGAACGACTCCATGTTGGCGATCCCGAACATCTCGCCGAGCGCGTCGTGGGTGGCCTCGTCGAGCTGCTCGTGGCGGTAGAGCGGCGCGTACATGAAGGTGATCCGGCGGCACACCTCGCTCTCGCAGGGCTGCGAGCCCTCGGTCGGGGCGATCCGCGCCGCCGCGTCGAGCAGCTTCGACCGCCAGTCGGCGTGGGGATCGTCGGCGGCGTCGAGGTCGTCGACCCCGACGGCGTCGAGCGCGTCGGGCAGATGCAGGCCCGCTTTGAGCCGCGACTCGCCGGGGGTGACGACGTCAGTGGCGATCTGTGAGATCACCGCCGAGCGCACTCCCTGCAGGCCGGCGAGCATCGCGCAGCAGAAGGTCGTCGCGCCGAAGCAGTGGGCGATCACCTGCACGCTCTCGGCGCCGGTCAGGGCGAGGACCTTCTCGACCGCGGCCGGGTAGTCGCGCGTCGCCACGTCGTCGGCACTGAACTGGGTGCGCGAGCTGGGCAGCTCGATGCTGGCCCGGTAGTCGAGCAGCCATACGTCGTAGCCGCTCGCGAACACGTACTCGAGCAGGTTGGTCTCGATCGTGTCGATGGTGAAGATCCCACTCGAGACGCCGAGGCCGTGGGTGACCAGCAACGGCCCCTTGTCGCCGCCGCGGTAGCGGGTCAGCCGCAGCTCGACCCCGTCGTCCGTTTTCACCGTGTGGATCTCGGGGGCGTCGACGCGCAGCGGGCGCCGCTTGCGGGGCCCGGCGTCGGCGCCGAGCCCGTCCCCTCGCGAGAAGATGCCGCCGTAGGTGTCTACCAGCGCCCCGGCGAAGAAGCGGCCGAACTTCGCCTTCGCCTCGAGCGCCTGCTTCTCGCCCGTGGCTTCGGTGGCCCGCATCGTCGTCAGCTGCCGCATGAAGTCGGTCGGGGCGATCCGCAGGATGCCCTTGCCGAGCACGGGGCTGTCTTCGCCCGGCCCGTCGTAGAGCGTCACGTACAGGGTCGTGGTGTCGCTCCACAGGTCGAGCCCGCGGTCGTCGTGGATGACCTTGAAGCCGTGGAACCAGTACTCGCGGCCGTCCTCGGCGCTCAACTTCATCCTGTACTGCATCGTCCGCGTCGCGACGTGCTCGGGGTCCTCGGTGAAGAGGTTGAAGCTCGCCTCGCTGACCGCGAGGGGATCCGGCGAGAGGCCGGGCGCGCGGACCGTGCCGTCCATCCGCGCTTCGTGCTCGGGCTCGGCGACGAAGCGCTCGACGTCGTCGGTGTGGATGGTGAGGACGAAGTCGAGCGCCCGGCCGGCGCTCTCGGCCTCCTCGGCGCCCTTCTCGTAGTCGTCGGTGACGCCGGTCGAGACGAAGCCGGCCATGCGCTCGGTGAATTCGATGCCGACCGGCGGCGGCGGTGCCGGCGGCGGCGGCGTCGAGGGCAGCGAGTAGTCGATCGTCCAGCCGCGGTCGGCGGCGATCAGCTCGCAGCAGCGCTCGGCCAGCGCCGAGATCGTGAACAGGGGGTTGACGCCGAGCGGGACGGGGACGATGGCACCGTCGGAGACGTAGAGCCCGTCGTGCACCTCCTCCCCTTGGGCGGCGGAGAAGACCCGGCCCTTGTGGTCGACCGCTCCGTGCTCGCCGTCGGCGCCCATCGGGCAGCCGCCGAGCGGGTGCACGGTGATCAGCCCCTGGCCGAGCAGCTTCGTCCAGATCGGATCGCGCACGTAGGTCGCGCCGAGCGCGGCGCTTGCTTCGTCGAGCTTCCTGTCGATCTCGGCGAAGATCTTCTCCGCGCCGACACCGGGCCAATGGATGCGCAGGCGATCGTCCTCGAGGCGCAGCTCGCCGCCGCTCTCGTCGTGCGCCATCACCAGGAAGGTCTGGGTGTTGTGGACGGCACCGTGGTGCGCCCCCAGCAGCAGGCTCTCCGCCTCGCGCGCCTTCTCCTTCAGCTCGTCGGCCAGGCCCGGATCGGTGTCGCGGCCGACCAGGGCGGCGGCACCCGCGAGCAGCGCCGGCATGAAGCCGTCGATGCCGCCGGGGACCGCACCCTCCTCGATCACCATCCCCTCGTCCAGCGTTGGCGTGTCGCGCAAGTCGATGATCCCCGTGATGCAGGGCCCGACCGGCTCCCGCCCGGCGGGGGAGCGCTCGCCGAAGCCGATTCCGTTGACCTCCCGGTCGGCGTTGTAGGCGAAGCCGAGCACGTCGCCGTTGCCGCTGAAGCGGCGGCCGACCTGATCGGAGAGGGGGAGCCCGGCCCCCTTGGAGCGCAGCAGGACCTCGGTCGAGCCGAGCGCGCCGGCGGCGAGGACGACGACGTCGGCACTGACGAAGTCGGTCGGCGAGTCGAACGCCTCCTGCCCGGTTTCGACGTTCTGGTAGTGGACGAGCCACTTCCCGTCCGAGCGCTCGACGCTCTTCACGGCGACCCGGGTGAAGATCTGCGCGCCGTGGTTGCGGGCGTCGGGCAGGTAGTTCATCAACACCGTGTTCTTGGCCCGGTGGTTGCAGCCCGAAACGCAGTCGCCGCAGAGGACGCACGCCTTCTGCTCTTCGCCGACCTGGTTGACGCCGTCCGCGAAGGTGACGGCGATCGGTGGCCGGTAGAACCGATCGCCGCGGCCCATCTCGTCCGCCGAGCGCTCGAGCGCGGCGAGCTTGGGCAGGGTGGGGAAGCCCTCCGGGTAGGGTTGCGGGCGCAGCATTTGCTCGGCGCGCTGGTAGCCCGTGGCCACGCCCCCATCGAGGTCGGCGCGCAGCTCCTCGGGCCACTGCGGGTCCTCGAAGGCGCGCGCGTCGGGGCGCAGGGAGACGTTGGCGTTGACCAGCGAGGTGCCGCCGAGCCCGCAGCCGAGGAAGACGTTGAGGTCGTCGTTGAGCCGCACGTCGTACATCCCCGTGCGCGATCCCTTGTGGAGCGGCGGAGAGTCGACCTGCATCGCCTCGAGCATCTCGCCCTCGGTGTCCGGATACTCGCCCGGCTGCCGCTCCATGCCGCGCTCGAGCAAGCACACCCTCCGTCCCGCCCGAGCCATCCGCGAGGCCGTGATCCCCCCGCCGTATCCCGACCCGACCACCACCACGTCGTAGTGGTCGTCCATGCTCTCGATCGGCGACGAAAGTCTGTTCATCGGAGTTACCTGACTATTTGACACTCATCCAATGCAGGCGCCAGCCTAGCGCAAGCCGGGGTGAAGGCTCTATAAGGTGCGGCGGGTGGCGGAGTACGTCGGCGACTCGACGTTCGAGGGCGGGACCACCGTCGAACCACGCGATTCACTGAGCCCCGAGCAGGAGCGAATCGCCGTCTTGCCTCGCGATACGCCCCTGTTGGTCCTTGCCGGACCGGGAACCGGGAAGACGCACACCCTCTTGGGCCGTGTCGGACACCTCCTCAGCACGAGCGCCGACGGATCCGGGGGGATCTTGATCCTGAGCTTCACGCGGGCGGTGGTCAGGGAGCTGCACGAGCGCCTGCGGAGATCGGAGGTTCCCCGGCTCAGCTATCTGCGCCCGGTCACCTTCGACTCCTTCGCGACCAGGCTGCTCCGGTCGATGCCTCGCCTCGACGGTGCGGGCGACCTGCTCGCCGGGGGCTTCGAGGATCGAATCCTCGCGGCCACGCGCGCTCTGCACGAGTCCGAGGAGGCGATCGAGTGGTTCGGTCGGTTCGACCATGTCGTCGTCGACGAGATCCAGGATCTGGTCGGGGTGAGGGCCGAGATGGTCCTCGAGATCCTTTCCCTGGTGCCCGGGTTCGATCTCTTCGGCGATCCCGCTCAGGGCATCTACGGCTGGCAGCAAGGGGGGCGACGCGACGCGACCTCCGACGAGTTCCTCGCCGAGATCCGCCGCCGCCACGCTTCGAGCCTCGTCGAGCTCGAGCTCGACGAGAACCACCGGATGAGCGAGGAGCGTGCCCGTATGTGGGCATCGGTGCGGCCTGGCCTGATGGACCTGGAGGGCGCCGCCGCGTCCTTTCCGAGGCTCCGCGAGATGCTGGCCGAGTCGGAGTCGGCGGGCAGCCTCTCCGATTTGCCCGAGGCCCTCGGGAGGCTCGACGGCCGCACGGCGATTCTCTGTCGCACCAACGTCGAGGCGATGATGGTCTCGGAGGCCCTCTCCCGGGCGAGGGTCGACCACGACCTCCGTCGGGTCGCCGGCGAACGGGTCGTCCCGGCTTGGGTCGCGTCGATCTTCGCGAGCCGCCGCTTTGTCGACGAGGAACGGTTCCTGGCCGAGTTCGAGGCCGGGTGGGGCGGCTATCCCGCTCCCGCGGAGCACGTGTGGGAGCTGTTGATTCGATTGGGCGGAGAGGAAGAGCGGGTCGGCGTCGAGAAGATCTCGGCGGCGATCCGGGACGGCACCTTTCCCGACGAGCTGTCTGCCGGCTTGGCGTCACCGGTGGTCGTCTCGACTATCCATCGTGCAAAGGGGCTGGAGTTCGAGAACGCGGTCGTCGTCGAGCCGGAGTCGTGGCGCCTCGAGAGAGGCGATCCCGGCGAGGAGGCGAGGATCCTGTTCGTGGCGATGACCAGAGCGCGGCGGGCGTTGTTGCGCCTCTCGCCGTTGGATACCTCCAACTGGAGTCTCGACGACGCCTCCGGCAGGTGGGTGCGCTCCGTGCCGACGAAGCGGTGGATGACGATCGGGCTTTCCGTCGAGGGCGGCGACATTCACCACATGCACCCGGCCGGGACCTGGGTCTTCGAGGACGATCCCCGCGACCTCCAGGCCTACCTGAGCAGTGAGGTGAAGCCCGGCGACCCCCTGACCTTGAATCTGGTTCCCGGCCGGCAGGACGACCACCAGCTCGCGAGGTACGAGCTCGTGCACGGCGGACGGGTCGTCGGTGTAACCGGCGAGGCCTTCACCCGAGCTCTCTCGCTGCGATTGGCTGGGTGGAACCGGACACCGAGGCAATGGCCGCGCGCAATCGAAGGGTTGAGGGTCGAATCGGTCGACACCGTGGCAGGTCTCGAGGGGGTCGGCGAGGGCGCGGGGCTCGGGCGGTTCGGCCTTTGGCTTCGACCTCGACCGATTGGACTTGGCCGAGTAGTGTGGGCCCGGTGAGCAGCCTCGAGGACCACTATGCGTTCCGGGCGCAGCTGTTGGGGCGCCTGCGCGGCGACCTCCTCGGGCCGCGCAGCGAGGACGAGGTGATCCAGGACGAGCCGGCGACCCAGTACGCACTCGGGGTGTTGTTTCCCACCGACTCCGGTTACGTCGACGACGACCAACAGGAGGACGATCCCGAGGACGGCGACGAGACCACTCACGCCCCCGACCCGCCGGTGGCGATGGCCGGCAGTCGCTATCCGTCGTCGATGGGCATGACCTTTGCGGTCGACCCCGAGACGGCCTCGGAGATCCGAATCTCGGTCGAGGCTGCGAGATACGAAGAAGTCGAAGCGGGAGGCTCGAAGGGTTGGCGCCGCAGGCCACTCGATCTGCCTGTCCCGCCGCTCGATGTCAGCGCTCCCCTCGTCGATGAGCTGGAGCTCGGCGAGGGACTTGCGTTGTTCCGCAGGGTCAGGTCCGCGGACGCAGACGGCATCGTGTCGGTGACGCTGGCCCTGGTGAACAGGCGAAAGGACAGCGGATATCCGCGAGATCCCGATTGCTTCTTCCAAGCGGAGATTCGAGTCGTCGCGGCGGATGGGGCGGTCCCCTTCGTGCAGAGAAGCTCCACCGCGCCGATTGCCGGGGATCTGGAGCTCGAGTCGTATCGCCTCCTCTATCGCCACGCCGGTTCCTTCGCCGTAGGGCACGGGTGCTCGGTTGGGTGGGACGCCGAGCCTTCGGCGGGGCGGGCGAGCTCCGTGTGGACCGACTACGCACCCGAGTGCGAAGTCCCAGTGCACAAGTCGAACCCCGATATAGAGCTGGACGTCCTTTCGCTCGCATGTCTGGCGAGCGAGGACCGCACCACCGTGATCGCCGGGCTCGAAGCTCTCTGCGACGGGTATGAGCGGTGGCTGCTGGAGCGGGAGGGCGAAGTCGCCGGCCTCGAGGGCGATTTCGCGGCGACCGGCCGGCGCCACCTCGAGGAGTGCGCAAACGCGCTGAGGCGCATGCGCAACGGCGTGGCGCTGCTCCGCGACGACGAGCCGGCGTGGAAGGCGTTTCGGCTCGCAAATCAGGCGATGCTCTCCCAGCGGGCCCGTGCGAGTTGGCTGCGGGACGGGAAACCCGACGAGGGGCCGCGGTACGACGACAGCCATGAATGGCGGCCCTTTCAGCTGGCCTTCATCCTGCTCTGCATCGCGGGGATCGTCGACCGGGAGGGCGAGGATCGCAAGCTCGTCGATCTCCTCTGGTTTCCGACGGGCGGAGGGAAGACGGAGGCCTACCTCGGCCTGATCGCGTTCACCCTGTTCCTCCGCCGCCTTCGCGACGGCGATCGGGGAGACGGCGTCGCGTCGCTGATGCGATACACGTTGCGCCTGCTGACGATCCAGCAGTTCGAACGGGCCGCCCTGCTGATCTGCTGCTGCGAGGCGCTGCGGCAAGAAGATCCCGGTCTGGGCACCGAGCCGTTCCTGCTTGGCCTCTGGGTCGGGCGCGGCGGGGCGCCGAACACGCTCGATGCCGCCGGCACGGCGCTGGAGAGGCTGCGCAGCCGTCAGCCGGTGGAGGAAGGGAACCCGATCCAGCTTCAGCAATGCCCGTGGTGCGGGACCAGGCTGAGCGCTTTCGACTATCGGGTCGAGCGGCACGGTCCGCGGATGCGGATCACCTGTCCTACCGCGAAGAAGAGCGACGGCTCGTGCGGCTTCGTGGACCTCCCCGTGGTGATCGTCGACGAGGAGCTGTACCGGCGGCGCCCCTCGCTGGTGATCGCCACCGCGGACAAGTTCGCCAGTCTGCCCTGGAAAGGCGAAGTCGGCCGGCTCTTCGGGATCGGCACCCAGTCCCCGCCGCCGGAGCTGATCGTCCAGGACGAGCTCCACCTGATCTCCGGGCCGCTGGGAACCTTGACGGGCCTGTATGAGACCGCGGTCGACCTGCTCTGCAGCGAGGGGGGCATCGGCCCCAAGGTGATCGCCTCGACCGCGACGATTCGCCGCGCCGATCGCCAGACCCTTGGGCTCTTCGCGCGGGAGATGCGCCAGTTCCCCCCGCCCGCCTTGGACGCGCGAGATTCCTACTTCGCGAGGGAGTCTTCCCCGAGCGAAAGCGCGGCGAGGCGCTACGTCGGGCTTCTCTCGCCCTCGGTGAGCCACGCCACGCTGATGATCCGGACCTACGCCATCCTGCTGCAGGCCGCTCTGGAGATCGACGCGCCGGACGATGTCAAGGATCCGTACTGGACCTTGGTCGGCTACTTCAATTCGCTCCGGGTCCTCGGCGGCGCCCGTATGCAGGTGCAGGACGACGTCGCGGACCGCATCTCCTACCTGGCGGGCGAAGGCCGCAAACGGCGGCTCGACGAACGCATCGAGCTGACCAGCAGAGAGCCCTCGGACATGATTCCCGACCACCTTGCTCACATGCAGGAGCGCCTGCCGGAGGAGGAGGTCCTGGATGTGATCCTCGCGACCAACATGATCTCGGTCGGCATCGACATCGACCGGCTCGGCCTGATGGCGGTCATGGGTCAGCCGCAGAGCACCTCGGAGTACATCCAGGCGACCAGCCGGGTCGGTCGTAGTCATCCGGGCCTGATCGCCACGATCTTCAACGCCTCCCGTTCGCGCGACCGCTCGCACTACGAGTCGTTTGTCGCCTATCACT
>Ga0070691_10000253_pt1 | contig 18424 bp, 16 predicted proteins | sample KBSK1101metaG_FD_64673 | JGI IMG/M metagenome (GOLD analysis project Ga0070691, IMG submission 64673) | Corn, switchgrass and miscanthus rhizosphere microbial communities from Kellogg Biological Station, Michigan, USA - KBS K1-10-1 metaG | ecosystem: Host-associated > Plants > Roots >... | reverse complement strand
AGCGTGCCCACGTTGTTCGGACGCAGCAGGACGTTGGAGGCCCCCACCAGCAGGGCGCCCGCGGCGATGGCCTTGGTCCACAGGTACGCCGACACGCGCCAGCCCCACGGCATCGGCGCGTGCGGCGCATCGTACACGGGCCGGCTCAGCGCGCCGTCGCCGCCGGGCTCCGTCGCCTGGACCGCCGCCACCATGCGGACGAGATCGACCTCGGCGGCCGGGCGCTGGCCGAACACGTAGCTGGTGGCGGGCTGCTGCAGCGACGGCGTCAGCGCCGAGGTGTCGGCGCCCACGTAGAACACCTTGGGCCGCGTCCCCTGCTCCGGCTTGCGCACGTCGACCTGCTCGCGGGCGACGAGACGGGCGATGGGCGTGCGCGGATCGTCGAGGTCCCCGGCGATGATCGCCTGCTCGGGACACACGATGACGCACGCGGGCTCGAGCCCTACCTCGACCCGGTGCGCGCAGTAGTTGCACTTGGCCGCCGTGTTGGTGTTCGGATCGATGTAGAGCGCGTCGTAGGGACAGGCCTGCATGCACGACTTGCAGCCGATGCACCGGTCGCCGTCGAAGTCCACGATGCCGTCGGGCCGGCGGTACAGCGCCACCGTGGGGCAGATGGTCACGCAGGGGGCGTTGTCGCAGTGGTTGCAGCGCAGCACGGAGAAGTAGCGTCGCGTGTCGGGGAAGGTCCCCTTCTCGATGTACTTGACCCAGGTGCGGTTGACCCCGAGGGGCACCTGGTTCTCTTCCTTGCAGGCGACGGTGCAGGCGTGGCAGCCGATGCACTTCCGCTGATCGATCACGAAGCCGTAGCGCACGCCGTCTCCCTGGGTCCTAGGTGGCCAGCACGTCCCACCACACCCGGATCGCCACCAGCGCGACGAGCACGACGAGCACCAGCCGCAAGACGCGGACGGGGACTCGCCGGCTGACGCGGGCGCCCACCCGGGCGCCCACCACGGAGCCTAGCACCACCGCCGCCGCGGGGCCGAGTGGGATCTGCGCGGTGAGCGCCTTGCCCAGCACGCCCGCGAGCGCCGACATCCCGGTCACGGCGAGCGAGGTTCCGATGGCGAGCCGCATCGGCAGGCGCAGCAGCGCGATCATCACCGGCACGGTGAGGAAGGCGCCGCCGGCGCCCACCAGCCCCGAGGCGAATCCGATGAGCGCGAGCGCGCCGACGGCAAGGCCCCGGGGGACCGACACCTCCGGCGACGGCGCCGACACGCTGGCCTCGAGGGGCCGGACGGCGAGCAGCGGCAGCGCCACCGTGGCCATCAGCGTGAACACGATGAGGAGGGCGCGCGCCGAGAGCTGGCTGGAAGCGAGCGCGCCCGCCAGCGATGCCGCCGCCATGGCCGCGCCCCCGGTCACGGCGAGCTCGCGCTGGACGGCGGCGTGACGCCCGTGGATCCAGGCGCCCACCGCGGCGGCGGCCAGGACCTGCACCATGGTCACGCCGGACACCTCGGGCATCGGGAGACTCCCCACGCCGAGGAGCGGAGGCGCGTAGTAGAGCAGCGGGATCATGACGATGGCCCCGCCCACGCCCACGAGGCCGGAGACGAAGGCGCCCGCGAAGCCCAGCAGCACCAGCGTCCCCGCAAAGGCCGGCGTCACGCCCGCCCCCCGCGCGCGCGCGGCCCTGGCAACCGCCCGCGCCTAGCGGAGGCTCGAATAGTAGGCGGCGATATCGGGAATCCGTTCGTCCGGCACCGTCTTCATCACGGCCTTCACCGCGGCGAGGGCGGCCTCGCCAGGATTCCGCGCGTCCTGCTTGAACAGCCGGATCTGGTCGCGCAGGTAACCCGGCGCCTGCCCGGCGAGGGCAGGGGTTCGCTTGGCCGGATCCGCCTTGCCCGCCGGCCCGTGGCAGGCCACGCAGGCGGCGGCGGCGACGCGCCCGCGCTCCACCGCCGCCGGGTCCACCTTGACCGGCGTGGGCTCCATCCTCTGGCCCGCGAAGAAGGCCGCCACCTCGTCCACGCCGATGTCGAGGATCTGCTTCGAGTAGGGGCCCATCTCGGGCGAGGGGCGCGCGCCGCCCGCGTACGCCTGAACCTGCTTCTTGAAATAAGCCGCGTCCATCCCCGCGATGATGGGCATGGCGTCCGAGCGGCTATTGCCGTTCACCCCGTGGCAGGCCGCGCAGGTGATGACCTTGGCCAGCGGCGAATCGAACGGGCCCGGGGCCGAGGCCGGACCCTGGGCCCGGGCGGGCGCGGCCGGGAGCACGATCGCGAATCCGGCGAGTACCACGACGGCGAGGCGACGGATGGTCGACATGGGGTCTCCTTGCCTATCCGATCACGTCGGTCCAGATGCTCTGCGTCCAGCCCTCGGCCCGGGCCGCCACCGACGCGTTCTGGGCCGGCGTCAGCCGCTGCTCGATCTGCACCACCTTGCCGCCCTCGATCTTGTACGCGTTGACCACCGCGATCGCCTCCGTATTGCTCACCCAGCTATAGCAGGTATTGCCCGGGGCGAGGAGCTGCACCGGCCGGTCGCCCAGGAGCGCCACCGCCGCGATGGCGGAGATCTTCCCCATGTTGTTGGCGACATTCCCCGACTTCGGCACCGGCAGCCCGGTGGTGGCGTCGCCGATCACGTGGATCCTCGGCTGCTTCACCGACTCGTAGGTGACGTGATTCACCTCGCACCACCGGTTGTCGGCGCCGGTGAGGCCGGCATCCACCGCGATCTGCCCCGCCCTCTGGGGCGGGATCAGGTTGAGCACGTCGTACTTCACGCGATCGAACTCGGTCCGGACCTCGCGCGTGCTGGTATCCACCGCCACCACCCGATTGGTGGCCCGGTAGTCGATGTTGGGGTAGGCCTTCCACGCCTCGCGGAAGAGCGCGGTCTTGGACACGATGTTCGGGTTGGCGTCCAGCACGATGAGCTTCGAGCGCGGCTTGTTGGCCTTGAGATACCAGGCCACCAGGGAGATCCGCTCGTAGGGGCCGGGCGGGCAGCGATACGCGACCGGCGGCACCGTGAGGACGAAGACGCCGCCGTCGGGCATGGCCTGGATCTGCCGCGCGAGCTGCACCGTCTGCGGCCCCGCCTTCCACGCGTGGAGCACGGTCTCCTTGGCGGCGGGCAGCCCCTCGACCAGCTCCCACTGGAAGTCCACGCCCGGCGAGACGATGAGCCGGTCATAGGAGAGATAGCCCGAGGCAAGGCGCACCCGCTTCGTGTCGGGCTCCACCGCCAGCGCCATCTCGTGGCGCACCTGCACGCCGCGCTTGCGCAGCCCCTCATAGCCGAAGCTCAGGCTCTCGATGTTCCGCAGCCCGGCCAGGACCAGATTGCTGAACGGGCACGAGATGAACTGCCGATTGGGCTCCAGGAGGACGACCTCGATGCTCGGATCCCCGATCCGCACGTACTTCGCCGCGGTGGCGCCGCCCCAGCCTCCGCCGATCACCACCACGCGACGCTTCCCGGTGGGCTGCGTCTCGCCCTTCGTGGAAGCGCAACCGGAGAGGCCGCCCGCGGCCACCGCCCCCGCCAGCGCGGCGCTGCCGGTCCTGAGAAACCCTCTGCGCGTGAGCTCGCTCATGCCCAGCTCCTTGTCTTGGCGATCATCCTCTCGCGTTCCGACTCTCCTCCCGGGGGGAAAACGCGCCTCGGATACTAGACCACACCTCCGGACGGAATCCAGCCAAAAGCTTGACGGCGCGCCGCTCAGGCGCCGATGGCCCGGCGCACCGCGTCCAGGATGGCGCTCTCCGAGCCCTCGAGGTGAACGGGCGCCGGCAATGGCGGCGCGGGATACTTGAATCCGCAGCCGGTGAGCATGATCACCACCCGCTCGCGCGGCCCGACCTCGCCCATCGCGCGCAGCCGGAGGAGAGCGGCCAGCGCCGCGGCGGACTCCGGCGCGGTCCAGATACCCTCGAGCCGCCCCAGCAGATGCTGGGCGGCAATGATCTCGTCCTCGCTCACGGCCTGCGCGGTGCCGCCGGACTCGCGCAGGATGCGGAGCATCTGGCGCCCCGCGAACGGTCCGGGCACGCGCAACCCCGCCGCGTGCGTCACCGGGTTCTCCCACATGGCGGTGGTCTCGGCCTTGTCCTCCCACGCCTTCACCACCGGCGCGCAGCCCTCCGCCTGCACGGCGACGAAGCGCGGCGGCGGGGACTTCACCCAGCCCATCGCGGCCAGCTCCTCGTACGCCTTCCAGATGCCGACGAGGCCGGTGCCGCCGCCCGTCGGGTACATGAGCACGTCCGGCGTGTCCCAGTCGAGCTGCTCGGCCAGCTCGAGCCCCATGGTCTTCTTGCCCTCGAGGCGGTACGGCTCCTTGAGGGTGGCGAGGTCGAACCAGCCCACGGCGGGGGCGACGCGCGCGATGAGGCGCCCCGCCGTCGCGATGGAGCCGTCCACGGTGAAGACGTAGGCGCCCGCGATGATGGCCTCGGCCACCGCCGCCTCGGGGGTGCCGCGGGGGACCACCACCGCCACCGGCACGCCCGCGCGCGCACCATACACCGCCGCCGCGCCGCCGGCATTGCCCGCGGAGGGAATCATGAGGCCCTTCACGCCGAGGGTCCGCGCCTTGGTGACCGCCATCCCCAGCCCGCGCGCCTTGAAGGAGCCGGTGGGATTCTGCCCCTCGTCCTTGCCCCAGAGGCGCCCCACGCCCACATGCGCGGCCAGCCGTGGCAGCTCGAGCAGCGGCGTGCTGCCTTCTCCCAGCGCGACGGGCTCCTCTCCATCGGCCAGCGGCACCAGCTCGCGGAAGCGGTACATCCCGGGCGGGCGCAGCTGGAGCGCGTCCTTGGTGACGGCGGCGGCCACGCGGGCGAGGTCGTAGCGGACCGCCAGCATCTGGCCGCAGGCCTCGCAGACGGTGAGCAGGCGGCCCGCCTCGTGCCGCTTGCCGCACACCGTGCACTCGATGTGGCTGACGAAGCTCATGGTGGGCGGCATCCGCGCGGGAGGGCTAGTGCGCCTTCTCCTTCTCCGCCTTGACGTCCTTCACGACCTTCTCCGCGAGGTGGGCCGGCACTTCCTCGTAGTGGGAGAACTCCATCGAGTAGGCGCCGCGCCCCCCCGTCATGGACCGGAGGGTGGACTCGTAGGTGAGCATCTCCGCCATCGGCACCTGGGCGCGCACCGACACCGTCTCGCCGTCGGGCTCCATGCCCACCACCCGCCCCCGGCGGCCGTTGATGTCGCCGATCACGTCGCCGGCATGGTCGGAGGGCGCGGTCACCTCCACGTTCATCACCGGCTCCAGCAGGATGGGATGCGCCTCCATGAAACCTTTCTGCAGGCCCAGGGAGGCCGCGATCTGGAAGGCCATGTCCGACGAGTCCACGTCGTGGTAGGAGCCGTCGTAGAGCGTGACCTTGAGGTCCACCACCGGGTAGCCGGCGTAGATCCCCCGCTTCATGCAGTCCCGCACGCCCTTCTCGCAGGACGGGATGAAGTTACGGGGAATGGCGCCCCCGAAGATGTCGTCCACGAACTCGAAGCCGCCGCCGCGGGCGAGCGGCTCGATCTTGAGCCACGTGTCGCCGTACTGACCGCGCCCGCCCGTCTGCTTCTTGTACTTGCCCTGCACTTCCGCCCGCCCCTTCACCGTCTCCTTGTAGGGGATGCGCGGCGGGAGGACCAGCACGTCCACGTTGTACTTCCGCTTCATGCGCTCCACCACCATCTCCACGTGCATCTGGCCCATGCCCGAGACGAGGAGCTGCTTGGTCTCGGGGTCGAAGTGATGGTGGAGGGTGGGGTCTTCTTCCGCCATCCGGTGCAGCGCGGTGGAGATCTTGTCTTCATCGCCGCGGGTCCTGGGCTGGATGGCGAAGGAGATGGCGGGCTCGGGGAACTTGATCGGCGGCAGCACCACCGGATGCGCCTCGTCGCAGAGCGTGTCGCCGGTGAGGGTGTCCTTCAATTTCGCCACCACCCCGATCTCGCCCGGCCCCAGGGCCTCGACGTGCTTCTGGGTCTTGCCCTGCAGCCAGCCGATATGGCCCACGCGCTCCCTGATTCCCTTGGAGGCATTGAGCACCTGGCTGTCGGCCTTCAACGTGCCGGAGCAGACGCGGAAGATGGAGAGCTTGCCCACGTGCGGGTCGGACACCGTCTTGAACACCACCGCCGAGAACGGCGCGCGGGGATCCGGCGCGCGGGTGGCCGACGCCTTGCTCTTGAGGTCCACTCCCTCCACCGCGCCCTGCTCGAGCGGCGAGGGAAACTCCTCCGCGATGAGGTCCATCACCGGCTGGACGCCGATGCCCCGCGTGGCCGCCGCCGCCAGCACCGGCACCAGCGCGCCCTCGCCGATGGCCTTGCGGAGGGCGGCCAGCATCTCGCTCTCGCCGATCGAGCCCTCCTCGAGATACTTGGCGAGCAGGTCGTCATCGGTCTCCGCGACGGCCTCGATGAGCTTCTCGCGCCACTCCTTCACCGTGTCCATGACCTCGCCCGGAATCTCCGCCTCCCGGGTCTTGCCGTCCGCGGTGAGGAGCGCCTTCATCTTGACGAGATCCACCACCCCCTGGAAGCCCGCCTCGCTCCCGATCGGCACCTGGAGCGGGCACAGCCGCCCCTTGAGCCGGCGCTGCAGCGAGTCCAGCGCGCGAAAGAAGTCCGCCCGCTCGCGGTCCATGCGGTTGATCACGATGATGCGCGGCAGCCCGTAGTCATTGGCCATCTTCCAGACCTTCTCGGTCTGGACCTGGACGCCCGCCACCGCGTCCACCACCACCACCGCCGCGCCCACCGCGCGCAGCCCCGCGCGGGCGTCGGACACGAAGTCCCCGTATCCGGGCGTGTCCACCAGGTTGAGGCGGTGGCCCTTGTAGTCGCAGAAGGCCACCGCGGTGGACAGCGAGATCTTGCGCTTGATCTCGTCGGGGTCGAAGTCGGTGGTGGTGGTTCCCTCGTCCACGCGACCGAGGCGGCTCACCGCGCCCGCGGCGTGGAGCATGCCCTCCACCAGGGACGTCTTGCCCACGCCGCCGTGGCCGACGAAACCGATGTTGCGGATCTTCGCGATGTCGAGCGCCATGTTCGCCTCCCCGTGATTCCTGAGCGGCAGATAGCACGACGGCAGTAGGAAGAGGGCCGATGTGCTGCGGATGCTATCACGCGCCGACGGGAGGTGCCAGGGGGGTCCGGCGGGGCGCCGGAGGGCGGGCCGTCCCGCCCGGATGAGAGCGGCTCTTCTCGACCGTGAGGACGGCCGCTAGGGCGAGGCGACCTTGTTGGCGAGGACGCCGATCCGCTCCACCTCGGCTTCCATCCGGTCCCCCACCTTGAGGAAGTTGCCGGTGGCGGCCCCCACCCCATCCGGCGTGCCGGTGGCGATGACGTCGCCGGGCAGAAGCGTCAGCCCCTGCGAGAGCACCTCGATGCACTGGTCCACCGGAAAGATCATCTTCGAGGTATTGCTCGACTGGCGGACCTGGCCGTTCACGCGGAGCGAGACCGCGAGCGCCTGCGGATCGGGAATCTCGTCGGCGGTGACCAGGATGGGCCCCATGGGACAGAAGGTGTCCAGGGACTTGCCCTTGAACCACTGGCCGTGGCGCTTCTGGAGGTCGCGCGCGGTCACGTCGTTGATGATGGTGTAGCCGAAGACGTGCCGGAGCGCCTCTCCACGTGGTATATCGCGCCCGGCCAATCCGATCACCGCGGTGAGCTCGACTTCGTAGTCCAGCTCCTTGGTCACGGTGTGGTGGAGCACCCGATCGCCGGGCCCCACCACCGCGTGCGCGGGCTTGGTGAAGTACACCGGATGCTCCGGCACCGCCGCCCCACGCTCGGCGGCATGGTCGGCATAGTTGCGCCCGAGGCAGAAGATGTTGCGGGCGGGCGCGGGGATCGGCGCCTGCAGCCGGATCTTGGCGAGGGGAAAGGCCAGCTTGCGCCGCGCGAGCTCATCGAGGGGCTGACCCTCCACGAGCCGCTTCCCCGCCTCCCACGCGGTCCGCGCCGCTTCCAGCGCGGGGGCTCCGCCCTGGATGAGCTCGAGCATGCTCTTGGGGAAGCCGCCCCGGGCGCGCCCGACCGCGCCGCGCTGGGCCGCGAGATCACGCGTGATGGCGCCGAGATCGAGCACCACCTGGTTCCACACCGCCCCCACTCGCCCCTGGCTCCGGCCGCGGCGGAAGGTGACGAGATGCACGGCTACTCCTCGTCGACGCCCGCGCTGCGGCGGGCGGGCAAGGACTTGCCGGCCTGACGGGCGATCTCCTCGAGCTCCTTCGGGAGCCCGAAGCGCACGTCCTCCTCCACCACGTGCACCTCGCGGACCTCCGCCGGCCGCGAGGCCTGGAGCGATTCCACCACCTGGGTGACGAGGAACTCCGGCGTGGACGCGCCCGCGGTCACGCCCACGCGCGTGGCCCCCTCGAGCCACTCCGGCCGGATGTCGTTCTTGTCGTTGATGAGGTAGGACGCGGTGCCCAGCCCCTTGGACACCTCGACCAGGCGGTTCGCGTTCGAGCTGTTGGCGGCGCCGATGACGAGGAGCACGTCCACCCCGGCCGCCACCGTCTTCACCGCCGCCTGCCGGTTCTGCGTCGCGTAGCAGATGTCGTCCTTGGACGGCCCCACGATCTTGGGGAAGCGTTTCCGCAGGGCGGCGATGCAGTCGCGCGTGTCGTCCACCGAGAGCGTGGTCTGGGTAAGGAAGGCCACCTTGTCGGGATCCGGCACCACCAGCCGCTCGACCTCATCGGGATGCGCGATCACGAACATGCGGTCGGGCGCCTCCCCCATGGTCCCCACCACCTCGTCGTGGTCGGCATGGCCCACCAGGATGATCGAGTAGCCCTCGCGCGCGTAGCGCACGGCCTCGAGGTGCACCTTGGTCACCAGCGGGCACGTGGCGTCGATCACGCGCAGCCCCCGATCCTCCGCCTCCTGCCGCACCGCCGGCGAGATGCCGTGGGCGCTGAAGATCACGGTGGCGTTGTCCGGGACCTCGTCGAGCTCGTCCACGAAGTGAGCGCCCTTGGCCCGCAGCGCCTCCACCACGTGCCGGTTGTGGACGATCTCCTTCCGGACGTAGACGGGAGGCGGGCACACCTGCAGCGCCAGCTCGACGATGTCGATGGCGCGGTCCACTCCGGCGCAGAACCCCCGGGGCCCGGCCAGCACGATGTCTTGAAGCAGCGGTATGGTTGCCATGGGGGCAGTATACCGGACGGGGCCCCGGCGCTCAAACGGCTGGATTTATCGCGATTTTGAGGGCCTGCCCGGCCGCCATGAGGGCCAGCGCGTCGGGCACCGCCGCCAGCCCCATCCGATGGGTGACGAGCGCGTCCGGCACCAGGGTTTCCGACTCCAGAAGCTCGACGGCCATGCGGATGAGCCTCGGGGTGTGGTGAAAGGCTCCCACCAGGGTGAGCTCCTCGTAGTGGGCGCGCCGCGTGTCCACTCGAACCGTGGTTCCCGGGGCGCAACCGCCGAAGAAGACGACGGTGCCGCCTCGACCGACGGCGTCGAGCGCCTGCTCCCACACCTCGGGGCGCCCGGTGGCGTCCACCACCACGTCGGGGCCGCGACCGCCGGTGCGCGCGCGCAGCGCGGCGGCGAGGTCGCCGGCCTCGGCGGTGTCCATCGTCTCCGCGATCCCCGCCGCGCGCACGCGCTCGAGTCGCCAGCCGCCCTTGCCCACCAGCAGCACGCGCGCCTTGCGCTGGGCGGCGGTCAGCGCGAGCAGGCAGCCGAGCGGGCCGTGGCCGAGCACGGCCACCGTCATGCCCGGCTCCACGCGCCCGCGCTCGATGCCCTGCACCGCGCAGGCCAGCGGCTCCGCGAAGGCCGCGCGCCAGGCCGGCAGGGCGGAGCCGAGGCGCACGAGGTTCTTTTCCACCAGCCGCGGCGGCAAGCGGAGGTATTCGCCGTAGGCGCCGTTGACGAAGAGGAGGTCCTCGCAGAGATTCGGCCGCCCCGCGCGGCAGAGCGGGCAGCCGCCGCACGGTGCCGAGTTGGCGGCCACCAGCCGGTCCCCTTCGCGCCAGTCGCGCACCGCGGCGCCGACCGCGGTGACGGTGCCCGCCATCTCGTGACCGAAGGCGGTGGGGACCACCGGGATCATCACGGGATGGCCGCGGCGGAGGACCTTCACATCGGTGCCGCAGGTGAGCGCCGCGTCGACCCTGATGACGAGCTCGCCCGGCGCCGGAGCGGGACGGGGCAGCTCCTCCAGGCGAAGGTCGCCGGGCCCGTGAAAGACCTGGGCCCGCATGCGCGCGCTCACGGGGTGACGCCGGCCTTCACTGCTTCTAGCGCGCGGCGCCGGCGAGCGGAGAGCGGCGCCGGGCGCCGAGGCGGGCGCGCGCCCAGCCCGCCAGCGCGATGGCGAGGCGGCGGCGCGTGGGCACCACCACGCGGTCGCCGAACACGTCGAAGCGCCGCGCCTCGATGGCGCGGAGCAGCGCGAAGTAGGTGTGGCCCATGATCTCCGCGGCGAACAGGGTGCGGTGATCCGCCGCGGGCAGGCCTCGCCACGCGCGGGAATAGTAGTCGCGCGCCCGCGCCGCCTCGAAGGCCATCAGCTCCACGAAGGCGGGCGTGTAGCGGCCCTCGCGGAGATCGTCGATGGTGACGCCGAACCGCCGGAGGTCCTCCTGGGGCAGGTAGACGCGGCCCATGCGGGCGTCGGTCTGGACGTCGCGGAGGATATTGGTGAGCTGGAGCGCCACCCCGAGGTTGATCGCGTAGTCCTGGGCGCGCGGATCCCGATAGCCGAAGATCGCGATGCTGCAGAGCCCCACCGCGGACGCCACCCGATAGCAATACGGGTAGAGATCGTCGAAGGTCTCGTAGGTGGCGCGGTCGAGATCCATCTCCACGCCGGCGATGATCTCCTCGAGCGCCGGGCGGGGAATGGGGAACTGCCGCACCGCCTCGCGCAGCCGCTCGGCGGCGGGGTGCGTGGTCGGCTCCGGGCCGAACACCCGGGCGATCTCCTCGCGCCAGCGCGCCAGCTCCCGGCGCTGCGCGGCGCGGTCCATCCCTTCGTCCACCGCGTCGTCCACGAGCCGGCAGAAGGCATAGACGGCGAAGATGGCCTCCCGCTGGGCGCGCGGCAGGAGGAGGAAGGCGTAGAAGAAGTTCGAGCGGCTCTTGCGCGTGAGCCGCGAGACGAACCGCGCCGCGTTCACGCCGCCCGCCGCCGCCGCGGGTCGGGTGCGTATCCCCGCGACACGAACCACTCCACCGCGTCGCCCAGCGCTCGCTCGGCGGGCGTCTGCGGCAGCCCCAGCTCGCGCACCGCCTTGTCCACCGAGAAGAACATCCGCTTGCGCGCCATCCGGACCGCGGTGAGCGGCACCGCCGGGGTGCCGCCGACGAGGCGGGCCACGCCTTCCATGCCGGCGGCGGCCAGCCAGGCGACGGCATACGGCACGCGGAAGCGCGGCGCCGCCAGGCCGGTGAGCCGCGCCAGGACCTGGAAGATCTCCAGCAGGGTGAGGTTCTGGTGACCGAGGACATAGCGCTCGCCCGGACGCCCGCGCTGGGCGGCGAGGATATGGCCGCGCGCGACGTCGCGCACGTGCACGACGTTGAGACCGGTGTCGAGCGAGCCCAGCATCTTGCCGCGCAGGAAGTCCACGATCATCTGGCCGGTGGGAGTCGGCTTCACGTCCCACGGTCCCACCGGCGCCGATGGATTCACGATGATCACCGGCGCGCCCCGCGCCGCGAGCTCGCGGGCCACCGCCTCCGCCACGAACTTCGAGGCCTTGTAGGGCCCGACCATGTCGGCGAGCGAGACCGGCGTGCCCTCGTCGCCGGGCGCGCCGTCCTTGGGGATGCCGAGCGCCCCCACGGTGGAGGTGTAGACGATCCGCTCCACCCCCGCCGCCACCGCGGCCTCGAGCACGTGCCGGGTGCCGTCCACATTGGCGCGGAAGAGCGCGGCGGGATCGGGCGCCCAGAGGCGATAGTCCGCGGCCACGTGAAACACCCGCTCCATCCCCGCCACCGCGCGGCGCACCGAGCCGGCATCGAGCAGATCGCCCTCCGCGATCTCGACGTCGCAGCCCTCGAGCGCGCGACGGTCGCCGCCGGGGCGGGCGAGCACGCGCACCCGGTCGCCGTCGGCGAGCAGCTCGCGCACGAGATTGGCCCCCACGAAACCGGTGCCGCCGGTCACCAGGGCGCGCATCGGCTAGTCCCGCAGCGCCGCGAGCACGCGCGCCACCGCGGCGAGGGCGCGGCGGCTGCCGCGCCGGAGCTCGAGGGCGCGAGGCAAGGTCTGGGGGCGCGTGAGCGCGAGAAGCAGCGCGCGGCCGCCGCGCAGCCGGCCCTCGAGGTCCAGCAGCGCCGCCAGCTCGGCCGGCACCGCCGCCCCGGCGCCGTCGGACACCGCGCGAATGACCACTGCCTCCAGCCCGTCCGCGCGCGCGGCGGCGAGGATGGCGGCGGACTCCATGTCCACCGCCGCCGCGCCGGTGGCCGACCGCAGCGCGGCCTTGGCCGCCGGCGTGCCCACGAGGGCGCGCGTGGTGACGAGCGTGCCGGTGGCCGCCGGCCCCGCCGCCGCCAGCACCCGCGCATGCGCCGCCGCCGGCACCGTGAGCGTCTCGCCGTCGGGCGCGAGCACCCGGGCGGGCGCCACGAGATCGCCGGGGGCCAGCCGCGCGTCGAGCCCGCCGCATACGCCGGCCGAGATCACGAGCGGCGCGTCGAGACCCTCGCGGCAGGCGGCCCAGCGCTCGGAGAGGAGCCCTGCGCCGAGGCCCACGGGCGCGATGCGGACACCGGCTCGGCCATACGATCGATACGAGGAGGAACGGGGCGATGAGGCGGCGCGAGACGGCGGGGCGGGCTCGGCGGGCAGCTCGAGCTCGCGCGCCAGCCCCGCCGCCTCGAGCGCGACGGCCGTCAGGATGAGGAGGCTGCTCACGCGCCTACGCGCCGGGCGCGGGGACGGGCTGCGCTTTCTCGCGCTCCTTGCGCTCGATCCAGGCCTTCCACGAATTGCCCTCGGCGGTATCCTTGCCCGTGAATCGCACGGTGGCGATCTCGGCGTAGCGAACCCGGATGGGGCCGTTCCCGGCCTCATCGAAGAGCTGGACGAAGGGCTCGGGCCCCTGCGCATCCCGATTGAAGAGGTAGCCCACCATCTCGGTGCCGTCCCGCCGCACCACCGTCACGTTGCCGCGGTAGTCGAAGGCGTGCTCGATGACCTCCTCGAGCGTGAGATACGGTCCGATGTCGGGCACCCAGCCCTGGAGGCTCATGGGAGCCTCACAGCTTTCCGGTGAGGGTGACCATCACCGTCTCCGCGAAGCCCCGCGCGGAGTTGAAGGTGTGGTTCACCGCGGTGGGCTCAAACCCGCAGTGGACCATGCAGTCCTGGCACTTCTCGTTCCCGCTCTTGCGCCCGTAGTTCTCCCAGGGCGTGGTCTCCATCAGCTCCTTGAAGGTCTCCGCATAGCCGTCCTGGAGGAGGTAACACGGCCGCTGCCAGCCGAACATGTTGTAGGTCGGGTTGCCCCACGGCGTGCACTCGTAGTCCTGCTTGCCCATGAGGAAGCGGAGGAAGAGGGGCGACTGGTTGAAGCGCCAGTGCCGCTTGGGCTTCGAGAGGATCTCGCTGAAGAGCTGGTTGGTCCGGCTACGCCGGAGGAAGTGCTCCTGGTCGGGCGCCTTCGAGTAGCTGTAGCCCGGCGACACCATCATCCCTTCCACGCCCAGGCGCATCATCTCGTCGAAGAACTCGCGCACCCGCAGCGGCGAGGCGCCGTCGAACAGCGTGGTGTTGGTGGTCACCCGGAACCCTCGGGCGAGCGCCTCCTGGATGGCGGGCACCGCCTCGTCGTAGACTCCGTCGCGGCACACCGCCTCGTCGTGCTCCTCCCGCAACCCGTCCATGTGCACGCTGAACGACAGGTACTTCGACGGAGTGAAGAGGTCGAGCTTTTCCTTGAGGAGGATGGCGTTGGTGCAGAGATAGACGTACTTCTTCCGCTTCACCAGCTCGGCCACCAGCCGGTCGATGTCCGGGTACATGAGCGGCTCGCCGCCCGGGATGCTCACCATGGGAGCGCCGCACTCCTCCACCGCCTGGAGGCACTTCTCCACCGAGAGGTGCTTGCGGAGGATCTGGGCGGGGTACTGGATCTTCCCGCACCCGGCGCAGGCCAGGTTGCACCGGAACAGTGGTTCCAGCATGAGAACGAGCGGGTAGCGCGGGCGCCGCGCCAGCCGCTGGCGCAGCACATAGGTCGCCACCGTCCACATCTGCGAGACCGGGACACTCATCGACTACGATATCCTCTCGTAAGTAAAGGTGGTCTTGACGGAGCGGGCCCGGACACCCGCCAGCCCGGTCCAGAGTACCAGAAAGGACAGCGCGTGGAGCAGGATTCCCGCTCCCGCCAGCGCGAACTCGCCGATCCAGATCGTCATTCCGACGCCGAATGCAAGGACGCCGTAGTAAAGGCCCACGCCGCCGCGCGGCGAGCCGGCCGCCCGGCGCCGGGACAGCAGCGCGAAGCCCCCGGCGATGACCCAGCCCACCAGCGCCCAGCCGGCGAAGTTGACCAGCGGCACGCCGAAGTAGTCGCCTTCTCCGGGATAGTAGAAGACGCGACCCAGGAACCAGCGGTCTCCGCGCACCGCCAGCGGATCGATCACCACGTCGAGCAGCATCATGAGCAGCCCGGTGAGGAGCACCGGGCGGGCGCCGCGGTCGCTGTCGCCGATCCAGCGCGCCAGACACCACGACGCATACGCGAGGAACGGGAACGACAGGGGGTCGAAGATCGGGACGCCGGCGACAAAGAGCTCGCGCCCGGCGGTGGCCCCCGTGTAGTGGTACAGGCCGAACGGGATGCCGGTCTGGGTGGACGCGAGCTCCGCCGTGAACGCGACGAGCGTGCCCCAGCCGAGGAACCCAAGGGTCCGTGGAATCCCCTGGTCCCGTCCCGCGAGGACGACGAACACGGCGAGGAAGGCGGCGACATAGGGCCGCAGCGCGAGCGTTCCGCCCAGCGCCGCCACCACTCGCCACACCTCGTCCACGCGTCAACCCTCTCCGGATCGGCCGTTGCGCCGGGCCGTCCCAGGGGCCGGACGGCGGCTGTGTGAATCCCTTCGCTACCGTACCCAAGGGCGCGAAATTTTTCAAGTTTGACCCTGATACGGAATCCCCAAAACCGTGTGCTAGTATGTAGCGATGTTTGCCCCGAAAACAGAGCCGATACGCGTCACCCGTGCGCCCTCCGCCGCCCCGCCGATCTCACGGCCGACGCGGATCGACGCGGCGATCGAGCGCGCGCAGGCGCTGCTGCTCTCCACGCAGGAGCCCGACGGGCACTGGGTGGGCGAGCTGGAGGCGGACAGCACCATCACCAGCGAATATCTCCTGTTCGGGCGGCTGATGGACCGCGTCGATCGCGAGCGCGAGGCCAAGATCGTGAACTACCTGCGCTCGCAGCAGCTCGCCGGCGGCGGCTGGAGCCTCTACGAGGGCGGGCCGGCCAGCCTGTCCGCCACCATCAAGGCCTACTTCGCGATGAAGGTGGCCGGCGTGCCGGCCGAGGATCCCGCCATGACGCGCGCGCGGGACCTCATCCATCAGCTCGGCGGGCCGGTCCAGGCCAATGTCTTCACCAAGATCCTCCTCGCTCAGTTCGGCGAGTACGACTGGTCGGGCATCCCCGCCATGCCGGTGGAGATCATGCTCTTGCCGCGCTGGTCGTACTTCAACCTCCTCGAGGTCTCCTACTGGTCGCGGACGGTCATCGTGCCGCTCCTCATCCTGATGGACGTCAAGCCCGTCACCCAGCTGCCGGAGTCGATGCGCCTGGACGAGCTCTGGGTCGTGCCCCGCGAGCGCGCCAGCCTCCGCTTCCACCGCGTCCCGCGCCCGTTCTCGCCGAAGACGTTCCTGTGGAAGAACTTCTTCATCGGCGTGGACGACGCGCTGAAGGGCTGGGAGCGGCTGGGCCCGCGCCCGCTCCGCGCCCGCGCCCTGGACAGCGCGCGCCGGTGGGTGGAAGAGCGCCTCGCCGTGCCGGGCGGCCTGGGCGGCATCTTCCCCGCCATGGTGAACGCGGTGCTGGCGCTGCGCTGCCTGGGCTACGACGAGGAGCATCCGCTGATCCGCGGCCAGCTCAAGGAGATCGAGGGGCTCGGGATCGAGACCACGACCTCGCTGCACTATCAGCCCTGCGTGTCCCCGGTGTGGGATACCGCGCTGGCGGTCAATGCGCTCATCGAGTCCGGCCTTCCCGGCCACCATGAATCCCTGGTGCGCGCCGGCGAGTGGATGATCGACAAGCAGATCACGGTGCCGGGGGACTGGGCCTCCAAGCGGCCGGGCGTGCCGCCCGGCGGCTGGCCGTTCCAGTACCACAACGACTTCTATCCGGATCTCGACGACTCCGCGATGGTGATGATGGCGCTGAGCCGCACCGAGGGCCTCGACGTCGAGCGCCGCCGCCGCGCGCTCGCGCGGGGCATGGCCTGGTTCCTGGGCATGCAGGGCTCGGACGGCGGCTGGGCGTCCTTCGACGCCGACAACAACCGGCTCATCCTCAACAATATCCCCTTCGCCGATCATGGCGCCCTCCTCGATCCCTCCACCGAGGACCTCACCGGACGCGGCCTCGAGCTCATGGGCATGCTGGGCGAGACGCTCGACCATCCCGCCGCCCGGCGCGCGCTCGGGTATCTGCGACGCAACCAGCACGCGGACGGGCCGTGGTACGGGCGCTGGGGCGCCAACTACATCTACGGCACCTGGTCGGTGCTCCGCGGCATCCGCGCCATCGGCGAGGACTGCTCGAAGGAGTACGTGAGCCGCGCGGTGACCTGGCTGGAAGCGCGGCAGAACGCCGACGGCGGCTGGGGCGAGACGCTGGCTTCCTACGAGGACCCGGCGTGGGCGGGCCGCGGCGAGTCCATCCCGAGCCAGACCGCGTGGGCGCTGCTGGGGCTCTTCGCCGCCGGGCGCACCGAGGGGCCCGCGGTGGAGCGCGGCATCCAGTACCTTCTCGACACGCAGAGCGAGGAGGGGGCGTGGGCCGATCCCCTGTGGAACGGCACCGGCTTTCCGCGCGTCTTCTATCTCAAGTACCACCTGTACGCCAAGTACTTTCCCCTCTGGGCCCTGGGCGCTTATCGGACTGCGTGCGGATGACGGGGCCGGTCGCCTCCGCGCCCCAGGGCTTGCCGGTCCGACTGGTCGGAGGGCTGGGAGCCCAGGCTCTCGAGGTGCTGCAGTCTCTCGGCCGGTTCGGCCGCTTCCTCGTCCACGCGGTCACCTACATCTTCGTTCCGCCCTTCAAGCTCGCGCGCCTGGCGGAGCGCATTCACTTCATCGGCTTCCGCTCCCTCACCATCGTGGTCCTCACCGGCGCCTTCACGGGCATGGTGCTCGGTCTGCAGATCTTCTTCGTCCTGTCGCGCTTCGGCTCCGAAGCCTTTCTCGGGCCCGCCGTCGCGCTGGCCATCATCCGGGAGCTGGGGCCGGTGCTGTGCGCCCTCATCGTCACCGGCCGAGCCGGCTCGGCGCTCACCGCCGAGCTCGGGATCATGAAGATCACCGAGCAGGTAGACGCCCTCACCGTGATGGCCTTGAACCCCGTGCGCTATCTGATCGTCCCGCCCCTCGTGGCCGGGATCATCACCTTTCCGCTCATGACGGCCATCTTCGACGTGGTGGGCATCTTCGGCGGGTACCTGGTGGGGGTCGAGCTGCTGGGCCTGTCCCCCGGGACCTATTTCGGGGAGATGCAGACCTTCGTGGACCGGGCCGACATCATGACCGGGTTCTGGAAGTCGCTGTCCTTCGGCATCATCGTCACCTGGGTGTGCACCTACAAGGGCTACTACTGCGGGCACGGAGCGGAGGGCGTGGCGCGCGCGACCACCCAGGCGGTGGTGCTGTCCTCGGTCCTCATCCTCGTGTGGGACTACTTCCTCGGCTCGGTGCTGCCGTGATCAAGATCGAGGACCTCCGGCGCGCATTCGGCGCGCAGCCCGTGCTGCGCGGCATCGACCTGGAGGTCGCCTCCGGCGAGATCATGGTGATCATCGGCCGGAGCGGCGGCGGCAAGTCGGTGCTGCTCAAGCACCTGGTGGGTCTGCTGCGGCCCGACGCGGGCCGCATCTTCGTGGACGGCACCGAGATCACACGGCTGGGGCGCTCCGCCCTGGACCGCATCCGGGAGCGCTACGGGGTGGTGTTCCAGGGCGGCGCCCTCTTCGACTCCATGTCGGTATTCGACAACGTGGCCTTTCCGTTGCGGGAGAGGGGCCGCATCTCCTCCACCGAGATCCGGCAGCGGGTGGAGGAGAAGCTGGTGCAGGTGGGCCTCCAGGACATGGGGCACAAGAACCCGGCGGAGATCTCGGGCGGCATGCGCAAGCGGGTGGCCATCGCGCGGTCCCTGGTGACGGAGCCGGAGGTGGTGTTCTTCGACGAGCC
>Ga0070691_10000249_pt1 | contig 18519 bp, 18 predicted proteins | sample KBSK1101metaG_FD_64673 | JGI IMG/M metagenome (GOLD analysis project Ga0070691, IMG submission 64673) | Corn, switchgrass and miscanthus rhizosphere microbial communities from Kellogg Biological Station, Michigan, USA - KBS K1-10-1 metaG | ecosystem: Host-associated > Plants > Roots >... | reverse complement strand
CGCCCCGCAGCGGCAGCACCCTGGTCTGCCACGCGCTGGAGGAAACCGGCGTCGCCGGGCGGCCCGAGGAGTACTTCGAGGCGCTGCGGCACAGCGGCCGCCCGCGGCGGCCGGAGGAATACTTCGTCGGCGTCGAAGACCCCTCGATCCGCGACCACCTCGGAGAGCGCGCCCTCGGCAGCGAGCTGCCGCCACGCTCGCCGCTCTGGAGCCGCGCCGCCTACGACCGCTACCTCGAGTGGGCCTTCGAGACCGGGACCACGCCCAACGGCGTCTTCGGGGCGAAGCTGATGTGGGGCTACTTCGGTGAGTTCGTCAGCCTCCTCCGCAACATCCCGGCCTACCGCGACACGCCTCTCGCGGAGCTGATGCCGACCGTCTTCCCGGAGCTGACGTTCGTCCGCGTCGTGCGGGCCAACAAAGTGCGGCAGGCGGTCTCGCTGTGGAAGGCGGTGCAGACCGCGACCTGGCGCGAGGACCAGGCCAGCGCCAAGGCGGCCTCGCTCGAGGACGACGGCTCGCCGCCCTACCGCAACTTCATCGAGGAGCACCGCCCACAGCTGCGCTTCCACTACCGGGCGATCTCCCACCTGCTCGACCAGATCCTGATCGAAGAGTCCCGTTGGGATGCCTTCTTCGAGCACAGCGGCATCGAACCGGTCCTGGTCCTCTACGAGAACTTCGCCGCCGAGTACGAGACGAGCACTCTGCGCCTGCTCGACCGCCTCGCCCTCGCACCGCCCGACGACTTCGACTTCGAGCCGCGGATGAAGCGTCAGTCCGACCGCGTCAACGACGGCTGGGTCCAGCGCTACAGCGAGCTGCGACTCGGGACCGAGTTCGATCTGGTGCCGGTGCCCGCCGAGCCCGAGGCCAAACGGGACTGAAGCGAGGCTACCTGGCGACCCAGGCGTCGGGCGAGGCAGCCAGGTCTTCGACCGCTTCCGGCAGGTCGCCGGAGACGAGGTCGGCCAGCGTGACCTCCTCGAGCACGGCCCGGAGACTGGCGCGGACGGCGATCCACACCTTCTGCAGGTGTTCGGAGTTGCCGCGGTACTCGATGTCCTCGGGCGGGGTCGACTGCACGTGGGCGATCGGGCCCTCGACGGCGCGGACGATCTCGGCCACCGTCACCTCGTCGGCGGGTTTCGCCAGCCAGTAACCGCCCTTGGCGCCGCGGCGGGCGCGGACGATGCCGTGGTGCTTGAGCTCGAGCAGGATGTGCTCGAGGAACTGCAGCGGGATGTCCTGCGCCTCCGCCAGGCGCTCGCCCTTGATCGGGCCCTCCTCGGCGGCGGCGAGCTCGGCCGCCGCCCGCACCGCGTAGTCGGCCTTCGCTGAAACGCGCATGCGGCTAGTAAATCAGTCGGCAGGCAGCGTCTGCGCCAGCGTCGCCGCCTGGGCTTCCTCTTGTCGGCGCTGGAGCTCGCGACGCCTGTTCAGCCAGTGCGGCGCGTAGAGCATCGCGCCGAGGCCGACCGCGGCGATGCCGGCGGCGATCGGCCAGACGTTGGGATCGCCCTTCTGGATCGTGACGATGCCGGAGCCGACCAGGACGACGCCGAGGGCGGTGCGAATGAAGCCCTGAGGCGCCTTGTCGGAGAGCGCCGCGCCGATCACCACGCCCGGGACCGAGCCGAGCAGGATGTTGCCGGCCAGGACGAAGTCGACGTTGCCGCCGATCCAGTGGGCGATCCCGGCGGCCCAGAGAAGGATCGCCGCGTGGAAGACGTCGGTGCCCACCACCTTCTTCGGGGCCAGTCGGTAGACCGCGATCAGCAGGATCGCGATCACGGTGCCCGAACCGGCCGAGGTGATCCCGATCACGAACCCCGTGGTGGCGCCGATCACGATCGCCGCGACCTTGTGCCGGCGCTCGACCTCGAAGCGGTCGCGCTCGTCGATCAGGCTGCGCAGGATCAGCGCCCGGGCCAGGGTGATGACCCCCACCATCAGCAGGGTCCCCCCCAGCACCGCGTAGACCAGCGAGTCGAGCCGGTCTTCGCCGATCCGGTCCTGCAGCAGGGAGACGAAGACGACGCCGGTCACCGCAGCCGGGACGCTGCCCAGGGCCAGCCACTTGACCAGCTCCATGTTCACCGTCTTCATCCGGAAGTGGCGCCAGCCGCCGACGGTCTTGGTCACCGCGGAATAGAAGATGTCGGTGCCGATCGCCGTCGTCGGCTGGATTCCGAAGATCAGGATCAGCAGCGGCGTCATCAGCGAGCCTCCGCCCATGCCGGTCATACCGACGAGTACGCCGATGCCCAATCCGAAGAGGACGATTGCCGGGTCCATGGTGATTTCTGGGGGTCCGCACGGGGGTACTTATCGACTTTCCTGACCTTCTTGGTCAGGAGTGCGGAGTGCGGCAGGATACCAGGATGAACGCCGATCTCGAAGCCCTCGCCCGCCCGGCCACCGACGCCGCGGCGGTCTCGGTCGGCGCGCTCGACCACTTCTACGGAGACCTGCAAACGGTCGAACGGCTCGATCTCGAGGTAGCGGCCCATGAGGTCGTGGGCCTCGTCGGCCCGTCCGGCTGCGGCAAGTCGACGCTGCTGGAGCTGCTCTGCGGGCTGCAGGACCCGAGCGCCGGCGCGATCTCCGTGGGCGGCCGCGAGGAGGCCGTCGAGCGACTGGCCCGCTCGGCCTACATGCCCCAGCGGGACCTCCTCTTCCCCTGGTACTCGGCAATCGACAACGCGGCGCTGGCGCTGCTCAATCGCGGCGCCAGCAGAGCGGGGGCGCGCCGGCAGGCGGCGGCGCTGTTCGAGCGCTTCGGGCTCGGCGGCTTCGAGCGGGCGACGCCCAGCGGCCTCTCGGGTGGCATGCGCCAGCGGGTCGCCTTTCTGCGCACGCTTCTGACCGGCAAGCCGCTGCTCGCCCTCGACGAGCCATTTGCCTCGCTCGACGCGATCACTCGTGGCGAGATGCAGGAATGGCTGGCGGGGGCGCTGCGGACCAATCCCCGCACCGTCGTCCTGGTCAGCCACGACGTCGAGGAGGCCCTCTATCTCTGCGACCGGGTGCTGGTCCTCTCCGCCCGTCCGGCCCGGGTGGTCGCCGAGCTGCGGACTCCGGCGCCGCGGGCGCCCGACCGCGACGCCACCGTCACCGACCCGGCCTTCGTGGCCGCCCGGGAACAGGCGATGCGGGCGCTGCGCCGAGGTTCGCGTTGAGACGCTGGCTGCCGCCGGCGCTGCTGCTGGCGCTCCTCGTCGGCGCCTGGCAGGTCGCCACCTCCACCGGAGCGATCGCCGACGCGCTCAGCCTCGAAAGCTTTCTCGTCCCCTCGCCGGCCGAAATCGCCAGCTCGCTCTGGGAGAACAGGGAGCTGCTCGCCGAAAACGCCTGGGTGACCCTGAGGGAGATGCTGCTCGGGATCCTCGCCGCGCTGACGGTCGGCCTGGCGTTCGCCGTCGTGATGAACCGCTGGCGGCCCCTCAAGGACGCGGCTTACCCGCTGATCGTCGCCTCGCAGACGATCCCGATCGTCGTGATAGCACCGATCCTCGTCGTCTGGTTCGGATACGGCATGGCGCCCAAGATCGCGATCGTGGCCTTGATCTGCTTCTTCCCGGTCACGGTCAACGCCCTCGATGGCCTCCGCTCCGTCGACCCGGACGCGGTCAAGTTGATGCGCAGCCTCGACGCCTCCCGCTGGCAGCAGTTCAGGCGGGTCGAAGTCCCGACCGCCCTCCCGAGCGTCTTCACGGGGACGAAGATCGCCGTCGTCATCGCCCCGATCGGAGCGGTCTTCGCGGAGTGGGCCGGCTCGGACTCCGGGCTCGGCCATCTGATCCAGTCGGACACCGCCTACTTCGAGGTGGCGCGCCAGTTCGCGACCATCGCCGTCCTCGCGGCAATCGCGCTTGCCCTGATGGGCCTGGTGGCCCTCGCAGAGCGGCGCGTCGTCACTTGGCGATAGAACACAGGGATGAAGCGCGGCTCCCTCCTGGCGATCGCCCTCGCCCTGCTCGCCCTCGTGCTCGGCCTCGCCGCCTGCGGCGAGAAGGCCGAGGAAGCGAGCACCGAAGCGCAGCCCTTCGGCCTCACGCTTGACTTCTACCCGAACGCCGACCACGCCGGGATCTACACGGCGCGGAAGCTCGGCTACTTCGAGGAAGCTGGCCTCGACGTCAGCATCGACGCCCCCTCGGACCCGGCGGCGCCGATCAAGCTGGTCGCCGCCGGCCAGACCGACCTGGCGATCTCCTACGAGCCCGAGGTGGCGCTGGCCCACGACAAGGGCCTCGACGTCGTCGCGATCGGGGCCTTGGTCAACCGGCCGCTGACCTCGATGATCTGGCTCCGCAAATCGGGCATCAAAAGCGTCGCCGACCTCAAAGGCAAGACGGTCGCCACCGCCGGCATCCCCTACCAGGACGACTTCCTGACCACGATCCTCACCCGGGCCAAGGTCTCGCCCGGCGACGTCAAGTCCGTCAACGTCGGCTTCGGCCTCCTCCCAGCCCTGCTCAGCGGCAGCGCCCAGGCGATGCTGGGTGGCTACAGCAACGTCGAGGGCGTCGACCTGCGCCAGCGCGGCAAAGACCCGGTGGTGACCCCCGTCGACCAGCTCGGGGTGCCGACCTACGACGAGCTGGTCCTGGTCGCCGACCGCCGGCGGGTCGAAGACGAACCGGAGAAGTTCCGCCTCTTCATCGCCGCCCTGCAGCGCGGCACCGAAGCCGCCGTCGCGCGGCCCCAGGTGGCGACGAAAGCGGTGCTGGAAGCCAACCAGGACCTCGACCCGAAACTGACCGAAGCCGAGGTGAAGGCGACGCTGCCGCTGTTGGCGGCGCGGACCTCCGGGCTGCCCTACGGGCACATGGACTCGGCCGAGTGGGAGACCTTCGCCGGTTGGATGCGCGACAACGGCCAGATCGCCTCGCTGCCGGAGCCCGGGGAACTGCTCGACAACGGCTACCTGGCGGGCGAGATCCCGGAATAGCGCAGCGTCCCTTCGCCCAGCAGGCGGCTGACTTCGGCCGCCGGCATCGCCGCGTGGAACAGGTGTCCCTGCGCGTAGTCGCAGCCGAGGCGGCGCAGCTCCGCCAGCTGCACCTCGCTCTCGACCCCCTCGGCGATCACCTCGAGCGAGAGGGCGCGGGCCATGCCGATGATCGCCTCGACGATCGCGGTGCGCTCCTGCTCGATCCCGAGCGCGTCGACGAAGGAGCGGTCGATCTTCAGCGCGTGGAAGGGGAAGCGATTGAGATAGGCGAGCGAGGAGTAGCCGGTGCCGAAGTCGTCGAGCACGAGTCGTACGCCGAGCTCGTTCAGGGCCTCCAGCGAGGCGATCGCGGTCGCCGACTCATCGACCAGGACGCTCTCGGTTATCTCCAGCCGCAGGTGGATCGGGTCGATGCCGGTGCGGGCGATGATCTCGGCGACGACCGTGGGCAGGTCGCGATGGGCGACCTGGCGGGCGGAGAGGTTGACGGCGACGTCGAAGGGGCGATCGTCGGGACGCTGCTCGTGCCACTCGAGGATCTGGCGGCAGGCGTGCTCCTGCACCCAGCGCCCGATCGGCTCGATCATGCCGCTGTCCTCGGCGATCGAGACGAACTCAGCCGGGTCGAGCAGGCCGCGATCCGGGTGCTGCCAGCGGACCAGCGCCTCGAGGCCGGAGATCTCGCCGTTGCGGAGGCTCACCACCGGCTGGTAGTGGAGGGCGAGCTCGTCGCGCTCGAGCGCGTGCCGCAGCTCGCGTTCGACCTCGAGCCGGCGCACCGCCGTCGCCCGCATCTCGGCGTCGAAGAGGACGCAGCGAGCGCGGCCGCCTTCCTTCGCCCGGTACATCGCCGCGTCGGCGTCGCGGATCAGCAGCTCGGCGCTGGCGCTGCGCTGGCCGTTGGCGACGGCGACGCCGATGCTGGCGCTGACGAAGTGCTCGACGCCGTCGATCGAGAAGGGCTGGGCGAAGGCGGCGGAGACGCGGTCGGCGATGGCGATGGCCTCGTCTTCGTCGGCCAGGCGATCGATCAGGATCCCGAACTCGTCGCCGCCGAAGCGGGCGACGAGGTCGCCCGGCCGCAGGTGAGCGCGCAGGCGCGGGGCGACGGCGCGCAGGAGGGCGTCGCCGGCGTGGTGGCCGAGGCTGTCGTTGATCAGCTTGAAGTGATCGAGGTCGAGGAAGAGGATCCCGATCGGCGAGCCCGAGGCGCTGGCCCGCTGCAGGGTCTCGTTGAGCGCGTCCACGAAGCTGAGGCGATTGGGCAGCCCGGTCAGAGCATCGTGCAGGACCCGGTGGCGCAGGGCCTGATCGGCGGTGTGGCGCTCGATCGCGTCGGCGAGCACGTTGGCCGCCGCCTGCAGGAAGGGCACGTCCTTGGCGCTGAAGCGATCGGGCTCGGAGGCGTGGACGTCGAGCACGCCGAACGGGTGATCCTTGCCGTCGATGATCACGGCAAGGCTGCTGGCGGCGCCGAAGACGCGCAGCACCGGGGGCATCGTGAAGCGCTTCTCGGTCGCCCAGTCGGGGACGATCGCGTGGGCGCCGGAATCGAGGGCCGCGCCGGCGTGGGAGTCACGGGCGGCTGAGACGCGGCGCCCGGCGCCGACGAACTCCTCCTCGAGGCCGGCGCGAAGGTTCAGCCTGCGACCGTCGCGCCCGAGTTCCCAGACGCAGGCGTTTTGAACGCCCTCGATCTCGCCGATCAGCACCGTGGCGGCGCGCAGCAGCGACTCCGGATCGCCGTCCTGCAGGGCCCGCTCGCCGAGCTTGGCGACGACCGCCTGCTGGGAGAGCGCCCGCTGCAGCTCGTCGCCGGCCTGCTTGCGCTCGGTGATGTCGTAGAGGACTCCGTGCCAGACGGGCACCCCCTTGTCGTCGGCTTCGAGCACCGCCTCGTCGAGCATCCAGACGATCTCGCCGCTGCGGGTCCGCATCCGGTACTCGACCGGGCGCGTGTTGCGGTCGCCGAGGTAGATCTCGGTTTCGTTCGCCAGCGCCTGCTCGCGGTCGTCGGGGTGCAGGAGGCGGGCCCAGAGCTTCGGGTCGGCCTTGAACTCCTCGGCGCTGTAGCCGAGGATCTCCTCGACCTGCGGGCTGACGTAGTGCCAGGCGCCGAACTCGCCCAACTCCGAGGTGTACACGATGACCGGCAAGCGCTCGACCAGGCGCCGGTAGTCCTGTCCCCCGGCCGCGATCTGGTCGAGGAATTCGTCGACCGCGTGGTCGGGCCAGTTCCTTTCCCCTTTGCCCGGCATCGTCCTGGGTATCGACAGATGATCCACCCGCTTGACCGCACGTCCGTCCAGGCACGAACTCCTGCAGGCGCCAGGTGCGTTCAGGCCGCATGGCGCAGCGGCGGGCCCTGGGCGGCGTGGCGGTGCAGCCCGGCCAGGGTGAGGGCCCCGACCAGGCCGCGGTAGGGCTCATACGGGGAGTAGAACTCCTCCACCTCGGCGACGGTGGCGCGGCGGCCGAGCCCCGCGAGCCGGCCGACCAGCTTTATGTAGCCGAGGTCACCGGCCGGCAGCGAGTCCATCTCCCCGCGGCCAAACAGGGCCAGGCACTGGACCGTCCAGGGGCCGATCTGAGGGATTGCCAGCAGCCGCCGGTCGGCATCCGCCGAGTCGAGCCGGCAGCGTCCCCCGCCCACCGCCAGCGCGACCCGGCGCAGCGCCGCCGCCCGGTTCGGCGCCAGGTCCATCGCGGCGAGTTCGGCCGGTGCGCGCCCGGCGATCGTCGTCGCCGCCGGCACGTCGCGCAGGACCGCCCGGCCCTCCCCCAGCCGCGGCCCCCAGCGACCGACGATGCGGCGCTCGATCGTGACCGCCCGCTGCGCCTCGATCAGCTGGCCGATCACGGCGGCGGCCAGCGCCTCCCAGGGCCAGACCCGGCGCCGCGGCCGGAAGCTCGGCAGGCGCCGGATCAGCGGCCCGACGAGGGGGTCGCGACGGAAACGCCGCTGAAAGGGCGCGAGGTCGAAGTCGAGCGCCAGCACGAAGCGCATCCGCTCCAGGGCGGTTTGAAGCTGCTCCGGCCCCGCCGGCCGGGTCTCCCCGACCTGGATCGGAACCGTGACCGCCGTTGGGTCGACGGGCTCGGCCCGCAGCAGCACCCGGTCGGCCGCCGGCTGCCAGGCCCGCGCCAACACCGGGCTGCCGTCGACGTGCAGCAGGCGCGTCGCCACCCCAGCATCGATCCACAGAGTGCGATCGTCGCTCCCCCGAGGCAGCCGATAAGGCGAAGCCGGCCGAACTTCGAGCTCGACGGGCCGATTTGTCGTTCTGGGGGCGACTTTTCGGCCCATCGGCCGGCGGTCAGCGGCCGAGGAGGTGTACGTCGACGAGGAAGGAGCGGCTGGCGACCACCTTCTGGCGGTCGCGCCGGCGCGAGAGACGGCGCGGGGAGCGCGGCTTCGAGCCAGCCGCGCTGACCGCCCGCACGGCGGCGACGGTGGCGGCCCCGGCCAGCACCCCACCGGCGGCGGCGAGGGCGGCGCTGCGGACCTCGGTGCGCAGAACCGTCGCCGAGGACCCCTCATAGGGCAGCGGCAGGGCCCGCACCGGCTCCGCCTCCCGCGGCTCGGCGTCTTCCTCGGCCACGACCTCGCCGTCCAATTCGAGTTCGCTCACCGCTTCGACTCTAGCGAGGCTTCAAGTCGCCTCCCCCAGCCTCACCGCAAACTGCGGACATTCGGAGATGCTCTAGGGATGAGGGATTGAGTGGGGCTCGCCAAGCCTCCCCGCTGTTGCGCAGGTGCGCCCCACCTAATCCTCCACGCAAGCCCTTCGTCCTACAGCGCCCGCTCATACAGCCGGTAGCGCTTGACCACCTCGCCGCCCATCCCTTCCATCGCCCGGTTCATCGGCCCGTTCGTCTCCAGGATCCAGCCCATCTCGCCACCGACGATGCCGCCGGGGACCGCCGCCTCCTCCAGGTGCCTGAGGTAGAGGCCGGCGGCGACGCCGCTGTGGTGGTACTCGCGCTTGACGCCGAGGGCGAAGACCCGGCACTGGTCGATCTTGCGTTTGCCGAGCAGGAACCTGGCCCAGCCGAAGGGCAGCAGCCGGCCGTTCAGCTTCGCCATCACCTGGTTGACGTCAGGCAGGGTCAGCGCGGCGCCGATCGCCTCGCCGTCCTTCTCGGCCATGTAGGCCCAGCGCTCGTCGATCACCTGCTTCAGGTTCTTGGCCTGGAACTCGACCTCGGCGTCGGTGATCGGGACGAAGCCCCAGTTGTCGCCCCAGGCCTCGTTGTAGATGTCCATGAAGCGCCGCACCTCGCCCGCCATGTCGCGCTTGCGCATGTTGCGGATCACGATCCCTTCCTCCTCCAGCGCCTTCCTGGCGGCGGCGTGGATCGCGGGGTCGAAGCGCTCGCCGTCCTTGAGCTTGCCGAACTGCAGCTCCCACATCAGGACGTCCATCGTCTTCGCGAAGCCCTCGCCCTCGATCAGCTCGCGATAGCAGGGCGGGTGCCAGGGCTCGAGGATCATCGGCCGCCGCTCGAAGCCCTCGATCAGGATCCCGATCTCGTCGTTGGTGGTGAAGTCCATTGGGCCGAGCAGCCGCTCGCGGCCCTTGGCGGCCGCCCACTCGGCGGCGGCGCCGAGCAGGGCGCGGGCGACCTCGGGATCCTCGACGCTCTCGAAGAAGCCGAACATCGCGTCGCTGCCACCCTGGTACTCGTCCCAGCGGTGGTCGACCTGGGCGCTGATACGGCCGACCGGCTCGCCGTCGCGCTCGGCGACGAAGAGCTCCACCTCGGCGTGTTCGAAGTAGGGGTTCTTCCCGGGGTCGAGGAACTCCATCCGCTCGAATATCAGCGGCGCCACCCACTGCGGGTGATCGCGGTGAAGGCGGAACGGGACCTTGACGAAGCGCTTGCGCTCGCGTCGCGTTCGCACCGGCAGGATCGACACGCTTGCCATTGGGGGCGCAACCTACACTCTGGTCGATGAGCGAGACCGCGAAGGCCCCGGTCGACGTCTTCGAGAAGGCCCGCAGCCACGACAGGCTGGAGCAGCTCGAAGCGGCGAAAGAGCACGACCTCCTCCCCTACTTCCGCCTGCTCACCTCGCAGGCCGGCCCCGTGGTCGAGATGGAGGGCCGGGAGACGATCATGCTCGGCTCCAACAACTACCTCGGGCTGACCGGCGACGAGCGGGTCAAGAGCGCCGCCCGCGAGGCTTTGGAGACCTACGGCACCGGCGTCACCGGCTCGCGCCTGCTGAACGGGACGACGCCGCTGCACGTCGAGCTCGAGCGCGAGCTGGCGGAATGGATGCGGACCGAGGACGCGATCGTCTTCACCACCGGCTACCAGGCCAACGTCGGCTGCATCGGCACGATCCTCGGCCCCGGCGACACGGCGATCTGCGATTCCGGCGACCACGCCTCGATCCTCGACGGCTGCCGGCTCGCCGGCGCCAAGCTGCGGCCGTTCCGCCACAACCGCATGGACAAGCTGGAGAAGATGCTGCAGCGCGGCGCCGAGGACGGTGGCGGCGTGCTCGTGATCGTCGACGGGGTCTTCTCGATGGAGGGCGACGTCTGCGACCTGCCGCGGATCGTCGAGCTCTGTCGGGCCCACGGGGCGCGGCTGATGGTCGACGAGGCGCACGGGGCCGGCGTGCTCGGCGCCCGCGGGGCCGGCGCCGCCGAGCTGTTCGGGCTCGAGGACGAGGTCGACCTGCGGATGGGCACCTTCTCCAAGAGCCTCGCCTCCTGCGGCGGCTTCATCGCCGGCCCCGAAGACGTGATCGAGTACCTGCGGGTCTCCTCGCGCTCGTTCATCTTCAGCGCCTCGGCGGTGCCGGCGGCGGTGGGAGCGGCGCTGGCGGCGCTGCGGGTGATCCGAGCGGACGGGCCGCGGCTGTTCGAGCGCCTGCTGGCCAACGCCGAGTACCTGCGCGAGGGCTTGCGCCACCTGGGCCTGAAGGTGATCGAGCCGGGGACGCTGCCCGACGGCACCGTCGCCACCACCCCGGTGGTGCCGGTGATGGTCGGCGACGACTGGCAGGCGGTGCTGCTCTGGAAGGCCCTCTTCGACGCCGGCGTCTACACCAACGTCGCCATCCACCCGGCGGTGCCGCCGGGTGGGGCGCTGCTGCGGACCAGCCTGATGGCGACCCACGAGCGCGAGCACCTCGACGGAGCGCTCGGAGCGATCGCCCGGGTCGTCCAGGACTTCCCGGACCTTCCGCGCAGATAAACGCGTGGTAACGCTTCCTTGACATCCCCCGTCATGGGTAGTTTCAGCCTTGTCCAGTTGGGAACAAGGTCTGGACCGGGCCGAAATTGTTGCTCTTAGCGGGCGGCCCGGCGTCAGCGCGCCCCACGCCGGGTTGACGGCTGCCGCCCTCACGGCATAGCTTGGCCTCCTCGCCGAACACCCGGGCGGGATGGACGAATTGACACTCGATCCGACCGGGGCCACGGTTGTCAAGCCAGTGGTCCTCGGATGGGGGCGAGATACCCAGCTAACCGATTCCTTGAAGGGAGGAGTCCCAGTGGACGCTGCCTCTACGGCACCCGCAACGACGATCGCATCTCCGGTGGAGGCCCCGCAGCACATGAGGGCGCTCGAACGGGCCAACCTGGTGCGCCTCGCGCGTGCCGAGCTCAAGCGCGCGATCGCCCGCGGGGACGCCGACCCCTCCGAGGTGATCCGTGAGTGCCCCTGGGAGACCGAGAGCATGACCATCGCCGAGCTCCTGACCAGCCAGCGCCGCTGGGGCCGCACCCGCGCCCGCAAGTTCCTGATGCCGCTGGCGCTGAACGAGAACAAGCAGCTGGGCACCCTGACTTCGCGCCAGCGCCGCCTGCTCTCGACCGAGCTTGCCTCCCGCTCGACCGGTTCGCGCGAGGCGCTGACCGCCTAGCGCCGGCTCAGCCGCGCATTCCACCGACCCGGAAGCTGAGGCCTCCGGAGGCGCGCTGGAATGCGCGGCGAGCCAGGTAGAAGGAGATGGCGAAGGTCACCGCGCCGGCGGCGAGCGCGACCGCGAGGATCTGGTCGGCGAGGTAGAAGAGAGCACCGACCGTGACCACGAAGACGGCGCCGGCCAGCAGCGTCGTGTGCGAGCGGTAGCCGGCGAAATGCTCGCGGATCGCGACCTCCAGGCCACCGAGCCCGGCCAGCGCGACGCCGAGCCCGATCGCGGTCGGATGCCCTCCGATCACGCCGATCGCCAGCGCGACGATGCCGGCGAGGATCACCAGCTCCGCCAGAGGCACGGCTCCCCAGGGGGCCGGCGGTCGCTCGTCGGGTGAGGCGACGCGTTTCTCGGTCAACGGCCGCAAGCCGCCCGGCTAACGGGCATCCCGACGAGACCTTGACCCGCCACCAGCCCATCAGCATCCCGAGCGGGCCGAGCACCGGGCGCGAGTGCCAGGCGCCGCAGCCCGGCTCGCCGACGTCGGCGCGTTTGACCTGGACCCACTTGAAGTTCGCCGGGGCCGCCAGCATCTGCGCCAGCAGCTCGCGGTTGGCGGCCTCGACGCCCTCGCGCTCGCGCAGCGCCACGCGAGCATCGGCAATCCGTTCGGCCAGCTCGTCGCGCAGCCGCTCGAGCTCGCCCAGGTCGAGGATCCGAGGCTCCGCCGCGACGGCGCCGACCCTGTGCCCTATCTCGATTCTGCCGAACGCGGCGGCGAAGAGCCCGGCCAGCTCGCGCTCCAAGCGTCCGACCTGGCGCCGCAGCTCGGTCCGGGCGAGGCGCTCGTCAACCTCGACCGGAAGCGCGGAAAAGCGGTCTCTTACGAGCAGATCGGGCATTGGGCTCGCCACCGAGTGTAGATCACGGACTGGCCACCGCGAACCGAAAAACGGTTAGGCGGCCGCGGCGTCGATCGTCGTCGTCGCTATCCACAGCGCCTCCTCGACGGCGATCTGGGGCACTCCCTTGACCTGGATCGCGGCGATCGCCATGCGGCGGCAGCCGGACACCACGCCATAGCCATCGGCGGTGACCCCGAAGAGCAGACCGACCGGCCCCTTCTCGTCGGCGATCGCCAGGGTTCCCTGCGCGAGCTCCCCCGCCCGGCCCGGAAGCGACTCTCCCGGCGCCGAGTCGCGGATGCAGAGCCCGCCCTCGAGCCGGTCGGCGTCGAAGGCGCGCAGGGCGACGCCGGTCTCGACTATCGCCAGGTCGAGCGCGTCGGCTGGCATGCCCTGGCTCTTGAAGGCGCCGGCGCGGATGCGGTCGAAGGCGAGCTGCTCGATCGGGGTGCGAGTGCGGTCGGGGTCGAGGCCGATCTGGCGGAAGAAGACGCGGTATGCCCAGGGGATCGGGCGTTCCCTCATATGGATCGCGTGGGCGCCGTAGAAACGGTCCGAGAGATCGCGGAGGCGGCGCTGGACGACCTCGGGACTGGATCCGACCCGGGCCCCCACCTCGACCCAGGCGATGCCGAGCCCGGGGAACTCGGCGGCGATGTGCGGTGCCACCCAGCCCTGGGTCGGCGCCGGGTCCAAGCCCATGCGCCCGGTGCTCAACCCCGCGCCTCCGCGCCTGCCGTGGCGTCCAGCAGTCGCTCGACCCGGGCCGTCAGGCCGGCCACGGTGAGTTCGCCGATTCCGGCGCTCTCCAGAGTGCCGCCGGGATAGACGTAGGCGACCGTGGGGCAGCCGCCGACCTTGTAGAGACTGGCGACGGCGCCGTCGCGGTCGTAGCCGACCGGCATCCGCCAACCGTGCCGGCGGACCAGCTCGCGAACGGTGTCGCGGTCGTCGCGCACGTCCAGCGAAAGGAAGTTCACCCGTCCACGGTAGCGCCGGTAGACCGAGTCGACGACGTCCTGCTGGCCGGCGCAGTCGCCACCCTTCGTGAACCAGAACGAGATCACCAGCGGCCGCTTGAAGAAGTCGCAGATGCGGATCGCACCGGCAGTGTCGATGCGGCAGGCCGGGGCCCGCCGCGCGTCCTCGGGACAGGGCACGGCGGCGCTTTCGCAGTCGTCCTGGGCGACGTTGGCGTCGCCTTCGAGCTCGCCCGTGGCAACGGGTACGGCGAACTCCGGCAGCGGCCAGCGCGGCTGCTGGCGGTCGAGGCCGAGGGTGCCGTCCCCGCCGCCGCCGGTGACGGTCCGGACCAGGGCGAGGACGACGATCGCGAGGAAGATCAGCCCGACGGCGACGGAGTAGCGGTCCCTCATCGCCCCTCGCTCCAGGTCAGGGCGGCGGGGAGAACCAGCATCACGCCCAGCAGGGCGACGACGAGGTCGATCACGGTCACCAGGCCGAACTCCCGCAGCATCTGGATGTCGCTGGAGATCAACACCGCGAAACCCGCGATCGCGGTCGTCCCCGAGGCGAGCACGGCGGCCCCGGTGCGCTCGTAGGCGAGCCGCAGCGCCTGCTCCACCCCGCAGCCGCCGCCGCGCTCCTCGTGATAGCGGCCGGCGAGGATCACTCCGAACTCGGTCGCGATCGCCACCGTCAAGGCGCCGAGCGCGGCCGACAGCGGGTTGAGCGGGATGCCGGTGAGCCAGAGGACCAGCGACGCCCAACCGGTCGCCAGCAGGGTCGGGACCAGCGGCAGCAGCGCACGGGCGGCCGTGCGGTAGACCAGGAGTAGGACGAGCCCCACGGCGAGCAGCCCGGCCAGGGTCAGCCAGTAGCGACCGGCATCGAGGTCGGTGGCCGCTTCGGCGGCGATCACGGGCAGCCCGGCGACCTGCGCCGTGACCCCGGCGGGGGGCCCGCCCGGGGCGCCGGGCTCGCCGATCTCGGCGCGGACGCGGTCGACCAGCACCTGCTGTTCGGCCACAGACCGGGCGCGGATCCCGAACGAGAGCAGAGCCTGGTGGCCGATCCGCCCCGTTCCGGGATCGATCGGCGCGACCTGCCGCAGGGCGTAGGGGGAGAGCGCCCCGAGCGTCGCCTCGATGCCCCGCCGGGTCAGCGGCCCACCGCCGCGGACGAGGAAGTCCGAGAGCGCCGGCCCAGGGCAGACCTCGGCTTCGAGGCAGCTCGGGTTTTCGCCGCGGAACCCGTTCGCGCGCAGCACCCGCCGCTTGAAGTCGGCCATCCACCCGATCGTCGCCGGGTCGGTGAGGTCGGGGGCCTCGACGTCGACCTCGAGCTGCCCGGAGACACCGGTCGCGTCGCGGAGCTGGTCGAGGTCGCGGACCGCGCTCAGGTCCTGCGGTGCCAGCGACTGCACGTCGGCCTCGGTTTCGATCTGGGTGCCGACGCCCCAGCCGATCAGGGCCAGGGCGACGGCTACGCCGAGCACTCGGCCTGGATGGGAGACGGCGAGGGACAAGAGGGCCTCCCGCGGGCGGGTCCTGTCATCGGGGGAAGGACCTGCGGGCGGGGACGGGGTCTCCGTTCTCGGCCCCTCCCCCCGTGCCACCCGCCCGAGGAACGTTCTCCCGTCGACTCCCTTCCTTCGCAGGGCCAGAGCGGCGAAGCCGGCGGTGATGGCGAGGGCGAAGGAAATGGCTATGCCGATTAGGAGCAGGAGGCCGAAGCTGCGGACCATGGGGGTCGGGGAGAGCTGGAGGGCGAGGAAGCCGGCGGCGGTGGCGAGACAGGCGGTGGCGATCGTGGGGCCGCCCGCGCTCGCGGCGGCCCGAGCGGCCTCGACCCCCTCCGCCCCCCCCTCGACCGCCTCGTCGAAGCGGGCTTGGAGTTGGATCGCGTAGTCGACCGCGAGGCCGATCAGGATCGGCAGCACGGCGATCGAGGCCATCGTCAGGGAGCCCCCGAAGATCCCGAGCAGCCCGAAGACGAGGGCGGCGGCGGCAACGGCGATCGCCAGCGGCAGCAGCGGCAGGCGGGTGCGGAAGATGGCGAGCAGAGTCAGTCCCATCACCACGAGGGCGACGGCGAGCAGGACGAGGAGAGCGTCCTTCAGAGCGCCTTCGATGCCATCCACGACGACCGGCGCCCCGGAGACGAGGTAGCTGCCGTTTTCGAGCTCGAAGCACGGTGCGGCCTTACCGCGCTCGGCACAGACCCCCCGCGGCGCCGTTTCGGTCACCGCGGCCTCGATCAGCTCGATCGCCCGCTGCCGTTCGCCATCGCTCAGGCCCGGCTTCAGCCGCACCCCGATCTGGGCCGAGTGGCTGTTGGGGAAGAGGTAGGCGAGGCGGGCCTTGGGGGTGCCGCGGGCCCGACTCAGATCGAAGACGGCGGTGGCGACGAAGTCGGCGTTGTCGAGGCTGGGGGCGCTGGTTATCCCGTAGTGGGTCGCGACCGAAAGCAGGAACTCGCGGAAGCGTTCCGGCGGCACCTGTCGCGCCAGGCGCCGCAGCTGCCGATCGATCTGGACCACCGCCTCGTTGAGGAAGGTCGCCGGGCCGCTGACGAACTCGACCGGGTCGAGCGCGGCGAGCTCGGCGCAGGGGCCCGGGATCGGCTTCGCGCCCTCCGGCACCTTCCCGGACAGACAGCCCTCGAGCCGCAGGAGCCGGAAGAGGTCGGGGCCGAGGACCATTTCCTGCAGGTCGCCCCTGGCGAGCACGACGATCGGTTCTTCGCCGAAGGCCGTGCGGACCTCCTGCGTCGCCCGGTAGGTGGGCGTGTTCGAGTCGACCAGGGTGTCGACGCCAGCGTCGCCGGGGATCCTCGTCGCCCCGATCGCCCCGACGAAGGCGAGCACGGCGCTGATCGCGAGCACCGCCCGCGCATGCCCAGCGGCCCCTGCCGCGACGCGGCCGAACCACCGACCCGCGTTCAACTCAGTCCATCGAAAGCGGGCCGGTGACGTCGGCCCGGAGGAACTGGGACACGAACTGGTTTTCGGAGTCGAACAGCTCTTCTTTGGGGCCCGACTCGACGATCTTGCCGTTCCAGAGCACGGCCAGGAAGTCAGCGATCCGGCGCGCCGTGTTGAGGTCGTGGCTGATCACCAGGTAGCAGCCGCCGTTCTCGGCGTGAACCTCGCGGATCAGCTCGCAGAGCAGCGCCGTGCGCACCGGGTCAAGGCCGGAGTCGGGCTCGTCGAACATCACGATCGCCGGTTCCAGGACCAGCGCCCGGGCGAAGCCGGCGCGCTTGCGCATGCCGCCCGAGAGCTCGTTCGGCATCTTGTAGGTGGCCTCGGTCAGACCCACCTCGCGGAGCCGGCGGTTGACGATCTCGCCGATCTCTTCCTCGCTTTTGTCGGTGTGCTGGCGCAGCGGGAAGCAGGTGTTGTCGTAGATGTTCATCGAGCCGAAGAGGGCGCCGTCCTGGAACAGCAGGCCGAACTTTTTGCGCACCTCGAAGAGTTCGTCGTCGGTCATGTTCGGGATCGATTCGCCATGGACGAGGACGTCGCCGGAGTCGGGGTAGAGCAGGCCGACGATGTGCTTGATCAGCACGCTCTTGCCGGTCCCCGAGGGGCCGAGGACCATCGAGACCTGGTCTTCCGGCAGACCGAGGTTGAGGCCGTTGAGAATGCGAGCGCGGCCGAACTGTTTGACCAGGTCGATGATCTCGATCGCGTCTTCGCCGCCGTGGTCGAGTTTCTTGCCGGTGTGAAACCGGTAGGGATCGTGCTCGCTCGGGTCGACGCCGGGGATGACGAAGTCGCGGCCCATCACCGCGCCGTCCTCGCTCACGTAGGGACCGGACCCGGACCCGGCCCCCACCGGCTCCGCCAGCTCGGCGCTGGTCTCCGCCTCCTGCTCGATTTCGCTGCCGCCCTCGTCGGGCAGGCGGTTCTCTTCCTCGATCGACACGTCAGCCTCCTATCGGCGCCCTCGGGTTGGCCCCCCAGAAGACAAGGGTCCCAAGCATCCCGATGATGTGGACTAAGACGATGTTGAGGACCATCGACTTCGCGGTCGCGGTCCCCACCCCGACCGGCCCTCCAGAGGCCGTGTAGCCGTAGTAACAGCCGACCAGCACGATCGCGGTGGCCATCACCATGCCCTTGATCAGGCTGAAGATCAGGTCGGGGGGGTTCTGGAACATCCAGAAGATCAGGAAGTAGCCGCCGGAGGAGACGTCGCCGATCTGCTTGACGACGGCGAGGTAGCTGGCCAGGTACATGATCCCGATCCCGACCAGATACATGAAGGGGAAGGAGATCCAGGCGGCGAGCAGCCGGGTCGCGCAGAGGAAGGTGATCGGCGGCACCCCCATCACCTCGAGCGCGTCGATCTCGTCGGAGATCCGCATCGCCCCGAGCTCGGCGACGATCCCGGTCCCGACCTTGGCCGCCAGCATGTAGCCGAAGGCGTAGGGCATGATCTCGCGCAGGTCGCACCAGGCCGAGAAGACGCCCGCGTAGGCGGGCGCGCCCTGGGCGCGGAGCAGGTAGGCCCCCTCGATCCCGCACTGCAGGCCGAGGGTGAAGACGAGGCCCCAGATGATCAGCGCCGAGCCGAGGATCAGGATCCCGGCCTGGCGCAGGCTCTCGCCGAAGAAGCGGAGGACCCGGCCGGAGTAGACGAGGCCGGCGACGCGGGAACCGAAGCGGGCGATCTCCCCCGCCGAATCGAGCCAGTTGCGCGGAATCGCGAGCCAGGCGTTCATCGGATCGTCTACAGCTCCGGGTGGGTCGCCAGCAGGGTCTGGGTGAAGACGTAGTTGAAGGCGAAGACGCCCATGAAGGAGATGAC
>Ga0070691_10000248_pt1 | contig 18544 bp, 10 predicted proteins | sample KBSK1101metaG_FD_64673 | JGI IMG/M metagenome (GOLD analysis project Ga0070691, IMG submission 64673) | Corn, switchgrass and miscanthus rhizosphere microbial communities from Kellogg Biological Station, Michigan, USA - KBS K1-10-1 metaG | ecosystem: Host-associated > Plants > Roots >... | reverse complement strand
GAGCGCCATGGATGGCGCGAGTAGTCGAACCGTCCGGTTCGATTCCTTGCGACGTATGCCGGCTGGCGTTTCGAGGAAGACCACTCCACGCGAAAGCTCGAATGGTGGCTAGGGGCGGAAAGCATTATGAGCCCGTACGTCGAATGTTACGCGAAAAGCTACCATTGAAGTTCAATTGACGTTACTACACCAGAATGAAGGCTTACACAGCCGCCCCAAGAGAGGACTCCAAGCACATTGAGGTGCATCGTCGCTGATGGAACAACTACTAGTCAAAGATATATGACACGGGATAAGATCGGGAGGTGACCCTAGCACGTCTGTGACACTTTACAGGTGGCCAACCCTCTCCAGACCAGTCAAGCAATCGCTGAAACCATTGCTCAAGATTTGGGTGGTTTCGATGTCGAGGACTCCGCATGGCTCAGACGTGTGTTGCGCTGCTTTCCGGTCCCGACGGTAAAGGAGGTGCCTTGCCTGATCGAGTCGTTTGACCGCCTCATCAAATTATTTCCCTGGTCAGGCGACCTGCTTCCCCCCGAAGAATTTCTCGGACCACTTCAACGACTGGTACCCAGGGTTCGGCTGCTGAACTCAGCAAAGCCTGAGATCTATGGCCTCGATCTAGACCTGAAGCGCTCGTTCCGAGGGGCGTTTCTGCTGACCGGAACATTGCTCCAATTCGATGCCGACTTTGCTATGCCGAGGGGAATCGAGGCCCTTCGACTGGTGTTTCTGGTGTGTCGGTGGCGATGGGCCGGACCAGACGATCCTCGGGATTTGGTAATCGACGATCTTGGAAGTGCCATCCGGAGCGATGGACACGCCGGTATCGACGGCGAATTGCTTTTCAGAATGGGCCGTGCCAAGACGTTAACCGGGTTCATCGATGCCGCATCAGAGATCGGGCGCGCAGAACACAACACTACCTTGGCCGCGGCTTGGCGCGACTTCATCAAGCCGGAACTCGAGGGTGCTGAACACCGTCGGCGACGACGTGAACATAGACCCGAGGCAGACGGACCGCCTATGGCGCGGCCAGGTCTTCCGGTTCCACGCCCGCCTCCTTCCGAATTGGGCGACGAATCCGACGACGACGAAGCTATTGATCGTATTCAACGGTCCATTCGCGGGGGTGTGCTTCCCTGGCCCGATGGGGCTTCGAAGCCGCTACCTGGAGAGCTGCCCGAGGAGGGAACGCCAGCTGTAGTGACTGCTCCGGCTTGCGGTGGAGTACCGGTAAGTGAAGATGATGAAGCTGTAGAGCGTTACCGGATCCAACAGGCAATTTGGAGCAGAAACAACCTGCTGTTGCCGAATCACCCCGACGTCATGGTGCTCTCCGAGTACGTCGAGGCTGTACAGGGCATCACCGCAATCTTGGAGGATTCCGCACTGGGTGAAGGGTTGAAGTATGGGGCTTGCGCTCTATTGGTTGTCGCGCTGACAGGACGTACCGCCAAGACGCTGACAGCTCTTGAAGTTGTAGCCGATGGGTTGGTGTGGCACGACCCTATTCGCTTGGATCTCCTCAAGAAGGAAGGTGCGTTTCGCCTGTCACCGTTCTGGCAGATTGGCACGGCAGACTTCGCCCCTAGCTATTTCCGTCCTACTGAAGATCAGGCGATTTACCTTGAGAGTGTGGGCGATCAGATCCTGTTGCCATTGGTACCGCGCCTCATCGAATTGTTCCGAGCTTGCGAATCGCTTCTCAGGAAGCTTTCCGTAACACCGATCACGACCACGGAAGCGTGGATGCGGGCTGCGGCCCGGCACGTGGCCCGAGCCCGAGGTTTGCGCTTCACGGTCGGACAGCTGCGCGCATCGGTCGCAACGCACTTGTTCGAGCAGTGTCGCGACATGGCTGCTGTCCAATTGATCTGCGCGGACACGCTAGGGCAATCCGTCGCACCGCTGTCTTACTGCGCCCCGTCGATCAAAACCTTGGCGGAGATTTACTGGTCACTGCAGAACCAGTTGTTCGGCACTGATGAGCCGATGCCTGGCGCTCCATTAGGCGACGCGAGGGTTGGAGCACGCCTGTTGGTACGTATCGATCATGCGGTAGCCATGGCGCGGTCGCCGGCCAGGATCCTGCACCGCGGCGTCAAACAGCTGGTGGAGGAAGGACGGAGCCACGACATCCACATGGCAATGGTGAACCAGTTGACGGGGATGCTGATCGCGATCGCCACCCATCGTCCGACCGAGGCACTTTTTGATCTGACCGTCGCCGACTTTTGGATAGATGGCGACATCGGTGCTGCGGTCTTTCGCGACAAGGTTCACGACGCGGCGCATGACCCCCGTCTCGTGGCGCTTCCGTCCACCCTTTGCCTTCAACTGAAAGCCTATCTCGAACATCTCATCGGCTTGGGTGAACGAAATCCCGGGCTGGAATCTCATGTGGCAAGGGTTCTGAAAGGAAAATCGCCACTACTGTTCGAGATATCCGAGCAGACACCCACACGGTTGGATCTTGAGGCTTGGAAGGCGGGCATGCCGGAGGAATGGCAGGTGCTGCCGATGAATTGGGGTCGCCACTGGACGAGGACCCACGCGACCGAGTTCGGCATTCGTCCCGAGCTTGCAGCCATCCAGCTAGGTCATCTTGAGATTGCGAGTTATCCGTTCAGCGGCGCAAGCCCTGCGGAACCATGGCTGTTTGTCGAAACGGTTGCCATTGGTTGGGAAGCGCTTGCACAAAAACAAGGTTGGAAAGTGGTACGCGGCATTCCCTGTACGCAGCACCTAGAGCCCGCGACCTTGACGTCGCTCCACCGGTGGCAGTCAGTTATTCACGAGCATAGCGAGGTGCAACGTGAAGCCAGGCAGCGATGGCGGGACGAGCTCAAGAGCAAGTTGCGCTCGTATCGTGAGGCCGCGCAACAGAAGGCTCTTGAAAACCCTGAGCTCATGGCGGCGGGAATTGTCGCTCGTTATTTGGACAAACGCACAGGCCTAGAAAAGCACTCCCTCAAGCGCGCCGATTTCGAACGTATCCGCGACGAGTTGTACGAAGACGCGGGGAATGAATTGGCCCTGGCCATCGCCCAGGCGAATGCACTGTGCCACATTGCCGAGGTGGTCAACCGCCGGACGCGACAGCTTCCTGAGACCCCAGCCCGAATTTATACGTTTCGTCGGCCGGTCGACAATGCATTTGTGCCCGGAATGATGGAGGCAGTTCGGCAAATCCACGCGTTGCGTGAGCATGTCAGGCTCTTGGCGGATCAGGCGCCGGAGAATGGGTGGGCCGACACGAGCTACGCCTGCGCCTGCGCGATGCTTGCAATGGTGTTGTTTGGCTATTGTGAGAGCCCCGAACAGATTCGGGGCGCACTGGAACGGCGCAGTCAGCTGCAGCGCTCGGCCTGTCTGGAGGACGTGGTACTGGTGCCGTGGGGAGAGGCCGCACATGAAGTCATCGCGTTGCGCGGCATCGCAGCCACCGCATTCTCCCGTCTGGCATGGAAGTTTCGTACGCAGCCGATACCAGAATGGAAGGCTGTGGAGGAAAGGCTTCTCGCGTTGCTACCCTCGTGGTCCTTGAATGCCCGCAGCCGGAACAGCGGTGACCTGTTGGCGTTGTTGTGCGAGACCGCTGCGGTTGCCAATCGCTACGAGCTCTCCCCGGCGGCGAGGATGGCCAATGCACAGCGAGGCGGCTCAACGCCTGCACACCTGCGCGAGCAACTGGCGTTCATAGACGGGGATCCGATCGGAACCGTTCGCCGGATTTGGGAGCGAGAGGAGCACTCGCCGAATGACCCGGGTTCGCCAACAACGTCGGCGGTTCGCAAGGGGAATGCCAGGAGTCAATACCTCAAACTCTGTGCCGTTTTCCCTTCGGCGGATAAGGATACGGTTCTGCCCCTCACTGCCGTGGAGATTCGGTCGAAGGACGCTGCGGCGCCGAGCAACCGCCCGAAGCTGGTTGCCGAGATCGAAGCGCAGATGAGGGCAGATAAACCGGAATCTCGTCTGCAGCTGATCGTAAAGGCGCTGGCGGGCTGGACTATCGACATGCTCGTCAGCGGTACACCGCGGAAGGCAGAACCTGCATTCTCGACGGTCGAAACCTACCTGACCAGAATTGGTGGCGCGCTGGTCCATGCCTTCGGTCAATCGTCGATGATGGATGTGAACGAGGCCGAACTCGAAGATGCTTACCTGGAGGCCATTGAATCCAAGGGCAGCGGCCAGGACACGGCTGCCGCGGCGGTTCTTGTCTTCCATGCCTACGCACAAGCCCATTTCGGCTTTCCGGAGATGGACTTGTCCAGTGTAAAGCTCCATCTTGGCGACAGCAGCGACGCCTTGGCAGATGCGCGGCTCGTTCTTCCGAACGAACGCGACGCGATCATTGCACGTCTCTCCGCCTTGGCAATGCGGCCGTCAGACGGGATGGAACGCAGTCGGGTCCGAGTGGCACGACAATCAGCCGAAGCCATGCCGCTACTGGCTTTTGGCGGAGTCCGACGGAGCGAGGCCCTTGGCATCCAGTTTCGTGACGTGAGCCAGCAAGATGGGACGCTGCGTGTTCGGATCAGGCCCAATTCTTCGCGCAGACTGAAAACGGTGAACGCACGGCGTGTGATCGAGATTCCGGCTGGCCACAGCAGGTTGAACGACATATCGCTGTCCGATTGGGTGAAGATCGAGCGCGATCGACTCCCCGCCCGGAGGGTGGAAACCGCGTTTGTCTTTGCCGAGCGTGATGAGCGTTCTGATACCTCAGCCCGTACCGAAATCGCGGAGATGTGCATGCAGGCCTGCCGGGATGTGACGGGACGGCCGGACTCCAGGTTGCACGCATTCCGTCATTTGGTAGTCGCGGAGCGTCTAACGCCGGTGTTCCTTAGCGATACGGACCTTGCTGCTCTGTCGTCGCATCTGTCGCTCACTCCTTTTCCGACACTGCCGAATGCTTTGGCGCTCCCACGGGATATTCGGGCGCGAGTGATCATGATTGGCCACGGCGACTCGTCCACATCCCTCACTTGGTATTACCACTTGCCTTGGCTGCTGCGCTCGCGAAGTGACGCACGCATTGCGAGCACGTACCAGAATCGAGCTGTGCTGGCGCCATTGCTGGGCGTGACCCTGCACGCCCTCGACTGGGCGGTCAAGCAGCATCCGGGCAGGCCCAAAGGACTGGCTTGGCTCGACGTCCAGCTGAGCCGGCGAGAGGTTCCAGCATCGCCAAGCCCAGCTGTTAGTGAAACATCCCCGCATACCATGGGCGCAGCCGCACCTGTGCAGCTACGCGGGGCTTGGACTGCCCAGACGTTAGGCTCGCTCTTGAATGATGTGGCCCGTGTCGGGTCGCTGGAAAAAACACTGCTCGTTCACGGTCTGGAGGTAAGGGATGCGCCCCTCATCCGCTTGGGATTCCACGCCATGGAGGGCCGGCTGGGTCGACGCATGCTTGAAGAACACGGTGCGTCTGCTGGCGGGGATCGTCCAAGGCGGGTGATTCGTACCATCAGGTCTGGGCGTCAGTTCGAGGGGCTATGGAAATGGTATGACACCGATGAGGACAGCCTGCGCGAGCCGGTGCGCCATGTCGCCGAGGCACTTTATGAATACCTGCAACCACAGCAGCAGGACCGCATCTGCTTGCCGTCGTACGATTGCGAACGGCTGCGTAAGCTGCTGAGGCGTTTCGAAATCAGTCCCGCAACGATGGAACCTCGGCAGCCAGAATCATCCGAGCTTGAAGTGATTCGGATTCCGCGTATCGGCGGGCCCAATAAATCGGGCAACCAATCTGTAGACCGCTTTCTTGGATTAGCACTCAAGAGGGCTCTTCTGGTGGTTCGATTTCTGGAGCACCATCGTGGCGACCGATGACGCGGTACGGTTGTATGCCGAGAACGCTTGACGACGCAAAGGATCCGTCTTAGGGTTGGCTCGTCGGCACAGTTTTAGCCGTCCTCGACCAGCACGAGAATTGCTGCCGCGCCATAGAGCGCAAGTAGCTCTTGCATCACGGCAATTGGCCCGCGATGCACTAGCGTAAGAAGCGCAACCGCGTAGGAGCAGTTCCGAACACGGCAACGCGCAATTCGGGTCGGTAGGATGAGCGCCTGTCGGACTTTCCGATTCCGCGAGTCACTCTGACGCTGCAGGGTGATTGCGCGCGACTTCCGGGCTTCAGCGACCACCAAGGCGCGTGTGGTTAGCCGAATCAAGCGGATGTAATCCGCTCCGATTGTTAGTCCTGACGACACTCCGCTTACGCGCGAGCCTAACGCGACAGCGCAGTTTTGATGCGGCTGCGCCGACGTTGAATCCCCTTCTTAAGTTTAGGCCGCCGAGCGCGCTTGGCGCGGCCGAAGTTTTGCCACTGAAATTTGCTGCACATTTTTTAAAGACGGCTTGCAAACCCATTCCCTCCTCGCTTCGTCAACTCATGACCTCAAAGCACTTGATTTCCATCTTGGATGGAACGAATCTGCGGGATCAACAAGCGGATTTACTCGTCATTGCGGAACTCGATTTGGAACGCCTTTCTGAGCGTCGAATGCGGCGTGCGGATATCGGCCGGGTTCTTGTCTGCGCCAGAGCGGTCGCGTTGCTTGTTCGGATCTTGCTACAGCGACAGTGGGATCGGATGTACTACGTAGTCGGATCCCGGGTCTTGTTGAGATTCGGGTCAACTGATCTGCTGGGGCATCTGCGCGCCCCGGTGCACACCGTGATCAATCAGCTGGCTCACTTCCCACGTTGGGTTGATGCGCGTGCGGCATTGATTGCTCGTGGTGTCGACGCAAACGCAATCTCAGAAGACGAACGTGCGCGAGATCCGAAAGTCACTAGCGCGTTGACCTACTTGGCTTGGATCCAGAATCAATATGACCGGAACGGGCGATCCTTGAACGAGGTGTTCATCGAGTGGGCTACGCAAATCGCCCGAGTTCACCCCATCAAAGTGACTGTGGGCGCTGTGGACGGATCGACTTTGAGGCTAAGCCTCCCTCCACGCACGCAGTTGTTCGCTCCGACCCAGGCGTGGCCAAGCTTGCCGCACGCGGCCCCAACAACCATCAACAAAATCCTTTCACTGAAGGAATACCGTTGGGTAAAGACTTCTACGGGCGCACACCTGCTCGTTCCCCGCGACGCTAAATCCGAGGAGATCCGCGAAGGGACTCGGATTGGCTACTCAACCGATGCGCTACGGCCATTGCGTTCTTGGTTCCTGCTGCATTGATAGCGCCCTCGCAGCAAAGACACCTGGTCAAAGTCAGTCAATTTATGGATGACATCGAGCTAAGAATGACAGCGATTTGTACGGTCGCTCATGGTTCAATCGCGGTGGCCGACCACGCGTTGAGATATGCCCCTGAGAAGTGGCCAGAACAGATTCTCCATGCGGTAAACGAATATCTCCGGTGCGTAGGAAGCGACGACAAATTCGCCGTAGCTGCTGACGTAAGGCTCGACGAGGGTGCGGTGGTTTTTACGCTGCGGCGCACCGAGGAAGGACGCCGGTCGCTAGTTGGACTCGAAGGCCTGAGGGACGCGCTCCTCGCGAAGCTTCAGTTGGGCGACGCTTCGCGCGATTGTCAAAATCCAGAATCAGTAGCGAGCAACGAATGTACGCCAGAGCACGAGGAACGTCCGGAATTGTCGTCTCAATCAGATTGGAACACCGACCCCAAGCCCGAACCGCGGGATGAACCAACCATTGATCTACCGATAAGAACGAAAGCCATTGATCAAGAGCTCCTGTCCTGTCTTTCCGACTTATCGGCCGTCACGCAACGAACACAGGCGGCCGAGACACCGAAGGTGGATACGTCCGGTGCGACTACCATTCCTCGGGCTGGTGAGGATGTGAGGCCACGCTCGCTGCAATCAATTCATGGCCAGGCGGAATCTGCTCTGTGCGATGATCCGGCGCGTACGGAATCTGAAGTGAGTGCTGAGGGGAAAGCCAACATCGTAAGAACTGAAGCCAGTAATGCGGATCGAGAGTCCTCGCAAGCCCCAAACCCGCGGCCGCTTACGTTGGCGAGTGTCGATATACCGGCGCCAAAGCAAATCGCTGGAATCGTAGAAGCATGCGAGGACGTTGTACTCGTTACCGTCCAGAACGGTGCCGCCTGGGAGGTGGTGGTCGGATGTGAAGTCGCCAGCGCCATTGCTGCGGATCTCATACCAGGTGGCAACCTGTCCGGCCGCTTGGCGGGCCTGAAGCTCCACAGAGGTGGCATCGCTATATTGCACAACTACCATCTCGAAGGTAGTGATGACCCGCCGCAGTGAGCAGCGTTCGGGCGGCCTCATGTGTCCACAAGAGTGGCGGTGCTTCGCGAAGTTGTGATTGAGTACCGCAAAGATCCACTCAGCGGCGCAAGACCGCCGGTTTGCTACTTGTCGTTGCGCGATGACAATTTCCTTGTTGTCCTTCGAGATACGCTCTGTTTGAGGTTCGAAACGGCGAGCTGCTCAGATGCTATTCTCACGTCAAGCCGCTCGGATGTGCGTGAGACAGGTCCGTATGCAAGGGAACAGGGGTAGGGGAATGTGGTCCGACACTGAGACTAGAATCGACTACCTCAACTACGTTGAGGTGGCAGAAGTGGTATCTGAGATCCTTCTCGAGCCGGCTATGCAGCCGGTTTCAGTTGGCATCTTCGGGACTTGGGGAACGGGAAAGTCAAGCCTCCTAAATTTCATCGAGGCTGATCTGAAGCAACGCGCGGAGGGCGGTGTCATCGTCATCCGCTTTGATGCCTGGCTCTATCAAGGCTTTGATGACGCACGCGCGGCGTTGATGGATGTTATTGCACGTGCACTTTACGACGAGGCCAAAAAGGATGCCGGCCTTTTGGGGCTTGCCAAAAGTCTTCTTGCTCGTGTGAACACCGTTCGAGCTCTTGGCCTTGGGGTCGAGGTTGCAGCAGCGGCACATGGTATCCCCATGTTCGGTGCTGCAGCTCGAGCCGTCGGAGCTATAGGCGATTACGTTGCAGGTACGCCAGATGCTGATGATGCCAAGGCCGTGGCTGACGGAGCCAAGGAGGTTCGCGGGCTCATCGATCCGGAAAAGAAAAAGAGCCCGCCCGAGGAGATTGATGCGTTCCGAGTGGAATTTGGAGAGTTGCTGACCAAACTTCGAAAAGCGATGGTCGTATTTGTTGACAACCTAGATCGATGTCTGCCAACTCAGACCATTCATACGCTCGAAGCATTGCGTTTGTTCCTTTTCATGGAAGGCTCGGCGTTTGTCGTCGCCGCGGACGAGGACATGGTCCGCCATTCTGTTTCCCAGCACTTTCGAGACGCCGACACCAGACACGTTAAAGATTATCTCGACAAGCTTATCCAAGTTCCCGTACGTGTACCTCGACTCGGCGTAGCGGAAATTCGAGCTTATCTTTTCATGCTCTTCGCTTCTGCGAGCAGTGTCGACCGAAAGCTCGTTGGACAGCTGCGGGACCGCCTCGAAACCAATCTGCGGCTAACTTGGAAGGAGGGGCCGTTATCGATCCAGGACGCACTCTCTGTGCTTGGGGATCAGGGACAAGAGCTCAGGTCCAGCTTCGATGTGGCCGATCGCATGGCTGTGCTGTTGGCGAACGCCCCGCTGGTAGATGGCAATCCTCGCATTGTCAAACGGATGCTCAATGTGGTGCGGCTTCGCTCCAGCATCGCCGAACGTCGCGGTATGCCGGTGGATGAGCAGATGGTCGCGAAATTTGCGTTGTTCGAACGCTGTGTCGAGCCTGCTGCCATCACCAAGATGTACGCCCTTATCAATGAAGCGCCTAGCGGGAAACCCGAGTTGGTCAGCAAACTCGAAAAACTGCGCGACGATCCCGCCAAGTTTTCCGATGCATGCCCTGAAGAATGGAAACAAAGCTCCACATTTCTTCTTGACTGGTTTGGCCTCAGCCCGACACTGGCGGAGCTTGATCTTCGTCCGTTGGTCTATTTGAGTCGGGAGACGACTCCGGTGAGGAGCCAGTCTGCAGAGCTCTCCCAGTCAGCAGCACAAGCAGCCCTTCGGTTGAGAACCATCAGGACGTTGGCATCCCCCGCGGCCAAAGAGGCAATTCGAACCATTCCTGCGGGTGAGCACGTGGGGGTGATGAAGGACCTCATCGCTGTATTGCGAAGCCATCCTGATTGGAAGCATAAGCCAGATGTATTCACTGGGGCGCAACTCTTGGCCGACGCCAATCCAGCTGCCGCTGAAGAACTAGCTGTGTTCGTCCGCGGGCTTCCAGGCCAGCTTCCACCTTGGCTGCAGGCGGCAATCGGTGATAAGGATTGGTTTAAGGAGGGAAAGTAATGGGGACATCCACGTCAAGCAGAGGACCGAACAGTAGTAGCCCCTTGGTGCCGCCGTGGGCTGATATTGATGGTGCGGGCCCTGGTCCAGAGCCGCAGCCGGACCGCTTTCGGGGATTCCGCACATCACTCGGCCGTTTCGTCTCGAGTGGCAACGGCAACTATCTCCGCAAAGCCTTGCGTGGGTATGCGCGAACCGCAACGGGTGGGTCAGCGGTAGGGCCTCGTCGGTTCGGGGCCATGGCGCAGTCGGGCGCTGGGCTCTATGGAGTTCTCGATCAGCTTAGAAATGATCCTGAGAGCGCCCCCGTCAATTTGCGAGCATTGGCTGGGCGGCCCACTCGAGAAGCCATCAACGCGATAGTGGACGCGTTGGTGCCTGAGAATGGTGACGCAGATCGAATCCGAGCGGCCTTGAACGAAGCTCTTTCAACCTGTCTTGACGGTGAGGATGATTTCGATTTCAACAGTATCACCGATGACGTCTTGATGGACGTCATGGTCACCTACGTGGCCCAGTGTGTGTTCGAGCAAGTTGTTCAAGATTCGGACAAAGCGTTCGCGAAAGCGAAAACCGACAAGCAATATCAAGATGCGGAGCAGGCATTACTTGAATTGGTGCGGGTGGTCACAGAGAAGCACATGAGACCATTACTGGAGGGCCAGCTTCAGTCGATGACGAACAAGCAGATGCAGGCGGTTCAACTCGCTGCTATCAGGGAAGTCTGGCGTGAATGGGAGGGGTACCAGCCATGAGTGAGGTAATTGTTGACCCTGACTTGGCAGAGCTGCCGAAATCTGGTGGCGGCCGTATTCCAGTTCAACTCTATGGAGCCAATGCGCAGCCACACATGGCCGCAATTGGCGGCCCCGTGCTGAAGGTTGTTTCGCGCATTGCCTCTCCGGTCGATCCTGTTGCGTTCGATTTCCTTTCATTGTCACTGGCGGTGACCGCTGCGGATACATTTGCGAATCGCCGTGAAGCTGCCGATGGATGGTCGCGGGACATCCGGTTGGTTGTTGCGTTAGCCGACCCCAAGCGATGGAAACCGGCGGCTCCGCTCCTCCAGAAGGCCCTACTTTTCTTGAGTGGAGACCAGTGGACGATCGAATTTAAACGAGGGGGACATGCTCCGCCGATGCCGCGCCCTCGAGTGAGAACAAAATTGTTCCTCGATGGTTGTCAAAGTGCATGTCTCTATTCTGGCGGTCTTGATAGTGCCATCGGAATGCTAAACCTTCGGGCACAGGGCCGCAGGACGGTGCTTGTGAGTCATGCCTATTCGCATGACGCCAGCAGACAGAAGGAGATTTTGAGGCTTGTGGGTGGCGATGCAGCTCGGCTTGCTCTGAATGCTCACCCCCAGGGGCACTTGGGTTACGGAAACGACGTCCAGATGCGGACGCGCAGTTTTAACTTTCTTGCGATGGGTACGCTGGTGGCTGCCACGCTTGCTCGACGTCTTCCGCAGGGCAACAAGGTACCGCTGTTCATTCCCGAAAACGGGCTTATCTCAATCAACCCGCCACTCACCAACCGACGCATCGGGGCGCTCAGCACACGGACCACCCATCCGTACTATCTGGCTCTCATTCAGAGTGTCCTCGACCTGGTGGAGTTGCCGGTGCTGCTGCAAACTCCCTTTGCCAACAAAACAAAGGGCGAGATGATTAAGGATTGCCTCGATCAGAAGCTGCTCAAAAACATCGCTCGGCACACCGTGTCTTGCGGGAAGTGGAAACGATCGGGCCAGCAATGTGGCAAATGCGTTCCGTGCTTGATACGCCGAGCGTCTTTCCACGCAGCAGGTTGGCAAGATCACACAACCTACAGATCTCCCGGAGACAATCTGAGGCGGGTATTTGAATCTGGTACAGATTCGGATGATCTTATGGCCATGGTCGTTGCTTGTAGGCGACTTGAAAGGACGGATGTCTCCTCTTGGGTCGCCAAGACGGGACCGTTACCGGGTGATGCTCGTGTGCGCGAGGCACTGGTAGACGTCGTAGGCCGAGGCATGGCAGAAGTAAGAGGCTTCTTGGCAAGCGAACAGTTGCTTCAATGAACAGTACCGTCGTTGACATGCACTGCCATCTGGACCTCTACCCTGATCCTCGTGGCCAGATCGCGACGATTGTGCGGCAGAAAGCATACGTGTTGTCTGTGACAACCACACCACGAGCTTGGGTTGAAACGTCCAGGCTAGCCGCTGGGCACTCGCGCATCAAAACTGCACTTGGGCTGCATCCGCAGCTGGCGAAAGAGCGAAAATCGGAACTTGGCCTCTTCGATAGCTTACTTCCGGAGGCACGTTACATTGGTGAGGTGGGGCTCGACGGTGGTCCAGACTGTCACTCCTTTTGGCAGGATCAGGTCGAAGTTTTCGATCACATCCTTGACTCGTGTGCCAAAGCGGGCGGCCGCATTCTCACTGTGCACAGTCGGGCCGCAGCCACAGACGTGCTTGGTGCGCTGGAAAGACATCCTGGCCATGGCGTGGCCATCTTGCACTGGTTTTCCGGCACCCAGCGTGAGCTAAGCCGGGCCGTAGACATGGGTTGTTGGTTTTCGGTAGGGAGTGCCATGCTACGAAGCCAGAAAGGACGCGTATTAGCGAGTCGTATGCCTTCTCATCGGGTCCTTACCGAAACCGACGGGCCCTTTGGGACGGTTGCGGGTAAGCCGTTGCAGCCGGCGGAATGTGTAGGGGTGATTCGAGCATTGGCGTCAATGTGGCAGTTAGATGAGTCTGCAGTACAGAAAAACATTCTCGCCTCGTTTCGGGATCTCGCTTCCTTGTAGGCTCTTAATGCCCGATGTCGGATCGGAGTATCCGACCTGAGGTTGCTTGACTCAAGTCAGCCAGAAGCGTTCTCGCTGATTTGAGCCTTATCGTTTCTTCACCTGCTGATAAGACTCGCACCGGGTAAACGATGGTGACTATTGAGGGGAGGAATGGACGGCAATAGCCACGAGCGTACCCAGTCCTACATTCTTGCCCGTCAACAGAATCCGGCATGGCAGCTGTTGGCTTGGCGCCGGGCGCCGTTGGTTCTGAGCTGCCTGCAAGCGCTGTTTGAGGAAAGCCAAGACGGCGGGGTCGATTTCGACGATGCCCAGCAAGCTCTCGCCGAACTGCTTGCAGGGCACGCTGGACTGAGTGACTTCGAAATCAACGGCGACACTTCGGCGCTGGCACGCAAGGAACTGCGTACGTGGATTCGGCGCGCACTTGTTGTCGAGCGTGAGGGGCGGTTGTACGCCACGGATGCGTTGGAAACGGCGCTGCGCTTTGTAGAGGCGTTGGACGATCGGATCATGACCTCCACAGCGTCACGCTTGGCGGTCGTTCAGCGTGAAATCGAGCGCCTTGAGGCACGCCTGAACCCGGATCCGTTGAGCCGGGCTGAATACTTGCGTCGACAGATCGCTGTTCTTCAGCGCGAACTCGAAGAGGCCGAAACGGGCCATGTCGACGTCGCAGACGCCCAGGAAGCGTCTGAAGGGATACGCGAGCTATATGCCTTGGCGACTGGGCTGCGTGCGGACTTTCGCCGGGTCGAAGATTCTTGGCGGGATGCCGATCTGCGCCTACGTCACGCGATCGTAAACGAAGGTCATCATCGTGGCGCGATCGTGGATACCCTGCTCGACGGCCACGACGCTCTGCTCGACACCGCCGAAGGCAGAGTATTTCAGGCGTTTCACCAGCAGATGCAGCAGGAAATCGAGCTGGAGGCAATGAAGCGCCGCTTGCGTACGATTTTGCGACACCCGCGGGCCAGTACCGCGCTGACGATGTCACAACAGGCTGATCTGCGCTGGTTGGTCATGCGCCTGGTCAAGGAGTCCGCTTCGGTAATCCGAACACGTTCGCACAGCGAGCGCGACGTCCGCAGTTTTCTACGCACCGGTCTTGCGACTGAACACCATCGAGTCGGGCAACTTCTCAAAGAAGCCTTCCACTGTGCTCAAGCGGTGGACTGGAGTGCCGCTTCGGTACGCCGGCAGCCGTCCTGCTTACCTCCGTTGGCCATAGCATGCAGTGGCTTGCCTCTCATTGAACGGCTGCGCTTCAAATCCCTCGACCAACAGGCGCTTCGTGATCTAGACCTGCAGCGTATGGCCGGAGACATCGATCAGATCGACGAAGAGTTCTGGTTTTCGCTGGATAGTCTGGACCGCGAGGCGCTGGTGCGCGACACGCTCGAGGCGATACGTGCCAGTGAGCGGCCACTGAGATTGAGCAGTCTTGCACAACGACTGCCTCCCACGCACGACCTGGAATCGCTGGCTCTCTGGTTGGGCATGGCGCGGGAGGCGGGTTGCTGTGTTGGTGACGTGCGTGAAACCTTGGATCTTGTCGCCCATGACGACCAGGCATTACGTTTTGACGTACCACTACTCTCACTTGAACGAGTCTTGTTTGAGCATTTCGAATGGGAGCCATGATATGGCGATCGGCACCGGGAATGAGAATCTGCCTATGGAGGCCATGGACGTCCGAGATGATGCACCCGATGGTTCGGGGAAGATTGCACCGGCATCTGATCAGGAACAGGTGCCTGCAGCCGTACGCAGCGCGATCTTGGAACTGATGAAGTACGGACTCTTGGAACAATCCAGCAAGCCCAACCTCTACCGCACCGCGCTCCTGCATCAGAGCGAAGTGAATCATGTGCTGGGTTGGCTTGAGCTTGCGCTGCGCATCGACGATGTACGCGGTTTGGCGTTCATCGTCGTAGCCGCCATGCCCGACCGGGAGGATGATGAATGGTCGCATCCGCTGGTACGCCGGCAGCGGCTGACGTTAGAACAGTCGTTGCTGGTGGCGATCCTGCGTCAGCAGTTTGTCGCCTACGAACTGGAGGCCGGCGTCGGCGCTGGAGAAGCACGTGTCGCGCTCGAAGACCTCCTTCCGCAACTGCGGGCCTATCTTGGTGACTTGGGCAGTGACGCGCAGGAGAGAAAACGCTTGCTGACCCTGCTCGAGCAACTCAAAGGCCACGGCATCGTTTCCGATGTGGATCAACAGGAGCGGGTCACGATACGACCGATCATCGCGCATTTAGCCAACCCCGAAAGTCTTGCAAATCTTGTCCAGGCACTACGTAAGGCAGCTGGCAACGGTGATTTTCGCGCTATCGCATCTGAGGAACTTGGCGAATGAGCGGAATGCTCGCGTCCATATCCAGCAGTTACGTGCTCACACACTTGGATGTGTATGACTGGGGTACGTTCGGTGGGCGTCACAGTGCGCCGATCGATCCAGCCGGCACAGCAATCATTGGTCCGACGGGCAGCGGCAAAACCACGCTCGTCGACGCCCTGATGACATTGCTGGTAGCAAACCCACGTTACAACTTGGCCTCTACCGGCGGTCACGAGAGCGACCGTGATCTGGTTTCATATGTCCGTGGCGTAGCCGGTGCAGGGAACGATAGCAATGACAATGAACACATCACACGGCCCGGCCCTGTAGCCACCGCGATCGCCGCACGTTTCAGCGATGGCGACTCGATTTTGAGAATCGGCGGGCTGTTTTGGTTCGACGGAACGAGTTCAGCACTGGCTGATATGAAGCGCCGCTGGTTGTTTTGCCAGAGCGATGCACCGGGGCTGGACGATTGGCTGGAAGCGCACCACGACGGTGGGGCACGGGCGCTGAAGGACTTGGAGCGCACGCATCCGGGTTTGAAGGTTTACGACACCAAGCAAGCATACCTATCGCGCCTGCGTACTCATTTCGAGGTGGGCGAAAATGCCTTCGCTTTGCTCAACCGCGCAGCTGGCCTCAAGCAGCTCAACAGCATAGACACGGTATTCCGCGAACTGGTCTTGGACGATCACTCCGCCTTCGACACTGCGCGAATTGTGGCTGGCGAATTCGACACTTTGGCTGGTATTCGTCAAGAATTGGAAATCGCGAAGCGGCAGCGCGATTCCCTGCTACCTGTCTCTGCTGGCTGGAAAGAACTTGAAAAGCACTCCGCCGAAAGGGATGTGCTCACCGAGCTGAAGAAGATCCTTCCCGTGTGGTTCGCGGAACAGGCGGCAATGCGCTGGCGCGCGCGCAAAGGCGCATACCACTCACAAATAAAGGATCTGAAAGGTAGTGAGACCGATATTGCATCGCGCCTGGTTGCTGCCCAGAAAGAAGAAAACGACGCCCACGCCGCGTACCTCGATGCGGGCGGTAATGACATCGAACGTTTGCGTGGTCAGATTGAGACGCAACGATCTCTGGCGGCCAGCCGCGCACGTGCTGCGCGTGATTACCAAATTACGGCCACCGCACTCGGAATGGACGCAACGTTGTCGCCATTGAGCGTGCGGATGAACATAGAGGCGACCGGTAAAATTCGGCAGTCACACGAAGAGGAATTTCACGATTTACGGAAAGCTGCCTGGAATTGCGGCGCCGCCAGGACAGCGCTGGAAGAAAAGCACGGGAAAGCAGAACGAGAGCTTGATGAGGTGCGTAAGCGTCCCGGATCGAATATCCCCAATGCTCAGCATAATTTCCGCCGCGAGCTTTCTGTGCACTTGGGCCTGCGCGAGGAAGACCTGCCGTTTGTCGCCGAATTGATTGAGGTGAAAGCGGAAGAGCGGCGTTGGCGCGGTGCCATCGAGCGGGCTATCGGTGGTGAACGCCTGCGTTTGCTGGTTCGCACGGAATACGCAGAATCGGCACTGAACTGGATCAATGCACGAGACAACCAACTGCATGTGCGCCTGCACGAAGCCGACCCAGCCGGCGAGCCGGCACGCTTCTTCGAAGACGGGTTCACACGCAAGCTCAATTTCAAAAGCCACCCATTGATTGAAGCACTGAGGCGCCTGCTGGCGGATTTCGATCGCCATTGTGTTGCGGATGTACGTTCCTTGCGTAATACGCCACATGCGATGACGGTGGAAGGATTGATGTCTGGGCGGAGAAAGTTTTTCAACAAGAATGACCAGATATCACTTGATCGAGGGTGGATGACCGGATTCGACAATCGCGACCAAGTTGCGGAGCTGGAGACATCACTCAAACGGTTGCAGTTGGATCTGCAGCGCGCAAAGGCAGAAGAGACGGAAGCCCAGACCCGGGCTGAGTCTATACGGAAGAGTTTGGAGTTGCTCGATGCCATCGCAAGGACTGTGTTCGAAGACATTGACTTGCCGGGTGCGCAAGCAGAACTCGACAGGCTTGAAAAGGATCTCGTCAGGCTTACGTCGCCGAAATCCGGTGCGGCACTGGCCGATCAGCGATGGAAACAGGCCAAAGACACCCTTCAAAAGCTGAGAGACGATGAGGTCAAGATCAGGGCGGATATTGAGGTCCTGAATCGTCAGCTTTCCGAAGTCGACAACAAATTGCAACGGCTGGATTCTCGCGCCGGCAGCGGTTTGGCTGAGCGTGAGCAGGAACTGGCGGTAGAACACTTTTCGGCCATTGACCACATCGCGCTCGAGGAATTGGAGGAGGCTGAACGCCAGCAAGGTGCTGAACTACAGGGCAAAATGGATGCGGTCACGGCACGATGTGGCTCCATCGAAAAGCGTCTCATCTCCAATATGAAAGACGCCAAGCAACTTGACACGGGCGCCTTGGTCGACGCCGGGAGCGACCTTCAAGACATTCCGGACTTCCTGGAACGACTGCGTGTGCTTGAGGAAGAGGCCCTCCCGGAGAAACTCAGTCGCTTCCGCACGTATCTCAACCAGTCTTCCGATCAGGGCGTAACACAATTGCTAAGCGAGATAGATAGCGAGGTCTCCGGCATCGAAGAGCGCATCGCAGATCTGAACGCCACCTTGGAGCGAGTGGATTTCCAGCCCGGTCGTTACCTTCGTCTCGAACCGCAGCGAGTCGAGCATGAGAGCTTGCGAACCTTGCGGCAGGCCCGTGCTCATCTGCGCTCAGCCCAGTTAAAGGACGACTTGGGTGAAAGCCACTACGGTGCATTGTCCAACCTGGTTGCTTTGCTCCGAGACGCGGTGGATCGCCGAAAGACACAAGGCGCGTTGGCGCTACTCGATCCGCGCTACCGATTGCAGTTTTCCGTTCTGGTGATCGAGCGTGACAGTGGCAGAGTCATTGAAAGGCGCACCAGTTCCCAAGGTGGAAGTGGTGGCGAGAAGGAGATCATTGCCAGCTACGTGCTCACTGCCTCGCTCAGTTATGCCCTGTGCCCGCAGGGTAGTGAGCGCCCATTGTTTGGAACCATCGTGCTTGACGAGGCGTTT
>Ga0070691_10000247_pt1 | contig 18579 bp, 13 predicted proteins | sample KBSK1101metaG_FD_64673 | JGI IMG/M metagenome (GOLD analysis project Ga0070691, IMG submission 64673) | Corn, switchgrass and miscanthus rhizosphere microbial communities from Kellogg Biological Station, Michigan, USA - KBS K1-10-1 metaG | ecosystem: Host-associated > Plants > Roots >... | reverse complement strand
GCCGACCCCGCGCGCCGCCAGGATGAACACCGCGAATTCGATCAACTCGCAGCGCAAGTAATAGGCGTGCTGCAGCATGTCCTCCGATGCAACGACCTGCGCGGAACGACGTGCGGGGTCGATCACCACGTAATTGGAAGCATCGATCTCGGCGCGAACCCGATCGCCTTCCTGCCTTATCCGCGGTGCAGGCGGCTCGATCGCCCATGCCTTCCCCCTTCGTGGCAGCAGGCGCATCTCGACGCGGAATTCGGCAATGACGTCCGGGAATGTCTGTGGCGGCAAGCCTCCATAGGCGGCCTCGACCAGACCGATCAGATCGCGGCTGTTGCTCTCGAACCGGAAAACGCCGCCCAGGACCCGCTTGGTTGCGTTGAGGGGACAAGCGGGTTCGGGCGGTGGGAACACCTTCCGGGGATACCCATCACCACCACGAGCCGCACCGTGACGATCGATCGAAGGCTCCAGGTTTGATCGCACGATTCGCAATCTCCGGATGGCACCGTAGGTGCTGGGCCGCGTGGAAAAAGTTGTGCATCCGGTGCAAGCGCCATTCGAAATTCGCACGGCAACCTGCAGCACGGCATGCGGCACTCACCCTCACGCGCCATTCGCGAAGGCGCTGCCAGAGGGTTTCCTCGCCGATGTTGAAGATCCAGGTCACCCACTCCTATTTCCTGGCATACGACCCCAAGCAGTGGGAACGCGGCAAGCCCTATCCCCCGCTCGCCACCATCCAGGTCGCCGCGCTGCTGCGGCGGATGGGACACGCCGTCACGCTGTTCGACACGATGCTCGCCGACGGCGTCGAGGCGTACGAAAGATCCCTGCCATCCGCCGAACTGGACGTGGTGGTCCTGTACGAGGACAACTTCAACTTCCTGACCAAGATGTGCCTGGACCGGATGCGCGAGGCCGCGTGCCGGATGATCGCTTCGGCGCGCGCGCGGGGCGCACGGGTGATCGTAGCCGGTTCGGACGCTTCCGATCACCCGGAGGCCTTTCTCGCCGCGGGCGCCGACATGGTGTTGATCGGTGAAGGCATCGCGGCGCTCGTCCAGTTGATCCAGCGGCTGGACCACAGCCCGGCCATCGATACCCAAGGCTGGGCGGCTGGCGTATCCGGCATCTCCATCCTCGACGGCGGGGAATCGCGAACGACCCGCCTCGGCATCCAACCGCCGGATGCACAACTCGCCGGTCTCCCAGCCTGGGACCTGATCGACATCGAGCGGTACCGGGCGATGTGGCGCGAGCGGCACGGTTATTTCAGCCTCAACATGACGGCTTCGCGCGGCTGCCCGTTCCGCTGCAACTGGTGCGCCAAGCCGATCTGGGGCAATCATTACCTGCGCCGCGACGCCGGCGAAGTCGCCGCGGAAATGAGTTACCTGAAGCACACCTTCCGCCCCGATCACATCTGGTTTGCCGATGACATCTTCGGATTCCGCAGCGACTGGGTGAACCAATTTGCCGAACGGCTGCTCGAAGACGACGGCAGCGTGGCGTTCACGATCCAGACCCGCGCCGACCTCTCGACCGAACCGATGGCCGCGGCGCTCGAACGCGCCGGTTGCGCGGAGGCCTGGATCGGCGCGGAGAGCGGCAGCCAACGCGTCCTCGACTGGATGGCCAAGGGCACGCGGGTCACCAAGTTGATCGATGCACGCCGACGGCTCGGCGCGCACGGCATCCGCGTCGGCTTCTTCATCCAGCTCGGCTACCTCGGCGAGCAACTGTCGGACCTGCTCGCGACCCGCGAACTGATCGCGCTCGCGGCGCCCGACGACATCGGCGTCAGCGTGTCGTACCCGCTTCCCGGCACCCGTTTCTACGAACAGGTGAAGACCCAGCTCGGCGACAAGACCCACTGGCGGGACAGCGGCGACCTGGCGATGATGTTCCGCGGCACCTACGACTCCGCGTTCTATCGCGGCATTCGCGACCTGCTGCACGAACAGGTGACCGTGCAGCAGTCGCGCGACTCCGGTTCGTCCGAATCCATCGAGCGGGCGCTCGCTGCGCTCGATGCACGATGGGATGCGCTGATCGCAAGCGAACGTCTCCATCGCAACCCCGACGCCACGCCGGCGCCGGAGTCATCCCGCAATCATGTCGTGCCACTGCGCCGTGTTGCCGCCGCTCAAAACCATTAGGGCGGGCCTGCACCGCACCACCGAAGCGATCGCCGCGGAACTGGCGCACCCCGGCAGCACGACGCCGGCGTGGAGTGATCTCGAATGGCGGCTCGCGCAAGCGGCGGCCGCGGCGCACGGCGTGTCGCCGTTGCTGTGCAGGCATTCGGGCTGGACACAACCACGCTGGCGACGGTTCCTCGAAACCCAGCGCGAACACGTCGAAATCCGGTATCGCCGGATCACGGCACTGCTGGAACGCATTGACACCCTGGCGTGCGCCGCGGGGATCGCGATGGTTCCGCTGAAGGGCGCTGCGCTGCACGCAACCGGCATCTACACGCCGGGCGACCGGCCGATGGCCGACATAGACCTGCTGATCCGGGAGGACGATGTCGATGCGGCGACCCGGTTGATGCGCGAAATCGATTACGTACCCTCGTTCGATCATTGGCGGCACCGCGTGCTCAAGCCCGCGACGGGCGCGCCGCCCGCGGTGCTGGGCGAACATCGCGACACCCCCGTCAATATCGAACTGCACACGCACATCCGCGAGCGGCTGCCGGTATCCGTCGTCGACATCACCATGCGCATCCGTCCGCACGAACCCGGGCCCGGATTGAATCCTTACCCGTCGCGCGGCGCGCTGCTCGCGCACCTGTTGCTGCACGCGGCCGGCAATATCTGTGGGCGCAGCCTGCGCCTGATGCACCTGCACGACATCGCGTTGCTGGCACGGAACCTGCAGCCGGAGGAATGGGTGTTCCTGTGGAATGCCGGCGCGTGCTGGTGGGCGCTGCCGCCGCTGCGCATGGTCGCGCGCTACTACGAAAGTGCGATTCCCGACAACGTACTCGCCGCACTCGCGCGCGACTGCCCGCCGCTGTTGCGCATGATTTCCCGCCGCCAGACGCTCACACGGGCTTCTTGCTCCGAATTGTGGTTGCATGCGTTTCCCGGCCTCGAATGGTCGCGCAGCTTGCCCGAGGCGGCACGTTTCATCGCCGGCCGCATCCGCCCGTCCGCCGAAAAGAAGCGCGAGCGCGCGGACATGACGCGCACCCAATTGTGGCTTCACGACAATGGGTGGGTCACCGCTACACAATCCAGGCGAATCCTTACCTGGATGGCCCGGAGGGTGCCACGGATGGACGCCATGCACGTGGTCCGCATGGCGTTGACGCACGCGGCGCCGGCCACAGGCAGCAATCTCGCCGCGACGGGCACCGCGCAGCGTGGCGCGGTCGTCGTCAATCGAACCCGCGAGGTCCCTGCGCGTGATGACGCCTGAGATCTCCGTGATCCTGCCGACCTGGAACCGCCTGCCGCTGCTGCGCAGGGCGGTCGATTCGGTGCTCGCGCAGACTTTCGATGATTTCGAACTCGTCGTCGTGGATGACGGTTCGACCGACGGCACGCGTGATTATCTCGAAGCGATCGAAGATCCGCGCGTACATCCGGTCTGGCTCGAACACCGCGGCGATCTCACTTCGGCCCGCAGCGCGGGGCTCCGGCACGTGCGCGGCGCATGGGTGGCGTTCCTCGATTCGGACGATCTGTGGCTGCCCGAAAAACTGGCGCTGCAAGTGCAGCGACTCGCCGCGAATCCGACTTGTCGATGGAGCTATACGGGATACCTGCTGGTGGACACGAACGAGCAACCGCTGCCGGAACGCTCGGCGCTTCTGGGCCGGCCGGTTTCCGGGCCGATCCTCGAACCGCTCCTCCGGTTCGAGGTTGCCGTGGCGGTCCAGACGATGCTCGTGCAGCATTCGCTGATCGATGAGATCGGGGGATTCGACGCCGCCATCCTGATCCGGTCCGATTACGATTTCGCGCTGCGGCTGGCGGCCCGCAGCGAAGCCTGCGCGCTGCCCGAACCTCTGACGTGGATACGCGAACACGCCGGACGAACCACCGCGCATCTGCGCCACGCGGATCTCTACGCTGACCAGGAACGGGTATTTCGCAAGGCCGCGGCAGCGGCACCCAGCCGCAGGGTGCGCACGTTGTGCCTGCGCCAATGCGCGATGCAACTGGCGGGAGAGGCGGGCGCCTTGTCACGGGAAGGATCGCACCGTGCCGCGTTCGCGGCGCTCGCCTGCGCCGCGCACGCAGCGCCGTTCAACATGGTGCTCTGGAGAACCGCGACCGGATGCGCGGCGCGGGCGGTGGGATGGAGGTGAACCACCCCTGCACCTCATCTGTCGCGCCCATCTCGAAGGCGCGGGTCAGCGCGCATCGGAACGCGCGATCCCGGCAGCCAACGATGCAACCTTTGCTCCGTCCCCCGGCAACCACGAGGACCCACGTTCGAAACAGGGTCGCCCATCGCAGGGCGGTTGACGGCGTGCATACCGGAGAGCAGTACCACGAGTTCATGCTGGCCTCGCAGCAGGACCGGGCGGTACGCGACGCGTTCCAAAGCATGGCACTGGGCCTTTTGCCCGCGGGCGCGGACATCCTCGATTTCGGTGCGGGCACCGGCATCGATGCCAAGGTTTACGCTGCCAAGGGGCACCCGACGTTCGTGTACGAGCCTTCGCCGGCAATGCATGATTGCCTGATGCAGCATTGCCACGACGAAATCGCGTGCAACGCCATCGTCCCGGTGACGCGGCCCTGCGCACGCAAGGTGCAGGCCATCACGGCGAACTTCGCGGTGCTCAACCACGTCTTGGATCACCGATCGTTGTTCGAAGAATTCTCGCGCGTGATCGACCGGGGCGGATTTGTCCTGGCCAGCATGCTGAGCCCGTACCACCTCGGCGATGCACGTCACCGCTGGTGGTGGGCGAACCTGCCGAACCTCGTGCGAAAGGGCTGCTACCCCAGCCCGGGTGAAAGCCGCATCCATCGTTTTGCGCCGCATGCCGTGGCACGCGCGGCGGCGCCGTATTTCCGGCTGGAGCGCCTCGTCCCGCGTGGTTTCGGATTGGCCAGCCGCCTTTACATGTTCCTGCTCTTCCGGCGGGTGTGAGATGTGGAAGGACTGGATAAGACCATTCGTCCGTCCATTGCCGCAATGGTCTCCCGTTGCCGTGGCGCCCCCGCAAACGCTCGTCACCGCCGCCTTGCACTGGGACGGCGAAACGGCTGACGTCACAACGGACCACACCGTGGCTTCACTCAAGCCGCTGACGATCGCGACCAGCGTGGATGCCGGCTCCGCGCCGACACTCGAATACTGCGACCGTGCCACGGGCCGACTGCTTGGCATCCTGCGCCTGGCGCGCGCGGCGACGGTCGCGGCCCCACAGGCGCCGCTCGTCCTTTATCACGTCACCGCAGGCGAACACTACTGCCTCGGCTGGCCGCGGCGTTCCTGGAATGCATGGCTGCAGAATCGCGCGATGCTGAAAAACCGCTCGCCGCACAACCAGGGGATGGAACCCGTCGCGGCCCAGCAACTGATGATCGCCTATTTGTGTCCGAGGCCGGTCGTGCTGGTCTCCGTCGAGACGCTTGGGCACCGGAACATCTTCCCGATGGATCTGATCGGCCTGCTGCAGCGGAGCGGATGCTTTTCGCTGGCGCTGCGCAGCACCAACGTCTCGATGCCGGTCATGCGTGAAGCGCGCCGGGTCGCCTTGTCCGGTGTTCCCGCAAGTTTGAAGGCGACCGTTTATCAGCTCGCCGAACATCACAAGCGGCCTCTCGAGGACTGGAGCGAGCTTTCGTTCGCTGTTCGACCGTCGCGGGAATTCGGCATTCCCGTGGTGGCCGACGCGTTGCGCATCCAGGAGCTTTCCATCGTGCACGACCAGGAGATCGGATCACACACGTTCTTCCTGGGCCGGGTCGTTTCCGACGAACATCCCCTGGACGGCATGCAACTGCATCACACCGCCGGCTTTCATCAGGCTTGGCGCCGTCGGCGGGAAGCGCCGTTCACGGAAGCCTAAGGCTGGTTGCCTTCGGTGGATGGCTGCGACGGTCCACGCTCGACCCGTTTGCGCGCCGCGGGCTCGGCGCCGTTTTTCACCCATATATCGTAGGCTCCACCCGAAAGCGGTCGCCAACCATGGCGTTCCAGGACGTTTTCCATTTCCATGCGCCAAGACGCCGCGTGCACAAGCACCACTGCAGCCAATCCGTATCGCTGCAGTGCGTCCGCCAATCGCGTTGCGGCATCCGGCGGCCGGTATTCGCCCGCGACATACCGCATCAGCAAGCTTCGCCGGACTGCGTCCTGGGGAGGGAACGCACGGGTCAGGTACAGTCCCCGCACCCCCAGTAGCTGCGGGTGAACCACGAAGGACGTCAACCAGATGGACACGGCTTCCGGCGCAAGGACGACGTCCCGCTCGAGCACGTCCTGGGCTATCCGCGCGGCGACGTGATATCCGACCGGATCGACTTTGATCGCCGGCACACCGAGCGTCACGGCATTCGCGCTGCGCAGCGTCCCGAAACGCCAGCCGAACGCGATCGCGCCTCCCGCCAATGTTGCACAAACGAACGCCGCCAGCACCTTCGATCGCATGTCCCATGCACGTTCGATCACGCCGTCCAGCAACACGGCCAGGAACAACGGCAGCGGCAATGCCCAGGTCAACCGCCAGTAGGTGCGAACGCCGACGAAATGGTCCGCTACGACGCGGACCGTATAAGGATTGAGCACGACGAGCAGGAAAAAGAACGCACCGGCGGACAGGTATCGCGCACGCACCGGGTTGACGACGAACGCCCACGCCGCGAGCAACGCCACCAGCAACAGTCTGGTGCTCCACCAGCCCCAGGTGTCGTCGAGGATCTGCTGCATGCCGGGCATGGGACTGGAACTGACAAGGGCTTGTCCGCCATGCGTGACCGAAGCCATCGCCCAGCCTGCCCCGAACACATAGATCGAAGCCAGCATCCCCACGACGAATCGTCGACTGCTTGCGGCGCTGGTCGACCAGCCACCCGCCAGTCCCAGTGCCGCGGCCGCGGGCGCCACGAACAGCGCGCTTGCGCTGACACCCAGGGCCGCGATCTGCGCGGCAAACAGCAAAAGCCAGTGACGCGTTCCGCCGTGCCGCGCAAACCGCAACGCCGAACCGGCGATTACGGGAACCATGCCCGTGACCAGGATCGCCTTGCCCTGGAACAGTCGCACGAAGGCGAAATTGCCGTAGGCGCGGTGCATTTCGCCCAGCGCCAACACGCAACCCAACAGGATGAGCAATACCCACGGCCAGCGCGCAGCCACGATGCGCCGCAACAGGTAAGCCCAGCCCAGCACGCAAAACGCGGCGAACAGCGACGGTAGAACCAGGTATGCGACCACCATGTGGTCGACGCCGGTGATCCGGGCCAGCGCCCCGACCAGCACGTCGTAACTGCTCAGACGATAGAACTGCAGCAGGATTGGGCTATCCGGCAGCCGGTACAGCGTGTCGTGCACGAGCACCGCCTGTTGCGGGAACCGCAACAGGGTTGCCGAGACGCTGCGATAAAATGCATCGTCCGCATCCGGCCGACTCGCGACGAGGGTGACGCAGACCGCAGCCGCGACCACGAGAAGAACGATCCCTGCGGCGTGCTTTCCCGCATCGTCACCTGGCGCGACGTACGGAGCGCCGCGCAAATTCCACATCCATGCGCCACACGCTGCCAGCAATGCGACCCACCAAAACAGCGGATAAGGCATGCCGGCCGAGAGCAGTCCCACCCATGCGATCGCGAGCACCAGTATTGCGAAAGGCGCGGCCCGGTTGCCGATCGCCTGCGTCACCCACGCCGCGATCGGACCGGAGCCAGCCTTGTCGCCGATCGCGACAGGCTCGAACCGTTCTGCCGGTTCCTTCAGGCGGAACCACGCAACCGTCGCTGCAGCTGCGACCAATGCCGCCACTGCCAATCCATGCAGCAACGTGTTGAAGCTGGAATGCGTGGCCGTGATCAGGTGGACGTACAGGGTCCAGATCGCGTACGGCAGCACGAACAGCGGCACGATCCGGTCGAGGGCAGCGCCGTTCAGTGCGAATCGCATGTCATCGCCTGTGCGCGAGGCGAGGGATGGTTTCCATCCGCCTCATTGACGCACGCCGAAGTACACGTCATTCGGCGCCAGGTTGGGGTTGTGGAAGGGATCGCGATCGAAAAAGCCGGGATGCTTCCCGAACATGATGATCCGTTCCCTGTCCCCCCTCGCCATGCGCGCGCGGTCGAGCCCGTCCTTGCCTCGACTCAGTGACTCGTGATGGATCAACTCGACCCCTGGGCAGACGACCTGGTAGAAGCCGTGCTCGACCAGACTGAGGCACAACGCGATATCGTTGTAGGCCACCGCGAGATCCTCATCGAATCCGCCCGCGGCCTCGAATTTTTTCCTCTCGATCATGAGGCACGCGCCGGTCACCGCGAGCCAGTCGTGCTCCAGCATGTTGCGGGCGAAGTAACCCGGCGCGCGCGCGTCGATCCTGGCGAAGGCGTGACAGGGCCCGTTGGTCAGGTTCAGGACGCCCGAGTGCTGCACGGTCCGGGTGCCGGGATACAGCAGTTTCGCTCCCACCGCCCCGACGTGCGGCAGCTGCGCGTAGCCGCCCATGTATTCCAGCCAGTCCGCGGACAGCACTTCGGTGTCGTCGTTGAGGAATACGAGCAGATCGCCCCGGCTGAAGCGCACGCCGGCATTGTTGATTTCCGAATAATTGAACGGCACGTTGCAGTCGAGGACGCGAATGGATTCGCGCTTTTGCAACCCGGAAAGGTAATCGAGCGTGGCTTCATCCGTGGAGCCGTTGTTGATCACCACGATCTCGAACGGACGGTACGTGGTCCGTTCGAAAATGCTGTCGATGCAGGCCTTGAGCACCGCGCCGTTGTTCTTGCTCGGAATCAGGATCGAGATCAGCGGCTGGCCCTGCATTCGATAGCGTGTGCGGTAGTAGCCCGGGAGTTCGGGCACCGGAACCAGTTCGCCGGACTGGCTGCGCCGGCGCAACGCATCCTCTCGTGCCCTTTTGCCGGCGTCGATTGCCCAGGGCTTGGCCTGAAGGTCCGATGCGCATGAACCCGGCGTGATCCGCCAGTGATAAAGCACCTTCGCCACGTGCGCGATGCGGCGGGCGCGTTCGCTCACCCGCAACACGAAATCCCAATCCTGGCTGCCGTCGTATTCACTGCGCAGGCCGCCCAATTCCAGCGCCAACGAACGGCGCACGCACGACACGTGGCAGGTGAACATGCTGCTCATCAGGGTGTCGGGCGACCAATCCGGCTTGAAGAACGGATCCCGGAAAGTGCCGTCGGCATCCAGCTTGTCCTCGTCGCTGTACAAATAATCCGGATCGTCACGATCGATGCGCAGCGCCAATTCGTACAGGCAGTCCACGGTCAGCTCGTCGTCGTGGTCCAGGAACACGATGAAGTCGCCGGTCGCGCGGGCAATGCCTTCGTTGGTGGCACCGGAAATGCCCCGGTTTTCGGCGATCTGGACGATCACGATCCTCGGATCGATGAGGTCGCTCAGCACCTCGCGGACGGCGGGCGAAGTGCTGTGATCGTCCACCAGGACCAGTTCCCAATGGGAATACCATTGGGCCTCGACCGAGGCGATCATTCGCCGCAACAATCCGGGATCGGTGTTGTAGACCGGCACGATGACGGAAAAGAGGGTATGCCGCGAGAGGCCGAGCAGGCCTTTCCCGATCCCGGCCGGGTCCATGTCCGGCGGCGAGTAGGTGTACCGGGCAGGCGCTGAAGGCACCCGTCGTTGCTCCAAGTCGGCCGCACCGCCCGCAACCGCTTCGACGGTAACGCATTCCGTATGTGCGGACGATGGCGCCCGATGTCGTGTCGCCGCGCGCCGCTCCCGGAAAAAGCGCAACCGCGCCGGCGTGCGCCACGGCGTCACGATCCACCACGCGCTCCTCATCGCCAGACGAAGCGCCAGACGCACATTCGCGGGCAGGCACAGCAAGATCGATCGCAAGCCAACCAGCGCCCGCCACAAGGTACTGGCCTTGATCTCCGCAAGTTCGTGGCGCAACGAGCCCTCCAGCTCATCCTTCTCCGAATAACGCGCTTCCCAGTCGGCATTCCGGATTCGTGCGGCCTCGAGTTGATTCGACAGCTCGAGGGCTTTCGCCATCACGCAAAACGTTTCCCGCTGCACCCGGGCCGCACGTTCACGGCTCGCAACCAACGCGCTCTCCAACTCCGCGCCCTGGGCCTGCAACGCATCCACACGGTGCTGCAACCGGGCCTCGCGCTCGCCGATGCGCAATGCCTTGCTCTCGGCGGCCCGCGCCTCTTCGAGCAGATCCTCCACCCTGCCCAGGAAGGGTGGCGCCACCAATCGATAAGCGTCCACCAACCCAGAAATCGCGTTCCAGTCCTGCGCATCCGGATCGACCGCGCAGCAAAGTTCGTACAGGCGATCCAATATTTCAGGCGGCTGGCCGAAACCCCTTGAGAAAACATGATGCCGTTTGGATCGGTCCAGGAATGCATCGATCGCAGGATGCGCATCTTCGATCGGCGTCGGCCATTTCACGCCCATCGCTCGCCCGGCCTTGGCGAACGCGTCCCGCCAATCCGAAAGGAGACCGTTGTACGAAAGCAGCGCGCGCGGCATGCCCCGGGTCGCACTCTCCGCTTCCGCGAGGTGCTCGAGCCAGTTCAAGTACGTCATCTCGGAACGAAGGCCTTCCCTGATGTCCAGGGATCGGGCCACTTCTGCAGGATGGCGTACGACCAAAAGGGCGGCTGCCTCGAATCCCGATTCGAGAAGCACCTCGCGCCACAGCGGCACGAAGCGGCACAGGCGCGGGTCCTTGACCGCCCAAAGTGTGCTGCCATCAAAATCGTTGGCGATCAGTTCGGCAAGCTTGCCGCGCGCCTTGCGCGCCGCGGCCGAGAGCAGCCAGCCTTCCGGCAGGGCACGCGCGTCGTGCCACACCCTGCCCAAGTCGATCAACAGTTCCTCATGGAGGGATACCACATCGGCGTGCTCCCAGAAGCCTGACCGGTTGTCCTCCGCGGGTGGAAGCAATTTGTTTCCGATCTCCGCGCCCAGCAGGTTGAGGCAGCGGGTGACGGCAGAGGTACCACTGCGATGCATGCCCAATACGAGAATGACTTTGCGCGTTTCAGTGTTGACGGCGCGTCGGGCGATGTTGGTGGTCGACAACGCCGTCGTCACGACACGCCCTCCACGCTCAAATCCGGAAGCACGTGGAAGTCCACGGTACCGGTCGCCACGCGTTCGGTGTCATGCATCACGCGGAACATGAGCACGTCGATGATCCGGTCCAGGTACGTCTCGCCTTCCGGTCCGGCCGCGGTCACGCCCGCGTTCAAGAAGTAGACCCCGGGAGCGAGCATCGCGCGGAAACGGAAGCGGGCCTGCAGGCGTTGCCCGGCCGAGACGAGCATGCCGCCCGCGGGATTCGGTGCCGTGGCGGCGCCACCCAACTCGAGGCCGGTGATGGTCTTGATCATCATGCCCAGGCGCACCCCGACCGCGGTCGTCTGGAACAGCACGTCGTACGTATAAACGTATTCGCGTCCCGGCGACAGCACATTCACCTGCCGGCCCATGCGGGTTTCGATCCTGGGCGCCGCGATCGATGCCCCGCGCGACGGGTAACGCACCGTGCTGTGCGGCCGCATTGCTTCGTCGAAATACGCCGATTCCTCGACTTCCCTTATCTCGACGCCATTCACTTCGGCGGGCACTTCATCCGCCAAAGTGTCCAGTCGATTGCCCGGATCAATGACCGATACACCTCCGCCGATCTTGCCTTCGATGGATTCCTGCCTGATCGCCTCCCGTACCGCCGCCGCCTTGTCTGCCGGGGCATACAGGAGCTTGTGATAGCGAGGCACCACGAACCCGGGCGCGCCATCAGCGATCATTTCCCCCCGATCGAGCAGGATGGCCCGGTCGCACAGTTCGACGACGGTACCCGCCGCGTGGGACACGAAAAGCACCGTTGCCCCGGCATCGCGAATCGCATCGAGCCGCGCGAAACATTTCCGCTGGAACGCTTCATCCCCCACCGAAAGCGCTTCGTCCACCACCAGGACGTCGGGCGACACGTTGATCGCGACCGAAAAAGCCAGCCGCACATACATGCCGCTGGAATAGGTCTTGACCGGCTGGTCGATGAACTCGCCGATCTCGGCGAAATCGAGGATGGCACCGAAGCGGGCGTTCAATTCCTGCTCGGACAACCCGTACAGCAGTCCGCTCAAGCGGACGTTTTCCCTACCCGTGAATTCCGGATTGAAGCCCGCGCCCAGTTCCAGCAATGCCGCGACGCGGCCGTTCACGGCAACCGTTCCGAGCGTGGAGTTCAGCGTTCCGCAGATCATCTGCAGCAGCGTCGATTTGCCCGAACCATTGCGGCCCACGATGCCGACCGTCTCGCCTTTGCGCACGTCGAAGCTGACGCCGCGCAAGGCCCAGAACTCGTTGAAATAGGTCCGTGCGGGTCGATGCAGCGCGCGCTGCAGGCGCGGCAGGATCATCTGCTTCAGTCGTTCGGCGGGCTGCGCGTAGATTTCGTAGCGCTTGGACAGGCCCTCGACGCGAATGCTGAAATCTTCAGACGACATCGGCGAAGCCCTTGCGCGTCCGTTCGAACCAGGAGAACGCGAACCACGCGAACAGCGATGCAATCACGACGTACACGGCGAGGTGATCCCAGCGCGGCAACCGGCCCCAGATCAGAACATTCTGCGAAGCTTCCGCGATGATGGTCAGGGGATTGAAATAAAGCGCGAAGCGATAGCGTTCGGGAATCAGCGTCGCGGGATAAAGGATGGGCGCCAAAAACATCAACGCCATGGTGACGATGCCTGTCGCCTGCTTCAGATCACGCAGATACACACCCAGCGACGCCAGCAGCCAGACCGTGCCGGCGACGAAAGGCAGGAAGCAAATCACGACGATCGGGAACAGGATCGCCGTCCAGGAAAGGTGGCCCGTGACGAACGGCGAGATCGCCAACAACACGATCGTGGACACGCACAGGTGAAACAGTCCGGAGCCGAGCGTGCTCCAGGTCAGCGTCTCCAGGGGAAACACCACACGCTTCACGAAATTGGGGTTTTCGACGACGAGCGTGGTGGCACGGTTGGCACATTCCGAGAACAACGTGTTGATGTTCAGTCCTGCGAACAACACCACGGCGTACTGGAACGGGTTGGTCGTCTGTGCATTCCAGCGTGACTCGAAGATCACCCCGAACACGAAGGTGTAGATGGCCAGCATCAGCAACGGATTGAAGAACGACCACAACAGGCCGGCGAACGAACCACGGTAACGACCTGCCACGTCACGCCTGGCCATCTGCACGACCAGCGCAAAATGGCGCGTCAGCGCGAGGTAGGGCGAACGCGGATCCGTCAACCGGTAGGCGGATGTCGTCATGGCTGGTGTGTGCTCCCTGCCACGCGGTTTTGGTTGCGGCGGTGGCGAACTTTTCCGCCCCCTGCAGGCCGAGCCCCGGTCCCGTCCAGAGCACGCGAGGACTGCCTACCGCGTCATGAGGTCCGTTCCATGTCGCATCGATCCGCTTGCACCAGTGCCTCCGCCCAGATCTCGTGGAACGAACGCAGACTGCATGCTGCGGGATCAGCCATGCCGACCTCCCGTCGCCGGGTGCCCGGGCATGGAATACCGAGTGTCCCCTTGCCTCGTACCCACCACGAAGGTGAGGCTTTGCAGGAAATGGAAGTCCCGGCGACGCAGCGCGTAACGCCCGTCGTCGGGATCGCACAGCCGGGTCAGTTCCGCGAAATCCGCCGCGTCCATGAACTTCCGCAGGCGTTCGCCCCAGGTGCCGCGGAAGATGCACTCAAGCAGGTAACGCTCGTCCGCATCCGAAAGCGGAAACGTCCGCTCGATCATCCGCGTGTGCACGCCCACATTCCGCAACCCGGCCTGGTGCAACCATCCGGCAAGCGCACGGACCGCGGCGAATTCGCGTTCGCTGCGGCCGTAGCGCTCCCGGTAATACGCGCGCACCGCTTCGTTCACGCGGGCTTCGAGGCGCGCGTCCCACGCGAAATACATGTCCGGTACCAGTGAGCTTTGCCCTAGCGCAATGCGTCCGCCCGGGCGCAACAGCTTCGACATAATCTGCACACCTGCAGCCGGTTCGTGCAGATGATTCACGGCATTGACGGCCCAGATCAGATCGAACGTGCCATCCGCGAAAGGCGGCTCCAGCATGTCGCCCTGCACGATTGATGCGCCTGCCGGTGCAGAACCACGGGCGGCGCGAATGTGTGCGACGGCCAGGTCCATGCCGACCACCGTTCCGCGGCCCTGCATCGATGCACACCACCAGCCAACCGCTTCGCCGGTGCCACAGCCGGCGTCGAGCACACGGGAATTGGCCGGCATCGACAGCGCATCCATCGCCTCGCGCAGCTCTGGCCGCGCAAAGGCGTTGAACAACTCCAGCTTCGCGGCGTAGTTGCGTTGCGGGGTGTCGCCCAGCCATCCGGTTTCCGGCACGCGTGATCGCACGGCGCCTTTCATCCGCAAGAGCCGCTGGCCAGGCGCTGGTAAAGCGCCTCGAACGTCCTTGCCGTATGGTCGGCATCTTCCGACAGTGCCCTGCATTGCGCCGCGCGCGCCACGCGAAGCCTCAGGTCTTCGTCGGCGAGCATCGTATGGATGGCGTCCGCCAACCGTTCCGGATTGCCGACCGGCACAGCCATTGCCGCCGAAGGCGCCCATTCGACGATGTGCCCCACCGCGGTGCCGACCGTCGGTACGCCGGCCACCGCCGCTTCGAGCAGAACGGCCGGGCCGGCTTCGTGCCGCGACGACATCACCAACAGATCGGCCGATTCCATGACTGGACGGAGTTCGCGTTGGGTTTTGAAGCCCAGAAACCGCACGCGTCTGCCCAGGTCAAGTTGTCGCAGCAGTTCCTGCATTTCGCCCTGCAGCGTGTCTACGCCGACGATATCCATCTCGAAGTCCACGCCAGTTTTTGCCAGCCTCGCCAGCGCGCGCAGCAAGGTCGGCTGATCCTTGACACGGTTGAGGCTGGCGATGTGGATCAAACGCGCCGGTCCTTGGTGACGCGGATGCGGCGCGAGCGGCGGCCACTTCCGGAGATCCACACCGAGCGGCACCCGCTGTGCCCGAACGCCGAAGGCCTGCAACTCGCCGATGATCGGCGCGCTGGTCGCGGTGACGATATCGGCGCCGCGCAAGGTGAGGCGCTCGGATAACCGCCCCTTCCAGTTCAGTTGTCCGCCGTAGCCGATGTCGCGCAATGCCACAAGCTCGCCACTGGTGTAGTGCACGATGTTCGGCACCCGCAGCAATTTGGCCGCGGCCACCGCGATCAGGCCGCACGGCCCCGCAAAAACGGCGTGGACCAGACTGAAGGGTCCGCGCTGATGTTCGGCGCGGATTGCGGCGATGCTGCGCACATGGGTGCGGCCACGACCGATGTTGTGGATGGTGGCACCTGCGAGTTTCCAGCACGCTGCCGCCGGCTCCTGCACCAAGGCAAAGACATGTACTTCATGGGTACGCGACAATCGTTCTATCAGGCCCAGCAACACTGGGATCACCCGATATTCGCCGCTGCGGTCCACGCCGCCCCCCACCACCAGTGCAAGCTTCATGCGATCCTCCTGTCCTGGCTCTCGAGCACACGCGCATAGGCGTCAGACCAGAGTCGACCTACGGCATCGAACGAAAGCGTGGCATCGAAATGCGCGCGCACCTGCTGCGGTGACGCTCGCCCGGTTGCCGCGAGAAACAGTTCGTCGGCCAGGCGCGCCGCATCACCGCACGGCCACAAATGACCGACGCGCCCGTTGCCCGTCAGTGCGCGGAACGCAGGAATGTCCGTCAGCACCGGCGTGACGCCGCAAGCGAGTGCCTCCAGCGCGGCGTAACCGCTGCCCTCGGCACGGCTGCCCGAGACGAACAGGTCGGCCGCGCGCAGCAAGGTTTCGATGCGCGCATGCGGCACCTCGCCCAGCAGGTGCACCCGTCCTGCCAATCGCGCATCATCGGCGATCCTCGCCCGTACGTCGGCCAGCATCGGCGCTGTTCCGAACACGCACCACAGTTGCAGACCCGGCACGCGCGATGCGGCGAGCGCGACGCCTGCGAGCACCGTCAAGGGATCCTTGCCGCGGGTCAGGCGTCCGACCCACAACACGCAAGGGTCACCGTGCAAGCCGGTTTCGGCGCGTGCACGGGTTCGATCGCCGGGGGTGAAGCGGCTGCTGGATTCGGGAATCGCAAAGAGTTGCGTGGAAGGGCCGAACAAGTGGGCAGCCGCGAACGGCTGCGCCTGATCGATCGACGTGAAGGCGATGCCGGATACCTTGGCGAAGCAGCGGCGATGGCGCGCCCGCCGCCACCAGCGGGGCGGGCGGTCTGCGTGGTCCTGGAGCAGGATCGGCAATGCCGGCGCCAAATGGCCGGCAACCGCACATGCTTCCTCGACGAAGCCGAGGCCATGTGCGTGCAGGACGTCGGCATGGAGACCATCCAGCACGTCCGCAAAACGGCGGCCGCGGCTTTCCACGGTCCGCGTTCCAGCGACATCGACGAAGTGGTAATCGACACCGTTGCGCGTCAGGCGCTCCACATGGGATGCCGCCTGCAGCACCGATACCCGGATGCCGGCGCCCGCCACCAGTTCCGCGATGTCCTGAAGCGACGGCCAGCGCTCCAGCAACGCCTCGATGCCGAGATCATCGGGCGCGGACAGGAAATTGAGCTGCGCCACGTGCATGTGCGGTGCTACAAACCCGAAACCTGCGGCATGCGCAGCCGTACCATCCGGTCGGCGAAATCCAGTTCCCATGGCCGGTCGTACTTGCGAAAGCGATAACGCCACGTAGCCATTGCGCTCATGCCGCGCTTGGCCCACGGCGGCACGCGCAGATCCTGCACGGTGGGGAAACGGCAGCGCAGCACCGTCACGAAGTCGCGAATGCGCCTGCGTACCTTGTCGCTCAACCACGGTGCATCGGCATGACACGCATACGCGATCCACTGCGGCTGCGTCCATTCCTCCACCGTGGTCGGGAAAACCACGGGCTCGCCGTGAAGGTCGAACAACGCCGGCGCACGTCCCTTGCCGCGGTCTTTTTGATGCAGGCTGCGTTCGGGAAGCGGCGTGTAGATGTAGACGATGATCTCGCAGTCGGGATTGATCCGTTTCAGGTCGCGGATGAACTCGAAGGTATGTTCGGTTTCCTCTTCCGTGTTCTCCGGTGGCGCAACCATGAACGACAGTTCCGGAATCACGCCCATTCGCTTGCACAGTTCGGCGACCGCCAGCGCCTGATCGGGGCGCGTGCCCTTGCGGATCGCCTTCAGCATCTGGCGGTCGGGCGACTCGGCGCCCATGAACGCCATCCGCAAGCGGCTCTTCTTCACCAGCTTCCATGCGCGCTCCGACAAATTCAGCAACGCGTCGGTGCGCGCGAAGCACCACCACGGCATCTCGAAGCGCGCCATGATCTCCAGCAGCGGGATCATGTCGTCCTCGCGGTCGAAGAAGTTGTGGTCGAAGTACTGGACCGAATCGGCACCCAACGTGTGTTTCAGGTAACGCAATTCCTGCTCGAACCGCGCCAGCGGCGGCAGCGCGGTCGCGCCGCCGAACATCGCGGCCACGCCACAGAAGGTGCAACGGAAACGGCAACCCAATGCCGCCTGGTGCGCAACCGTGCGCGAACCAAGATAGGTGCGCGCGAAATAGCGGCGCGGATCGCCGAGTTTGTCGTAGGGCAGCAGCGATGAAAGCCTGCCGCGTGCGAACGGCCGGCTTGGGTTGTGCGTCACGCCACGCACGCCCCTCCACGACAGCCCCGCGATCTCGTGCAGCCCCGGACCGTTCCCGCCGAGCGACGCGATCAGTTCCGACAACGTCTGTTCGCCTTGCCCGCGGATTGCGTAATCGACGTAAGGCGCGGCCAGCACCGCGTCCGTATTGAGAGTCGGAAAGTAGCCGCCCCAGATGATCGGCAGGCCCGGAAAGCGTTCGCGAACGGCCCTGGAAACGGCAGCCGCCGGCGCAACGTGCGGGCCGCCCATCACGCTGACGCCCACGGCGTCGAAGTGCTCGTGCTCCAACACGCGCAGGGTTTCGCCGACGAAGTCGCGATCGAGATTGCCGTCGATGATCCGGCTGCTGCCGGTTTCGTCCAGCGTCGCGGCAAGATTCAGCAGCGACAGCGGAAATCGCGCGCTGTGGCGCGAGGTGACGGTCGGATTGATCAGCAGCGTGTTGGGCGAAGGTGTCATGGCCGAGAACCAATGCGAGCGGTCAGGATGGACGGCGCAACTGGAACACCAGCGCGACGGGTACTTCGAACGCGCGCCTGTCGAAGTGCGCGTCGTCCGGGACGTCGGCAGGATCGAGCATCGGTTCCAGCACCCGCACGATTTCCAGCCGCAACGTTGCGCAGGCCGCGTGCCAGTGGCTGTAAAGATGCGGTGTGTGCCGCGCGG
>Ga0070691_10000246_pt1 | contig 18587 bp, 19 predicted proteins | sample KBSK1101metaG_FD_64673 | JGI IMG/M metagenome (GOLD analysis project Ga0070691, IMG submission 64673) | Corn, switchgrass and miscanthus rhizosphere microbial communities from Kellogg Biological Station, Michigan, USA - KBS K1-10-1 metaG | ecosystem: Host-associated > Plants > Roots >... | reverse complement strand
GCCTCGGGCCATCACGCCTGCACGCTGCACTGGAACCGCAACGACGGCGTGCTCGACAAGAGCGCGTTGCTACTGCTCGACGCCGGCGTCGAATGCGACTCGCTCTACACCGCCGACGTCACGCGCACGCTTCCGCTCTCCGGGACGTTCTCGCACGAGCAGCGCGCCGTCTACGACGTCGTCTACGAAGCGCAGCGCGTCGCGATCGACGCGGTCGCGCCCGGCAACGACTTCCTCGAGCCGAATCGTCGCGCGATGCGCGTGCTGGCCGAAGGACTGGTCGATCTGGGCGTGTTGAAGTGCTCGGTCGACGAAGCCCTCGACCCGCAGAAGCAGTTCTACCGGCGCTACACGCTGCACAACGTCAGCCACATGCTCGGCATCGACGTCCACGATTGCGCGAAGGCGCGCGCCGAGAACTATCGCTACGGCAGTCTGCAAGAGGGCATGGTGCTCACGGTCGAGCCCGGCCTGTACTTCCAGCCGGACGACGAGACGGTGCCGCAGGCGTTGCGCGGCATCGGCGCGCGCATCGAGGACGACATCGCCGTCACCGCGACCGGGCGCGAGAACTTCTCGGCGATCCTCCCGTCGCGCAGCGATGCGGTCGAGAAGTGGATCGCCGAGGTCTGGTCTCGCTAGACTCCGGCCCGCGCTATTGGGTCGCGGGCGGCCCCGCGAACGGATTCGGATTGACGGCCGGCGCCGGTCTGCCGGCAAGGGCCGCAGCGAGCTGATCCTCGATCGGCCACCGGCCGAACGCGAGCATGAGCAGCGGCACGAGCCCGCCGAGCGGGATCAGGATCAGCAGCGCGAGCGCGCCGTTGAATCCGGCCTTTGAGAGAATGCGCCAGTGGACCCAGATAGCGAACGCCACCGCGGCGCAGATGATCAGGATATAGACGAGAAAGAACGCGCCGAGAAACGCGGCGGCGCCTGCATCGGAACCGGATCTGTCCATGGGTAGTACCTCCACGACTTGAGGAAGCGGCTTACAAAGGAACCCGTGCGCGAGGACTCCTAATACATCCTGCGACCACCGGGAGGCGCTTTCGGCCCATGTCCTATCGTATCGAACCGACCGACGCGCTCGTCGTCGTCGACCCGCAGAACGACTTTCTGCCGGGCGGACCGCTCGCGGTCGCCGACGGCCTGCGGATCTTCGAACCGATCAACCGGATCGCGCCCCACTTCGCGCACGTCGTGGCGACCGGCGACTGGCATCCCGCCGACCACGACTACTTCGAGGCCAACGGCGGTCCGTGGCCGTTCCACTGCCTAGCGGGGTCGCCCGGTGCGGCGTTCTCGAAGCTGCTGCAGCTCGAGCACATCGACGCCATCGTCCACAAGGGCATCGACCCGCATACCGACGGCTACTCGGCCTTCGCCGGCACCCAACTGGTGGACGAGCTGCGCGTGCTCGGCATCACGCGGATATTCATCGCCGGGCTGGCCACCGACTACTGCGTGAAGATGACCTCGATCGAGGCGGCCGTCTACGGGTTCCGCGCGGTCGTCCTGACCGACGCCATCGCCGCCGTCAACGTGGAGCCCGACGACGAAGGCGATGCGTTGGAGGCGATGCGCCTGGCCGGAGTCGAGTTCGCGACCTCGCACGACCTTCGATGGGACGACGCCGCGTGAGCGCGACGCCCGTCTATAAGGATCAGATCCTCGAGGTCGAGCCGACCGGCATCGAACCGGTCGCCGACGACCAGCGCCACGGCGCGCCGATCCATCTGTTCGGGGTCTGGTTCTCGGCCAACGCCGAGATCGCGACCTGGATGGTCGGCCTGCTGATCTGCGCGCTCTACGGCACCGACCTGCGCAGCGCGATCTACGGCATCGTCATCGGCAATGTGGTCGGCTTCGGACTGCTCGGCGTGCTCTCGATCCTCGGGCCGAAGTACGGCGCGCCGCAGATGGTGGTCGCGCGGCTCGCGTTCGGGAAGAACGGCAACGCCGCGCCCGCGACCTTGGCGTTCGTCGCCGGGGTCGGCTGGTTCGCGATCAACACCGTCTTCGGCGCGTACGCGCTCGAGTCGATCACGGGCTTCAACTACTTCCTGAGCCTCGGGCTGATGCTGCTGCTGCAGATCGTCCTCGCGGTCTACGGCTACAACCTGATCCACGTCTTCGAGCGCGTCTCGATGTGGCTGCTCGCGGCCGGCTTCACCTTGCTCCTGTTCGTCACGTTCTCGAAAGCGAACTTCAACGTCGCCTTCGACCCGCACGCGCCGATCGCGGTCGGCGGCGCGCTCGCCGGCTTCATCTATGCGACCGCGCTGGCGTTCTCGTACGCGACCGGCTGGATCCCGGCGGCCGCCGACTATTCGCGCTATCTGCCATCGTCGAGCAGCCCGCGCGCGGTCTGGTGGTACTCGTTCCTCGGCTGCGCGGTGCCGTGCATCGTGCTCGAGATCGTCGGCGCCGCGACCGTGAGCGCGGTCCCGCGGGTCGATCTCTCGCAGGCCATCCCGACCGACGCGATCTCGATACTTCTCGGGAGCGGTCTGGTCGCGAAACTCGTGCTGGCGACGGTGGTACTAGGAACCTTGACGGCCAACTGCATGAACCTCTACTCCGGTGCGCTCGCGGCGCTGGTCGCGTTCCGCGTCAAGATCAAACGCCCGATCGCGGCGCTCGTGGTCGGCGTGCTCGGCGCGCTGATCGCGACCGGCGCCGGACACCCCAAAGAGATGGCCGCCGGGTACACCAACTTCTTGTTGCTGCTCTCGTATTGGGCCTCGCCCTGGGCGGCGGTGCTGTTGGTCGATTGGTGGCAGCGCGGCGCGAAGCGCGCCGACGTGCTCGCCCAGCCGGACTGGCACGCCGGGTTCTGGGCGTGGCTGATCGGGCTCGCGGCGTCGGTGCCGTTCTGGAATCAAGCGCTCTACACCGGCCCGTTCGCGAAGGCGTATCCGCAGTTCGGCGATCTCTCGTACTACGTCGGCTTCGTCGTCGCCGCGCTCGCGATGCTCGCGCTCGTGCGCGCCAAGCGAACCGTTCCACTTCCGTCTGAAGGGTAGCATGCTCACCGTCGACCACATCCGCAAAGAGTTCGGCAAGGTCCGGGCCGTCAGCGACGTCTCGTTCGAGATCCCGACCGGCATCACGTTCGGTCTGCTCGGGCCCAACGGCGCCGGCAAGACCACCACCATGCGCATGATCCTGGGCATCCTCACGCCCGATGCGGGGACCATCACCTGGAACGGCAAGAAGGTCGACGGCACGATGCGTCGCCGCTTCGGCTATCTACCCGAAGAGCGCGGGCTCTACGGCAAGATGAAGGTCCGCGAGCAGATCGCGTTCTTCGGCCGCCTACACGGCATGGTCGAGCCCGAGATCTCGAAGCGCGCCAATAGTTGGATCGAGCGCCTCGAGATCGGGCAGTACGCCGATCGGCCGTGCGCCGAACTCTCCAAGGGCAATCAGCAGAAGGTGCAGGTCGCGTGTGCGGCCGTCCACGAGCCGGAGTTCCTGATCCTCGACGAGCCGTTCTCGGGCCTGGACCCGGTCAACGCCGACATGCTGCTCGCGGTCTTCAACGACTTGAAGGCCAAAGGCACGACCCTCGTGCTCTCGTCGCATCAGATGTGGCAGCTCGAGGCGCTCTGCGAGCGGTTCTGCATCATCACCGCCGGCGAGAATCGCGCCAGCGGCACGCTCGCCGACCTGCGGGCGGCGTGGGCGACCCGCGTGCTGCGGGTCGCGCCGGGCGACGACGCGGTGCGCGCCGTGCTCGATCGGGTCCCGGGCGCGACGTTCGTCACCACCGACCAAGACTCGGTCGACTACGCGGTCCCGTCGAACACGGACTTCTCGGCGGTGCTCAAGGCCTTGGTCGGCGCGGCCGATATCCATCGCTTCGACGCGATCGAACCGTCGCTGCACGACATCTATATCCGGACGATCGGCGAGGTGGCATAGTGAACGATTTCATCGTCGTCTACTCGACCGAGCTGATGCGCCGCATCAAGTCGCGCCCGTTCCAGATCGGCCTCCTGATCGGCATCGTCAGCATCGCGCTCTTCACGAAACTCCCCGATCTCTTGCGCAACGCCGGGTCGCACCAGACCAACGTCGTGCTCGCCGCTCCCGCCGCCGTGCTCGATCGCGCGAAGGCGCTGCTCGCGAACGACTACGCCATCGTCGCGACGACGGCGGATGCGACAACGCCGAACGCCGCTTCGCTGAAATCCCACGACGCGAGCGCCTGGATCGCCATCACCGACGCCAAAGGCCTCAAGGTCGTCGTCTACGCGAAGGACCCGTCCAAGAACTGGAGCACGGTCGGGCGCAGGCTCGCGCCGCTCAACGTCGCGCTCGCGACGGACGTCTCGCAAGCCCGCCTCGCGACGCTGATGTCGGTCCCGGTCGACGTGCAGGCGCTCGACGCGCATTTCTCGAGCGCGGCGCAAGCCGATGCGGCCGAAGGCATCGCGTTCACGCTGCTGATCTTCCTCTACATGCTCATCCTGATCAACAGCCAGTTGGTGATGAGTTCGGTCGCCGAAGAGAAGACCAGCCGCATCGCGGAGCTGCTGGTCGCGTCGATCTCGCCGGTGCCGCTGCTCTACGGCAAGATCGCGGTCGCGACGACGCTCGCGCTGCTGCAGCTCTTCATCTGGGTGACGGTCGGCCTGCTGCTCGGCGCCAACGGCATGCATACCGGCCGGTCGATCGATCCGGGCGCGATCCTCGCCGGCGGCGTCACCGCCACCGAGATCGTCTCGTTCCTCATCCTGTTCCTGCTCGGTTTCGGACAGCTCTCGATGTTGATGGCCGGGCTCGGCTCGCTCGTCAATCGCACCGAGGATCTGGGCAGCGTCTCGATCCCGGTGGTGATGCCGGTCGTCTTCGCGTTCATCCTGGCGATCGTCGCGATCCAGGTCCCCGACCTCCCGTGGATCGTGGGCGTCTCGTTCGTCCCGCTGGTCTCGCCGTTCGTGATGTTCGCGCGGATCGCCGTGACCGACGTGCCGATCTGGCAGATCGCGCTTTGCGTCGCGATCAATCTGGTAGCGCTCTGGGCGATCGCGATCGCCGCCGGCAAGCTCTATCGCGTCGGCATGCTGCTCTACGGACGCGCGCCGAACTTCAAGCAGGTCTGGCAGGTCATCCGCAGTTGAGCAGATCCTAGTGCCCCTCATCCTCGTGCCGACGCCGCTCGGGAACCTGCGCGACATGACGTTGCGCGGGCTCGATGCGTTGCGCGATTGCGATCTGATCGTCGCCGAGGATACCCGGGTCGCGCGCAAGTTGCTGGGCGCGCTCGCGCTGCCGGGCAAAGAGATCTGGTCGTACCGCGAGCAGAACGCGGCCGGCGCGACCGCCGGCATCCTGGAGCGCGCCCGCACCCAGAACGTCGTCGTCACCACCGATGCCGGCATGCCCGGCATCTCCGATCCCGGTACCGAGCTGGTCGCCGCCGCGCGGCGCGAGGGCGTCGCGGTCGAGGTGCTGCCGGGCGCGAGCGCGGCCCTCGGCGTTGCGGTGCTCTCCGGCTTCGAACTCCGCCGGTTCGTCTTCGAGGGCTTTCCCCCGCGCGCGAGCGGCGCGCGGCGCGATGCATTCCGCGCCGCCTTCGGGAGCGGCGCGACGACGCTCTGGTACGAATCGCCGCAACGCATCGTAGCGGCTCTGCGCGACCTCACCGCGGTCGCTCCCGAAGCGCGCGTCTTCCTGGTCCGCGAGTATACGAAGCTGCACGAGCAGCAGATCCTCGGGACCGCCGCCGAGGTCGCCGGCGCCCTGCCCGACCCGATCCGCGGCGAGATCGCCTTCGCGGTCGCACCCCAGGAGCCGGCCGAGGCGCCGGCTCCGGCCGGGGTCGACGTCGCGATCGACCGGCTCCTGGCCGAGGGCGTCCCGGTCGCCGATATCGCCCGCTCCCTGGCCGAGCGCGGCTTGGGTGAGCGGCGCGACCTGTACGCGCGCGCCGTCGAGCGCAAGCACGCACAGAGGGAGAGCGTCGTACCAAAGGGGTAAACAAGGGCACCCCTATGACCCATCGTCCTTTTTACGTTACCACCCCGATCTATTACATCAGCGGCGATCCGCACATCGGCCACGCGTATACCACCGTGGTCGCGGACGTGCTCGCCCGGACGGCTCGCACGCGCGGCGACGCGCACTTCCTGACCGGCACCGACGAGCACGGCCAGAAGGTCGCCGACGCGGCCCGCGCCGCCGGCAAGACGCCGCAGGAGTGGTGCGACGAGTTGGTGCCGCGCTGGAAGGCGCTCTTCGCGCTCTACAACGTACGGTACGACGACTTCATCCGCACCACCGAGCCGCGTCACGAGCGGGTCGTGCAGAAGATCTTCGATCGCCTGCGCGAGAACGGCGACGTCTACCTCGGCAAGTACGAGGGCTGGTACTGCGTGCAGGACGAGACGTTCTGGCTCGAGTCCAAACTCGTCGACGGCAAATGCCCGACCTGCGGACGCGTGGTCGAATGGCTCTCCGAAGACGACTGGTTCTTCCGCCTCTCCAAGTATCGCGATCGCCTGATCGCCTACTTCCAGGCCAATCCCGACTTCGTGCGCCCGCGCTCGGTCTACAACGAGATGATGGCGCTGCTCGAAGAGGGCCTCGACGACTTCTCGATCTCGCGCACCAAGTTCGATTGGGGCATCCCGATCCCGGGCGGCGGCGGCGTGATCTACGTCTGGTTCGACGCGCTCCTCAATTACATCACCGCCCTCGGGTGGTCCGACGAAGACGCGCTCTTCAAGAAGTTCTGGCCCGCGACCGTGCAGCTGGTCGGCAAGGAGATCGCGCGCTTCCACACCATCATCTGGCCGGCCGTGCTCTGGGCGATCGGCGAAGAAGCGCCGCAACAGGTCTTCGCGCACGGCTGGATCACGCTCGACGGGCAGAAGATCGGCAAGTCGCTCGGGAACGCGGTCGATCCGATCGCGCTGGCCGAGAAGTTCGGCGCCGATTCGCTGCGCTATTTCTTGCTCCGCGAAGCGCCGTTCGGCAGCGACTTCTCGTATAGCGAAGAGAAGATCGCCCAGCGCCACAACAACGACCTGGGCAACGACCTCGGGAACCTGATGCGCCGCTCGCTCGCGATGCTGCAGAAGTACCGCGACGGCATCGTGCCGGAGCGCGGTTCCGACGACGCGTTCGGCGCGCGGTTCGCGACGCTCCCGGCGACCGTCGCGGACAAGATCTTCGCGCTCGACTTCCGCGGCGCGCTGGAATCGGTCTGGGAACTGGTCGCCGCGCTCAACCGCGCCATCGACGACCGCAAGCCGTGGACGCTCTTCAAGGAAGAGAAGCACGCCGAACTGGACGCGCTGCTCTACGATCTCTGCGAAGGCCTGCGCTGGCTCGCGATCCTGCTCGCGCCGGTGATGCCCGAGCGCGCGCGAGAGATCTGGCGCCAGCTCGGCGCGACCGGCGCGATCGACGCGGACTGGGAGACGGCGCTCGTGTGGGGCGGACTCGCCGCAGGCACGCGGACGCAACCCGGCGACGCGCTCTTCCCGCGGATCGAACTCGCCCCGGCGTGAGCGTCCAGCTTCGGCCGCGCAACGTGATCCGCACGTTCAACGTGCTCACGTTCGCCGTCGCGGCGATAGCGGTCGCTTTGCGCGCGCCGCACGATCCGTCCCTGGCTCGCCTCGACGTGCGGATCCTGGTCGGCGTCGCGATCGTGCTGATCGCGATCGCGGTGCGCTACAGCGTGCCGTTGCGGGGCATGCGCGGCAAGCGTTCGCAGACCATCGAGGACTCGGTCTCGCTCGACCTCCCGATCACGCTCTCGCTCTTCATCGTGGCCGGCGGTGCGGCCGCCGCCATCGCGACCTTGATCGGCTTCCCGCTCTCGCGCCTGCTCCGCCGGCGCGCGGACTGGTGGGCGCTCGCGTTCGGCGGTGGATCGCGCGCGATCTTCTTCCTGTTCGGCGACGCGTTCCGCGCGCACATCCCGCCGAGCGCGTTCGACTTCACGGTACCGGCCTTCGTCGCGTTCAACGCGCTGATGATGGTGGCGCTGCTGGCCTTCATCTATCTCTGGCATCTGCCGACGACGGCCTGGCGCGAACGCATCCCGCTCGAGCGCCTGTGGCACCGGTATCTGCGGGATCCGCACCTGTGGTCGCTGCTCGCGATCCAGGCGGTCTGGGCGTACGCGTGCTGCGAGTTCATGCTGCGCGCCGGTCCGCTCTTCGCACTGCTCGCCTGGCTGCCCCTTCCGACCCTGGCGATCATGGGTCGCTCGCTCTATCTCGCACGCAGCGAGAACGCGCGCCTGCGCATGACCCGCGACGCGATCACCGCGATGCTGGTGGAGCGCGACCCGATCCCGCAGATCAACTCGGTCGTGGCCGCGTCGCTCGGCGGCTCGTCGCGCGAGACGATCCAGGTCGTCGCGGCGATCGGCCGGGACGCCGAATGGCGCGTCGTGACCAGCATCGGTCCGCCGCGCGATCTCGAGTTCGACGGTCTGCGCGCCGCGGCCGTGCGCCGCCTGACCGATCGTCGCGGCGGCTGGCTTGCGAGCGAGGACGGCACGCGTTCGGTCATCGCGGCCGGCGCCTACGACGAACACGGCAAGCTGATCGGCGCGATCTGCGCCTTGCGCAACGCGCGCGACGGGCGGATCGGCAACCCCGAGAAGCTGGTGCAGACCGCGCGCGAGCTCGCTCCGTTGCTCCGCGACCTCGGTAACATCCAGCGCGCCCAGGAAGCCGCCGAGATCGACGGGTTGACGCAACTCGCCAATCGGTCGACCATCCTCGACTACGTGCGCGCGACGCTCGAAGGCGAGCCGGCCGAACCGGGCGCGCTGCTGCTGCTCGACATCGACCACTTCAAGGCGATCAACGATCGCCTCGGGCATCTCGCCGGCGATCGCTGCCTGCGTACGGTCGGCGAGATCGTGGCCCGCAACGTGCGCGACGGCGACCGGGCCGGACGTTTCGGCGGCGAAGAGTTCCTGGTCGTGATGCCGCACGCGAGCAGCGAGGTCGCGCTTGCGGTCGGCGAGCGCCTGCGCTCCGGCATCGAAGGCTGCGGACTGTTCCACGGCGACGGCACGCCGGTCACCTGTTCGGTCGGCGTCGCCACGCTCGAGGTCGGCGAATCGCTCGAGAGCGCGCTCGCGCGCGCCGACAACGCGCTCTACGCCGCCAAGCGCCGCGGCCGCAACATGGTCGTGGAACTGACGGCATGATCGACAGCCACGCGCACGTCCACGACAAGGCGTTCGACGAGGATCGCGCCGAGGTCGTCGCACGGGCCCGCGCGGCCGGCGTCGGCACGATGCTGACCGTCGGTTGCGACATCGCGGATAGCGAGCGCGCGATCGCGTGCGCGCGCGAGTATGGACTGCGCTCGTCGGTCGGCATCCATCCACACGAAGCCGAAGACGCGCCAGAGGATATCGCGGCCGCGTTCGCTCCGCTGCTCGCCGACCCGAGCGTCGTCGCGATCGGCGAGACGGGCCTCGACTACTACTACGACCACAGCCCACGCGACGCCCAGGCCCGCGTTCTGCGCGCCCAGATGCGGCTCGCACGCGAGCGCGATCTGCCGCTGATCTTCCACCACCGCGACGCCTTCGACGATTTTCTCGCGATCCTGCGCGAGGAGTTCGTGCCCGGCATGCGCGGCGTGATCCACTGCTTCACCGGCGACGCGGCCCAAGCGAAGATCTACGTCGACGAGTTCGATCTCAAGCTCGGCATCGGCGGCGTGCTCACGTTCAAGACCGCCGACGCTCTGCGCGATGCCGTCCGTGCCGTCGGCCTGGCACCGCTGATCCTCGAAACGGACTGCCCCTACCTCGCTCCGATCCCCCACCGCGGCAAACGCAACGAACCCGCATTCGTGAGCGCGACCGCAGCGAAAGTGGCGGAGGTGCTGGACTGTGAATTGGACGAGATCGTGACCAGCACCGACGCTACTGCGAGGACCCTCTTCGCCCTTTAGCGCTCGCAACGGCAGGCCTCCGGCGAGGAATCGGAATGGAGACCTCCTCGGCTTTGTGGACTCGCTTCGGAAGTTCGCGGCCTTGCTCTCTGTGAATTTCAAGCCAGCCCATGGCTGCGTCCAAGACGTTGGCCCGCGCTTGTGGGATCGTCTTCCCGATCGACCAGACTCCAGGAAGATCCGGAATCAAAGCGGACCAGGTTCCGTCTCCGGCGCGTTCGTAGACTATCGCATACTTGCTCATCGAATACCGGCCCTCTTAAGGATGCTCCGTACCGTTCCCGTCGCCACCTCCTGATTCTTGCCGTGGCGAGGGACCTGGACGATGATGCCCGCCTCGTTCTGATAGTAGTCGTGCCGATGCCGATGTTCGAACAGATAGAAGCCGTTGCGAGCGAGAACTCTTCTCAACTCGCCAGTAGTCATCGCGAACCACCCCAACGCGTCTCGAACGCGCGCTCGCAATGCTCCCCGATCGCCGAATCTTCGACGATCGCTCCCCAATCGCTCTGATCGAACGCCCCGTACGTAGCGTTTGCGCTTCCGACCCACGTCGCATGGGCGACGACTGCGAACTTCTCCGACGCATCGGTCGCGCGCACTGCGATCCCCGCGCGCTCCAAGTTCGCGATCGTCGTCGATTCCCGCTCGTTGCGCCGAAGTTCGCGCTTCGCGACGAGCACGCGCACGTTCGCACCTCGCAGGGCCGCGCGTTCCAGCGCGCCGGAGACCGGGCCGTTGCCGAACGACTCGGTCTCGAGAGCGATCGTATCGCCGCCGCGCGCGCCCTCGATGAGCCGTAGTTCCAAGGCAAGCGCCGCGCCCTTCGTCGTCGCCACCCCTGGATCGTCGGCATCCGCGTCGCGAACGATCGTATCGCCGCGCCCGAGCCAGTTGGAGTCGTCGAGGTACGCAACACCGTCGACCGTCAGCTCCTTCGTGTGTACCCCGTCCTCGGCGCGCGCGTCCGCGCCATCTCGCCGCAATCGCTCGACCATCCGCGCGTTGAGGCGCGCGAGCGAGCCCGCGCGATACGGCGACGCCTCGACCCGGACCTCGACGTGCGCGCCTCGGCGCGCCGCGGCGTCGAGCGCGTCGAAGACGGCACCGGGGTGGAGCACGTAGGCCGAGAACGAGACCGACCGGGCCGACTCGAGGGCCGCGAGTACGTCGGCGGTTGAAGCGAGCGACAGCATCCCAAGGCTCTATCCCGACAAACGTCGCGACTGACAACCCCTAGAGGCCCGCCGTGCCCAGGCCCGAAGCAAAGTCGCCCATACTTATGGCCACTTCTACACCGCCGCCGACCGACAAGGGCGCCTACGTCCGCGAGATGTTCGCGCGGATCGCGCCGCGCTACGACGCCGCCAACCGCGTGATGACCGCGGGTATGGACGAGCGCTGGCGCCGGCGCGCGATCGCCCTGCTGGCCGCGCCCAAGGGCGGCACCATCCTCGACCTGTGCTGCGGCACAGGCGACGTGGTCTTCCATCTCTTGCGCACCGATCCGAGCCTGCACGTGACCGGCATCGACTTCTGCGCGCCGATGCTCGACGGAGCCCGCGCCCGGGCCCCCAAAGAGGCCCGCGGCGAGACGACCTTCATCGAAGGCGACGTGATGTCGCTGCCGTTTCCCGACGCGACCTTCGACGGTGCGACCATGGGCTTCTCGCTGCGCAACGTGGTCGACATCGACGCCGTGCTGGCCGAGATCCGGCGCGTCCTCAAACCAGGCGCGCACTTCGTCAACCTCGACGTGAGCAAGGCGCCCAACGCGATCTGGAAGCGCTGCTTCGACCTCTACTTCTATAAGATGGTCCCGCTGATCGGCGGCATCGTCGGCGGCTCGAAGCAGGCCTACACCTATCTGCCGCAATCGCTCACGCATCACCCGAACGCCGACGACCTGCGCGACCGGTTCGCCAAGGCCGGATTCGCCGATGCAGGTTACGTGCGCCTGATGGGCGGTGCGATCGCGATCCACCACGGGACGAACGTCTAGTGGAAGCCGTTCGCGACGACGCCGGCCTGTACGCGCGCGTCGAACACTTCTTCAACACGACGTTCTCGACCGACAACGCGCTGATCACCGAAGCGGTGAAGCGGATGCTGGCGGCCGGCGGCAAGCGCCTACGTCCGCGCATGACGCTGCTCGCCGCGAGCGTCTGCGGCGACGATTCCGACGAACACCTCTACCTCGCGGCGTACATGGAGTTGATCCACGTCGCGACCTTGATCCACGACGACGTGGTCGACAACGCGACCACCCGGCGCGGCGTCAACGCGACCGCGATCGACTACGGCAACCGCGTGAGCGTGCTGGCCGGCGACTACCTGTTCGCCTGGATCTTCAAGAACGTCACCGCCAACTACGACCCGCCGATCCCGCACATCCTCAGCGCGACGCTGGCCGACATCTGCGACGGCGAAGTGCTCCAGCTCCGCTCGCTCGGCGTGCTCGATCTGCCGGTCGAGACCTACGTCGAGATCGCGCGCAAGAAGACGGCCGCCCTGTTCGCCGCCTCGGCCGAGTGCGGTGCGATCGCGGCCGGCGGTTCGCCCGCCCAGGTCGAGGCTCTGCGCGAGTACGGCGATCTGTTCGGCGTGGCGTTCCAGATGAAGGACGATCTGCTGGATATGACCGCCGATGCGGCCGTCATCGGCAAGCCGGTCGGCAACGATCTGCACGAGCGCAAGATGACGATCCCGTTAATTCTGGCGCTCGGGACCGGGGACGCCGAACTGCGCGCCCGGGTCGAGGCGTACTACGACGGCGAAGGCGCCGATACGGACGTCCCGGCCATCGTGGCCGATATCGCCCGGGTCGGGGCGCTCGACCTGACGCGGGCGCAGATCGCCGATTATGCCGCCCGGGCGAAAGCCGCCCTCGCTCCGATGGGAGCATCGGAGGCGAAAACCGAACTCGAACGGCTGGCCGACGCCCTCGTGGCCGACTAGGAGACGACAACACCCCATGCAACTGCACCCCGTCCTCGCCTTCATCGACGCCCCGATCATCATCGGGATCGTCGCCCTTGCCGCGCTCCTGTTCGGCGCCGACAAGCTCCCGAAGCTCGCGCGCAGCGCGGGCCAGGCGAAAAAAGAGTTCATCCAGGGCCAGGCCGACGCCGACGTCGCCGCTGAGAAGGCTCGCGACGACGCCCGCAAGCGCGCCGAAGCCGCCGCCGCCGATCCGATGAGCAACGTCGAGATGGGCAACGCGTCCGGCTCGGCCGTGCCGCCCCCGAGCGACGAAGGTACTTCATCGCTCTAGTGCCGCTCGTCTAAATGCCCGAGTTCGGTTGGGACCAAAAGGAGATGCCGTTCACCGAGCATCTCCGCGAACTTCGTACGCGCCTTCTGATCTCCATCGGAACGGTCGTCGCGATCGCGGTCGTCCTGTTCTGGCCTTCGCAGTTCGTCATCAAGTGGATGGTCGCGCAGTACTTCCACGGCATCGAACTGCATGCGTTCGGCCCGGCCGACGTCATCTTCACCGAGTTCAAGTTCTCGATCATCGGCGGCATCGTCATCGGTCTGCCGGTGCTGCTGCACCAGATCTGGATGTTCGTCGTCCCGGCATTCCATCCGAAGACGCGCCGGATGGTCTACGCCTTCATCGGACCGTCGCTGCTGCTCGCCCTCGCGGGTCTGGCGTTCGCCCACTTCATCGTGATCCCGCGCGTGGTCGCGGCGCTCATCGCGATCACCGACCAGGTCGCGGTAGCGACGTTCGGCGTCGCCGACACGCTCAACTTCGTGATGATCCTGCTCGCGCTCTTCGCGATCATCTTCCAGCTGCCGGTCATCATGATCGGCCTGGCGCGCATCGGCATCGTCAATCGCGCGATGCTCGCGAAATACCGCCGACACGCCATCTTCGGCTTCTTCGTCGCCAGCGGCATCGCCGCGCCCGACGGCAACCCGATGACCATGGCTCTGCTCGCACTGCCGATGTGCGTGCTCTACGAAGCTTCGATCTGGATCATCGCCCTCTTGGAGAAGACGTGGAAGCGCGAGTAAGCGGTTTCCACGAGCTCTACGAAGACTTCGTCCGCACGTTCGGCAACGTGCTCTTCGCGGTCTGCCTGTTCTTGGTGTGGGGCGTCCTCACGCTGATCGGGGTCGTCGTCGAGCAAGGCCTCGAGCCGAGCGCGTACTTCGACTCCTACGCCGCCCCGATCGCGCGCGCGATCGTGCGCCTCGGCTTCGACAACATCTATCACAGCTATTGGTACGTCGGCATCATCGGCCTGATCTTGCTCTCGCTCACGGTCTGCACGTTCAAGCGCGTGATCCCGGCGCGGCTCCCGCCCCTGCGCCCGGTCAAGATCGACAAGATCCCGCTCAACGCGCAGGTCGTCGTGCCTGGACCGGTCGCCGACGTGCGCGCGAAGGTCGATGCGTTCTTCCGCAAACGCGGCTGGCAGGTGCGCGAGCGCACCTTCGACGGCGCCGAATGGATCTTCGCGGACAAGTTCAACTGGGCGCGGCGCGGCGTGCTCGTCGCCCACCTCGGCTTCGTCATCATCGCGGCCGGCGCGACCATCTATTGGGCGCGCGGCTTCGCCGGCGAGTCCGCCATCGTGACCGGGCAGACGTTCGAGGTCCCGCGCACCCACGCGCTGATCCGTCTGGATAGCTTCGCCTATAAGATCCAGCCGATCGCGACCAAGAGCGGCATGGTCTACCAGCCGATCGACTACGTCTCGAACGTCACGGTGACCGGGAACGACGGCGTGGCCAAGCACGAGACGATCCGCGTCAACCAGCCGATCGACATCGACGGCACGCTCTACTACCAGGCCTCGTACGGCTTCGCGATGCGCTTCGACGTCACGCATAACGGCGCACGCGTCGGCACGCTCTCCGATCGAACGCTGATGGAAGGCGAGGCGCTCGAGATCCCCGGCACGCAGAAGAGCGTGCAGTACGCCCGCTTCGTGCCGACCGTCGACCGCGTCACCGGCCAACCCGGCCCCGATCCGCGCGTCAACGATCCGGCGGTCGTCTTGAACGTCTTCAACGGCGACGCGCCCGTCGGTGCCGCGCTGGTCCCGCTGCAGACCTGGATCGATCTGGGCGGCGGCTGGCGGATCGTCCCGCACACCTACGTGATGTATACCGGCCTGCAGTACCGCTACGATCCGGGCGCGGTGCTGGTCGGCGTCGGCGCCTTCGTGCTGCTGGCGGGCCTGGTTATCGCCTTCTACTTCCTGCCCGCTCGCCTGTACGTGCGGGTCGACGAGGCCGAAGGCGGAACGTCGACCGTAGGCGTGGCCGCCACCACCGTAAAGGGCTATGATATCTACGAGCGGCAGTTCGCCGAACTGACGAAAGCTTTAGAAGGTAACGCATGGACATCGTCCTGATGGAACTCGCGCTCGTGGCGTACTCGATCGCCGCGCTCGCGTTGCTCGCCTACTTCTTCACCCGGCAACCGGCGTTGCGCGCGTTCGGCGCGCCGCTCGCGGTGCTGGGGTGCGTCGCGCAGTTCGCCCAGCTGATCGCGCGATTCGAGATCACCGGCGTCTGGCCGCTGCTCAACCTCTACGGCTCGCTCTCGCTCTTCGCGGCGGTCGCCGTCGCGATCTTCATCGTCTTCGCGATCCGCTACGACCTGTGGTTCGCGGGCGGCTTCGTGATCGCCATAGCCGCCTTGTTCCTCGCCTATGCCACGACGTGGAACGAGGGTACCATGCCCGCCGTTCCGTCGCTGCAGTCGTATTGGGCGAAGATCCACGTACCGCTGGTCGTCTCGTCCTACGGTGCGTTCCTCGTATCGTTCGTCCTTGCCGGTCTCTACCTCGTGCGCTACTACGTGGAGCGTTCGCTCGCCAAGGCCGCCGCGCTCGCGACCGCCGGCGGCCAAGCGGCGGTCAGCGCGACCGGCGGCTGGCTCGCCTCGTTTCCCTCGTTGCCGCAGCTCGACGTGCTGACGTACCGCGCGGTCGCGATCGGCTTGCCGCTGCTCACGCTCGGCATCATCACCGGCGCGATGTGGGCCCACGAGGCCTGGGGCGCCTACTGGCAATGGGACCCGAAAGAGACGGCCGCGATGTCGTCGTGGATCGCCTATGCGATCTACATGCATCTGCACACGCGCAACTCGTGGCGCGGCATGGCCAGCGCCTGGATCTGCTTCGGCAGCTTCTTCGTCGTGCTCTTCACCTACCTCGGCGTCAACATCTTCATCCACGCCGGCCTGCACGCGTACCAGCGCTGATGTTCGCCGCGCTGATCCTGGCCGCGGCTACCGCGACGGCGTCACCGGCTCCGCCCCTCGCATCGTTCGCCGGTGTGACGCTCGGCGAGAGCGCGACCGCGCTCGTCGCGCAGAAGGGCGACCCGGCCGACGTCATCGATTCGGGTGAGTTCGTGACCTACATCTATCTCGCCGACGACGCGAGCGCGATGGAAGACGTGATGCTCGATAACGGCAACGTCTTCTCGGTGACGGTCTGGCCGCCGGCCAACTGGAACACCCCGAAACCGGGCGGCGACAAACCGGCCGCAACCGCGCTCGGCGCGACCTACGGCGGACCCGCCTCGAGCGTTCCCGCCGGCAAGCAGCCGCTGACCGGTCCCGACGGGCTGCTCTACACCATCGGTGCCAGGGACGGAGCGATCCAGTTCATGGCGGCGGAACTCCCCCAGGCGACTGCAGCCGCGCTGCCCCAGAACCCGAAGCCGCCGTTGCACGGCGGAACCTCGACCGACGATGCGATCGTCGTGATCGCACCCAACGAATCGGTCGGCGTCCGCTCCGAGTACGTCTACCTCGCTCTGCACCAATGCGGCGCCGGCGGTCACTGGCGCTCGGGAAGCCAGGCACTGGTGAGCGGCAAGGGCGGCCCGTACGACCTTCTCCAGGCGACCTGCTCGGTGGGCGGCGCGACGCGCTCGTTCTACTTCAACATCGCCGGGTATTTCGGCAAGCTCTAGCCCCGCCGGCCCGGTCGCCCTCTTTTGTAGCGGCGGCCGCCCCGAAGGGCCGCGTAGAATCGCAAAGAACACCGCCCCCTAGTACGGGCCTCGTTCCCGTTGCGATTCCGGAGATTACAACCTTGTCGAACGACCACCGCGGCCCGTCCGCGTACGACGACCCGGGTACGCCCGAAGAAGTCACCCGCCGAACCTTCATGGCCAACGCCACCCTGACGCTGGGCGGCATCATCGGCCTGGGCCTCGCGATTCCGATCGTCGGGTCGCTCCTGCCGAAGACCGGTACCGGCGGCGGCACCTGGACCCCGCTCGACGCGGCCGGCTGGAAAGAGCTTCAGGCCTCGACCGACAAGCCGGTCAAGATCGACTTCGTCCTCAAGAACAAGGACGCGTATCTGCCGGAAGACGCCTCGCCGGAGTCCGTCTGGGGCGTCAAAGTCGACGTCGACAAGTTCAAGAAGCTGCGCCCGGACATCTACGACGCCAAGGGCGGCGACGTGCCCTACCCGGCCGTGAACATGGGCTTCGCGATCTTCAGCCCGATCTGCCCGCACCTCGGCTGCCGCTTCAACTACGATGACTCGGCCGGCAAGTTCTTGTGCCCGTGCCACGGTTCGCAGTTCGGCCCCGAAGGCGATCATCTCGCCGGTCCGGCCGATCGCGGCCTCGATCCGCTCCCCCTGCGCGAGCAGAGCGGAGCGGCGGAGATCACGTGGATCCGCTACGCGCCGACGGTCCCCGACCGCATCGTCGTGTCGTACACGAGCTAAGAGGGACAGCGCATAATGCTCAACTGGATCGATCAGCGCACCGGCTTCGTCACGATGGCGAAGGACTTCTTGATCGAAGACATCCCTGGCGGCGCGAGCTACTGGTACGTCTTCGGATCCGCGACGCTATTCGCGATGATCCTGCAGATCGCGACCGGCATCTTCCTGACGTTCTTCTACGCGCCGTCTGCGAACACGGCGTGGGAGTCGACGCAGGCCATCTACAACAACCCGTTCCAGCACTTCGTGCTCTCGATGCACTATTGGGGCGCGTCGGCGATGATCTCGCTCGTCTTCTTGCACTTGCTGCAAGTCGTCGTGTGGGGCGCATATAAGTCGCCGCGCGAGATCCAATGGATCGTCGGCGTGCTGTTGCTGCTCGTCACCATGGTGCTCGGCCTGACCGGCTACCTGCTGCCGTGGGACATGAACGCGTACTTCGCGTCGCAGGTCGCGATCAACCTGACCTTGACGATGCCCGTCGTCGGAAACTTCATCCAGACGTTCACCCAAGACGGCACGACCATGGGCACGCTCACGATCAACCGCTTCTTCGGCCTGCACGTGTGGCTGATGCCGGCGGCGCTGGTCGCGCTGGTCGGCGCGCATCTCGCGATCTTCCGCCACAACGGCCCGGCCGGACCGCCGGTCGAGGATCCGCGCCCGCTCAAGCCGGGACGCTTCTGGCCGGATCAGATGTTCATGGACACGGTCGCGTCGTTCGTGATCTTCCTGATCATCATCGGGCTTTCGTTCATCGCACCGCCGGGTCTCGACGCGAAAGCCGATCCGACGCAGTCGCAGTTCGTACCGTATCCGGCGTGGTACTTCCTCGACCTCTTCGGCCTGCTCAACCTCGTACCCGGGCAGTTCGAGATCGTCGGCGCGATCATCATCCCGGGCATCGCGACCACGATCCTCGTT
>Ga0070691_10000242_pt1 | contig 18672 bp, 20 predicted proteins | sample KBSK1101metaG_FD_64673 | JGI IMG/M metagenome (GOLD analysis project Ga0070691, IMG submission 64673) | Corn, switchgrass and miscanthus rhizosphere microbial communities from Kellogg Biological Station, Michigan, USA - KBS K1-10-1 metaG | ecosystem: Host-associated > Plants > Roots >... | reverse complement strand
TCGTCATCGCCGCCCTCGCGCTCGCCGCGTGTTCCGGCAACTTCGGCACCGGCGGCACCGGCGGCGTCAATCCGCCGACCGGCCCGAACGCGCCCGCGACGCCCGCCGTCGCCGCCAGCGGCGGCGCGTCGCCCGCGGTCGCCGCGACCGGCGACACCGCGACCTATCCGTTCTCGCAAGCACCGGCCGGCCTGCAGTGTCCGACCGTCAGCGGCTACTCGTGCCTGATCAAGTTCAACGCGCCGGCGCCGACGCCCACGCCGACCGCGACGCCCAAGGGCAAGCAGTCCGCGAGCAAGAGCAAAGCCAAACCGAAAGCCAAGCCGACCGCATCGCCGTCGCCGAGTCCGAGCCCCACGCCGTCCGCCGCGCCGTCGACGTCCGCCGCGCCCGCTGCCGACGGTAGCGCGCAGCCCTCGCCCGCCGCGTCTAGTTCGGCCTCGCCCTCGCCGGCCGCCGCGAACGTCACGCTCCAACTCGCCGCGCTTCCCAAAGACGCGCCCGCGATGACGAACCCGGATCCGAAGGCCCTCGCGACCACGGCGTTGATCGCATTGCGCATGCACGCCGATGCGACCATCATCATCGACGGCACCGCGATCGCCGAGTTCACATTGCCGAAGGATCAGCTCGGCGGACGCTCCTACGCGATCCAGCTCTACCAAGAGACCACCGACCGCAAGAAGCGCCGCAACGACAAATTCGTCGGCACGTTCTCCGACTCGACGCTCGACGGCAGCACCTTGCGCTTCGTCTTCACCCCGCCCAAGCTCGAGATCAAGAAGGACGAGGTCTGGCTCTTCGTGCTCTATGGCGGCGAGACGCCGAGCGCGAGCGCGATACCGAGCGGCGCCCCCGGCGCGAGCGCGCAGCCCTCGGGCGCACCGTCGCCCACGCCGAGTCCGACCCCGGAACCGTAAGCGCCGATGACCTCCATCCAGCTCAAGACCTTCGCCGCGTCGTTCTTGGGTTGGACCCTCGACGCGTTCGACTACTTCCTGGTCATCGTCGTCGTCTCGCAACTCGCGACCGATTTCAAGGTCGCGGTCGGCCAGGTGCTGGTCGCCGTCACGCTGACGCTCGCGATGCGTCCGGTCGGCGCGCTGCTCTTCGGCTGGATCGCCGATCGCTACGGCCGTCGCACGCCGCTGATGATCGACATCGCGCTCTACTCGGTCCTCGAACTCGCGACCGCGTTCTCGCCGAATCTGACCGTCTTCCTGATCCTGCGCGCGCTCTTCGGCGTCGCGATGGGCGGCGAGTGGGGCCTCGGCTCGGCGCTCGCGATGGAGGCGCTCCCGGCCAAGAGCCGCGGGCTGTTCTCCGGCATCTTGCAAGAAGGCTACGCGGTCGGTAATCTGCTCGCCGGCCTCGCCTTGTGGTGGATCTTCCCGCTCGTCGGATGGCGCGGCATGTTCGTCGTCGGCGTCGTGCCGGCGGTGTTGATCTTCTTCATCCGCGCGCACGTCCCCGAATCGGCCGTCTGGCTCGCCGGCAAGCACGAACGCTTCAAAGCCGGCGGCGACGTCCTGCTCGCCGCGCTCAAGAAGTCGTGGCCGCTCTTCCTGTTCGGCGCCGTCATGATGACCGCGTTCAACGCGCTCTCGCACGGCACCCAAGACCTCTACCCGACGCTGCTCGGAAAGCAGCTGCACTTCGACTCCAGTGCGGTCGGTCAGCTCACCGCGTTGGCCTCGTTCGGCGCGATCGTCGGCGGCATCGTCTTCGGCGCGTTCTCGCAACGCATCGGCCGCCGCTACGCGATCGCGCTCGCGGCCGTGCTTGGTGCGCTGGTCGTCCCGGTCTGGGCGTTCAACCACGTCTACGGCATGGTCGCGCTGGGCGGCTTCGCGATGCAGTTCGCGGTACAGGGCGCGTGGGGCATCATCCCCGCGCACCTCAACGAGATCGCCCCGGCGCTCGCGCGCGGCACGTTCCCGGGCTTCGTCTATCAGATCGGGAACCTGCTCTCCGCGCCCACCTCGCAGGTCATCGCGGCCATGGCGGCCGGCACGTTCGCCGTCGGCGGCGCGCCCGACTACGCGAAGGCGATGGCCGTCTTCACCCTGTGCGCGCTCGCCGCGGTCGCGGTCCTCACGCTCCTCGGCAGGTTCGTCGTGCCCGAGAACCGCGACGCCGACTTCGCGGAACTCACCGCCGAATAGGAAGAAATCGAGGGCCGAGCGCTTGGCCCGGCGTAGTTTGCGGTACGGTCATCGACGTAAGAAAGAGGTACCCATGCTCAAAACCCGCAGTTTTCTGCTCGCCCTGGTGGCCGCACTCGTCCTCATCTCGACCGTGCCAGCCTTGGCCGCCCACACGTTCTACGGCATCGTGCGCCACGTCTCGATGAACAACATCAAGGTCTACGATCCGGCCTCGAAGCAGACCCTGGCCTTCACCATCGTCCCGAAGTTCAATCAGATCTTCTCGGGCGACGGCAAAGAGACGTACCAGATGACCGCGGTCAAACCGGGCCGCTACGTCGGCATCCTGTACGACCAGCATCTGCTCGGCATCCGTCACGCCAACCGCATCTATCTGCTCAACGGCGCCAACGATCGCATCGGCAAGCAGTAGAGCGACTCCGATGACCGACAAGGCTGCGTGGCCCGCGCTTCCGCTGGCCGCCTGGCGGGCGACCTGCGATACGTTGCATATGTACGCGCAGATCGTCGGCAAGATCCGGCTGGCGCTCGCGCCGGCAGAGCCGGAGTGGGCGCACGTCGCGCTCTACGTGAGCCCGCTCGGGCTCACGACCGGCGCCATCCCATACGAAGGGCGCTCGTTCCAGATCGACTTCGACTTCGTCGGCCATTCGGTCGACATCGTCGCGAGCGATGGCCGCTCCCACTCGATCCCGCTCGTGCCGCGCAGCGTCGCCACGTTCTATCGCGAGCTGACCGGCGCGCTGACCGCGCTCGACATCGACGTGAAGATCTGGCCGATGCCGGTCGAGGTCCCCAACCCGATCCGCTTCACCGATGACGAGACCCACGCGTCGTACGATCCGGAAGCGGCGCGCACGTTCGCGTCCGTCCTCGTCGCCGTAAACGCCGCCCTCGAAGAGCATCGCGCTCCGTTTCGCAAGCGTCACTCGCGCGTGCAGTTCTTCTTCGGCACGTTCGATCTCGCGTACGCGCGTTTCTCGGGCCGGCCAGCAACGCCGCCGGACCAGAGCGTCATCATGCGTAACGCGATGGACGCCGAGGAGATCTGCGTCGGCTTCTGGCCGGGCGACGATCGCTTCCCCGAACCCGGCTTTTGGTGCTACGCGTTACCGAAACCGCCCGGCGCCGAAGAACTCGTCGTCGAGCCGGCCGCCGCGTTCTGGAGCCACGAGATGGGCGAGTTCATGCTCCGCTACGAAGACGTGCGCAGGTCCGACGATCCGCACGCCGCGTTGCGCGCATTCTTCTCGAGCACGTTCGCCGGTCTGTCGGCGCTCGCGAAGTGGGACGAGGCGTAGGCCGGATCGTCGAACGCGCGATCCAGCGACATCATCGCGAACATCCGCTTCATCAATCCATCGTCCGGTAATCGCAGCGCCGCGCTTCCCCCCTCGGCGGAGACCCTGCGTTGTGCGCGCACGATGACCGCGATGATCGTCGAATCGATGAACGTCGTGCGCCGCAGGTCGACCACCATCGAAGCCGCCGGCTCCGTGGAAGCCTCCACCGGCTAGGATGTTTTCTTCGGCGGAACCTTTGCGCCGCTCTTGCGTGCCTCGCTCAGCCCGATCGCGACCGCTTGTTTGCGGCTCGTCACCTTCTTGCCCGACCGGCCCGAACGTAACTTCCCTTTCTTCATCTCTTCCATCGATTTCTTGACCTTCTTGCCGGCCTTCGCTCCATACTTGCGCGTCGACTTCTTGCGCGTCGACTTCTTGCGCGTCGCCGTCTTCTTCGGCGTCGTCGCCTTCTTGCGCGTCGACTTCTTGCGCGTCGCCGTCTTCTTCGGCGTCGTCGCCTTCTTGCGGGTCGTCTTCTTGCGTGCAGCCATACGAGCATACTACCCGCTAGAAATCGGCTCAAACGCGAGCGCGGCGCCTCGAAGAGGGTACGTAGACACCATGACACCCGAGATGAGCGCTGCCGACTGGACTTTCGCCGCGTCGAATGCGGATCGCGCACTGGAGGCGCGCAACTGCTTTCTCGACTACGTGCGTGCTTGGGCGGTGGAGACGTCCGATCTGGACGCCGCCCGGATGGTCTATGCCGAACTCGTCGGCAACGTCGTACGCCACGCGCCCGGTCCGATCTGGGTCGGCCTCGATTGGACGCGCGAGCGTCAAGCTCGCTTGTGCGTGCGCGATTCGGGTCGCGGCTTCGCGCCGACGTTCGCCTTGCCCGACGACGAGTTCAGCGAATCGGGGCGAGGCCTCGCGATCGTCGCCGCCATCGCGGACACCGTGACGGTTAAGCGCGACGAAGCCGGGACGATCGTGTGCGCCACGCTCCCGGTACGCTTGGCCGCCTGAACGCGGCCCCGACCGTGGTATACTCGAAGCCCCCGGCAGGCACGTCACGCCTACTTGCTCGGCATCTCCAGCCGACTCGACCCCGACCGTAACATACCGGACAGAACGGCCGGCTCGAACCTGGTAGATAAGGTAGGTTGTCTCGAAGACCGGCGCCACGCTCCGGACGTCCGAGACGCCTCGTTCTTTGAAGGTGCCGTAGTGCCGCGTCCCACCACCGGAAATCGCATGCTCGATGCGATTCCCGCATCAGAGTTCGAGGCTATTTCGTCGTGCCTCAGCGCCTCGGCCCTGGCCTCGGGCGAGATCGTCTGCCGGCCGGGCGAACGCATCGCGAGGATCTATTTCCCGACGTCGTGCGTGCTCTCGGTCGTCACCGTGATGCAGAACGGCGACGCGGTCGAGATCGGCACGTACGGACGCGAAGGCATGAGCGGCGCAGCCGTCGTCCTCGGCTCGACCAGCGCGCCGAGCCAGATGCTCTGTCAGGTCCCGGGAGAGACCTTGAGCCTCCCGGTCGAGGATTTCTCGCGCGTGCTCGCTGTCGCTCCGGTCCTCGACGCGCTGGCGCGCCGCTACACCCGCGCGCTCTTCAACTTCATGGGACAATCCGTCGCCTGCAACCGCCTGCACGAGACCGCCGAACGCTGCGCCCGTTGGCTCGCGCTCACGCACGACCGCGTGCCGACCGACGAGTTCTCGCTCACCCAAGAGTTTCTCGCGATGATGCTCGGCGTCCATCGTCCGAGCGTCAGCCTGGCCGCCGGTGCGCTGCAGAACGCGGGCTTCATCAAGTACACGCGCGGCCGCGTCACCATCGTCGACCGCAAGGGCCTCGAGGAAGTCGCCTGCGAGTGCTACGGGATCGGCGCCGCCGAGTTCGAGCGGGCCCTCAGCCTCGCGTAGGCCGGGTCAGCCGAAACGGATCGTCAGGATCGCCACGTCGTCGAACGACGCGCGCGAAAGCACGGCATCGCGAAGCGCTCGCGCCGGGTTCTGCGAACGGGCCACGTCTTCGCGCGAAAGCGCCTCGCGCACCGAGCGTTCGCCCTCGATGATGTTGCGCGTCGCCTCGGTCAACCCATCGGTATAGAGCAGCACCATCGAACCCGGCGCGAGCAAGATCCGGTCGGACGTCCGCTCCAGCCTGATCGGCATGCCGAGCGGCACGCCGCCCGCGCGCAGCTCCGTCACCGTTCCGTCGGCCCGCCGCACGAACGGCGGCGAATGCCCGGCGCTCGAGTACCGCATCTCGCCGGTCTCCGGGTCGAGCAGAGCGACGAACGCCGTGATCAAGATATTCGCTTCGTACCGGTCCAAGAGCCGGTCCAGACACGTCAAAAGCGCGTGCGGCTCCGTCTCGATCAGCGAGAGCGCGCGCAGCGATTGGCTGACCTTTCCCATCCAGACCGCCGCATCGAGCCCGTGCCCGCCGACGTCGCCGATCGAGATGACGATCTTGCCGTCGTCGACGGTGAACGCATCGTACCAGTCGCCGCCGACCAGGTCGCGATCGTCGGCCGCGGCATAGATCGCGTCGAGGTGCACGTTCTCCGACTCCGGCAAGAACTGCGGCAGCAGCGCGTGCTGGAACGCCTGCGCGATATTGTGCTCCTGCTCGTATCGCGCCTCGCCCTCGGTCGCGACGCCCGCGAGCACGCTTGCCGCCGCCCGCGACATCTCGCGCTCGTCGGCGAACAGACCGGCCGTCTTCACCCGCAACTCGATCTCGTCGGTCACGACGCCGGCCATCATCGCCAGCGACGCCAGTTGCTTGGCCGACGGCGTTCGCGGCTCGCGGTCCATCACGCAGAGCGACCCCAGTTCGAAGCCGGCGCGCGTCACCAGCGGCGCGCACGCGCAGAAATGGAATCCGAGCCCGCTCGCGGCTTCGGCGAGTCCCGGTTCTTTGGCGACGTCCGCGACGCGGTCGAGCCCGAAGCGGGACGCGAACCGGATGCGATCCTCATCGACGATCGCCACCACGGCGACGGGCGCCTCGAATAACCGCGCGGCCAGCTCCGTGATCCGGTCGAACGAACCGTCCCGGGGCGCGACGGCCTCTAGCCTGGCGGGTGTGCTGTGGACCGCACCATTGGTCCGATGTTGGACGGGGGAGACGCGCAAAATGATCATGCCTTGCAGGGGTCCGTATGGGACGGACCATCGTACAACGATGACCCTTTATATCGGCCCCGGCTGTACGTTTTTTACCAAGGACATTCACCCGCCGCTTCCCAAGAAGGTCGAATCTTTTTCCCGATCGGACCTCCCTTGCCAAGATCAACCCATCGTGCGACGGAACCCGAGAGCCCTGCAGGCGCGCTGACCACCCAGATGCTCCGCGCCAACAGCATTCTGCAGGGGGTCGACGAGGCGGACGTCCCGGGACTGCTCGAAGCCGGCGAACTGGTCGCGCTCGCGACCCGTGCCAAGATCTACGACGCCGAAGAGCCGATCCAGTCGGTCTACTTCCCGATCGACTCGGTGCTCTCGGTCGTCACCAGCATGAAAGAAGGCGGCGTCATCGAGGTCGGCACGATCGGTCGCGAAGGCACCTCGGCGATCCCGTTCCTCCTAGGCGCGACCACGACCGCGAACGACTGTTACTGCCAGGTCCCCGGGACGGCCATCCGCTTACGCGCCGAGCACTTCCACGCGTTGCGCGCGCGTAGCGCCAAGTTCCGCGCGCTACTCGATCGCTACTTGCAGGGCTACGTCAACTTCCTCGGACAGCTGGCCGGTTGCAATCGCCTGCACAGCACCTACGAGCGTTGCAGTCGCTGGCTCTTGCTCACCCACGATCGGGTCAGCTCCGACACGATCCGGTTGACCCACGAGTACTTGGCGATGATGCTCGGAAGCCGCCGCTCGGGCGTCACCATCGCGCTCTCCACCTTCCGCCGCGCGGGTTTCATCACGTATACGAACGGCCACATCGAAGTCCTCGATCGCCAAGGACTGATGGACTCGAGCTGCGAGTGCTACGCCGTCGCGCAAGCCCAGTTCGACGGGCTCCTACGCCCCGTCGACGGTGACGTCTCCTAGCCATTCGGCATCGCGAACGCGACGATCTCGCCGCTCTCGCGATGGTTCGTCCAGAACCGCGAACCGTCGAACGCGAGCGCGCGCGCCGCGAACGGCACCCGCGCCAAGTCCTTGCAGATCGGCTTCTCGCCGCGCGCGTCGACGCGCGTCAGCCAATAGTCGGTCGAGGCTTCGTCGTCGGTCGTGAGCAGATAGAACTTGCCGCCCACGATCACCTGACCGCAGATGCCGTGATTCGCGTCGATCGTGCGCGTCACATCGCCGCGATCGTCGACCCGGAGCACGCGCTTGTTGTACCACTGGCTGATGTAGAGCGACTCGCCGTCGAAACCGAGCTGCGACCCGCTATCCTCGGGGCACCGGAACGTGCCTGCGTCTTTGAAGCCGTGTCCGGGGACGAATCGCCGCACGTAGCGGTCGTCGTCGGCGCCCATCCCGAGCAGCACGCGCAGTTCGTCGCCGACGACGGTCATGCCCCACGGCTTGCCCGGCGCCTGTACTTCTTGCGAGACCGTCCAATGCACCGAGTCGATCGCGTACAGGCGCTCGGTCTCGATCGAACCCATCCAGAGGGTCGCCCCGTCGCAGGCGAGCGACTGCGGCCGAGGCGCCGGCGAGGGCAGGCGAAGCAGTTCTTCTACATCGTTCATAGCCGAGGGTTTCGTCGCCCCTACCCTAAATCTTCGCCGCATGCTGCTGCTCGGAATCGAGACGTCGTGCGACGACACCGCGACCGCCGTCGTCCGGGACGGGCGCGACGTCCTCGCCTCGGTCTCCACCAATCAGGACGCCTTCCACGCCAAGTACGGCGGCATCGTGCCCGAGATCGCCAGCCGCCAGCACGTCGCCCTGCTCTCGGCCGCCGTCGAAGACGCGCTCGACCGGGCCGGCGCCTCGCTCGATACCATCGACGGCATCGCCGTCACTCGCGGCCCCGGCCTGATCGGCAGCCTGGTGGTCGGCGTTGCGTCGGCCAAAGCGCTCGCGTTCGCGACCGGTAAACCGCTCTACGGCGTGAACCATCTGCACGGGCACATCTTCGCGGCCTTCCTCGACCGCCCCGAATCGCCGCGCTATCCGTTCCTCACCCTGCTCGTCTCGGGCGGCCACTCGCAGCTCGTCGCAGTCGAATCGCCGACGCAGATGCGCGTGATCGGACGCACCCGCGACGACGCCGCCGGCGAGGCATACGACAAGACTGCGCGCCTACTCGGCCTCGGCTTTCCGGGCGGCCCGCAGATGGACGCGCTCGCGCGCAACGGCGATCCGAAAGCCTTCGCCTTCCCGCGCCACCGCCCCGACGGCGACGCGCTCGACATGTCGTTCTCGGGCCTCAAGACGTCGGTTCGCTACTTCCTCGAATCCGACGCCGGCCGCAACGCCAAGCACGAAGACGTCGCCGCATCGTTCCAAGCCGCCGTCATCGACGTGCTGATCGCGCGCGTCGACGCGGCCTTCGCGCGCGCACCGTACACGGGCGTCGTGCTCTCGGGCGGCGTCGCCGCCAACTCCGGCCTGCAGAACGCGCTGCGCGCCTGGGCGCAGAAGCGCGGGGTCGAAGCGTTGATCCCGCCGCCCAAATACTGCACCGATAATGCCGCCATGATCGCCGCCGCCGCGAACTACCAGGGCGAAGCGATCCGCGTCGATCCGATGACGCTCTCGGCGGATCCGAACCTTCCCTTCAGCTTCGAACCCGAAGCCGCGTGAAGCGCTCCATCGCATCGCTCGCCCTCGCGCTCGCTACGCTCGCGGGTTGCGCGCATGCGGGTTCGCAAGGCACGCCCTCCGACACGCTGCGCATCTCGCAGCAACGCGAACCGCGTTCCCTCAACCCGGCTTTCGAGAACGGCGTCAGCGCGATGGAGTGGGGAGAGCTGATCTTCCAGTACCTCGTCAAGTACGACGACACCGGCCGGCTGATCGGCGACGCCGCCACCGTCGTGCCGACGCTCGCCAACGGCGGTATCTCGCGCGACGGCCTGACCATCACCTACCACCTCAAACCGGGCCTGCGCTTCTCCGACGGCGCGCCGTTGACGGCCGCCGACTGCGCGTTCTCGGTCGAGGCCATCATGAACCCGGCGAACGACGTACAGAGCCGCTACGGCTACGACCGCATCGCCAAAGCCGAGGCGCCGGATCCGACCACCTGCGTCTTCCATCTCAAGACGCCGTTCGCACCGTTGCTCACGCTCGTCGAAGCGCCCCAGGGCTTCCCGATCCTGCCGAAGCATCTGCTCGCCGGGCTCCCGAACTTCAACGACGTGCCGTTCGACCAGATGCCGGTCGGATCGGGTCCATACCGCGTGCTCGGCTGGCATCGCGGCGACCGCGTCGAGCTCGAGCCCAACCCGCTCTACTATCGCGGCGCACCGAAGATCGCGCACCTCGTCATCTCGTTCGTGGCCGACTCGAACACCGCCATGAACCAGCTCCACACCGGCGAGAGCGACGGCCTGTTCGACGATCAGAGCCGCGGCGACTATCCGTATCTCAAAGCGATTCCCGGCGTCGTCACCACCGCCACGCCCGTCAACGCGGTCGGCGCGATCATCTTCAACACCGGTGATCCGGTCACGTCCGACGCGCGCGTCCGGCGCGCGCTCGCGCTCGGTCTGGATGTCCGCGCCATCATCGCCAAGACGTATCGCGGCGCCCTCGACAGTCGCGGGGCGGGCCGCGGTCTGTTCATCTGGGGCTACGACCCGAAGGCGTACCCGGATCCCGCCTACGATCCGGCCCGCGCCCGCGCGATGATCGAGGCCGCCGGATGGAAGCTCGCCGCCGACGGCGTGCGCGAGAAGAACGGCAGACCGCTCGATATCCTATTCGTCATGCAGGCCGCGACGCCGGGCGACGCCGCCATCGGCAACCAGGTCCAGCAGTACCTCGGCGCGATCGGCGCGCGCGTCACGCTCAAGGCCTACGAGATCACCCAGTTCGTCGCGCCGGTCGCGCAAGGCGGCCCGGTCTACGGCGGCAAGTTCCAGATGGCGCTCTACCCGTTCACCAACGGCGACGACCCGGACACGACCGATCAGTTCGCCTGCAAGAACGTCCCGCCCAACGGCTACAACAAGTCGCGCATCTGCGACCCGCGCATCGACGCTTTGCTCAACGCCGCGCGCACCACCTACGACACGACAAGGCGCCAGGCCGCATACTCCGCGCTCCAACGCGAACTAGCAGCGCAGATGCCCCTGATCCTCACCTATCAAGGCCGCGAGCTCAATGCGTTCTCCACGCGGCTTTGCGGTCAGACGACCTCGCTCTCGACCGCCTTCTGGAATGTCGCCGCTTGGAGGCTCTGCCGCTAACCGGCCCGGTGCGACGAGCGACCGTACGCGTCGCCGACGCGCTCCATATCCACGCCCGCCAGCACGATGAAATAGTCGTCGCTCGTGAGCGTCGCGAACCACCCGTTCCACAACTCCTCGATACCGCCGTCTCCATACCGGGCGGCGTATCGTGCGAGCAGCGCCGGATCCGGCCGGTACGCTTCGTGCGCGCGTCGCCAAAGAAAGTTCTTCCAGTAGGCCTCGGCCGCTCGAACCGCGTCCGTCAAGACGTCCAAGTGAAAATCGGCTTGCTCATCTGTCGAGCAACCGGCTGGGCGATCGATCGCCACGTCCATCGCTAAAGCCCTCCACCACTATTCTACCCGGGCCCGCACGCGTTTCAATCACCCCGGGGGTATGGTTTGTCGGGGGTCGGGCGTCGCACCGTGCGAGTACGGCCGCATCTTGCGCGAGCACACGAACGTCACGTCCTGATCCACGATCGTCCCCTCGTTCCCTTTGATCGGAACCCGCACGACCCAGCCGCGGCAGAACTGCACGCCCATAACGCGTTTGACCGACGTCACGTACATCTTCACGTACCGCTCTTCCGGCGCCGCCGCGAAGAGCGGCAGCCAAGCGTGCACCTCGGAGAGATGCGCTTCGTAGACATACTTGGTCCGCGCCACGACGTCCGGCGGAGGCGTCGGCAAGAACAGCGGCGCCGGTTCGTAGTGCGACTTGGTCGTGATGATCACGCGCGGCGCCGTCGGCGAGGGTGACGGAAACGGCGCGAGCGTTCCGAGCGGCCCCGGCGAGAGCGACGGCAACGGCGCCGGCGTCGCGGCCAACGCGATCGCCAGACCGGCCAAAGCGAACAGACCCCGTACCCACATGGCAAGCGGGTACGGCGGGACTGCCGCCCGGCCCTCCGCGTGCGACCTCTACAGCGTACCCGGGAACTTCATGAAGAAGTGCCCCGCCGGCTGCTCGTTGATCGTGACGGTGAAGTTCTCGCGGGACTTCACGACCCGCCCATCGCCGGAGACGACCGTATGCGTGCCGTGGGCACAGCCGGCCAGCTTGATCTCAGCCCGAACGCGGACCTGCGGCTGCAGGCTCGGGTGATTGTACGAAACGCGGTAGGAGTACCACTCTTTGGGCTTGAGACAGAACGCCTTTTCGATGTGCCAGCCCTGTCCCCAGTACGACCACGAGATGTCCACCCACGATTCGTAGCGCGTGTTGTTGGTGGTATCGATGACGGCGTGATCGCCCCATTGGACCGAGTTGGCCTGGGCGACGACCTGCGCCTTTCCGGGCGCGGCGCAGAACCACAGCACCGCGACGAGTGCGGGAAGCATCTGCAGGGCGAGTAGGACGCGCGAACGTAACCGCATTTCAAACGATCTCCTAAGAAGCGTGCAACCGTGTCACTTGCCCGCCGCGAACACCAGGGCCTGGCGATCGGCCTCGCTCTTCTCGAAAAAGAGTCGACTTAGAGCCCCTTCGCGATCTCTCCAAGCACCGCCAGCGCCGCATCGAGTTGCGCATCGGTGATCACCAACGGCGGAGCGATCCGCACCGAGTTCCCCCCGGCCGTCCCGAACAACACCCCACGCGCGCGAGCCTCCGCCACGATCGCGCCCGCTTCGTGCGGAGCGACCACCGGCAGCGCAGCCAACAATCCCATCCCACGCGGCGCCGCATACACGCCCGGATGAGCATTCGCCAACGCATGCAGCCCGGCGAACAGATGCTCCTCGCGCGCCAGCACGTGTGCTTGCAGATCCGTCTCGTCGCGCACGCGCAGATGCGCGAGCGCCGCCGCGCACGGAACCGGCGAACCACCGAACGTCGACCCATGATCCCCGGGCTGCAATCCGGTCGACGCCGCCTCGGTACACAGCATCGCGCCGATCGGCAAGCCGTTTCCAAGCGCTTTGGCCATCGTCAGCACGTCCGGCTTCACGCCGAACCGCTCGTAGGCGCAGAACGTGCCGAGCCGTCCGCTGCCGCACTGGATCTCGTCGAAGATCAACAACGCGCCGGTCTCGTCGCACAGCTTGCGCGCTGCCAGCAGAAACGCGGGGTCCGCGACGTTCACGCCGCTCTCACCCTGGATCGGCTCGACGATGAACGCCGCCACGTTCCCGTCGAGATTCTTCTTCAGCCCGTCGATATCGTTGAACGGCGTGAATCCGAACCCGGCCGGCATCGGCCCGAAGCCTTCTTTGTACGCCTCGGTCGACGTGGCCGCGAGCGCCCCGAACGTCCGCCCGTGGAACGAGCCGGTGCACGCCAGAATCGTCAGCTTCTCCGGATGCCCGGCCCGCCACTGATACTTGCGCGCCAGCTTGATCGCCGCTTCGTTCGCCTCGGTGCCGGAGTTACAGAAAAAGACCCGGTCCAGGTCGGTACGCTTCGCCAACTCGTCGGCCAGCGTCGCCGACGGCTCGTGCCCGAACAGATTGCTCGCGTGCACCAGCTTCGTCGCCTGCTCCGCCACCGCCGCCGCGATCGCCGGATGAGCGTGCCCGAGCGCGCAACACGCGATCCCCGCGATACAGTCGAGGTACGTCTTCCCCTCAGAGTCGGTGACGATCAACCCTTCACCTCGAACCATCGTCACATCGGCCCGGCGATAGTTCTGCAGGAGATGGCTCACGTGCGGTAACTCGCGTTGATGCGCACGTAATCTTTCGAGAGATCGCATCCCCAGCCGGTCGCGCTCGCGTCGCCGATGCCAAGATCCAAGCGCAGCACGATCGAGGAGTGCTCCATCTCCGCGTGCCCTTCGGCCTCGGAGAGCACCTCGATCGCCCCGACGTCGACCCACAGCTTGTCGTTGACGTACAGCGACCACTTCTCGGGATCGAGCCCGGCCTTCACGCTCCCGGCGGCCGCGATCACGCGTCCCCAGTTCGGATCCTCGCCATACACGGCCGTCTTCACTAGATTCGAGTTGATCACCGCACGCGCCGCCGCTCGCGCCTGCACGACCGTGGCCGCACCGGTCACGTGCATCGTCAGCGTCTTGGTCGCGCCTTCGCCGTCCTTCACCATCGCCTGCGCGAGATCGAGACAGACCCGCCGCAGCGCCGCCGCAAACCCTTCGGGCGCAGACCCCTTACCGACCGGAGCGAACGCGTAACACGCATCGTTGGTCGACATATCCCCGTCGACCGAGATCATATTGAACGATTCGTCGCAACACTCGCTCAGGGCGGCCTGCAGCGCGGCCCGCGTCATCGGCGCGTCGGTCGCCACGAACGCCAGCATGGTCGCCATGTTGGGGGCGATCATCCCCGAGCCTTTCGCGATGCCGCCGACCACGTACTTGGTCGTGCCGTCGTAGAACGAGTACGCCGAGAGCTTCGGCACGCGATCGGTCGTCATGATCGCTTCGGCCGCGTCGTGCGCCGACTTGCCGCCGGCCTCGAGTTGCCCTTCGCACCGTTCCAGCCCGCGCTGGACGCGGTCCATCGGCATCAGCACGCCGATCACCCCGGTCGACGCGATCACGACTTGGTTCGGATCGATCTCCAGCAGCGCCGCCGCCTGCCGCGCCGTCGCCTGCGCGTCGCGTTCGCCGCGCTCGCCCGTGCAGGCGTTCGCGCAGCCCGAGTTGATCACGATCGCGCGCATCGCATCGCCGCTCTCGCTCAGATGACGCCCGGTCACGAGCAGCGGGGCCGCTTTGATCTCGTTGGTGGTGATCACCGATGCGCAGACCTGCGGCGAATCGAACGCTACCAGCGCTAGGTCGCGTTTGCGCGCCTTGATACCGGCGTGGACGCCCGCCAGCCGAACGCCCGGGATCGCTCCGAGTCCGCCTCGCAGCTCGAGCATCCGCGTGTTATTGGTTGACGACGACGCGCTCACGTAGTCCGCACTCCTCCGAAAGACCGAGCATGATATTGAGGTTCTGCACGGCCTGTCCGGCCGCGCCCTTCCCGAGGTTGTCGATCGCGCAGATCGCGCGCACCACGTTGCCGTGCACGCTCACCGCGATCTCCGCATCGTTGGTCCCCACGACCGCAGCGACGCTCGGCGCCATCCCATCGGCCAGCACCCGCACGAACGGATTCCCCGCGTATGCGCCTACGTAGGCCGCACGAACCGCCGACGCGTCCTGCGGAGAGCGGAAGATCGCATAGCAATCCGCCAACATCCCCCGCGAGAGCGGCACGACGTGCGGCGTGAACACCAACGGCGCCTCGCAAGCAACGGCACCCAACTGCGCCAAAATCTCCGGCTCGTGCCGATGCCCACCGAGGCCATAGGCACGGATGTCGCCCGCGACTTCGGCGAACAACGCCGGCGTCGAAGGATTCCGCCCCGCCCCAGTGATCCCCGACTTCGCATCGATCACGATCTGCAACAGCCCCGCCGCGTCATCGTGCGGCGGTCCCCCTTTGTAATCCTGAGGAGCGAGCGCAGCGAGCGTCTCGAAGGACGCCACCGGCAACAGCGCCAGGAGCGAAGCCGTCGGATAACACCCCGGATTGGCGACGAGGTCCGCCCCGGCGATCGCGTCGCGATACCGCTCCGGCAACCCATACACCGCCCGCGCATCGCCGCGAAAATCCGCCGACAAGTCGATCACGCGCGCCCCGGCCGCCACAAACGCCGGCGCCTGCTCGACCGCGCTCCCATGCGCCCCACCCATCAGCACGAAGTCCCCGCTCGCAAGCGCAGCCGCAACCGCCCCCTTGCCATCGAACACCCGCGCCGAAGATCGAAGCAACGGGAAGTGCGCCGCCACCGCCTGCCCGGCGTGGCTCGCGCTCTCGAGCGCGCCCAGTTCGACGTGCGGATGCGCCGAGAGCAGCCGGATCGCTTCGGCCGCGCCGTATCCCGACGCGCCCCAGACGTGGACGCGCGTCATGCCGAGTCTCCGAAGGTGATCAGTTCTTTCTCCAAGCTGTCCAGTGCGGCCGCCACGGCAGCCGGTGAGGTGGAGCCGACCGTCTTCTTCGCCCGCACCGACGCTTCCGCGTCGAAGGTCGGATGCAGCGGCGTACCGTTGGCCTCGGCCTCGGCGACCGCCCGGCCGATGGTCGCATGCGCGTCGCGCGCCGACTCGCCGCCGGCGATCAGCGCATCCGCCAGATCGGTCGCGACCGTATACCCGTCGCCCGCCCGCGCCGCCATCCGCTCGCGATCGAACGCCAGAGCATCGAACGCTCGCGCGAACGCGCGCAGCGATGCCAGCCCCTTCTCGACGACCCCGATGGCGAGCGCCTTGGTCGTCTGCAGATCGCGATGATACGAGAGCGCGATGCCCGCAGTCGTGCCGACCGCGCCCGCGTAGGTCCCGTTGAGCGCGGCCGCCTGCGAGCGCACCAGTTCGAACGGATCCGGATTGCGCTTCTGCGGCATCAGCGAGGATCCGGTCGAGGCCGAGTCGCCCAGCCGCGCGTATCCGAACGCGGGCGTGCACCACATCACGAACTCCTCGCTCGCTCGCGACGCATCCACCACCGCTCGCACGCACGCGTGCGCCAGATCCAGCGCGACGTCGCGCGTCCCGATCGCATCCATCGCATTGCGCGACGGCGCTTCGAATCCGAGCGCGGCCGCCGCCGCCGCCCGATCCAACCGCAGCGACGAACCGGAGAGCGCCCCCGACCCGAGCGGACAGAACCGTGCCGCATCGTCCTCGACGCGCGCGAACCGGCGCGCTCCGCGCGCGAACATCTCGGCCAGCGCCCCGAGCCAGAACGCCAACAGCACCGGCTGCGCCGGCTGCCAATGCGTCGTCCCGGCCACCACTGTCCCGGCCGCCAACTCTTCCCGCGCCCGCGCCAACGCGCGCTTTGCGATCCCCGCGCACGACGCGCGTCCGCGCGCCGCTCGATCGCGCGCATAGAGCAGCAGCGTCGTAGCGACCTGATCGTTTCGGCTGCGCCCCGCATGCAGCGATTCGCCCGCATCCGTGATCTCGCGCACGCGCGCATCGATCGCCCCGTGCACGTCCTCGAACGTCCCGGCCCGGGCGAACCCCGCAAACGCCCCCGCCGCGACCTCGCGAGCGACGGTATTGAGCGCCGCGTTCAGTTCGGTGGCCTGCGCCTGCGAAAGGATCCCCCCACCGAGCAACGCCGCCACATGCGCCTGCGAACACGCGACATCGAACGGCGCCAACACCAGATCCTCATCCAGCGAAGACCCGAACGCGATCAACTCCAGGTCAGGCGCCTCCTTGAAACGCCCACCCCACTGCAGCTCCTTGCTCATCAGCCCTGCGTCACGCTCTGCTGTGTCATGCTTTGGAGCCGACGAAGGAGTCGTCTCGAAGCACGCTCGCAGCAACACTGGTCTGCAACCCATGCAGCGTGATAAACCCATCCGCGGCATGGTGATCGAAAGCATCCCCAGCCCCATACGTCGCCAAGGCTTCCTTGTACAACGCGAACGGCGACTGCGTCCCGACGATCGTAGCCGTCCCTTGATGCAGCCGCAGCCGCACCTTGCCGGTGACCCGCGCCGCGCTCGAAGCGTTGAACGCATCCAGCGCGACCCGAAGCGGTGAGGTCCACAGCCCGTCGTACGTCAGCTCGCTATACTTCTGATCGCACCCCGCCTTGAAGCGTAGCTCGTCGCGGGTCAGGACCAACCGCTCGAGCGCAGCATGCGCCGCCAGCAACGTGACCGACCCCGGGCACTCGTAGACTTCACGCGACTTCAGGCCGACGACGCGGTCCTCGATCATATCGATCCGCCCGATGCCGTGCGCTCCGGCCCGCGCGTTGAGCGCCGCGACCATCGCCGGCCCGGTCCGCCCGTCGAACGTCGGCACGCCGCCGTCGAACGCGATCGTGATCTCCTCCGGATGCAGCGGTCGCGCGGCCGGCGACGCCGTCCACGCATACGCATCCTCCGGCGGCGCATTCCAAGGATCCTCAAGCACCCCGGCCTCGATCGAGCGCCCCCACAGATTCGCATCGATCGAATACAACTTCCCGACCGTATGCGAGATCGGCACCCCGTTCGCTTGCGCGAACGCGATCGCATCCGGGCGCGAGAGCGGCTCCTCGCGCAACGGCGCACGAACGGTGAGATGCGGCGCGATCGACTTGACCGCCAGCTCGATGCGGACCTGATCGTTCCCCTTGCCGGTACAGCCGTGCGCTACGACCGTGGCGCCGTACTTCTCGGCCGTCTCGGTCAGCAACGCCCCGATCAACGGCCGCGAGAGCGCCGCCGAGAGCGGATAGACGCCCTGATACTTCGCGTTCGCGCGCAACGCCGGTAACGCGTAGTCGTTGATCAACCGCTCGCGCGCGTCGATCATCACCGCGTCGTACGCCCCGAGCGCGAGCGCCTTGGCCTTGACCGCTTCGAGCGCGGCCTTCGCGCCTTCGCCGGTCGCACCGTCGCTCTCGCCGAGATCGGCGGTCAGCGCGATCACCTCGTGACCTTCGAGGATCATCTTCTTCAAAAGGACGGAAGTATCGAGACCTCCGGAATAGGCGAGGACGACGCGGCTCACGATTGGGACTCCTTCATGTCGAGGAAGCGTTGTTTGACGACGGGCATCTCTTCGGCGCTGCGCACGATCACCAGGATCGTGTCGTCGCCGCCGACCGATCCGAGGATCTCGGGCCAGGCGGCTTCGTCGATCGCCGAAGCGACCAGCATCGCGCTGCCGGGCGGCGTGCGCAGCACGATCAGATTGATGCTGCCTTCCGCCGAGGTCACCAGTTCGGCGACCGCGCGGTGCAAGCGGCTGACGTAGTTCATGGTCGCGCTCGGCACGACGTACTTGAAGAGCGAGCCTTCCTCGTCGCCGCCGTTCTTGATCGGCACCTTCACGAGCCCGAGCTCCTTGATATCGCGCGAGACGGTCGCCTGCGT
>Ga0070691_10000241_pt1 | contig 18745 bp, 11 predicted proteins | sample KBSK1101metaG_FD_64673 | JGI IMG/M metagenome (GOLD analysis project Ga0070691, IMG submission 64673) | Corn, switchgrass and miscanthus rhizosphere microbial communities from Kellogg Biological Station, Michigan, USA - KBS K1-10-1 metaG | ecosystem: Host-associated > Plants > Roots >... | reverse complement strand
CCGAGGCGCTCGTCGCGGATCAGGCCGTGAATCGCCACCATGCCGTCGATGCTGCCGGTATGGAAGTCGACGGCGCGCCCGCGGTAATCCTGCTGGAACCAGCCGAGGCCGTAGGTCATCCAGTGCGGCTTCGTCAACCGCGTCGTCGGATACATCTCGTACGGCGCGATCGTCTGCGGCGTGAACAGCTCGGCGCAGCTCGCCTTCGAGAGCATCGCCGTGCCGCCGGCGCCGCCGATGCGGCAGCCGTCGAGCAGCATCTGCATCCACTTCGACATGTCGGCGACGCTCGACCACACCGACCCCGCGGGCGCCACCGGATCGACGCTGACGTTCTCGATCACCTTCACGTCGTTGCCGACCAGCGCGTGCGGCGAGGCGACGTTCGGCTGCGAGGCCAGCGTCGCGGCGGTGGCAATCGTGTCGCGCATGCCGAGCGGCTGGAAGATGCGCGAGCGCATCATCTCGCTCCACGGCCTGCCGGATGCCGCCTCGACCACCGCGCCGGCCGCGGCGTACATGATGTTCTGGTAGATGAAGCCGGAGCGCACCGGATACGCCGGCTCGATCAGCCGGACGCGGCGCAGGATCTCTTCGGTCGACTGGCGGTGTCCGTACCAGAGGTAGTCGGCGTTGCCGAGACCGGCGCGGTGGGTGACGAGATCGCGCACGCTCAGCTCGCGCGTCACCGCCGGGTCCTTCATCGCGAACCACGGCAGGTAGCGCGTGACCGGCGCGTCCCACTCGACTTTCTTCTCGTCGACCAGCATGGCGAGGAGCGCCGCCGTCATCGCCTTGGTCGTCGAGCCGATCGCGAAGAGCGTGCGGGCGTCGACCGCCTGTGGCTTCCCCAGCTCGCGCACGCCGAACCCCTGCGCAAACACGACCTTGCCGTCTTTGACGACCGCGACCGCCAGGCCCGGCGTCCGCCAGTCCTTCATCGCCTTCGACACCCACGCGTCGAAGCCGGCAAGCGGCTGCGGCTGCGGGATCGCACGGGCCGCGACGAAGATGAACAGCACGACGAACAGCGCGCGCCTCATATGCCCCTCTACAAGCCCACCCACCTTCGCTCGCCGGCATTCCTCCGCGAGCTACGGCGGGTAAGCCCACCTACCTACGTGACACATCCACGCGAACCCAACCAACCCACCTGACCTACCCGCCCCACCTGCCCACGCGGCGGCCGCGAGCCGCCGCGTAGTGTATGACAGGCGCCTCTCCGATGCGGTAGGCTGCCACGCCCGCATGAACACCCTCGACACCGCGAAGGCCGAATCCGACGCACGGCTGGTTCGCGGCATCGGCCCCGCGAGCGCCACGCTGCTCGTGATCACCAACGTGATCGGCTCGGCCATCTACCTGACGCCGGGCACGATGGCGGCCACGCTGCCCTCCGAGCCGCTGCTGCTGCTGGCCTGGATCGCCGGCGGCGTGATCGCGCTGTGCGGCGGGCTGACCTACGCCGAGATGGGCGCGATGTTCCCGCGCTCGGGCGGCCTGTATGTGTTCCTCGAGGAAGCGTACGGCCCGCTGGTCGCGTTCCTCTTCGGGTGGGCGGGCATGCTCGTGATTCTCACCGGCAGCGTCGCCACCGTCGCCGTCGGCTTCGCCACCTACTTCAGCTACTTCGTGCCGTCGCTGGCGACGACCAATCAGCTGGCGGCGATCCCGATGCCGTGGGGCGCCTTGACGATCTCCGCCGGCCAGGTGGTCGCGGCGGTGTCGATTCTCGCCATTGGCGCCGTCAACTACGCCGGCGTCAAGAACGGCAACCGCCTCCAGGCGACGCTGACGATCGTCAAGATCGTCGCGCTCGCCTCGCTGCCGATCGTGGCGATCGCGCTGCGCCCGGTGGCGCTGACGCTGACGCCGGTCGTCCCGCCGATCGCGAACCCGGCGGCGGCGTTCGGCGTGGTGATGATCGCGGTGATGTGGGCCTACGAGGGGTGGTACTACCTGCCGTTCTGCGCCGGCGAGATCAAGGATCCGCGGCGGACGATCCCGCTCGCGCTCCTCATCGGCATCGCCGCGCTGGTGACGATTTATCTCTCGGTGAACGTGGCCTACATGCTGGCGCTGCCGCTCGACGAGATCCGCGGCGTCGAGCGGATCGCAGAGAAAGCCGTCACCGCGCTGGTGGGACCCTCCGGCGCGCGGCTCGTCGCCGCCACCGTCGTGGTGTCGACGCTGGGGTGCAACGCCGCGGCGGTGATTGCGATCTCGCGGGCGTGCTACGCGATGGCCGCCGACGGGATGTTCTTCAAGGCCGCCGCCGCCGTGCATCCCACCTATCGCACGCCGCACGTGGCGATCGTCATGACCTGCGGCTGGGCGGCGCTGCTGACGTTGAGCGGCACCTACGAGCAGCTGTTCACCTGGGTGACGTTCGCGTCGGTCGCGTTCGGCGTCCTCGGCGGCGTCGCGATCTTCCGGCTGCGGCGGCTGCAGCCGCGCGCGCCGCGCCCGTACCGCGCGTGGGGCTATCCGTTCGTGCCGGCGCTCTTCGTCGCCGGCCTCGGCGTGCTGGTCGTCAACACCGTGCTCGAGCGGCCGGTCGAATCGGCGATTGGCGTGGTGCTGGTCGCGCTCGGCCTCCCGGCCTACGCCTATTGGTCCGGCGTCCGCGGCCGGCGCCGCTGACCAGAACGCCGCTCCAGCGACAGAAACGTCACCGGAAGGGGCGTCCGCCCCAGGTCGAGGCCGCTCCCCCGGCGCTCCGCGGCTGGCACACGTCTTGACCATCCCACGCCGTGAATTTCCTTATTTTGCTGGCAGTTTTCGGCGCGGTGGCCTATCGCCTGGTGTCGCCCGCCGATCGCATCAAGTACCTCGGCAACGCGATCGCGCTCGCGGGCGAGGTGAAAACCGCCTTCACGGTGCGCCGGCCGCAGTACGAGGCGTTCAAGAGCGCGCTGCGCGCGCGCACCCCGCACGTCATCCTCGCGCCCGCGTTCGTCGCGCTGAACGCCGCCTTCTACGCGGCGATGGTGTCCGGTCCCGGCGCGATGTCCGATCCGGCGACGCTCGTCAGCTACGGCGCGAGCGTCGGCACGCGGACGACCAACGGCGAATGGTGGCGGCTCCTGACGGCGATCTTCCTGCCCGCCGGCCTGATGCACCTCGCGTGCATCGCCGCCGTGCTGATGCACGCCGGGGCGGCGCTCGAGCGCCTGGTCGGACGCTGGGCCTTCGCGGCGGTCTACCTCGCGTCCGGCGTCTTCGCCGGGCTGGTCAACATCTCCTCGCGCCCGGTCGACGTCACGCTCAGCGGATCGGGCGCGCTGTTCGGCCTCTACGGATTGCTCGTCGCGGCGCTCGCCTGGCAGAAGGTCGTTCCGCCCAAGGCCGCCGACGGCCAGGCCGCGCCATCGACCGCGCAGATTCCGTTCATCGCCATCAAGCGCCTCGGCGGTGTCGGCATCCTGTTCGGGCTCTACACCGCCGTCAGCGGGTCGCTGACCAGCGCGGAGCTGGCGGGATTTGGCGTCGGCCTGATGTACGGCCTCGTGGTCGGCTGGCGCGTGACCGATCGGCTCCCGGCGACGCGGCTGGTCGGCGCGACGGCAGCCGGCGTCCTCGTGGCGGCCGTGGCTTCGGCGATGCCGCTGCGCAACATCGCTGACGTCAAGCCGGAAATCACCCGCGTCGTCGCCGCCGAGGAGCGGACAGCGGCCAGGTATCGCGCCGCGTTCGAGGCGTTCAAGAAGGGAAAGATCAACGCCGAGGCGCTGGCGCAGGTCGCGGAACGCTCGAACGTGACCGAGCTGCAGACGGTCGACGCGCGTCTCTCGGCGCTCCGGAACGTGCCGGCCGAACATCAGGGCATCGTCGCCGACGCGCGCGAGTATCTGACGCTGCGCACGAAGAGCTGGCGCGCGCGCGCCGAGGTCATCCGCCGCACCAGCCCCGATCCGCGCCGCGGCCAGCAGAACGCCGACGCCGACGCCCGCTTACAGGCCGAAACCAAGTTTCGCGCCGACATGATGGCGAGGGGAAACGCGGAGGGCTTCGAGAGAGCGTCGCTGCAGGCCTTCCAGCGCGTCAGCGAGTGGAAGCAGTAGGGACTAGGGATTAGGGATTAGGGATTAGGGACTCGCTGACTCTCGCCGCTACGCTTCGAACCCGTAAAACTCGAACCCAACCAACCCACCCGACCCAACGGCGCGAAGCGCCGACCCAACGCGCGAAGCGCGACCCCACGCGCGGGCCGCGCTAAGCGCGGCCTAGCGACCGTTCCACAGCTTCCACCGCAGCCCCACCCTCACCGTCCGGCCGTTCTGCGGAATCGAGTCCTGCCGGTGCGAGTCCGACGCGGGGTCCGCGTACTGGACGTCGAAGATATTCCGCAGCGTGCCGAACAGCTCGAAGCGGTTGTTCACCGGCGCCACCAGCGTGACGTTCGCGGTCGTCGCCGGCCCGAGGATGCCGCCCGCCACGGTGCGTCGGCTGCTCATCGCCAGGAGCTCGGTCGAGAGGAACGAGCCCTTGATCGGGCCCGGAATGCTGACGCGCATCTTCCCCATCTGCGCCGGCGAGTTGACCAGGCCGAGCCCGGTGTCGCGATCCTTGGCGCGCTGCAGCGCATAGCTCATGAGCCCCTGCAGGCCGCCGGTCAGCCGCATCTGCGCTTCGAGCTCGAGGCCGTTGGCGCTGACGTGGCCGCCATTGACGAACGTGGTGCCGAGCAGCGCCGACGGATCCGGCGCCAGCGTGATCAGCCCGTCAGCCTTGTACCAGTAGGTCGAGACCGAGGTGCGCAGCCAGTCGTTGGTGTAGCGCTCCCACACCAGCTCGTGGGTGTTGATCGTCTCCGGCCGCAGGTCGAGCGTGCGGTCGCCGAAGTAGAAGGGGTTCAGCTCGTAGGAGTTCGGCGCGCGGAAGGCGCCGCCAAAGAGGTACTTGAAGGACTGGCTCGACGACGGCGTCGCAATCAGCGCCGCGCGCGGCGTGACGCGCGAGAACTGCTCGTAGCGATCGTAGCGGAGGCCGCCGTTGGCCAGCAGCCGCGGCGCCAGCTTGATCTCGTCCTGCAGGTAGACGGCGTTCTGAATCGACGAGCGGTGCAGCGAGAACAGCTCCGAGTCGGGGTTGAAATAGCGCACCGACTGGTCCTGGTGGATGTTGTCAATCACCTCGGCGCCGAGCGTCATCATCTGCCGCCCCGGAAGCGGGCGGGTCAGGCGCGCGCCGGCGCTCCAGCGGGAGCCGAGGACGTTGTTGCGGCCGGTCACGACCGTCCCGTCGCCGTTGTCGAACGGGTAGTTGCCGTCGTAGGAGAACTGATCGAACGAGCCGCGGAACGACATCCGGTTGACGCCGAAGTTCCGGGTGTACTCGGCGTCGGCGAGGGTGTGGCGATCGGTCGTCTGCTCCGGCGACTGCTGCTCGTTGAAGAGCGTGCCGAACGACGCGGTCGGCACGTCGCGGCGGCGGCTGCCGTAGGCGCCGGTGAAGGTGAAGTTCTTCGCCCGCAGCTGCCCGTAGAACTGGCCGAGCCGCTCGCCATCGAGCCCGTCGGCGATCCCGTGGTTGGTGCCGGGGGTGTCGAACGCCGGGAAATACAGGTGGTCGACGCCGGCGCTCTCCTCGAACGTGCCCGACATCGCCAGGTCGACGCCGTTGGCCAGCCGTTGCCCGGCGCTGGCGCGCGTCAGCACGGTGCCGAGCGAGCCGCCCTCGAGCGCGACCGACGCGCCGCCGAGCGCCGCGCCCGAACGGGTGATGACGTTGACCACCGCGAAGAACGCGCTGTCGCCGTAGATCGACGACGCCGGCCCGCGGATGATTTCGACCCGCTCGAACATCGCCGGGTCGAGGCCGAACTCGGCGCCGATTTCCGCCTGGCCGAAGACGTTGTCGTTGACCCGGTGGCCGTTGATCAGCAGGAGAATCCGGCTGTTGTAGTCGCCCGGCTTGGCGAAGCCGCGCGTGCCGACCAGGCTGAAGTTGCGGTCATCGGTCACATACATGCCGCGCACGCCGCGCAGGATGTCGGCGAGCGTGCGGTAGCCGTAGCGGGCAATCTCCTCGGCGGTGATGAACGAGACCGACGCGGGCGCCTCGGTGACCGGCTGGATTCGCTCCGACGCGCCGAACACGCGCCCCGCGTCCATCCGCATCAATTCCTCGAGGCTCAGCTCGGGCAGCGGCTGCTGCGCCGCCGCCAGGGAAGACCCCGCGACGAGCAGGCCGATGATGAGTGCCGGAATACGTGATGTTCTGATCATGAGCCGTTTGGCGCTGCCACGAGTCCCTGGGTTCGCGTTCTTCACCTGAAAGCCTTACCGCTGTGCCGGCGCCGCGCCGCCGTCGTGCACGCGCGCCGCGAGCACCAGCAGCTTGGAGCTGAGCTGGAGCCGCGCCCGCTTGGCGAGCTCCAGGTTGAGATCGAAGCGCATCTTCCCGTTCTCGACGAAGACGTGGGCGATGCCGCCCATCCGCGCGAAGTCGTCGACGTCGCTGATCGTCAGGACCGGCGCGCCCTTGATGGCGTCGACGATGCCCGCGATCTGTCCTGCCTTGAGGCCCGAGATGTAGAGCAGGTGGCACGACTTCAGCGGGCCGTCGGGCGCCACGCGCTGCACCGTGATGCCGTGTCCCGCCAGCTGCCGTCCCTTGACGCTGCGCTCGAGCGCGTCGCCAATCGGCGCGTCGCCGAGGACGCAGGCGCTGAACGGCGTCGGACCCGACAAGACGTCGGCCGGCCACTCGGTGAACTTGGCGAAGTTGTAGATGAAGGCCGCCTTCAGCGACGGCTCGGTGACGTCCTGGGCGCGGGCGCCCGTGCCCGCCAGCGCGATCGCGGCGGCGGCAACCGCGGCGGCACTGCGCCGCCACGCCGTCGAGCCACGCCGGAGGAGACGAGGACGCGTGCTCACAGGGCGTACTCGGGGATCGCGGCGGCCGGCGTGCGGGCCGCGCAATCGTCGCCGCCCGAAACGTGGTGCACGAACTTGCGGTTGTAGTCGAGCGTCATGCCGAACGGAAACTCGGCGTAGCGCCACAGCACCAGCCGCGACGGGCGCAGCCGCGGCGGCAGCGCGCGCAGGATCGCTTCCTCGATCGACACGTGCGGCGCGTGGCCCGCTGTCAGCTGCACGTGCATCGTGCAGCGATCGCCGTCGATCTCCAGCCGGAACGCGCCGGACATGCGCCGTGCGGTCCGGTGGTCGGCAAAGAGCGCGTCCTTGTAGACACCGGCCTCCGAGTTGTTCGGCAGCCGATCGGTGTCGCGGCCGCGCAGCGCAATCAGCGCCGACGGCAGCATCGCCGAATCGAGCGACACGCCGTGGCGCCGCGCGACGCCCACGACCTGCGCGCGATCGAGGAGCCGGACGATGTCGCCGGTCTGATAGCGCAGCAGCGGCACCGTCCGTTCCGGCTCGAGCATCGTCGTCGTCATGCGGCCGTAGCCGTCGCGGTCGATCCCGTCGACTTCGATGAAGGTGCGCAGCGGATCGAACGTGAACACCATCGGCAGCAGCATCTCGTCGCCGAGGCGGGCGCCGAAGAGATCGCGCGCGAACGACGGGTTGGAGCAGGCCGCGCGGCGTAACTCGATGGTGGCCGGCGTTTCGTACAGGAGGTGCAGGCCGAGCTCGCCGACGCCGAACGACGACATCACGTAGCCGCCGCCCGGCTGGCCGACGGTCAACCCGAGACTGGCCGCGAGGTAGCCGCGGAAATGCGGCCCGAACATCTCCTCGCCGATGATCGCGTTGACGCGGTAGCGGCTCCAGTCGATGCCGCGCTCGCGGGCGTGGTCGGTGAAGCGCTTCATGAACAGCGGATCGCCCACCAGCAGGAGCTGCTCGTATTGATCGCCGAACGCCTCGAGCAGCGCCACCGCCATGTCCTCGCGGACGCTGGTGGTGGCCACGGTCATCAGGTTGGAGGCGAACACCACCCCCATCGGCAGGCAGTTGATCGCCAGCGTCTTGCGCGCGGCGATGCCAAACGCATCGTCGAGGGCGCGATCCAGGAAGTCGGTGCTGGCCGCGGCCTGCTGCCGCGTGACGACGCCGAACGAGAACCGGCCGCCGTGACCGGAGCTGGTGAGGACGTCCGCCAGGTCCGCGAGCCGGCCGCCGACGCTCATCTCCTGCAGCCGGAACCGATCGAAGGTGTTGCGCTTCGACAGCAGCGGACAGAGGCGCGAGAACGCCGCCAGGTCGCGCACGTCGGCGGCGCGAACACCCTGTTCCTGCAGCAGCGTCCGGTAGGCCGGGACGTCGGTGGCGGCGCGGCGGAACTCGCTCAGCACGCGCGCTTCGGTCTCGGTGCCGAACACAGGGGTCGAGGTCACGATCTTCACAGCCCCACCACCGTGTTCGCGGCCTGCGGCCGCAGTTCCGGTTCGAGGCCGGCGAGGAAATCGGCGAGGCTCGGGAAGCGTCCCGACAGGATCGCCTGATCGAGCTCGGCGATGTCGAGCAGGTACGGCGCCACCGGACCGAAGTAGTCGGTCTCGGGGCCGATCGCTCGGAACGAGATGCCGTGCTGCGCCAGCATCCGCTGCAGCGACTTCTCGCTCGCGATCAGCCAGTGGCTGGCGCCGATGCGCTTGGTCTCGTGATACAGGGCCTTGGTCATCGCCAGAAAAATCTCATCGCGTCCGCTTCGTCGCTCGCCGCCGCGGTAATCGCCATTCGCCGTTGCTGCGCCGGGGGCGTCGGCGTCGACGCGGCGCCGGCGATAACGCCGGCTGACGCACAGGCGCCCAATCTCGACCAGCCGCGGGTTCGCCGCGGCAAATCGCTCCTCGTCCGCAAACAGGCGGCAGCGCCGGAACATCGGCAGCCCGAGATCGCTCTGCCTCACCAGGCGCACCGTTCCCGCCATGGCGCAGTGCGGATCGAATGCGGCCACGTGCAGGGCGTGAGCGTCGAACTCGTCGCGCTCCATGCCGTCGCGGCAGGCCTCGGCCGGCAGGAACGCGCGCTCGACGCAGTACACCTGATAGCGGAGGCGGTAGCTGTCGTCGACCAGCTGCGGGACTCCATCGATCGCACCCGCGAGGAAGTACGGCGTCGACCCGGCGCTGGCGCCTCGAATCGCGCTCATCGCTGCACCCCGGGCGTCACGTCGCGCAGCGCCGTGGCCAGGCGCCCGCACTCCAGCTCGAGCCGCATCCAGGCCGCGTCGATCACGATCGGATCGACGCTGCCGCGCTCGGCCATCAACTCCAGCGCCGACGCGCACTCGGACGCCGGTGCCGCCGACATGTTGGCGGCCGAACCCTTGAGCGCGTGCGCGGCGATCCGCAGCGCCTTCGAATCGCGCGCGTCGACCGCGGTCTTGATGGCCGCCAGCCGCGACGGCAGGTCGGCCAGGAACAAGCCGACGATCTCGCCGAGCAGTTCGTCGTCGCCCAGGCGGCGGCGCAGTTCGTCCCACGCGATCGGCGGCACGGCGGCGGCGCGCGGCGGCTCCGGGCGCATCCGGCCTGCGCTGGCCAGCGGCATCTCGACCGCCGCGTAGAGCGTCCGCTGATCGATCGGCTTCGACAGGTAGCCGTCCATGCCCGACGCGAGGTAGCGCTCGCGGTCGCCGGCCATCGCATGCGCCGTCATCGCGACGATGCGCGTGTGGCGGCCGGTGCCGGCCTCGCGGGTGCGGATGGCGAGGGTCGCCTCGATGCCGCCCATTTCCGGCATCTGGATGTCCATCAGAACGACGTCGTAGTTGGTCTTGTCGAGCGCGGCCAGCGCTTCGATGCCGTTGTTGGCGACGTCGACGATGTGGCCGCGCCGCGTCAGCAGGCCGATCGCGACACGCTGGTTGACCAGGTTGTCCTCGGCCAGCAGGATGCGCGCGCGCTGCGCCGGCTGCTGCGGCTGCGGCTCGATCGCGGCGGCGGCCGCGCGCTCGTCGCCGCGGCGCGGCGCGTGCGCCTGCAGCGTGTCGCACATCGCGATGTAGAGATCGGCCTGGCGGATCGGCTTGGTCAGGTAGGCGCTGATGCCGAGCTCGCGGCAGCGCGTCGAGTCGCCGAACTGGCCCGACGAGGTCAGCATCATGATCGTCGCGCCGCCGAGATCGGGCTGCGACGACATCTTCTCCGCCACCGTGAAGCCGTCCATCACCGGCATGTTCGCGTCGAGCAGCACCAGCGAGAACGGCATGCCGCGGCGCGACGCGTCGGCCAGCGCCTCGAGCGCCGCCGGACCGCTCTCGACCGCCACCGGCTTCATCCGCCACCGCGTCAGGATCTCGTGGAAGATCCGGCGGTTGACGTCGTTGTCGTCGACGATCAGCACCGGCATGCCGACCAGGATCGGGTCGTAGCTGCGCGACGGCAGATCCGCCACCTTGAAGCTCGCCGTGAACTGGAAGGTGCTGCCATGGCCCGGCTCGCTGTCCACCCAGATCCGGCCGCCCATCAGGCGAACCAGCGTCGACGAGATGGTCAGGCCGAGGCCGGTGCCGCCGAAGCGGCGCGTCGTCGACCCGTCGGCCTGGCTGAAGGCCTCGAAGATCGTCGAGTGCTTCTCTTCCGGGATGCCGATGCCGGTGTCGGTGACCGAGAAGCGCAGCTGCACGCGATCGCCGAAGTTCTCGTCGCAGCGCACCTGCACCAGGACGTGCCCGCGCTCGGTGAACTTGATGGCGTTGCCTACCAGGTTGGCGATCACCTGGCCGATGCGCCCGGGGTCGCCGGTGATGCCGGCCGGCACGTCGGCGGCGACGTCGGCGATCAGCTCGAGCCCCTTCTTGTGGGCGAGCAGGGCGAGCGGCTTCATCGTGTCTTCGACCAGCTCGCCGACCGAGAACGGAATCGATTCGAGCTCGAGCTTCTGCGATTCGATCTTGGAGAAGTCGAGGATGTCGTTGAGCAGCGAGAGCAGCGATGCCGCCGAGAACTTGACCGTCTCGAGGCACTCGCGCTGCTCGGCGGTCAGCGGCGAATCGAGCGCCAGCTCGGTCATGCCGATGATGCCGTTCATCGGCGTCCGGATCTCGTGGCTCATGTTGGCGAGGAACTCGCTCTTCGCCCGGCTGCCTTCCATCGCCTTGTCGCGCGCCGTCAGCAGCTCGGTGTTGGCGGTCCGCAGGTCGGCGGTCCGGACTTCGACGATGCGCTCGAGCGCGTCCTGCTGATCGAGCAGCCGCCGGTCGCGCCGCTGGATCTCGGAGAGCATCTCGTTGAAGTGATCGATCAGGATGCCGACCTCGTCCTGCCCGCTCTTCTCGGCGCGGATGTCGTAGTTGCGGTCGCGCGAGACGGTGCGGGTGACGTCGGTCAGCCGCAGGATCGGGCTCGAGATCAGCCGCTGCAGCCGCGACGACAGCACGAAGGCCACCGCCACCGCGCCGAACAGCACGACGGCGATGATGCTGATCAGCCGGCGCTGCCGGTCGCGCAGCTCGGCGAGGCCCGATTCGATGTAGACGCCGCCAATCAGCTCGCCGTCCAGCAGGATCGGCCGCACCACGCGCAGCGAGTCGGCGTCGTAGGTGAAGACCGCCTGCGGCGTGCGCACGAGCGCGGGATCGATGCGGGTCAGGATCGACTGGGCCTGGGTGTCGTGGTTTCGATCGAAGCGCGCGAACACCGCGCCGTTGCGCAGGATGGCGGCCATCCGCACGTTCGGGTTCACCGCCACCGCGCCGAGGCTTTCGGTCGCCGCCTTCGCGTCGCTGAACGAGACCGCCGCGGTGCTGGTCGCGCCGACGACGTCGGCGAGCATGCCGATGTCGCGCGTCAGCCCGGTGCGCGCCGTCGTGCTGTCATAGGCGACCAGCGCCAGACAGGCGAGCAGCAACGCCGTGCTGCTGACGCCCATGATGACGACGATGATCTTGCGCGCGAGCGAGAGGTTCCGCACCCAGTGCTGCGTGCGGACGGCAAGAGCGTGCATCGAGCGAATGACTCGTTTCCCGTGAGAACGTCGTGACCGAGTCGTCAGTAAACGGCCGGGCTGTCGCCAGCGAGCCGGTCGGACGACGAGGACAACCGGCCACGGCCATTTCGCAAACCCGGTACCGCTTCCAACCCTGTGAATTGGCGGGAAATAGCCCGACCAGTGTGCGCCTCGCGCACACACGAGGCGCGCGCAGCCGCACACTGCGCCGTAGCGCACATGCCCGTTCGACTCGCTTCGCTCGCTCAGGGCGGGCCCGTCGACTCGCTTCGCTCGCTCAGGGCAGGCGAGCTCGAGCGGGCGGCGGCGTCAGTAGGAATCGAACAACTGCTGGATGGCGGCGGGGTCCTGGGTGCGCGTCAGCGCCAGCATCATCAGGATGCGCGCCTTGGTTGGCAGGAGGTGCTTCACCGCGATGACCGGCGGCGCCCCCCGTGCCGCCTCGTCGGAGGGGGAATCGACCTGCGACCCGGAGGGAAACGTCGCCGCGACGATGACGCCCTTGCGCCGCAGCGCCTCGTAGTACTTGTCCTCTTCCGGCGCGAAGCCGGTGGTCGCGACAATCACCGCCTTCGCTTCCGGATCGGCTACGCCTTGCGCGCCCGAGTACGAGTAGCTGATGCCGACGCGCGGCAGCGTCTCGAGCGAGGCGACGTCGAAGTCGCTCGACACCGTGTGCTTCTTGACCGGCTGATAGAAGAACTCGACGCCGCTCGTCGCCACCGTGCCGAGCGTGCCCATCTCGGCGCCGTCGAAGCCGCCGCCGCGCGCGTAGATCTTGGTGACGTCGCGCGCCGAGATGATGCGGTCGTCCATCACCGCCGTCACCCCTTTGCCGCGCGACTGCGGCGACGCGGCGACGCGGATGGCCGACAGCAGGTTGATCGGCCCGTCCGGGCTGATGCCGGTCGGCGGACGCTGCGCCCCGACGACCACCACCGGCCGATCCGATTTGACCGTCAGGTAGAGGAAGAACGCCGTTTCCTCGAGGCGCGCCGTGCCGTGGGTGACGACGATGCCCGCCAGGTCGGGCCGCTCCTTGAGCAGCGCGTTGATCCGCTGCGCCAGCCGCAGCCAGTGCGCCGGCGTCACGCTGGGGCTCGGCAGGTTCGAGAACTGCTCCGTCTCGACCTCCGCGTAGCGCTGCACGTTGGGAATCAGCGAGACGATGTCGTTGACGCTCTTCTTGATCTCGTAGCTGCCGAGCGTGCCCGGCTCGCGCTGCTCGCCGGCGATCGTGCCGCCGGTGGCGACGACGCGGACTTTGGGCAGCGCGCGTGCCGGCTGCGCCGCCGCGGCGGCGCCGGGGACGGCGCATAAAAGAATCACAACGGCGAGACGCGGCGCGCGAGCGTGGTGCGGCATATTTCGCGCGGATTATACGGCGGCTGAACGAAGGGCCGGCGATCGACTTATACTCGCGGGCAGCGCGCTCAACGCCCGACACAACCGATCCCACGCCGATGCCGAAGCTGGCTGCACTCTTTCTCTGTCTGCTTTTTCTGCCTGCATCAACCGCAGCGCGGCCCGCTGGCGCGATCCCCACCGCTCCGCAACCCGGCGCCGGCCGCGTCATCGCCACCATCACGACGCTGCAGGGCAGCGTGCACATGTCGGGCGTCGAAGTCGAGCTGCGCACGGCGCCCGACGGACAGCTGCTGGCGAAAACAACGACCGACGGCGCCGGCCAGGTGATGTTTCCCGACGTCCCGGCCGGGCGGTACACCATCAAGGCGACGCGTCCGGGCTTCGTGTCCACTGATTCGGCGGCGTTCGAGGTGCGCGCCAACGAAGGCGCCCAGGTGCTGCTCGATATCGACCTCACCTTCGTCATGCCCGACGTCGAAGTGCGGGCGGCAAGCCCGTCGCCGACCGACAGCGTGCAGCCGGTGTCGATGAGCGACATGCTGGCCGGCTCGGTCTTCGATTTGGCGCCGATTGAAGGCGACGATTTCCAGAGCCTGCTGCTGCTCCTGCCCGGCGTCGTACGCGGACCCGACGGCCGCCTGCGCATCAAGGGCGGCCAGCCGAGCCAGGGCGCGCTGCAGATCAGCAGCGCCAGCCTGAACGATCCCTCGTCTGGCGACTTCGATCTCGAGCTGCCCGGCCAGAGCGTCGAGTCGGTCGAGGTGCTCGCCAACCCGTTCGCCGCCGAGTACGGCCGCTTCTCGACGAGCATCACCCAGGTGCGCACGCGTCGCGGCACCAACGACTGGGAAGTGAAGCAGGGCAACTTCGTGCCGCGATTCAGGGGCCTCTTTCGCGGCGTGCGGGGATTCGAGCCGCGCTTCTCAGTGCGCGGCCCGCTGAAGCGCGACCGCGCGTTCCTCGCGCAGGACTTCCAGTTCCGCTACGTCGCGACGCCGGTGAAGAGCCTCCCCGACGAACCCGAGATTGCGCTCAAGAGCTTCGATTCGTTCACCCGCGTCGACACCGTCGTGTCCACGCGCCACACGCTCGGCGGCGGCTTCATCTTCTTTCCGCGCGAGATCGCCCGCGCGACGATGAACACCTTCCGCCCGCCGGAGGTGACGCCCGACTTCAACCAGAGCGGCTGGTCGACCGGGATGGTCGATCGGCTGGCGCTGGCGTCCGACGCGGTGCTGGAGACGACGCTGTCGGCGCGGCGGTTCGAGATCAACGTCAACGCCGACGCCACCTCGCCGATGGTGTTCGCGCCGCAGACCGCGTCCGGCACCTTCTTCAACGATCAGGAGCGCGAGGTCAACAGCCTGCAGTGGGTGGAAGCCCTCAGCCTGTCGCGCGAGTGGCGGGGCCAGCACGTGTTCAAGTTCGGCGTCGACGTGCAGCGCTCGGTCTTCACCGGCTTCAGCACCAGCCGCCCGGTAGAGATCCGGCGGCTCGACGGCTCACTCGCGGAGCGGACGGTGTTCGCCGATCGCACGACCCAGGATGTCGGCGGCTTCGAGACCGCCGTGTTCGGGCAGGATCGCTGGCGCCTCGGATCGCGGATGGCGTTCGAGCTCGGGCTGCGGCTCGACCGCGACGCGATCGTCGAGCGGATCAACTGGTCGCCGCGCGCCGGCGTGTCGATTGGCGTCGCCCCGGAGGGGCGCGCCATCCTGCGCGGCGGCTACGGCAAGTTCGTGCAGCGGACACCACTCAACGTCGAGGCCTTTCCCTCGTTCGAGCGGCGGACGGTGACACGGTTCACGCCGGGCGGCGCGCTGCTGGGCGTGCCGGTCACCTACACCAACCTCCTCGATCCCGATCTGCGCACGCCTGAAGCCGGCGTCGCCAACGTCGAGTGGAACCAGCGCTTCGGGCGCCGCGTGTTGTTCAAGCTCGAGTTCATGGACCGCCACGGCGCGCACGAGTTCACCGTGGTGCCGGTTCCAGCCGCGGGTCAGCTCCGCCTCGACTCGATCGGCACCTCTCGCTACCGGGAGCTCGAGGCGACGACGCGGTACCTCTCCGGGCGGCGCGACCTGACCCTGTCGTACGTCTGGGCCAAGGGCACCGCCGACCTGAACCACTACGATCAGTTCTTCGGCAACTTCCGCGATCCGATCGTGCGCGCCAACGAGAACAACCTGATTCCGACCGACGTCCGGCACCGGCTGCTGCTGCGCGGGACCGTCGGGCTGCCGGGGAAATGGGACTTCGCGCCGATCCTCGAGCTGCGCTCGGGGTTTCCGTGGTCGGCGATCGACGAGTTCCACGATTTCGTCGGCGCGCGCAACCGCACCGGCCGCCTGCCCGTGGTGCGGACGCTGGACTTCTCGCTCGCGCGGCCGTGGCGGGTGAAGAAGTACCGGATCCGCGCCGGCATCAAGGTGTACAACGCCTTCGGCAGCTCCGCCGATCGCGACGTGCAGAACAACCTGACGTCGCCCGACTACGGCCGCTTCTTCAACCCGATCGAGCGTTCGATCGGGTTCGTCCTCGGATCAGAACGCTGAAGGAGACTCAGAGACACGGAGACTCAGAGAAGAGATTGCTGTCTTCTCCGTGTCTCCGAGATCTCTGAGTCTCAGTGCTTCGAGAAGCGCCCCACACCGAGCGCCCACGCGGCACCGACCGCGAGCGGCGCGGCGACGAGGCTGATGAGGACCCCGAGCCCGACCTCGGTGCGCAGCTGGCCCGGCGGCAGCAGCGCGTCGTTGATGAAGAGCGCGATGCTGAAACCGAGCGCGGCGGTCAGGCCGATGACGACGAGATCGCGCCAGCCGATGACGCTCGGGAGGCGCAGGCCCGCCGCGAGCGCGGCGCCGACAGCGACGAAGATGCCGACCGGCTTGCCGACGATCACGGCGATCGGGACGCCCCAGACGCCGCTCTCGAACGCGTTCAGCCGGACGCCGGCATTGACCAGGCCGAAGAAGAACAGCGTCACCTGCACCGGGTACTTCCACACCAGCTCGAACTGGCTGAGCGCGTCGCGCGCCGTCGGGCGCGCGTCGACGAAAAACCCCGGGTCGCGCCCCGCATGCGGCATGAACGGCATGATCGGCACGAGCGCGAGCGCCGGGTGCAGGCCGCTCAGATACAGCGCGGCCCACGAGATCACGCCGGCGCTGAGTGTGTACACCCAGAAGCTCCGATAGCGCAGGCGCCGGATGCCGTAGGCCACCGCCAGCGCGGCGGCCATCAGGATCGCGCCCAGCGGCAGGTGAAGATCGCCGGCCGGATGCAGCACGGCGGCCGCGAGGAACGCCAGCGCGTCCGAGGCGATGCCGAGCAGCAGCAGGAACGGGATCGCCGGGTGGATCTTGAAGATGACGCGGGCGACGAAGTAGGTCACGGCGAGGTCGGTCGCGAAGGTGACCGGCCAGCCGACGTTGAGCATCGGCTCTTCGAGCGCTTCGACGACGCGGACGTGCACCAGCGCCGGCACCATCGTCGCGCCGATTGCGGCGACCACCGGCAGCAGCGCGCGACGCCACGGATGGAGGACGCCGTTGGGCGCGGTCGCTTCGACCACTTCCTTGGTCATCAGCGCGAAAAAGAAGACCATCGCGACGCTGTTGACGGCAAACGCGATCGAGAAGGTGAAACGGTAGTAGCTTTCCGGGTCGGTGTTCGCCCAGACGAGCGCGATCGCCGCGCCGAGCGGCAGCAGGAGCAGGTGCTCGACCGCGAACTGGGAGAGCCGGGGGACGTTGTAGCGCCAGCGCCGGATGCGGCGACGCACCGGCCCGTGCGTCGGGGCAGGGACGACGCCCAGCCCTTCGATGCCGGGGGTGTCGTCACGATCCGATCCGCCGCCGGGATGGTTCGCCATGTGTTCTTCCGGCTGACCCGTTACTGGTGGACGTGCGGGTCCAGCGACGCGCGATCCGCCTCCGGCATCGTCGCGCCGGGCCTGTCCTGAGCGAGCCCCGCAGGTGCACGCGGCGAGTCGAAGGGCTTCGGCTGGCGGTGGATGACGCCGGCGTCCACGGTTTTGCCGGTGCGCGAGATGGTTTGAAAGAACATGTCCGCGCCGGCGACTTCGACCGCCATGAAGCTGAGGTCCTGGTCGAAGGAGGCCGCCGTCTCCTCGGTGGGAGCCATGTTGCCCTTGCGCAGCTGGCCGGCCGAGCCGGAGACGAAGTAGTAGATGCCTTTTTGTGGTTTGATGCGCTCGTAGACGTGATCGTGCCCGGAGAAGACGACGTTGACGCCGTACTTGACGAACAGCGGCTCGAGCAGCACGCGCAGTTCGACCGACGCGCCGTGGCGCTCGGCGTTCGAGTACAAGGGGTGATGGAAGTAGCAGACCTTCCACTCTTCGCGCGCGTCGCGCAGCGTCGACTCGACCCATTCGAGCTGTTTCTTGTCCATCAGGTTGCTGTCGAGGGCGACGAAGCGGACGTTGGCGCGGGTGTAGGTGTAGTAGCGCTGCCCGCCCATGTTGTAGAGGCGGTAGTTCACCTGCTCCGGGCGATCGTGGTTGCCGATCGAGGCCTGGAACTTGACGCCGGCGTTGAGCAGCGGCGCGTACGGCTGCTCGAATTTCTTGACGTAGTCGGCCGGCGACTGTCCGCCGTACATGTTGTCGCCGAGCATGATCACCAGGTCGAATGGGAACGTGCCGTGGACCTTGGCCATCTGCTCGGCCATGTCGTACTGGGCGCGATCGCCGGTGCCGTTGTCGCCCATCGCCGCGAACTTCAGCGTGCCGGGCCGGTTGGGCAGCGCCGGCGCCTGCGCGAGCAGGACCGCGGACGCGATCGCGGCGGCGACGAGAGGCGTCAAATACAGACGGCGCGCAGGGGACGACACGGGGATGGGATCCACGATACACCGAAAGGCGGGCATCATTGGCAGCGGCGGCAAAAATGCTGACCGGCAGGTTTGCGGCAATTTTATTTTTCTGTCTCGCGTCCGCGACGCTCTCCGTCGCGCAGGAGCGTGAGTCGCGCGAGGAAGCGGATCGCCAGCGGCGCGAGGAAAAGAACCGCAATCTTCACCCCTACGAGCCGGGCGCCTTCGAGCGGGCGATGCACTTCGCCGAGGAAAAGGCGATCTTCATCCTCGGCCGCGAAGGGCTGTACCCCAAGCTCGGATCGCTGACCACCGGCAGCGGCTTCGCCTACGGCGCCGGCTTCCGCGATCGCGACCTGTTCGACAACAAGGGGATGATCGATCTGTGGGCCGCGACCAGTACCAGGGGCTACTGGGCGACCGAGGCGCGGCTGACGTTCCCCGCGCTCGCGCACCGCCGCCTGCTGCTCGAAACCTGGGCGGCGCATCGCGAGTACCCGCAGGAGCATTTCTTCGGCATCGGCCCCGACTCGTTACGGTCGAACGTCACCAGCTACGCCATCCGCTCCAATCTGTTTGGCGGGCGCGCCGGAGTCCGGCCGGTCGGCATCGTGCTCGCCGGCGGCGGCCTCGAGTACCTGAACCCGCGGCTCGGCCCGGGCGAGAAC
>Ga0070691_10000239_pt1 | contig 18784 bp, 18 predicted proteins | sample KBSK1101metaG_FD_64673 | JGI IMG/M metagenome (GOLD analysis project Ga0070691, IMG submission 64673) | Corn, switchgrass and miscanthus rhizosphere microbial communities from Kellogg Biological Station, Michigan, USA - KBS K1-10-1 metaG | ecosystem: Host-associated > Plants > Roots >... | reverse complement strand
TACTCCGTCGTCGTCTCGGGCGCGGCTCCCGGCAAGCCATTGCCTGACGGATCGCAGGGACCTTCGCTCTATTGCGCCGTGATCGTGAAGACGGTCGATGAACGCACGCGCGCCAAGACTTCGATCAACGAGCTGCTCAGGGATTGACCTTAGAGTTCGGCGAGCCGAGGCCTAAATCTTGGCCTGCGCAAAGCTTTATGAGCCAGCCGGGCTTCGACGGCTCACGCTGATGAGGGCGGCCGGCCGCACATAGCCCCTTTCGCGAGGGCGCCGTTCGGCCTTACAAAGGTGCACAACGGCAGCTGGCCGGCAAGCGAGGGGGGAACGCAATGGATTTGGATTTCAAGTATCTATTCACGTCGTTTGAGGGTCGCATCAACCGAGCCAAATACTGGGCGGGAACCATCATCCTCGCCATCGTCAGCATCGTGGCCGGCTTCATCATTGGCGCCATCTTCGGATCCTCGGCCCTTGGCGCGATCCTGGTGGCGCTCGTCACCATCGCCCTGTTCTATCCGGGATACGCGGTCGCCGCTAAACGCTTCCAGGATCGTGACAAGCCTGGGGTTACCGCTCTTTACGGCCTGATCCCCGTCCTGATCGCGAGTCTGCTGCAGGCCTTCGGGCTAACGGGAACGCCGAACCAGCCGAATGCGCTCGGTTGGATCTGCACGCTGGTCACTATGGGCGTCGGTCTCTGGTTCCTAATAGAGCTCGGCATCCTCAAGGGCACGCCAGGTCCCAATCGTTTCGGCGGCGATCCCTTGGCTGCCGTGCGCTAGGGTCGGCCAGGCCGATGGGTTTCGCGCGGAAGCGCTGCCAAGCTCATCGCTGCCCACTTCTGAAGCCGTGAGGGCGCGGATGGGCTTGCCACGCCGCGCGGCACTCGTCATTTTGCCCACGACATGAGCAGTCTCGGCGATAAGGCAGTCGCGATCGCGCAAAGCTTGATCCGCTGCGAAAGCATCACGCCCGCAGATGCCGGCGCGCTGGACGCGCTCGCCGAGGCGCTTAAGCCCGCGCGCTTCGCCGTCGAGCGCTTAACCTTCAAGGACGAACACTCGCCCCCAATCCATAATCTATTCGCCCGCATCGGCGACGGGCCGCCGCATCTCTGCTTTGCCGGGCATACCGATGTCGTGCCGCCGGGCGATGAGAAGCTGTGGTCCCATCCGCCGTTCGCCGCAGAGATTGCCGACGGCCGCCTCTACGGCAGGGGCGCCTCCGATATGAAGGGCGCCATTGCCTGCTTTGTTGCTGCCGCATCTGATTATGCCAAGGCGCGGGGACGAGAGATCGACGGCACGATCAGCTTGCTCATTACCGGCGACGAGGAAGGTGTTGCCATCAATGGCACGCGCAAAGTGCTGCAATGGATGAAGGAGGAGAGAAACGAGCGGCCAGATCATTGCCTGGTTGGCGAGCCAACCAATGCGAAACGCCTCGGCGAAGCGATCAAGATCGGAAGGCGCGGCAGTCTCAATGCCAAAATCAAGGTCAGCGGGGTGCAAGGGCACGTCGCCTACCCGCATCTTGCCAGCAATCCCGTGAAAGGACTGGTGCGCGTTCTTGCCCGCCTCTACGACTCTCCGCTCGACTACGGCAGCGCGCATTTCTCGCCTTCGAACCTCGAGGTGACCAGCATCGATGTCGGCAATCCGACGACAAACCTCATTCCGGCGGCGGCAGAAGCACGACTCAACATCCGCTACAACGACAAGCACTCGCCATCGTCGCTGGAAGCCTTTCTGCGGGAGCAGGCCGCACATGCCCTGTCCGGCAGCAATCTCAATTTTACTTTCGCCTTCGAGCCGCCTAGCCACAGCTTTCTAACCGAGCCCGGTCCGCTCGATGCGATACTGAGCGAGGCAGTGCGCGAGATCACGGGACTTAACCCCGCGCTCGAGACCGGCGGCGGCACGTCCGACGCGCGCTACATCAAGGACTATTGCCCGGTCATCGAGTTCGGACTTCTGACAGAGACCATTCACAAAGCTGACGAGAATGTGACCCTTGCCGACCTCGAACAGCTCACCGCCATCTATCGGCGCTTCATCGAGCTTTATTTCCAGACGTTCGGTGGAACCGATGCCGGGTGACGACCGGCCGATCGGTGTGTTCGACTCAGGCATGGGCGGATTGACGGTGCTGCGCGCGCTACTCGCGCGGCTTCCTAACGAGCGCTTCGTCTATCTCGGCGATACCGCCCGCCTTCCTTACGGCACGAAGAGTCCCGAGACGGTGCAGGCCTATGCGCTTCAGGCGACACGGCTCCTCGTCTCCGAGGGGGTGAAGATGGTGGTCGTCGCCTGCAACACGGCTTCCGCGGTGGCGCTTCGTCCGCTCACGGAAGCCTTGTCGCCGGTGCCGGTGATCGGCGTGATCGAGCCAGGTGCACGGGCCGGCGTCGCCACAACCCGGAACAACCATATCGCGGTCATCGCAACGGAGGGCACGGTGAAGGGCGCCGCTTATGCGCGCGCTATCGCCGCGCTCAACGGCAACATCAAGGTGGTGCAACAGCCCTGCCAAGTATTCGTGGCGCTTGCCGAGGAGGGCTGGACCAATTCTCCTGCGACGCGCGCAGCCGCCGAGCACTATCTTGGGCCGCTATTCAAAAACCCCTCAGCGCCCGACACGCTTGTGCTCGGCTGCACGCATTTCCCGGTGCTGACAGAGACGATCCGCAAGGTCATCGGCAGCAAGGTGGCGCTCGTGGACTCGGCCGAAACAACGGCCATTGCCGTAGCGGACGCACTTGCGAGCGGCCGTCTCGGCAGCATGTCCGTGACAAATGGCGGCGGTGCCCGTATTTTCGCGACCGATTCGCCGGAGCGCTTCGCCCGTGTCGGCGCAGTGTTTCTCGGCCGGCCGATCGATGCGGAGACTGTCGAGCTCGTCGATCTCAGGGCGCTGTAAGGTCACCTAGACTCGTGGCGGCGGCTCAGAGTCCGGCAAGGCTGCAGAGTCGTCGGTCGGGTCCGGCGCCGGAAGCAGGGCCGGCGCCTTGGTGTCAGCCGCAACGCTCACGTCCCTGAGAAGGCTCATGAACCACTTCTTGCCGAGAAGGATGAGCACTGCGGCGCCATAAACGAGCGCGCCCCAGACGATGAGAATGGCAAGCATGGTCTCCTGGCGGAAGTGCGCCATGTGGGCAAGCGCGCGCTCGAGCCCAAAGGCGCCGACAAGAAGTGCCGCTCCCAAGATCGCGCCCGAGATGGTGAGCATCGCCACCGGCTTGCCGATCGCAGCGCCGGAAACGGCAAATCCCTGGCGGCGCGCAAAGAAGGCAAGCAGGCTCAAGTTGATCCACGCGCCCACGCTGGTCGCTAGCGCCAAGCCGACCTGAGCGAGATGCCCCATGAGCAGGACTTTGAGGATGATGTTGATGCTTGCGGCAAGCAGCGCCGCCTTGACCGGAGTTGCAGTGTTGCCGCGCGCATAGAACGGTGCGGTGAAGCTCCTCAGCAGAACGAACGGCAGAAGGCCAAAGGAGTAGGCGGCAAGCGTCGCTCCTGCAGCCGCCGCATTCTCGACGGTGAAGGCGCCGCGTGCGAACAGCGCGCGCATGATGAGGTCCGGAATGACGATGGCGCTGACTGCGCAAGGAATTGTGAGGAGGAGCGCCAGCTGGATACCGCGCGCTTGCGCGGAGGCAGCGCCCCTCTCGTCTCCGGCGGCAAGCCGGCGCGACATCTCAGGCAGAAGCACCGTGCCGACGGCGATGCCAACGACACCAATTGGAAGCTGATTGATACGGTCAGCGTAATAGAGCGCCGACAGCGCGCCGGTCGGCAGATATGAGGCGATCAGCGTGTCGGCGAACAGCGCGAGCTGCACGCCGCCGGCGCCGATGATGGCAGGTCCGAGCGCCTTGAGAAATTTGCGCGTCGGTTCGTCGAGGCGCGGCATGCGGAACCTGATACCGACGCCGTGTGCCTCCGCGTCACCGCCTACGACGAGCACAATCGCGACGCCGGCAAGCAGCACGCCCCAAGCCGCGGCGTGGCCGGCGTCCTGAAAGAAGGGCGTCAGCAAAAGCGTCGCGATGATCGACAGATTGAGCAGAATTGGCGCGCCTGCCGCGGCGGCGAATCTATTGTTGGCGTTGAGGATGCCGGCGAACAGCGTCTCGATCGACACGAGCGCGAGATAAGGAAAGGTGATGCGGGTGAGCGCCACGGCGAGATCGAAGCGCGCAGGGTCGAGGCCGGGAGCAAGCACGCTGACCACTTCGGGCGTGAAGATCATCGCGAGCGCGAGCAGCACGAGATTGATGGTTATGAGTGCAGCGCCGATCTGATCGGCGAACAGCTTGGCGGCGGGAAGCCCTGCTTGCTGAAGCGTGCGCGCGTAAGCCGGCACGAAAGCCGCGGCAAAGGCGCCTTCGGCGAAGATGGCGCGGAAGTGGTTGGGAAGCCTGAATGCGACGAAAAAGGCGTCGGCCAGAGGACCTGCGCCGAGCACCGCGGCCATGACGACGTCGCGCAGGAAACCGGTTAGGCGCGAGACGAGTGTGAGCCCGCCGACCGTGGCAATGCGTCTGATCATGCAGGATTAGCGGGCTGGCAGACGCAGTTATGTGGCACGCAAATCCCTCCCCCGGCCCCTGCCCTGGCGAGCAAGCTCCTAGCCCAGGGGCGAGGCTCTGTCCATGCGGCAGCCTAGTAGTCGACTTTCACAAGATAAAGGCCGCAAGCAGGCGCTACAGGACCGCAGGCGTTGCGGTCGCGCGCTTCAAGGGCTTGCTTGAGATCACGCTTCTTCCAACCGCCCTCCCCCACGAGCTTCAACGAACCAACCATCGAGCGCACCTGGTTGTGCAGAAAGGACCGCGCGGAGGTCTCGATGCGAATGACCTCGCCATGACGTGAGACATCGAGCCGGTCGAGCGTCTTTACCGGCGATTTGGCCTGGCATTCGGTCGAACGGAAGGTGGTGAAGTCGTGGTTGCCGATGAGAGTTTGCGCGGCCTCGTGCATCGTCGCGGCATCGAGGGGGCGGAACACGCCCCAGGCCCGATTGCGCTCGAGCGCAAGCGGCGCGCGACGGTCGACGATGCGATAGAGATAATGCCTGGCTTTTGCCGAGAAGCGGGCATCGAAGTCTTCGGGAGCGCCCTCGCAAGCCAGCACGCTGATCGGGTCGGGTCGGAGTTGCGCGTTGAGTGCGTCGCGCACTTTGCCAGGCTCCCAATCCTTGGCGAGATCGAAATGGGCGACCTGGGCAAGGGCGTGCACGCCTGCGTCGGTGCGTCCGGCCCCGCGCGGTATCACCTCCTCGCCCGAGAACGCCCTGACGGCCTCGATGAGGCGGTCTTGCACCGAAGGGCCGTTCTCCTGCATCTGCCAGCCAACGAACGGGGTCCCGTCATATTCGAGGGTAAGCTTGTAGCGGGGCATCGGCGCTAACCGAGTACCGTGCCATGCGCGATCGTCGCACCGCGCAGGAAGTCATCCGCGCTCATCGGACGCTTGGCGGCGCGCTGCACTTCGACGAGGCGGACCGCGCCTTCTCCGCAGGCAATCGTGAGTTTGTTATCGAGAGCAAGGCCAGGAGCGCCGCTGCCGTTGGCGAGCGTCGAGCGCAACGCCTTTATACGTTCAGGCTTGCCATTGAGATCAATCTCGAACCAAGCGCCTGGATATGGCGAGAGCCCACGGATCAGATTGTGCACCTCGCGTGCGGGCCGCGACCAGTCGATACGAGTCTCTGCCGGATCGATCTTCTCGGCATAAGTGACGCCGCCCTCTGCCTGCGGACGGCAATCGAGCCCTCCCCCCTCAAGTGCAGAGAGCGCGTGCACCATTAGCCTCGCGCCGCGAGTTGCAAGCGCGTCGTGCAGCTCGCCAGCAGTTTCGTCGGCGCCGATGGGCGCGCGCGCTTCGAGACAGACCGGGCCGGCATCCAGTCCTTCGGTGATGCGCATCACCGCGACGCCAGTCTCGGTATCACCTGCCATGATGGCACGGTTGATTGGCGCCGCGCCACGCCAGCGCGGAAGCAGCGAGGCGTGCAGATTGAGCGCACCATATTTCGGTGCATCAAGGATTGGCTTTGGCAGAATCAGCCTGTAGGCCACGACCACCGCGACGTCGGGAGTTAATGAGCCGAAACGAGCCGGTTCCTCGGCGCTCTTCAGCCGCTCTGGCGTCAGCACGGCTAGACCGGTTTCCTCAGCGGCTTGTTGCACCGGCGACTTCCGCAAAGCCATGCCGCGGCCTGCCGCACGTGGCGGCTGGCTATACACCGCGACCACTTCATGCCCCGCCTCGAGGATCGCGCGAAGCGTCGGCACAGCAAAGTCCGGCGTACCCATGAAGATGATGCGGAGACGCATAGGCCCTTATGTCACCGCCGCCGCACCCGCGGCAATCAGGGCCTTTCCTTGTACAGGCCCCATACGGCATAGAGCGCGCTCGCGCTCGCCAAGAGGAAGAGCACAGACAGGATGCCTCCCTCGGCATGCCAGCCGAGCAAACGGCCGAGGTCATAAAGGACATAGACCGCAAAAGGTGAAGGCGAGGCCGTAAAGGTGAGGCCGGCCCTTCAACGCCGCGAGCACCGCTATGACGGCAACAGCGACTTCAATGGCAATAGAGAGGGTGAGGAGCATCACGACTAAAGCGCCTTTTCGGTCCGCTTCTGCTTGGTGAATTTCCGGACCACCATGTCGCGTTTGAGCCGCGACAGATAATCGATGAACAGGACACCGTTCAAATGATCGATCTCGTGCTGCACCAGCGTCGACCAGATGCCCTCGAACTCGGCTTCCCGTTTCTTTCCTTCTCGATCGATGTAGCTCACGCGTGTCCTGGCAGGACGCTCGATCTCGGCGGTGAAGTCCGGAATCGAGAGACACCCCTCCTCGTGGGTGCGCATCTCCTCCGAACGCTCGAGGATCGCGGGATTGACCATGACAAGGGGGGACTTTGGCGCCTCGTCCTTGGCGGGGTCCATGACGATCAGCCGCCGCAAAACGCCAACCTGCAGCGCAGCGAGCCCAATGCCGGGCGCGTCGTACATGGTGGCCAGCATGTCGTCCATGAGCCGGCGAAGCTCAGCATCAATCCGCTCGACGGGTTTTGCCTTCTTGCGCAGGACAGGATCGGGAAGCGTGAGGATGGGAAGAACAGCCATTTGAGCCGCTGACATAAGGTTGCGGACAGGCAGGGTCAACATGTTCCTGTTTTGGTCTAGGGCTCCGAATCGGTCTATTTTGGCCAGATGGTCATGGAGCCCATTCAGGTCGGGAGCGTCATCCTCAATCCCGTTTTTGTGTTGCTTTCGTTAGCCGGCCTCGCCGTCCTCGCGCTGATTGCGCTCGCTATTACGCTCGCCGTGCATATGGGGCGGCGGCGGGAAGAGGCGTCCGCGAATGAGGCGCAGCTCTCCGAGCTGAAAATCCGCCTGCAGACGCTCGCCGAGATCAGCGTCACGCGTCATGGCGAGCTTGCCCGCGCCGTCAACGAGCGGCTCGATCGCATGACGCACCGCGTCGGCTCAGACTTGAACGAGACGGCGCGCAAGACCAACGACTCGATCGCCAAGCTCAATGAGCGGCTGGCAGTGATCGACACGGCGCAGAAGAACCTCACCGAGCTTTCGACCAACATGGTCTCGCTCCAGGAGATCCTCGCCAACAAGCAGGCGCGCGGCGCCTTCGGCCAGATGCGCATGGAGACCATCGTCACGGACGGGCTGCCCAAGGGCGCCTACACGTTCCAGGCCACACTCTCCAATGGCAAGCGGCCCGACTGCCTGCTTCATATGCCGAATGCGAGCGCGTCAGTCGTGATCGACGCCAAATTCCCGCTCGAAGGTTTCGAGGCGTTTCGCACCGCGCGGCGCGAGGAGGAAAAGAAGGAGGCGGCACGGCGCGTGCGTATCGACGTTGTCCGGCACGTCGAGGCGATGGCTGAGCGCTACTTCATTCCGGGCGAGACGCAGGACACCGCCATCTTGTTCGTGCCGTCAGAGGCGATCTACGCCGAACTTCATGAGAGTTTCGAGGACTTGGTGCAAAAGGCGTATCGAGCCCGCATCGTGCTCACGTCGCCCAACATGCTGATGCTCGCCGTGCAGACCATGCAGGCGATCCTGAAGGACGTGAAGATGCGCGAGCAGGCGCATCTCATCCAGCGCGAGGTGGTTCACCTCATGGAGGATACCGGGCGCTTGCGTGAGCGCGTGCTCGACCTTCAGCGCCATTTCGGCCAAGCCAACGCCGACATCGAGAAGATCATCACCTCGTCGGAGCGCATCGCGGCGCGCGGGCGCAAGATTGAAGGCTTGGAATTCGAGGATGCCGCGCCGGCGGCGGAAATCGAGCACTACGCTAATGGCGGCGCTGCCCCCTCACCCGGCTCGCCGTCTCCTGCAAGGGAAAAGGCAGGCGAGCGGCAGAAAAATGGGGGAGCTCGCATCGTGCGGCAGCCTGACCTGCTCGCGCGCGAGTGAGGGGGACGTTTATCCCCGCTTCTTCCGCGCTGATGGGGTCCTCTTCTTTGCCGCAGCGGAGCGCTTCTTAGCGGCACGTTTCTTCGCGGCGTGCTCGTGGCGCTCGCCCCAGCGCATGCCTTCGAGCTTCATGCCGTCGGGGTCGAGGAAGAACACGGCATAATAGTCGTCGTAATACTCGCCGGCCGGATCGACGATGGTAGCGCCGTTCTCCTCGAGATAAGCCTGAAGCGCGTCGACGTCCTTCCGATTGCGCAAGCGGAACGCGTAATGGTGAAAGCCGATATCGCCTTTGCGGTATTTGTGGTTCTTCCCCTCTTCGTCCGCGGCAGCGATCCAGAACAGCGTCTGGCCATTGGCCCAGCCGATCATACCTTCGTACTCGGCCTCGACACCGAAGCCAAGGAACTCCATCAGGGGGGCGTAGAACTTCTTCGATTTCTCGAAGTCGCCGACGCTGATGACGAGGTGATCGACGCCGACGACGCGCACCATGGCTCTCTCCTTTTCACTCGCGCGAGCATAACGCCGCTTCCGCGTCGGCGTTCGCAACCCTTTGCCGGGAAAGCTTTGCGAGAGGCGGAATGACGTGCGGGCTGCGGCCTGCTATGTAGCCCGACAATGACGGGGACAAAGGGAGCCGCCCAAAAGCCGGAAGCGCGGCGTAAGTGGACCGAGATCCTGTTCACCCGGAAGATGCTGACCTGCATTTTCCTGGGGTTCAGCTCGGGAATGCCCCTCTATGTGCTGATTTCCTTGGTGCCAGCGTGGTTGCGCAGCAGCCATGTAGACCTCGGCACCATCGGCCTATTTGCCCTGATCGGGCTGCCCTATACCTGGAAATTCCTGTGGTCGCCCCTGATGGACCGGTTCAAGCTGCCGTTCCTCGGCCGAAGGCGGGGCTGGGCGCTTCTCACGCAGGTCGTGCTGCTACTGTCGATTGGCGTGCTGGGCTATTTCAATCCTTCCACCTCGCTGCAGACTATCGTCGTGATCGTCTTCATTGTCTCCTTGTTCGGCGCGAGCCAAGACATCGTCGTCGATGCTTACCGGCGCGAGCTACTGGCCGACGACGAGCTGGGAACCGGCACGTCCATCTTCGTGAATGCCTATCGTATTTCGGGTCTCGTGCCCGGATCGCTGGCACTGATCGTGGCCGACTATCAGCCTTGGTCGGTGGTGTTCTGGGTCACCGCCGCCTTCATGCTGGTCGGCATCGTCACCACCTTGACGATCAGGGAAGTGAGCGACGACGCGTTGGCGCCGCACACTTTGCGGCAGGCGGTGATCGACCCCTTCGTGGAGTTTTTCAGCCGCGACGGGCTTTTATCCGGGCTGGCCATTCTGGCCTTCCTGTTTCTCTACAAGTTGGGAGACAACATGGCCACGGCGCTAGCGACGCCGTTCTACATCGACATGGGCTACAGCCTGAGCGAGATCGGCTCCGTTGCCAAGGTGGCAGGCCTCTGGGCCAGCATCGCCGGTGGCGTGCTCGGCGGCATTCTCATGCTCAAGTTGAGCATCAATCGCGCCCTATGGCTGTTCGGTTTTGTGCAGTTCTTCACCATCCTTCCGTTCGTATGGCTGAGCCAGGCGGGACATACGCTGACCGGGCTGTTTGTCGTGGTCAGCGGGGAGTATTTGGGAATTGGCCTTGGCGCGATCGCGCTGACCGCCTTCATGGCGAGAGAAACCAGCAAGGCCTTCACCGCCACCCAATTTGCCCTGTTCACCAGTTTCATTGCGATTCCGCGCACGGTGGCCAATGCATCAACCGGTTTCATTGTGGAAGCGGTGGGTTGGACACAGTTCTTCATCATCTGCACCATCGCCGCGATTCCCGGCATGCTGCTATTATTGAAGGTGGCGCCCTGGAACGAGAAACAGCAGGGCGAGGTCGAGGAGATCGAACCACGCGAGCGGCTCGAGCAAGCGGAGAAGTCGTCATGACCTTGATGACCGACAAGACAATGCATGGCCCGTGGCTCGAAAATATCCCGATGCCGCACGACGAAGGTTCTGCACCGAGCGCAACCGATCAACGCCGGGGCCGATCGATCTAACGCATTACGAATTCTGGACCGAGGACGAGCTACGTCTTCGTCACGAAAAGCTGGTTGCGCTTAGCTTTGAAATGCTGGGTCTTGTGCGTGCCCTAGCTTGGCATGCAGCCGCAGAGTAGCCCACGCTACATCGATTTGCGGGCTTTGACGGCAGCGGCGAGAGTCCCTTCGTCGAGGTAGTCGAGCTCGCCGCCGATCGGCACACCATGCGCGAGCCGCGAGACCGCAACGTTGCATCCGGCGAGCTGGTCCATCAGGTAATGCGCGGTCGATTGTCCCTCGACCGTGGCATTCAGCGCGAGCAGCACTTCCTTGACGCCAGGGTCGCGGGCGCGCTCGATCAGCTTGGCGATGGAGAGATCGTCTGGGCCGACGCCGTCGAGCGGCGACAGCGTGCCGCCCAATACGTGATAGAGCCCGTTGAGCACGCTGGCGCGCTCGAGTGCCCAGAGATCGCCTACCTCCTCAACCACGCAAATCAGAGAGCGGTCGCGCGCCGGATCGCGGCAGAGCGTGCACGGGCTCTGCGTATCGATATTGCCGCAAGTCTCGCAGGTGAGGATGGCGTCGCGGGTCTCGGCAAGCGCCGCGGCGAGCGGACCGAGCAGCTGCTCCTTCTTCTTGACGAGCGCAAGCGCCGCACGCCGCGCCGAACGGGGGCCAAGCCCCGGCAGCCGCGCAAGCAACTGGATCAGCCGCTCGATCTCGGGCCCTGCCGCAACCTTAGCCATGAGCGCTGAAAGCCATCAAAACAGCTTGAGGCCGGGAGGAAGGGGAAGGCCGCCGGTGAGCGATTTCATCTTTTCCTTCATCGCCTCCTCGACCTTGTTCTTGGCATCGTTATGCGCGGCGACGATGAGATCTTCGAGAATCTCGGACTCCTCGGGCTTGAACAGCGACGGATCGATCTTGACGTCGGCCATGTCGCCCTTGCCGGTGAGCGTCACCACCACCATGCCGCCGCCGGATCGGCCTTCGATGCGCGTGCGCTCCATCTCTGCCTGCATCTCGGCCATGCGGCCCTGCAACTCCTGCGCCTGCTTCATCATTTGCCCGAAATTCTTCATCGCGTGGTCCCGTCCTCTTTGAGCTCGTCAGGTTCGTCGGGCACGTCGGCTTCCGCCTCGGGCTGCGGTGTGGGTCGTACAGCTGCGATGCGCGCACCAGGGAAATGCTGCATCAACTCTTTCACCGCAGGATGCTCGCGGATCGTCTCGATCTCGCGCGCCTCCTTCGCGCGGCGCTGCACGCCAAGGGGGTCTGAGCCTGTCTCGTCACTCACCGCCACGATCCACACGCGGCCTGTCCACATTTTGAGCTTGCGCATGAGCTCCTGAGTGAGGTCGCGGGGCGCTTGAGGCAGAGGATTGACCTCGATCGTGCCCGGCTTGAACTGAACGAGCCGCACCTGCTCGAGCAGCGCGTGCTTGAGCTTCATGTCGCGCTTCGTCTCGGCAAGCGCAACCACGTCCTCGAAGCTCTTGAGTTGAGGGGCAACGTCGCGAGGTTCAGGGTTTTCATCGTCCGCACTGTCAAACACAGCGGGCGGGGCTTCAGCCTCGGCATTGCGCGAAGGTTTCGGCGTGCCGCCGGCAGAGGCGGGAGCGGCGGTCATCCCCGCGCCATACTGCAAGCGGCGGGCAAGATCGGCCGGCGACGGCAGGTCTGCCGTGTAAGCGAGTCTGACCAGGACCATGTCGGCGGCGGCGTGCGGGCGGGAGCTCTCCCGCACCTCCTCATGGCCCTTCAGCAGCATTTGCCAGGCGCGAGCGAGAGCCGGCATCGGCAAACGCTCCGCGAGGCTCACGGCGCGCTCGCGCTCGGCCTCGCTTGCGGCGGGATCGGCGCTGTCCTTTCCAGCGGCCTTGACCAGCGTTACGACATGCACGGCATCGGCGAGATCGGCGATGATCTGGCCTGGCTCGGCGCCGTCCCTAGTGAGACCGGAAAGCGCGCGGAGCGCACCGCCGGCATCGCCGGACAGAACAGTCTCGAGCAGGTCGAAGACGCGTGAGCGATCGGCAAGGCCGAGCAGACCGCGCACGGCATCGGTCTCGACCTGTCCTCCGCCGAATGCAATGGCGCGATCCAAGATCGACAGCGCATCGCGCACCGAGCCTTCGCTGGCGCGAGCGATCAGGGCGAGCGCAGCGGGATCTGCCTTGGCCCCCTCTTGCTCCACGACCTGGGCGAGATGCTGCGCGAGCTGATCGATCTCGATCCGCCTGAGATCGAAACGCTGGCAACGCGATATCACCGTCACCGGCACTTTACGAACTTCGGTCGTGGCGAAGATGAACTTCACATGCTCAGGAGGCTCCTCCAGTGTCTTGAGCAGGCCGTTGAAGGCCTGCTTCGACAGCATGTGGACCTCGTCGATGATGTAGACCTTGTAGCGGGCGGTGTTCGGCTTGTAGTGCGCGCTGTCGATCAGCTCGCGGATGTCGTCGATACCGGTGTGGGAGGCCGCATCCATCTCGACCACGTCGAGGTGCCGGCTCTCGAGGATGGCGCGGCAGTGCACGCCCTCCTCGGCCATATCGAGGGTTGGCACTTTCGCGCCGGGCGTCTCGTAGTTCAGCGCACGCGCGATGAGCCGCGCGGTCGTGGTCTTGCCGACGCCGCGCACGCCGGTGAGCATATAGGCTTGCGCAATCCGCCCCGAGGCGAAGGCATTGCGCAGCGTTCGCACCATGGCGTCCTGGCCGATCAGCTCGGCGAAGACCTTAGGCCGGTATTTGCGGGCGAGTGCCGCGTGGCTTGCCGCGGCAGGCTCGGAGGCTTGCGCGGCAGGGCCATCAGCCTTGCCCTTGCCGGCAGGCTTCGGCGCGCTCTTCTCTTGATCTTCGACTTCGGCCACGAGCGGACTTTCACGCGAAGGCTATGGCAGCGTGCGCCAAGGCTAGGCGCCCGGTACGCACTATAACGCTTTAAGGCGAGGTGGGAGGCTGGACGAGCAACCCGCGAAACGCTCGTTAGGGCTGCTTCCTTCCGGACCTGACCCGGTTGGCGAGGGACGCGCCTGCCGCCAACCTCCCTCTTAAGTATATCGGGAATAGCTGGCCGTGTGGCAACCCAATGCTTGCACCTGCTGTACCGCGGGATCCACCAAGCTCTTGTTACCCGCAACAGCGTTCGTTTCGCGGGTGCGGCGGGAAAATGCATTCCAAAGCGCTCAAACGGCGAAGGCCGCCGCATGTTTGGCCGCTTGGGCCCCGCAAGCAGTCCGCGCGCTTAGGCCGCGGGCCCAAAGCGGAACCATACCCTGATCGGGAGCTATGCTTTGGCAATCGTTCTAGAGTGGCCAAGCAAAGGCTTTGCCGGACGTGAACAGCGGCATCTTCGGGAAAGCGAGCAGGCTGGCGCACCTCATAGCGAGGGCTGGCGCGAGACGAGTTCTATCCTTGCTCAAATGGTTACCGGCAGAGCAGCGCGCAGACCTAATCGATCTTCTCCTCAGCGAACCTGCCGTCGTCGACACACCGCACGGCAAAATACGGTTTTTGAATCACAGCGGCGCCGGCTACTGGCGGGCGCGCGCGATCATGACCAAAGAGCCGGGTTCCCTCGAGTGGATCGACTCAATGGTGCCCGGTTCGGTGTTTTGGGACATCGGCGCCAATATCGGTGTGTTGACGCTATATGCTGCAATGCGCGGTGACCTAAAGGTCTGGGCCTTCGAGCCAGCGGCGGTAAACTACTACAATCTAGTGGTCAACTGCGAATTGAACGGTTTGGAGAGACGCGTCCGATGTCTGCGCCTTGGTTTCAGCGACACGTCGGGAATCATGGACTTGCACGTTTCGCAATTAATGTCGGCGCGCTCCTTCACCTTCAAAGAAAGCAAGAAGCTGGATCCAAAACGGGAGAGTTTCCCATCAATTCAGGCTGTTCAGGTCTGCACTATCGATGAGTTCATCGCGCGCTATGGCGCGCCCTGCCCGAACTACATAAAGATCGACGTGCCGGGCCTCACACAGGAGATCTTTGCCGGCGCGACGCAAACGCTCGCAAATCCGGCGCTTAGACAGATTCACGTTGAGGCGAGAGAGCACAAGGGTGGCCGGCGCATCGCCGAGCTCCTGCCCGCCTGGGTTTCAAATTGATGCGCCCCGGCATGACGTGCGACGGGAAGCTCCAAAGCCATCTCGTCTTTGTCCGCGATATTTTAGGCACCAATGACGTAGCGGCGCCGGCACCCAGTGCAAGCAATCAAGTTGGCTTTCGAAGAGGGGCGGCGGAACCTTCCAGGTAAGCAGAAGGTTTTCTCGCGCGAGACTCGCTTCATCTCTGGGCAATGCAAGGAGTGCTCGCATGACCAATCCCTCCGATAAAGGTGTTTGCCGCCGCTCGTTGTTAAAGAGCGTGCCGATGATCGCCGGAGCCATCATTTCCACAAGCGCCGTCCCGCAAAATCTGTTCGCGCAACAGAAACTCACGCACGAGGCCGCCAAATATCAGGACCACCCAAAAGATGGGCAGCAATGCTCGGGCTGCGTCCAATTCGTCGCGCCGGCGTCGTGCAAGGTGGTTGAGGACCCAATCGCCGCGAGCGGATGGTGCCAACTGTTCACCGCCAAGCCAGCGTAGAGTCTGATCGAGCAGTCAGTCCTGCGAGGCTTTGAGCTCGGCGCGGAAGGGACTCGCCGGGTAGGTGCCGAGCACTGTCACCTCGCTCGAGAAGAAATGCAGTTCCTCCATGGCGAGCTTGACCGGCCGCTCGTCGGGATGGCCTTCGATATCGGCATAAAACATGGTGGCGTTGAATGAGCCCTCGAGCTGGTAGGACTCGAGCTTCGTCATGTTGACGCCGTTAGTGGCGAAGCCTCCGAGCGCCTTGTAGAGCGCGGCCGGCACGTTGCGGACACGGAACACGAAGCTCGTGATCACGGGACCGTCGACGGCGCGCACTTTCTCAGGGCTAGCGGACAGGACAACGAAGCGCGTGGTGTTGTGCTCGGCATCCTCGATGCCGGCTTTTGCCACTTTGAGCCCGTAGATGTCGGCCGCCAACTTCGACGCGATCACGGCAAAGCTGCGGTCGCCGGTCTCGCGCAAATGCCGCGCGGCGCCAGCCGTGTCGGCCTCGACCACCGGCCTCAACTTCAAGGCGCGGATCGCATTCCGGCATTGGCCAAGCGCCATGATGTGGCTGTGCACGGTCTTGAGCTCGGTGAGTTTCACGCCGGGAAGCGTGAGCAGCTGATGGCGCACGCGCTCGAAATGCTCGGCGACGATATGAAGTCCCGAATGGGGAAGGAGGTGATGGATATCGGCGACGCGGCCGGCCACCGAATTCTCGATCGGGATCATGGCGAGCTTGGCCTTGCCGGTTTTCACCGCAGCGATGGCATCCTCGAAGGTGGGGCAGGCAAGCGCCTCCATGCGCGGATAAGCATCCTGCGCGGCGAGATGCGAATTTGCCCCCGGCTCGCCCTGAAAGGCGATTCTCTTTGAACGCGATTTCTTCATCGGCTTGGGAAAACGGGCGAGGTCAGCGGCGGGACTTGAACAGTTCACGCGCCCGCGCAAGGTCGGCCGGAGTATCGACACCGAGCGGGACAGTGTCAACGAGCCCGACATGAATGCGCATACCGGCTTCCAGCGCTCTGAGCTGCTCGAGTTTCTCCCTGAGCTCGAGCGGCGACGGAGGCAGCGACACGAAGCGCTGCAATGCCTTCCGCCGGTAAGCATAGATGCCGATATGATGATAGAGCGGCCCCTCGCCATAAGGCGCAGTAGCGCGGGTGAAATAGAGGGCGCGCAACACCGACCCACCTTTCAGCGGCGACCCCACCACCTTCACCACATTCGGATCGGTGCACTCCTCCTCCCGCGTGATGGCTGCGGCGATGGTAGCAATATCGGCGTCGTGCTTGCGGAGCGCGGCAAGGCAGCTCCGCACGAGCTTTGGATCGAGCGTGGGCAAATCCCCTTGCAGATTGACCACGACCTCAAAGGCGCCTCGCGGATCGAATTTCTCGATGGTCTCGAACACCCGGTCTGATCCGCTCGGATGATCTGCTCGCGTTATCAGCGCCTTACCACCAGCGAGAAGGACCTTGTCGCGCACCTCTTCGGAATCGGTTGCGACAACCACAGGGCCGCAATCGGCCTCCACTGCGCGCCGCCAGACATGAACGATCATCGGCTCGCCCGCGATATCGGCCAGAGGCTTATCGGGGAGTCGTGTCGCTTTCAGCCTTGCTGGGATGACGATCAGACAGTCCATGGCGGGCTGAGGTAGCACGGGATAAGTTCCCACGCGACAATGAGGCTTAGAGCCGATGTCCGGGTTGCAACAAGGGCATACGCCCTTTAGTCTCGCGCCGCGTCGCAAGAGCTACGCTAGCCATGTAGCCCTGCTGGGGGATGAGGATCATGGACTATTACCGCCTAAATCAGATCGCGATGGCCGTGCTGGGGGCCTTGCTGCTGTTCTTCGGCACGCGGACGATCGTCAATATCACCTTCCAGGAGCACAAGCCCGAGGTCGCCGAGCAAAAAGCCGAAGAGAAGAAGCCGGCCGAGGGCGGTGCCAATCTTGCGACGTTGCTTGCGAGTGCCAACCCTGCGCATGGCGCAGATGTCGCCAAGAAGTGCTCGATCTGCCACAACTTCGATAAGGGCGGTCCGAACATGATCGGACCTGACCTCTATGGCGTGCTCGGCCGGAAGGTCGCATCGCATGAGGGCTACGAATATTCCGAGGCGCTCAAGGCGAAGGCTGCCGAGCTCGGCAACTGGGATTACGAGAAGATCGACCATATGATCAACAACCCGGGCGCATTCGTCCCGGGTACCAAGATGGCGCTCTTCCCCGGCCTGCCGGACCCCAAGGAGCGCGCCGACGTGCTCGTCTTCATGCGCACCAAAAACGACAACCCGCCCCCCCTGCCTCAGGCCCCTGCTGGAGGCGCTCCGACTGCCGAACAGAAGCCTGCTGAAGGCGAAAAGCCTGCAGCCGCGGCCGGCGGCGCAGAGATCGACAAGTTGCTCGCCTCGGCAGACCCGAAGCAGGGCGAGGCTGACGCAGCTTTGTGCAAAGTGTGCCACACCTTCGATAAAGGCGGCGCGGCGGTGGTCGGACCTAACCTCTACGGCGTGATTGGACGGAAGATCGCCTCGGTCGAGGGCTTCAATTACACCGACGCTCTCAAGGCGCATCAAAAAGACGGCGTCTGGACCTACGAGCTTCTCGATCCCTGGCTCACCAATCCGCAAGCCTTCGCGCCCGGAACGGCGATGGCGTTCCCCGGCATCCCCGATGCCAAGAAGCGCGCCAACGTCATTGCCTTTTTGCGTTCCAAAAGCGACACCCCGCCGCCTCTGCCAAGTGCTGGCGGCGCTGCACCCGAGAAGAAACCCGAAGGGACTCCTGCTACGGCGCCCGCGCCCTCCGCCGCGACGCCGCCTCCAGCGGCACCTGCGCCATCGGCTGCGACGCCGCCTCCAGCGGCACCTGCACCTGCGCCATCGGCTGAGACGCCGCCTCCAGCGGCACCTGCACCTGCGCCATCAGCTGAGACGCCGCCCGCGCCTGCGGTGCCACCCGCTGCCGAGACCCCGGCGCCAGCACCATCGCCGTCGGGTGAAACGCCAGCGCCTCCTCCGGCACCATCGCCGCAAACGCCTGAAACTACCGCGCCTGCGCCGTCCGCTGAGACTCCGCCTACAGCGGCGCCAGCGCCTGCGGCGGAAACGCCCCAACAGCCGGCAGAAACGCCGCCGCCGTCAGCCGAGACGCCTCCGCCTTCGGCAGAGACTCCGCCGCCTCAAGTGGAAACGCCGGCTCCATCAGCGGAAACTCCGGCTCCATCGGCAGGAACGCCGGCTCCCTCGGCTGAGACGCCGCCGTCGGCAGAGACGCCCTCAGCCGAGTCGCCAGGAGCTTCGGCCGAAACGCCGCCCGGAACGGAAACTCCTTCGGAAGGCGAAGGGCCATTCCCGTCGCAGCCACAGCCGGTCTATCCGGAAGGACCACCTCCAGGCCAATAGGCTGGGGGAACTTGGGCGGCAGCAGACGCCTTGGCTCAGGGACTCCGCGAGCGGAGGCCCTGAAGTCTTCAGGACCTGACCGATAATTCATTTGGTCATGGGGCTTGCCATGCTAGCTTGCGCGGCCTTAGGCGCCGTGAGCGCCTGTCCCTTTGCGCGGCTTCAGGCCCGCGCTTCGGCAGACTCTTTTCCAATCATATGGAGCCGTCTTCGCAACCATGACATTGTTTCGTCTCGCCGCCGCAGCCCTATTCGCATTCCTC
>Ga0070691_10000234_pt1 | contig 18890 bp, 16 predicted proteins | sample KBSK1101metaG_FD_64673 | JGI IMG/M metagenome (GOLD analysis project Ga0070691, IMG submission 64673) | Corn, switchgrass and miscanthus rhizosphere microbial communities from Kellogg Biological Station, Michigan, USA - KBS K1-10-1 metaG | ecosystem: Host-associated > Plants > Roots >... | reverse complement strand
ACTTTCGGCCGAGGATGCCGGGCGTCGCGATGAAGCCGGCGTACCAGCGCAGGCGGCCCAGCGGTTGCGCCGGGTTGGCGGCGCGCGCGGCGTTGAGCGCCTCGGAGTAGATCGGCGTCCACGCGCTGGCCGGCTGCTGCAGCAGCACGGCGAGCGGCTTCAAGGCGGTCGCTTCGAAGTGGTAGACATCCTTTTCGGGATCGACCACGAGTTCGGCGCCGTCGGGTCCGACCAGTTTGCGCGGGCTGGAGAACGTGCCCTGCACGAGCGCAAGCGCCAAGGCTTCGGCCGCGTTCACCGGACCGACCTCGGCGATTTCCGACGCCTGGATTTGCACCGGCTCCGGTGCCTCGATGATGGCGGACGGGGTGTCCTCGACCTGCAGGTCTTCGGCGTGCACCCCGGAAAGCCATGCCTCGAGACCGACGGCGGTGGTACGCGGCGCGGCGGAAACCGCGGGTTCCGAATCGAATGTCATTTCTTGTTCACCCTGCATGTCGGCGTTCCCTCCGAATCCAACACGAACCTGATCGGTGCGGATCGAACTGCCCCTGCGCCGATCGCTGCAATGCGCGTGCCAGTTTACGCAGCAGGGTCCGTCACGACGCGTGCCGCGACGTAAACATTGGTTACGCCGTGAGCCATCAACGAACGAAGCGGCTGTTGTGAAGAGTCAGGCCGGGGAAGGCCGTTCTGGACCCATCGCCGAAGCCGGTCCGGTGGATGAGGGCTTTGATGCCGCGGTGACCAGGGACGATCACACAGTCAAGCCTCCACGGGCCGCCGCGCCTGCAGCGCCCACAGTGCGGCGTAGCGGCCGCCGAGCGCAAGCAGTTCGGCGTGGGTGCCGGACTCGACCACGCGGCCACGATCCAGCACCAGGATGCGGTCGGCCTCGACGATCGTCGAAAGCCGATGCGCGACAATCAGCGTGGTGCGTCCGCGGGCGATCTCGGAAAGCTCGGTCTGGATGATCTTCTCGGTGCGCGTGTCGAGCGCGCTGGTGGCTTCGTCGAACACTAGGATGCACGGATTCTTCAGCAACGCGCGTGCGATCGCGACCCGCTGCTTTTCGCCGCCCGAGAGTTTCAGGCCGCGCTCGCCAACGGTCGTTTCGTAGCCTTGTGGCAGGCTCATCACGAAGTCGTGGATATGTGCGGCGCGCGCCGCGGCGTGCACCTCGTCGGGTGTGGCGTCGGTGCGGCCATAGGCGATGTTGTAGTAGACGGTGTCGTTGAACAGCACCGTGTCCTGCGGCACGATGCCGATTGCGGCGCGCAGCGACTCCTGCGTCACCGCGCGAATGTCCTGCCCGTCGATCGTGATGCGTCCGCCGCTCACGTCGTAGAAGCGGAACAGCAGCCGCGACAAGGTCGATTTGCCCGCGCCGGTTTCGCCGACCACGGCAAGCGTCTTGCCAGGCGGGATCATGAAATCGATGTCGTCGAGGATCGCGCGGTCGGGGTTGTAGCGGAACGACACGTGCTCGAAACGCACCTCGCCGCCACGCGCCACCAGCGGCTTCGCGCCTGGCGTGTCCTGCACTTCGGCATGTTCATCGAGCAGCGAGAACATGTGTTCCATGTCGATCACGCCCTGCTTGATCTGGCGCCAGGTGAAGCCCAGCATGTTCAGCGGAATCGCAAGCTGCAGCAGCCAGCCGTTGACCATCACGATGTCGCCCACCGAAAGCGTGTGCGCGACCACGCCTTGCGCCGCCATCGCCATCAGCAAGGTCACGCCGGTCGCGATCACCAGCGCCTGCGCGCCGTTCAACACCGCCAGCGAACTTTCCGTTTTCACCGCGGCGTCCTCGTAGCGGCGGAGGTCGGCGTCGTAGCGGCGCGCCTCGAATTCCTCGTTGCCGAAATACTTCACCGTCTCGTAGTTGAGCAGGCTGTCGATCGCGCGTGCGTTGGCCAGGCTTTCGACCTCGTTCATCACCCGCACGCCGGCGGTGCGCCACTCGGTGATCCAGATGGTCACGGCGATGTAGATGCCCATCGTGACCAGCGTGACGGCCGCATAACGCCAATCCAGAGCGCGCAGCATGAAGGCGATCACCACCGCGATCTCGAAGATCGTCGGAAGGATGTTGAACACCACCCAGCCCAGCAGGTTGTAGACGCCGCGGGTACCGCGCGAGATGTCGCGGCCGACGCCGCCGGTGTGGCGGTCCAGGTGGAAGCGCAGCGACAACTGGTGCAGGTGCCGGAACGCATCGAGCCCCGACGCGCGCATCGCGCGCTGGCTGACTCGCTCGAACACGGTATCGCGGAGCTGCCCGAACAGCGCGCCGATCAGGCGCAACACGCCGTACAGCGCGATCAGCGCGATCGGCACGGTGAGCGCGGCGATGCGCGGGTCCAGGTGGTCCACGATGCTCTTGAAAGCGTAGGGCACGTACACGGTCGCCATCTTGGCGATCACCAGCAACGTCGCCGCGATCGTCATGCGTACCGGAAACCCACGGATGTATGGCCACAGCATCGCCAGCACCCGCAGCGTGCCGCTGCCTGAGCGGGATTGTTCCGGCTGTGTCGGCGCGGCCGTTTCCGATGTCGTCGCACCCGCGCGTTCGTTGCGCGGCGCGGCGGTCGCGTGTGGCGTTACCGCGGGCTTCGGCTTCGCGCCGTTCGGCTCGGACGGCTGTTCGGGATGCTGCGGATCGGCCATGGGCGAATCATGGGGGCGCCGCGGCCGGGCTTCCAGCCCGATCCGTTAAACTTTCGCGTTCCCACAACACTTGATCGCGATGACCTTCCGCACCCGCTTCGCCCCCAGTCCCACCGGTTTCCTGCACATCGGCGGCGCCCGCACCGCGCTTTACTGCTGGCTGGAAGCGCAACATCGCGGCGGACAGTTCATCCTGCGCATCGAGGACACCGATCGCGAGCGTTCCACGGATGCGGCCGTGCAGGCAATTCTGGACGGCATGCACTGGCTGGGCCTCGATCCCCACGAGGGCCCGTTCTACCAGACGCAACGCATGCAGCGTTACCGCGAAGTCGCGCAACAACTGCACGACGCCGGCAAAGCGTACTGGGCGTACGAATCGAAGGAAGAACTCGATGCGATGCGCGCCGCGATGAAGGAGCGGGGCGAGAAGCCGCGCTACGACGGTCGGGCACGCAATGCCGGGCTCCCGTACCGCGACGATCCCAATCGCGTGCTGCGCTTCAGGAACCCACACGCCGGCTCGGTCGTGTTCGACGACAAGATCAAGGGTCGCGTCGAATGGGCCAACGCCGAACTTGACGATTTCGTGATGCTGCGTTCGGACGGGTTCCCCACCTACAACTTCGCGGTGGTGGTGGATGACATCGACATGCGCATCACCGAGGTGATCCGCGGCGACGATCATGTCAACAACACGCCGCGCCAGATCAATCTTTATGAAGCGTTGGGCGCACAGGTTCCGACGTTTGCGCACCTGCCGATGATCCTTGGCCCCGATGGGCAGAAGCTTTCCAAGCGCCATGGCGCGGTCGGCGTGATGCAGTATCGCGAAGACGGTTATCTGCCGCATGCGTTGCTGAATTACCTGGTGCGCCTCGGCTGGTCGCACGGCGACCAGGAAATCTTCTCGATCGAGCAAATGATCGACCTGTTCGACATCGCCAACGTCAACCACTCCGCCGCGCGTTTCGACTTCGCCAAGCTGGGCTGGCTCAACCAGCACTACTTGAAAGAAGGCGATCCACGCGAACTCGGGAAGGAACTGGCATGGCATCTGGAACGACTTGGGACGGATGTGTCGAAAGGACCCGATCCGGCCGAAGTCGTGGTCGCGCTGCGCGAACGCGCGCAGACGCTGAAGGCCATGGCCGAACAGGCGCGCATCTGGTACGCGCCGATCGAAGCATGGGACGACAAGGCGGTGAAGAAGCATTTGCAGGCGGAAGGCGCCGCCGACGTGCTGCGCGCGATGCATGCGAAGCTCGCGGCGCTGCCGGGATGGAAACCGGCCGACATCCATGCGCTGGTTGCCGAAGTCGCGACCGAGCGCGGCATCGGCATGGGCAAGATCGCGCAGCCGTTGCGCGTCGCGATGACCGGCACCGCGGTGTCGCCGTCGATCGAGGACACGGTATACCTCGCCGGACGCGATGTCGCGTTGCGTCGCATCGACGATGCGATCGCGCGCGCCGAATCCTGACGTGGATGTATTGCTGCACAAGCTGTTGCAAGGCGTCGATCCCGGCGCACCCGGCGCGTTCTGGAAGCTGTTGCACAACATGCTGGCGCTGGTGCCGTGGTGGCCGCTGATCTGGTTCACGGTCGCCTGCGCAGTGATCGGTGCCGTGCTCGGCTGGTGGCGGGGCAGGATCGTGCTCGCCGTTGCGCTCGGGCTGGTGGTGGGGCCGGTTGCGTGGGCGGCCTTGTGGACGCTGCCGCCGGGGCGTTACGGGCCGGCAAGGCGAAAGCTGGATCGACGGCAGGCGATGGACCAAGAACCGGCGTGATTGCGGATGGCGAATCACGCTTGCAAACGCCTTCATTCGACCCGAAATAGCTTTCAGCCTGCGCCTTTTCGCGTGAGCGCTAGAATGCAGCCATGGTCACCGCACCCAAAACCGCGCACCATCACCACCACCACGACGCCGCCGGCATCGTGCGCGAGGTGGAGCATGAGTGCAATGCGCGCAGCCTGCGCCTGACGCCACTGCGTCGCGAGGTGCTGGAACTGGTCGCAAAGGCGCGCAGGCCGGTCAAGGCCTACGACCTGCTGGAATCGCTGCGCGACCGCCATGCCGGTGCGGCGCCGCCCACCGTTTACCGCGCGCTGGATTTCCTGCTGGAAAACGGCTTCATCCACAAGCTGGAATCGATCAACGCCTTCGTGTTCTGCCAGCATCCGGCCGAAGCGCACCAGGTGCCGTTCCTGATCTGCGACGTATGCGAGAGCGCGACCGAAGTCTGCGACGAGGGTGCCATCGCGCACCTGATCGAGCGGCAGGCGCACGGCTTCGGCTTCCGCGCCAAGGCGCAGACGCTGGAAGTGCACGGCGTCTGCAGGCGGTGCGGCGCGGCCTAGAGCTGCTCACCCGTCGCAGTTCGTGATTTCAAGACATGTGCACTCGCACACGCGGTTGTGCGGTGTTGTGTGCATGCATGAAATGTTATAACATAACATTCATGCCGCCCATTCGATGCCAACACAGTCCGCGCCAGAAAGCCCATCTCGCGATCACCATCGCCGTGTTCGGGTGTCTGATCCACGCCTCGGCCTTCGCCGACGATGCAGTCACGAAAAAGCTGCAGGCCTCACAGACAGCCGATCAACCTGCCGACGCAAATACGCGACGCCCCGCAACCGTCCCAACCAGTGCACCGCTGACGCTGGATACGGTGCAGGTCAACGCGCGCCTCGACCGTGCACGCAATGCGTTGTCGCCGGATACCGGCACCAGCCGGACGGTGTTCGACCGCAAGGCCATCCGCCAATTGCCGCAGGGCGATGACACGCCGTTGAACCAGGTGCTGTTGCAGGCCCCGGGCGTGGTGCAGGATTCGTTCGGGCAACTGCACGTGCGTGGCGACCACGCCAACCTTCAATACCGCATCGACGGCGTCATCATTCCGGAAAGCATCAGCGGATTCGGCCAGGCCCTCGATACCCGCGCGATCGAATCGCTCACTTTCCTGACCGGCGCGTTGCCCGCGCAATACGGTTACCGGACGGCGGGCGTGGTGGAGATCGATACCAAATCGGGCGCGCAACTTGGCAACGGCGGCAATATCAGTCTTTACGGCGGCTCGTTCGGGACGTTCAACCCGAGCTTCGAACTGCACGGCAACCGGGGACGCTGGTCGTACTACGTGACCGCGAATTTCCTGGAAAGCGACATCGGTGTCCAGAACCCGACGCCCGCGCGCAACGCCATCCACGATCACACCGATCAATTCAAGAGCTTCGGCTACGTCTCATACCTCGTGAACGACGACACGCGTGCCGGCTTCTATTTCGGCACGGCCGACAACCGTTTCCAGATTCCGGCCAATCCGGGCCAGCAGCCGGCATTCGCCCATGGCGACATCGCCGATTTCGATTCCTCGAAACTGGACGAGAACCAGCGCGAAGTCACGCGCTTCGGCATGTTCAACCTGCAGGGCCGCTTCGCGGGCCTGGATACCGATTACCGCATCGCGCTGGGGCAGCGCTTCAGCAGCGTGGCATTCCAGCCGGACCTGATCGGCGATCTGATGTTCAACGGCGTCGCATCTTCGGTCCGCCGCGGGAATCGGGCGACCACGTTGCAGGTAGATTTCTCGACGCCGCTCGGCGAATCGCACCTGTTGCGCTATGGGCTGTACGCCGAGAGGGAAAGCGCAGCTTCCAACAACGATTCCTGGGTCTTCCCGGCCGATGCGGATGGTGCGCAGACGTCCACCACGCCGTTCCGCATCATGGATGACTATCGCCAGCGCGCGCGCACGTTGGGCGCGTACGTGCAGGACCAATGGCAAGCCACCGACGATCTCGTGGTCAACTACGGCCTGCGCGCGGATCGTTACAGCGCATGGTTGAAGGAAGGCCAGGTCAGCCCGCGCGTGGGCCTGGTGTGGAACGCGACGGCGGGCACCACCGTGCACGCCGGCTACGCGCGCTACTTCACGCCACCGGACACCGAACTGATCGCGCCCGAGGACATTGCGTTGTACGCGGGCACCACCAACCAGTTGCCGAACGACCGGACCGGGCCGGTGAAGGCCGAACGTTCGAACTATTACGACGTGGGTGTTTCGCAGAAGCTGGGCCGTCATCTGACGATCGGACTCGACGGCTACTACCGGCAGGTGAATTACCTGCAGGACGAGGGCCAATTCGGCGCCGCACTGGTGTTCTCGCCGTTCAACTACGCGCGTGGCCGCGCGCGCGGCATCGAGTTGTCGATCAACTATGACAACGGCCCGTTGAGCGCGTATTTCAATCTCGCGCAAAGCCGCGCGATGGGGAAGGGCGTCATCTCCGGGCAATACAACTTCGACGAGGACGAGCTCGATTACATCGGCACTCACTGGATGCATCTGGACCACGACCAGAAGCTCGCGGCATCGGGCGGCGCGAGCTACGCGATCAATGCCGATACCCGCGTGGGTGCGGATTTCCTCTACGGCAGCGGACTCAGGCGCGACTTCGCCAACACCGCCTCGCTTCCTTCGTATTTCCAGTTGAACCTGAGCCTGGAGCACGGCTTCAGGTTGTCCGGATTCGGCAAGCTGGATACGCGCCTGGTCCTGATCAACGCACTGGATCGCATTTACGAATTGCGCGACGGTTCCGGGATCGGAGTCGGGGCGCCCCAATTTGGCCCTCGCCGCGGGGTTTACCTGGACCTGAGCAAGAGTTTCTGAACGGGTGGCGCTGGCCTGTCGACCGGCTGCCGCCCATCATCACGGAAACGTTATAATGTTGCACAATCCAACGGATCACGAGTTCGAATTCGCTGGCGTGCACGATGCGGCGCAAGCCGGCGACGAGAACTTCAAGCAAGTGGACATGCATCCCTTCCAATCTGCCCCCGCGTTCGTTCCTTCGGCGCCCCCGGCACCATCGCCGCGGCGCTTCGCGACGCTGGTCGACCGCGTTGGCGCAACCGCATCGATGTTGTGCGCGGTGCACTGCGCGCTGCTGCCGTTCGTGCTGGCGCTGCTGCCGTTGATCGGGCTGGAATTCCTTGCAGGCCACACGTTCGAACGCGTATTCGTTGCCTGCGCGGCCGCGCTGGCCTGCGCCAGCCTTCTCACCGCGTACCGTCGCCATCGGCGTCCCCACGCCTTGTTCCTGATGGTGCCGGGCATCGCGCTGCTGTGTGTCGGCATCGTGGTGAACCTGGACGTGCACGTCCTCGTCCACACCGCCTGCGTGGTGACCGGAGGCGTGCTGGTGGCCAGCGCACACATCGTCAACCTGGTCCTGGCGCATCGGCATCACCAGGCGACCTGCACGCATGCACCGGCGCGGGCCTGATTTGTTCGACGCTGTTGTGAAAGGTCAGGCCGTTCTGGGGTTGCTGCCGAAAAAGGGTGGCGGTGACGCGAATGTTTCGTGACGCAGCGATCAGGGATGGTCGCATGGTAATTGTGTAACCCCGGCGCGAGCCGTACGCTGCGCGCATGGCGAACCTTCCCGCCCACACTCACGCCCACGAACATCACCACGGCAGCCGCGGCGTGCTGGCGTTCGCGCTCGCGCTGACTTGCGCGATGCTGATCGTCGAAGCGGTCGGCGGCTGGTGGTCGGGTTCGCTGGCACTGCTGGCCGATGCGGCGCACATGCTGGTGGATGCCGGCGCGCTGGCATTGGCCTGGGCCGCGGCGGTGTTCGCGCTGCGGCCCGCCGATGCGCGGCGCAGCTTCGGCTACGCACGGCTGGAAGTGCTGGCCGGATTCGTCAACGCGCTGGTGCAACTGCTGCTGGTCGCGGGCATCGTCTACGAAGCCATAACACGCCTGCTTGCGCTGGACGCGATCCACATCGAATCCGGTGTGATGCTGGTCGTCGCGGTGTTCGGTTTGGTGGTCAACGCGGTGGTCTTGCGCAGCCTGCATGGTCACGATCAGGGAGACCTCAATACAGCCGGCGCACGCCTGCACGTGTTCGGCGACCTGCTGGGCTCCATCGCGACGGTGCTGGCCGCGCTGCTGGTGCGTTATCTCGAATGGCAATGGGCCGATCCGGTGCTGTCGCTGCTGGTATCGCTGCTGATCCTGCGCGGCGCGTTCGTGTTGCTGAAGCGTTCCTCGCACATCCTGCTGGAAGGCGTGCCCGAAGGCGTGGCGCCCGAGGAAATTCGCGCTGCGCTGGCGGACGCCGATCCGTCGATCATGGAAGTGCATCACCTGCACGTCTGGCAGATCGCATCCGGTTCGCGGATGGCGACCCTGCATGCGCGGGTGTGCGAGGGCGGCGACACGCGGCACGCGCTGCAGGTGGTCCAGCGGGTGTTGCGCGAGCGCTTTGCGATCAGCCACGTCACCGTGCAGATCGAGACGACGGAATGCCTCGATCCGCAAACCGGTTGCCGGGAACCCGGGCACTCGCATCATCACGTTTGATGGCGGGTGCGGGTGTCATCGTGGAATCGCGTATCTGACGCAAGCGGCAGGATGACCGGACAGGTTCCGCGGGCATCAAGGCACTGATTGGGACGTTGCGCTGCGCCGCTGTTACCATGCCGGCAACCGTGCATGGTGCGCGGGTTCAACACGACATCAGGAATCGACATGGGCAAGGGCGACAAGAAAACACGCAAGGGCAAGATCTACGCGAGCAGCCACGGCAACACCCGCCCGCACTCGCCGAAATCGAACGCGGCCGTGAGGAGTACGGCCAGCAAAGCCGCCAAGCCCGCCACGCGGGCGCCGGCCAAGAAGGCACCGGCCGCCAAAAAGGCTCCGGCCAAGAAATCCGCGTAAGTGTTTGCGTTCAAGCGTTTTATGGAAAGGCCCCGCACGGGGCCTTTCTCGCGCCTGCGTCACACCGAAATTTCGGCGCCGCCCGCGAACACGCGCGACGCGAGCGTGCCGCCAATCCAATAGGCGAGTTCGGCAGGGTGGCGTGCATCCCAGACGACCACGTCCGCGCGTTGTCCGACTGCGAGTGTGCCGCGATCCGGCAAACCCAGTGCGGCCGCCGCGCTGGCGGTCGCGCCACGCAGCGCTTCCTCGGGCGTCAGGCGGAACAGGGTGCAGGCCATGTTCATCGCGAGGCGCAACGAGCGCAATGGCGAGGTGCCGGGATTGAGATCGGTCGCGATGGCCATCGCCACGCCGCGCTGGCGTAGCGCGTCGATGGGCGGCAGGCGCGCTTCGCGCAGCGCATAGAAACTCCCGGGCAGCAGCACCGCCGTGGTGCCGGAACGAGCCATCGCGGCCACCGCGTCGAGTCCCGCACACTCCAGATGGTCCGCGGACAGGCCACCGAATTCCGCTGCGAGGGCCGCGCCGCCGAGGTCCGACAATTGATCGGCGTGCAGTTTCACCGGCAGGCCGAGTTCGCGCGCATGCCCGAAGCAGCGGCGCACCTCGTCGGGCGTGAACGCGATACCTTCGCAGAACGCGTCCACCGCGTCGGCCAGGCCTTCGCGGGCCACCGCCGGCAGCCATTCGTCGCAAACCATCGCGACGTAATCGCCGCGGCGGTCCTTGAACTCCGGCGGCAGGGCATGCAGGCCGAGAAACGTCGTGCGCACGGTGATGCCGAGCGTTTCGCCGATCCGGCGTGCGACGCGCAGCATTTTCATCTCGGTGTCGAGGTCCAGTCCGTAGCCGGACTTGATTTCCAGGGTGGTCGCGCCGTCGCGAACCAGACCCAGCGCACGCGGCAGCGACTGCTCGAACAATGCCTCCTCGCGGGCCGCACGGGTGGCGCGGACGCTGGACAAAATGCCGCCGCCGGCGCGCGCGATGGCTTCGTAGCTTTCGCCTTGCAGGCGCATCTCGAATTCGTGGGCACGATCGCCGGCGAAGACCAGGTGCGTGTGGCAGTCGACGAGCCCGGGCGTCACCAGTGCGCCGCCCATCGATTCGCAAACGTGCGCAAGCGTTTCGGGCCTGTCCGGCAGATCGCTGCCCCGGCCCGCGAAGGTGATCACGCCGTCGCGCCAACCGATCGCGCCATCGGCAATCGCACCATAGCCGTGCGCGTCCGCCAACGTGGCGAGGTGACAGTCGAGCAGCAGGTGGTCCCAGCGTTCGGTCATGGCGAAGAATGGCGGTCGCGGAAATCGCGGGCGCGACCAACGACCCGTGTCACAATGACGGGCATCCTAACAGTGCCGCACACACGGGCGGCGCAGGAGTGCACGTGCCGACGGCTGGGCTGCGCAGCGAATACTTGTGGACGACGCAGGGCTGGAAACGCGATCTGATGGCGGGATCGTCCGCAGGCGATGTCGTGCGTGCGCGGTTTGCGTTGCCGGGCATGCCGAACCTGCACTCGCACGCGTTCCAGCGCGCAATGGCAGGTTTGGCCGAGCGGCGCGGCCCCGGCGATGATTCGTTCTGGACATGGCGCGAGACGATGTACGCCTTCGCTTCGCGCATCGGGCCCGATGAATTGCAGGCGATCGCGGCGCAGTTGTACGTCGAGATGCTGAAGGCGGGCTACACGCACGTCTGCGAGTTCCACTACCTGCACAACGCGCCCGATGGCAAGCCCTATGCCGATCCGGCCGCGATGTCGCGCGCGATCATCGAGGCTGCGCGCGAAGCGGGCATCGGCCTGACATTGTTGCCGGTGCTGTACATGACTGGCGGTTTTGACGGACGGCCCTTGTCGGACCGGCAGAAGCGTTTCGGGTTGTCCGTCGATGCGTATCTTGGATTGGTGGAAGCGCTGATCGCGCTCGAATCCGACAGCGTGCGCGTGGGGGTTGCTCTGCATTCGCTGCGCGCGGTACCCGAAGCCGCGATGCGCGAGGTGCTGGACTCCCTCCCCCGCGAACGGGGAAGGGCCAGGGAGGGGGCAGAATCGCCAGCAGCCGTCCCTGGCGCCGCTTCCAGTGGGCATCCTGCCTTCTCCTCAGTTGCTGCGCGCGATGCCATTCAAGGCATCGCGCAAGCGCAGCAACTTCGACCCATCCACATCCACATCGCCGAGCAGATCGGCGAGGTGCAGGATTGCCTCGGCATGCGCGGCGCGCGCCCGGTGCAATGGCTGTTCGATCATGCGGACGTCGACGAACGCTGGTGCCTCGTGCACGCGACGCATCTGGATGACGCGGAGATGCGGACGATCGCAGCATCGGGCGCCGTGGCCGGCCTGTGCCCGACCACCGAAGCGAATCTGGGTGACGGTTTTTTCCCGCTCGCGAATTACCTCGGTGCGGGCGGCGTGCTCGGCATCGGTTCCGACTCGCACATCTCGGTGTCGCCGGTCGAGGAACTGCGCTGGCTGGAATACGGGCAGCGCTTGCTGACGCGCCATCGCAACATCGCGGCGCGCGCGGCTGGTGCGAGTGTCGGCGAGACATTGTGGGACGCGGCGCTGGGTGGTGGGCGCCGCGCGGCGGGCATCGCGCGCGACGATGCCCGCGCGGATTTCATCGTGCTGGATGACGCGTCGCCGCTGCTCGCGGCGCGCGACGAACGCAGCGTGATCGATGGATTCCTGTTCGCGGGCAACACGCCGCTGGTGCGCGACGTGATGGCGGGCGGCACGTGGGCGGTTCGGGATTTCCGGCATCGCGACGAAGCGCGGATCGCGGCACGTTACCGCGCCACCGTCGAAGCGCTCGCCGCCGGCTGATCCGCCGCGTCCATGAACTCCAGCGATTGAAAGACTTCGCGCATCGCGGCGAACGCGTAGGTGCCGGAGAACGGCGGCGTCGCAGGCGGATCGTAGACGGCAGGGTTCACGCCGAACACCAGCAAATCGATCGCGTAGCAGGCACTGTCGTGGACGGTGCGATATGCGTGCACGTCGAGATGATGGCTCATCGCCGCGTCGGCGGCTTCGAAGGTCGTGAAGGTGACGCCGTGAATCTTGCGGGTCGCGATGCTGCCCGGGCGCACGGCGGCGGGCGGCGTGGTGCAGTCGTGTACTTCCTTGGCATCGCGGCTCACGCCGATCCGGATTTCGGCGTCGGTGATGTTGTTGGAACCCAGCATGGACAATGCCAGCACGGGCTGCCCATGCGAATCCGGCGGCGCGAAACTTTCCCATGCGCCGTTGGCGAGATAGCTCGATTGGAAATCGCGCCGGATCTTCCAGCCCCGAGGCACGTCGATGCGGAACCCCCACGCGGCGCTCACGAAGGCTTTTTCATGATCCGGTTTCACGGCCTGCGACGTAGCCGTCGCAGGCATCGCGGGCTGGGGCACCTGAACTTCGCCATTGCCGCCACGGCCGCCCGAACAGGCCGCGAGCCATACGCAGGATGCCAGCAGCCACGACGCGCGGACGCCGGCTCCGAGCCGGCGTCCGTTGCAGATCGATGAAAATGTCGCGCAGCGCCGCGTCACTGCGCCGCTGACGATGCCGGCGCACTGCCGGCGCGCTTCTGCATGTGCGATTCACGCCACTGCTTCATCTTCGCCTGGCGTTGTGCGCGGAGGGTCGCGTATTGCGTGCGCTGCGCCGGGGTCAGCAGGTCGTAGATCTTGGTGCGCAGCGCAGCCTGACGCAGCACTTGCGCATGCGCGGCATTCGATTCCGCCTGGGCTAGGTCGTTCGCAGCGCTCTGGTAGGCAGCGCTGCCGGGGGTGGCATTGTCGAAAGCCATGCGCTTCTGACGCAGCGCCTGCATCTCGGGACGCGCCTGCTCGAAATTCTGTTGGAACAACTGGTGCACGCTGGCGCGTTGCGTCTCGCTCAGGTTGAGCTGGTCGAACAGCTTCATGTGGTGCCCGCCGCGATGTTTGGCGGGCTGCGAAGTGCCGGTGGTGGCGGCGCCGGCCGGTGGCGGTGCCGCGGCGAAGGCCAGCGAGGTGCAGGCGAGCGCTGTGGCGAGCACGGCGGAGCGGAGGATGGATACGTGCATCGAGGTGTCCTCGGTGGTGGTGGACGAATGGTCGCCGATCCGTGGCGCGCGTTCGCTGGATTTTGCATGGTTTCTCATGGGCGACATGGCATGCAAGTCGGCTTGGGCGCGAGTCGCGCAGGTTGCCCATGACCTTTCAACGCGGCCGAGCGCGTCGGGTTGACACGTCAGCGCGTCATCGCATCCGCTGCTTCAGGAAATCGATGAAGACGCGCAGCTTCGGCGGCACCTGGTAGCGACTGGGGTAATAAAGGTACAGCCCGTCGTAGGCGGGCAGCCAGCGATCCAATGCGGTTTCCAGACGTCCGCTGTCGAGGTCGGCTTGCAAGGAGGGTGCGGGCACGTGCGTGAGCGCGACGCCGTCGCACGCCGCGGCGCGCGCCAGCGCGTTGTCGTTGACGATCAGGTTGCCGCCGACCTCGATTTCGAACCAGCGTCCGCGCTTTGGTCCCGTGGGATGCGCGAATTCCCAGTTGTAGATGCCGCCGCTGGCGAACCGGAAGCGCGCGCAGTTGTGCTGCGCCAGATCGCGGGGATGCTTCGGTTTGCCGTGGCGCTTGAAATACGCCGGCGAACCCGCGACTACCGAACGCATCGGTCCGCCCAGGGGCACCGCGACCATGTCCTTCTCCAGGCGCTCGCCCAGCCGGATGCCGGCATCGAAGCCTTGCGCGACCAGATCGGAAAGCGCGCTGTCGACGTTGATCTCCAGCGTGATCTCGGGATAGGCGGCGACGAAGGCAGCAAGGTGGGGCACGAGAATCGAGCCCATCGCCGGGGTGATGCGCAAGATGCCAGCCGGACGTTCGCCATACTGGCGCGCGCTGTCCACCGCATCGTCGATCACGCCCAGTGCCGGTGCAATGCGTTCGAGAAACGCGCGGCCGGCTTCGGTCAGCCCGACCCGTCGCGTGGTGCGCGCCAACAGGCGCACGCCGAGCTGGCGTTCGAATTGCGCCAGCGTCTGGCTGAGCGCCGAGGCGGTCACGCCGACTTCGCGGCCCGCGCGGGTGAAGCTGCCGTGGCGCGCGATCAGCACGAAGGCGCGCAAGGCGGGGCTGTGGTCGTGCGGCATTGTTTAGCCCTGCTTGAAAGACCATCCAGAGGATCGGGATTTTTCCCGCGCAATGCAAGTCGCACACTTTGCACCGTCCTGTTCGACGGAAGGAGCCCCGCGATGTCACTCGATCAATACTTCACCCTCGGCCGTTCCGGCCTGCGCGTCAGCCGGCTCGCACTCGGCACCATGACCTTCGGCGAAAGCTGGGGCTGGGGCACGGACGAGCGCACCGCCCGCACGATGTTCGATCGCTACCTCGCCGCCGGCGGCAACTTCATCGACACCGCCGATCTCTACACCAACGGCGAAAGCGAAACCCTGCTGGGCAAGTTCATCGCCGACAGCGGCACCCGCGATCGCGTGGTGCTGGCCACCAAGTTCAGCTACAACGCCCAAGTCGGCAATCCGAATGCGGGCGGCAACGGCCGCAAGAACATCCTGCGCGCCGTCGAAGGCTCGCTGCGGCGCCTCGGCACCGACTACATCGATCTGTACCTGCTGCACACCTGGGACCGGATCACGCCGGCCGAGGAAGTGCTGCAGACGCTGGATGACCTGGTCCGCGCGGGCAAGATCCGTTACGCCGGACTGTCAGACGTGCCGGCCTGGTATGCCGCGCAAATCCAGACGCTGGCGCGTGCATCAAACATGCACGGCCTGGTGAACCTGCAACTGCAGTACTCGCTGGTCGAACGCAACATCGAACGCGAGTACGTGGACCTCGCGCAGGAATTCGGTTACGGCATCACCGCGTGGAGTCCGCTCGGCATGGGGCTGTTGTCCGGCAAGTACCGGCCGTCGCGGAACGGGGCGGACAGCGAAAGCGAAGGCCGGCTGGGCCTGTTCAGGCAGGGCGGCCTGCCGGCACTCCAGGACAAATTCACGCCGCGCAATTTCGCGATCGTCGCGGAACTCGAGAAGGCGGCGCAGGCCGAAGGCATCAGCATGGCGCAGGTCTCGATCCAGTGGGCAGCGCGCCAGCCGGCGATCGGTTCGGTGATCCTGGGTGCGCGCACGCTGCAACAGTTCGACGACAATCTTGCTGCGCTGGACAAGCCACTGTCCAACGAAACCTTGCGCGCACTCGATGCGGTATCCGCGCTGCCGCCGCAATTCCCGTACAGTTTCTTCGATGCGTCGCACCAGGTCGGCATGAACGGCGGCGTGGGCGTGGGCGACAAGCCCGCGGATTACACACGTCGCGTCTGGGTCGATGCGGCACCGCCGCCGGATTACGCGCCGGGCTCAGTGTCCAGCGAAGCGCAGGCCGCGTGACACCCTTGTTTCCGGACGAACAATCCAACAAGAAGGAGAAGCATCCATGAAATTCCGTACACTTGGGTCCAAGGGCCCGCGCGTTTCCGCCATCGGCCTCGGCTGCATGGGCATGAGCGAGTTCTACGGCGCACATGACGACGCCGAATCGATCGAGGTGATCCATCACGCGCTGGACGCTGGGCTGAATTTCCTCGACACCGCGGACATCTACGGGCCGCACACCAACGAGGTGCTGGTGGGAAAGGCGATCCGCAAGCGTCGCGACGAAGTATTCCTTGCGACCAAATTCGGCATCGTGCGCGACCCCGATGATCCCGCGAAACGCGGCGTCGACGGTCGGCCCGACTACGTGCGCGCCGCCTGCGATGCCAGCCTGAAGCGCTTGGGCGTCGATCACATCGACCTGTATTACCAGCACCGCGTCGATCGGAATACGCCGATCGAGGAAACGGTGGGCGCAATGGGCGAACTGGTGCGCGCGGGCAAGGTGCGCTTCATCGGCCTGTCCGAACCTTCCGCGCAAACCATCGAGCGGGCGCACAGGGTGCATCCGATCACGGCGGTGCAGAGCGAGTATTCGTTGTGGACCCGTGACCCCGAGGACGGCGTGCTGCAGACGTGCGTGCGACTCGGCATCGGGTTCGTGCCGTATTCGCCCCTGGGCCGCGGTTTCCTGACCGGCGCGATCAAGAGTCCGGACGATTTCGGGCCCGACGATTACCGTCGCGGCAGCCCGCGTTTCCAGGGCGAGAACTTCGCGAAGAACCTGGCGCTGGTGGACAAGGTGCGCGAGCTTGCGAAGGGCAAGGGCTGCACGCCCTCGCAACTCGCACTCGCATGGGTGCTGGCGCAGAACCCACACATCGTGCCGATTCCCGGCACCAAGCGCATCAAGTACCTGGACGAAAACATCGGCGCGGTCGACGTGGCGCTCGACCGCGCCGATCTTGCCGCGATCGATGCGATCTTCCCGCGCGACGTCGCCGCGGGCGCGCGTTATCACGCGCCGATGATGCAACTCTTGCGCGGCTGAAGCACCGACAGTCTGAATGCGGGCCGTTTGCACGACGGCCCGCACGTCAACGCGCGCCATTGCCGTGCGTTTTTCGTGAGAGTCAGTATTCACGGAGACGCGTCATGAAACGTCGTGCTTTCGCATTGCTCGTGCTGGCCGGATTTTCCGGAGTTGGACTTGGTGGTTGCGTGGTCGCGCCGCCGCGTGCCCGTGTGGTCGCGGTCGCGCCGGCGCGGGCCTGGGTGCCCGGTCATTGGCATGCAGGCGTGTGGGTTCGCGGGCATTGGCGCTACCGTTGAACCGAAGCGATGATCGTCCGCGCATCGCTATGATGCACGGATGGCCGACGTTCCCGTTACGCGTTCAGACACTTCGGAGCCCTCCGATTACATCGTCCGCGGCACGCCGGCATTCCGGCGCGTGAACCTGGCGCTGTTCGCGGCCGGCTTCGCCACCTTCGGATTGCTCTATTGCGTGCAGCCGCTGCTGCCGGAGTTTACGCGCGACTACGGCGTGAGCGAAGCGGTCAGCGCCTTGTCGCTGTCACTGACCACGTTCGTGCTCGCATTCGGCATGTTGTTCGTCGGCGCGCTTTCCGACGCGTGGGGTCGCAAGTCCATCATGGTCGTGTCGACGCTCGCGTCCGCGCTGCTGGTGCTGGCCTCGGCGTTGATGCCGGACTGGACCACGCTGCTGGTCGTGCGAACCTTGCTGGGCCTGACGCTCAGCGGCTTGCCCGCGGTGGCCATGACGTATCTCGCCGAAGAAATGGACGTCGGCTCCATTGGCCTGGGCATGGGGCTCTACATCAGCGGCAACGCGATCGGCGGCCTGACGGGGCGCCTCATCACCGGCGTGCTGACGGATTTCGCGAACTGGCGCGTGGGCGTGCTCGTGGTTGCCGTCGTCGGCCTCGCGTGCGCATGGATGTTCTGGCGATTGCTGCCGCCGTCGCGGCATTTCGTGGCGCAGCCATTGAACCGGCGCGCCTTGGCCGGGCGCTTCGGCGTGATCTTCCACGATCGCGGACTGCCGTGGCTGTTCGCGGAAGGTTTCCTGCTGCTGGGCGCGTTCGTCACCGTCTACAACTACATCGGTTATCGACTGTTGGCGCCGCCGTACAACTTGAGCCAAGCCGTGGTGGGCGCGATCTTCATCATCTACCTGATCGGCACCTTCAGCTCGCCTTGGGTGGGGCATCTCGCCGGCAAACTCGGACGCCGCAAGGTGCTGTGGACGATGATGGCACTGATGCTGATCGGCACGGCATTGACGATCTTGTCGCCGCTTTGGGCCATCGTGCTTGGCGTGATCGTGCTGACCTTCGGGTTCTTCGGCGGCCATTCCACGGTCAGCAGTTGGGTCGGACGCCGCGCCGGCGAGGCGAAGGCGCACGCGTCGTCGCTGTACCTGTTCTGCTACTACATGGGTTCGAGCATTGCCGGCGCGCTCGGTGGCGTGTTCTACGCGTCGCACGGCTGGAACGGCGTCGGGGTATTCGTGGGCGCGATGGCCCTGGTCGGCCTTGCGATCGCACTGGGGCTGTACCGCTTGCGGCCGCTGCCGCAGAACACCGCCACGCCGCCGACGCCGATGAGCAGCGGCGCGATGGGGTGAAGAGGCTTGACCGCCGAAGCCGGTGGGCGGAGTGATCCAGACTGTCGTTGGGCTTCCCCCGGATCAAGTCCGGGGTCAGCGCCAACCTACAGAAGCTGCGAAGGTGCAGCCTCATGGGCGCATCGCTGTGTCGTTTCTCACTGGAGCCGCGGCCGACTTCGTGCTAACACTGGCGCTTCAATCGATCGCCACTCGCGCGGTCGCCGGCACGGGGAGATCGTGACATGGCATTTTCATTTTCCGGGTTGGCAGATGGCGCGCGCACGTCGCTGCGACGTGGACGGATCACGGCCGCGGTCGGTCTGCTTGTGGCACTCGCCTGTGCGGGCAATGCGCACGCGGGCACCAGCCGCGGCGACCGCTACGCCGGCCAGCCGTGGGCGAGCCGCTCGCCGGTGCTGGCGCAGCACGGCATGGCCGCGACCGAGCA
>Ga0070691_10000230_pt1 | contig 19043 bp, 13 predicted proteins | sample KBSK1101metaG_FD_64673 | JGI IMG/M metagenome (GOLD analysis project Ga0070691, IMG submission 64673) | Corn, switchgrass and miscanthus rhizosphere microbial communities from Kellogg Biological Station, Michigan, USA - KBS K1-10-1 metaG | ecosystem: Host-associated > Plants > Roots >... | reverse complement strand
GTGGTAGAGGAAGAACTCCGGCGGGAAGCCGCCGAGCTGGCGCCAGCTCGCCAGCGGGATCGCCAGGCAGGCGCCGGAGAGCACGGTCACCTCCCCGGCCGGCGGCGCCGCCGCGATCGGCTCGCCGTGGCCCCCGGCCCAGACGATGCCGGTGAAGTGGATCGGGTTGCCGGCCGAGTTGATCCGGGTCCCCCCCGCGTCGGCGACCAGCGCCTGCCAGGCGGCCCAGCCCCGCTCCTCCTCCCAGGGCCGTCGGATCGCCGCGCCGAAGCCGGGCAGCGGCATCGCGTCCGGATTGAGGATGACCAGCAGATCGCCACCCGCCGCGGCGGCGCCGGCGTTGCAGCCGGCGGCGAAGCCGAGGTTGCCGCCGCCGTGGACCACCTTGGCCCGCGGCGCCAGCTCCATGACCGCCTCGGGAGTGCGGTCGCCGGAGTCGTTGTCGACGACGATCAGCTCATCGCCGTCACTCAGCTCCGGCAGCAGGGCCGGCAAGGTCCTGGCCAGCTCCTCACGGCTGTTCCAGGCGACGATGAGGACGGAGAGCGTCGGGCGCACCGACGCGGAGGCTATTCGGCCATCCGCGCCGGTGCGAGCGACGTCATCACCGGGCTACTTCTTCTTGCCCTTCCCGCAAGAGCTGATGTTCAACCGGTACTTGTTGTTCTTGATCTTCTTGCCGTTCTGAGCCTTCATGTTCAGCACCGCCGTCTGCTCGCTCTTGCAGAGGTTGGTGGAGTTGACCAGCAGGCTCTTCTGGCCGCCTGACATGTTCAGGACGAACTTCTTAACCGCCACGTCCGGCACCGGGCTGAACACGGTCTTGAGACCGCCCCGCTTGGAGCTGATCACGCCGTGCAGCTGGATGTTCACCTGACCCCGCAGGTCCGCGACCAGATCCGGCAGCAGGTTGTCGGAGGACACCAGGTAAACCGGGCCCTTCAACTTCTTCTTCAGCAACGGCGACTTCGCCACCGCATGGCCGTAGACCGCGGCCTTCGGACAATCCTTCGCCGCCAACTGGACCCGCGTGCACACCGTCCTGATGTGACTCTGGTCGAGGAACAGCGAGTGCGGCAGCGTCAGCGCCGTACGGACGATGTTCGCGTCCCCTCTCCGGGCCTCCAGGACCGCCCGGATCCGCGGGTTCTTCGCCCGCTTGACCGGACCGAACAATTTGGTGAACAGCTTCGGCTTGAAACCGAGCTGCTTGCACTTGCTCGCCCTGTACGGGTCGCTGACGTTGTAGGAGCTGAACGCTGCCGGGTTGGTTGGATCGGCGCCGCCCCCCTTCAGCACGCCGGTGGTGGCCTGCTTCTTGCAATTGGTGGGGTTGAGCATGAACTTCTTGCGGTCGATGCTTACGTCAACTGACCGTAGGTCCAGCTTCACCCCGCCGAACACATCGGGGATGACGTCGGACACGGCGTTTATCCGAGCGTTCTTCGGGTTGACGTTGAGCGCAACCCTAACTACGACAGTGCCGAGGTCAAACGGACCAGCGACAGCCGGCGTGATGACGGCCATCGACAGCGGCGCACCCTTATAGGGACCGGCGAGGAACGCCTTGCCGGCGAGCTTCAGCGGAGTGCCGGTGCCGGATTCGGTGGAGGCCGTCCCGATCATGCTCTTCGACGAGCAGCTCGAGTTGGCGATCTCGGCTTGACCGCTGCGTGCCGCCGCGGAGTCGAGGTCCGCCTCGGAGCAGTAGGGGATGCCGGCGAGCTTGCCGGTCAGGCCCTTCGGCAACTTGACGTCGACGAGCTTCAGCTCCTGCTCGCCGATCGGGCGCCCGATGTGGACCCGGAACGGGCTGTACTTGCCGGCCTTGGTCCTGTCCGACTTCGCCGTGTAGCCGGGCGTGAACTTGCGCTCGGCCATCGTTTTCGGGCAGCCGCCACCGCTCGGGTCTTTCGAGAGGATGACCGTGCTGTTAACCGGCTTGTTTTCTCCCAGCCGTGCCCAGGGTTCGAAGTGGCTCGTCCCCTCGGCCGTGCAGATCGGCTGGCTCGTGAGCACCTGCCTCGACTCGTTGAAGTGGACCTGAATCGATTCGAACGGAACCTGCGGCAGGCCTTCCGGCAGGTTGCCGGCGAACTCGCCGACCAGTTTGTCGTTGAGGACCGCCGTCAGCTGCCCCGTAGCGGGGTCGGCCTTCACCTGGCCGATCAGGCGAGCGGCGATCCCCTCGTCCTCGTTCTTCGCTTCGAGCAGGATCCGGAACTCTTCGCCCGACTGCGGGTCGCGGCTCTTCTGCGTGCCGACGTAAACGTTGCCTTTGAGCGGTTCGGCAAGCGGTGAGGAGAAGACTTCGACCGTGCCGATGATCGACTCGTTCGGGCAGGCGTTGCTGTAGTTGCGCTGGCCCTTCCGGAATGCCTGATCGGTGCAGGCCACGAGGCCGGGCGCCCCGGACGGATTCAGGCCCATGCCCTTCGGCAGGGTGACTTCCCCTTTGCGGACATGGGACTGCGAGATCCCTTCGGTTTCGCCTTTTCCATTGACCCTGACTTCCCCGCCTTCTCTGGCGGGGTCGAACGGGAGCTTCGTCGTCACCGTCGCTGGTGAGGGCGAGTCGACCGCGTCCGTGCGTGGATCGACCTGGAGGCTGGGATCGAACGGAACTTTGTCGCAACCCGTCGTACGGTCCCCTGGCGCCAGTTTCGCCTCCCACGGCGTAGATCCGTGCGGGAACGTCGGGTTCGGTTCGCCCGCTGAGTCACCTCGGAACCAGGTCGAGTAGAGACGCGTCCATTCGTTCGGGTCGAAGCAGGTGGTCGGCAAGGTGACGTGGGTGCCGTCACCGGTCTGGCCGTAGGCGAGCAGGCGACTTCTCAGGGTCGAGAACGGGATAGAGGGCGGAGGTAGGTGAATCGCGAAGCTCTCGTGGAAGTCGCCCTCCCAAGCTACTTCCGTTTCCAGTTCGATGACTTTGCTGAAGGCGATGACGAACCCCAGGCGGGCCGGTTCGCCCGCTTTCGGTTCGAGGTTGTAGACGTCAACCCGCGTTCCTTTTGCCGCTTCCGGCGGGATTACGAACCCTTTCGGGAGGAAGGTCCCGGGCGGGGCAGGAGGTGGTGCCGGCACGGCATTGGCGGTGTTGACGACCAGCCACACTTCGTCGCGCCCGACGACCGTGCTTTTGTCGCAGGCAGGAATGCGCAGTGGTTTCCCTTCGACTACGACGACTTTTTCGAAATCTTCCTGTGAGCACTTCGGCGTCGCCTCCGGGCTCACGGTGAAGCCGGGTGGAAGGTCGACTCGCTCCGTCTTGAGCACGCGATCTTCGAAAGGAAGCGGGTCCGAGGGATCCTCTACAAGCGGTTCGACCACGCCCGGCACGACCGTTTCATGCCTGATGATGTACTGGTCGAACCCGAATGGCGGGTGACCTCCCGCCTGAGTGAAGAAGAGGCCCGGCGTTTCCGCCGAGCAGAACGGTTTCGTCGGATCCGTTTTCGTCGGATCTTCCCCTACCTGGTTTTCGTAGCAGGTTCCCGACTGGAAACCGTCTTTGGAGGTCGGCGGTTCGTGCTGCGGTTCGACGATGTCGCCCGTATCGGCTTGCGCCAAGGGGACTACGAATACCGCCAACGCCACGACCGCAATCGCGATTAAAAAGCGCCTAGCCATTGAATCCCTCCTCTGTAACCCGTTGAGCGAATGCGCTTCCCCTGCGCAGCGCTCTTACCTCTCCCATCCCAGACAGTAACGACCGGGCACCACGGACCAAGTGTGAATTGCAACTAATAGGTATAACACCCTGCACGGCGCGAGTTGCGCTACTTCCCATCGGGGCTCTTCCTGCGCTGTGACTTCTTGCCGCAGGGAGTCCGCAGCGCCGACCGCCTGTTGGCCTTCTTCCCGTTCTGGGCCTTGAAGCGGACGATCGCCTTGACCTTGCCTTTGCAGAGGTCCCTGGAGGCGACGAGCAACCCGCGCTTGCCGCCCGGCAGCGTCATCGCGAACTTCGAGACCGGGACGTCGGGGACGCGGTCGAAGGTGGTGCGGATGCCGCCCTTGAAGCTGTCGATCCGGCCCACCAGGTCGACGTCCACCTGGCCTTCGAGGTGAGCGACCAGGTCCGGCAGGGGATTGTTGGAAGAGCGCAGGTAGACCGGCCCTTCGAGCGGCTTGCCGAGCAGCGGCGTGAAGGCGCGGGCGCGACCGTAGATCGATTTCTTCGGGCACTGGCCGGCGGCGAACTGGACCCGGGTGCAGATCTTGAACAGGCTCGCCTGATCGAGGAACAGCGCGTGCGGCAGGCCGACCGAGGCGCGGCCGATGTTGGCGTCGCCGGCCCGGGCTCTGAGCACGGCGCGCAGGCGCGGGTGCTGGGAGCGCTTGGTCGCTCCGAACAGGCGCAGGCTGAGCCTGGGGTGGAATCTGAGCCGCTTGCAGCCGCCCAGCTGGAGCGGGTCGGAAACCGCGAAGGACGAGAACGCCCCCGGGTCGGCCGGGTCGGCGCCGCCGCCCTTGAGCGAGCCGGCGGTGGCGAGTTTCGAGCAGTTGGTGCCGGTCAGGGAGAACTTGTCTTTGTTGACGTTGACGGCGGCCGAGCGGATGTCGAGCTTGGCCCCGCCGAAGACGTCGGGGATCGCCTTGGTGGCGGCACGGACCTGAGCCGTTTCGGGGTCGACGAAGAGCGGCACCCTGACCACCACCGTGCCGAGGTCGAAGGGGCCGGCGACCGCCGGCGTGACGACGACGATCGAGATCGGCGCTCCCTGGTAGCGGCCCGCGAGGTAGACCTTGCCATCGATGGCGAGCGGCGAGGCGCCGCTGCCCGCGGCGACGGTGGCCACCCCGATCCGGCTCTTGGCGGGGCAGGCGGGGTTGGCGCGCTCGGCCCTGCCCGAGCGCGCGGCGGTCGCGGCGATCTCGGCGGGCGAGCAGTAGGGCGTGCCGGCGAGCTTGGCGGTCGCTCCCGGAGGGAGGGTGATGTCGACGCCTTTGAGCTCCTGCTGGCCGTCGCCGCGGGCGATCCTCACCTGGAACGGCGTGAACGTCGCCGCTTTCGTGCTGTTGGGCTTGGCGACGAAAGCGGGCGCGAAGGGACGGGCCGCCAGGGTCTTCGCGCAGGGGCCGCCGCCGGGGGCGCCGCTCAGCGTGAAGCCCGCTTCCTCGGGGCCCCGGTCGGGAGTGCCGGACCAGGCGGTAAATGCGTGCGTGGCCTTGTTCGGGCCACAGGTCGGCGGGCTGGTGAGGGTGCCCTTGGCGCCGTCGAGCTTGAGCTTGACCGAGGTGAACGGCACCTGCGGGTTTTCCTTGAAGATGGTGGTCAGCTGCCCGGTCCGGCGGTTGGCCTTGACGTTGCCGACCAGGCGCGCGTCCACCCCGTAACGGGTGGAGACCGCGTTGACGAAGATCCGGTAGAGGTCGCCGGATTCGGGGTCGCTGCTCTTCTGCTCGCCGAGGTAGATGTCGCCGTTCAGCGCGCCGGCCGGCAGCGGTGGGGTCTCGATCGAGACGGTCCCGATCTTCGAGCCGGCCGGGCAGCCGACGGGGTTCCGGGTGCCCTTGCCGAACTGGCTGTCGCCGCAGGCCTGGAGACCGGGCGCGGCGGCGGGGTTGAGGCCCATCCCGGCCGGCAGGGTGACGTTGGCGTCCCTCACGTTGGAGTTGGCGATCGCCGTGCCCGCGGCCTCGAACGGCAGCTTCACGTCGACGGTCGGGCCCGAGGGCGAGTCGGTCTGGGCCGTGCCGGGGTCGAGCGCGGTCGAGGGCGCGAAGGGGACTTTCTCGCAGCCGTCCGCTTTCACGCCGGGCGGCAAGGCGGCCTCGAAAGGAGTCGAGCCAGCGGGGAAGCTCGGGTCCTTGACCTGTTCGGAGTCGGCGCGCAGGAAGGTCGAGTAGACGTGCTCGTTGGGCGGCTGGGCCGGGTCGAGGCAGGTGCTCGGGGTCGTCAGGAAGGTGCCGTTGCCGGAGCGGCCGTTGAAGCTGAGGCGGTTCTTGAGGACTTCGCCGACGGGCGATTTGGGCACCGCGATCGTGAAGCCCTCGTGGTAGTCGCCGTCCCAGGCGACGTCGGCTTTGAGGAAGACGGCGTTGCCGAGCACCCGGAAGCCGAACAGGGCCGGTTCGCCTGGGTTCGGGACCAGGTCGTAGACGATGGCGGTGACCGGCGGCGCGACCACGCCGGCCAGCGAGGTGGTGATGGCGCTGACGCCCACCGCCGCCCCCGGCAGGCACATTTCGCTTTCGAATTTGGCCAGCTCGCACTGTTCCGCCGCCTGCGGGTTGACGCTGAGCCCGACCGGAAGATCGACGCGGACGTCCTTCAGCGTCCCCGCGGGGGTTTCGATCACGTTCGGGACCGTCGTCGAATGCCTGACGATGAACTGGGTGAAGCCGAACTGGGGATGCCCGGCGGCCTGGGTGAAGAAGAGCGGCTTGGTTTCCGGGGAGCAGGGTTCGGCGGAGCAGGTGGCGGCCTGCCAGCCGTCTGACGCGGTCGGGGGATCGTTCTGCGGAGCGATGATGTCCGCGGTGTTGGCCACGGCAGCGGCCGGGGCCACGGCGATCGAAGCCAGCCCGACCAGCAACGCGACGACGTTGCGCCTCACGAAAGTCCCTCCGCCATTGCAGATCCTTCCCTGGCTTTGCTCAGCCGTCGTTTCCCGGACACCAGCTCAGCGCCCAGCTACCCGCTCGCGCCGCAGCGCTAACCGCTCAGTGCCGCCCGGACCGCTTCGTGCCACCGTGGCAGGCCGGGACGCGCAGGGGCAGCCGCTTCTTGCGCAGCTTCTTGCCGTTCTGGGCTTTGAAGTTCATGAACGAGAAGGACGGGTGGGCGCAGAGGTCGCGGGAGTTGACCAGGAGGCCCTTCTTGCCGCCTTTCATCGTCAGCACGAACTTGCTCACCGGCACGTCGGGCACCGGGTAGAAGACGTTCTTGATCCGCGCCTTGGCGGCGCTGATGATGCCGTGCAGCTGCACGTTCACCTGGCCCCTCAGGTCGACCAGCAGGTCCGGCAGTTCGTGGTCGGAGGAGACCAGGTAGACGGGGCCCGACAGTTCGTCGTCCAGCAGCGGCGTCCGCGCCCTGGCGTAGCCGTAGATCGCCCGCTCCGGGCAGTCGTGCGCGGCCAGCTGCGTCCGCGTGCAGATCGTGCGGATGTGCCCCTGGTCGAGGAACTGCGAGTGCGGCAGCGTGACCGCGGCGCGACCGATGTTGGCGTCGCCGGGCCGGGCGAGGAGGACGGCGCGGAGTTTCGGGTGCTGGCTGCGCTTGGTCGCCCTCCTGCCGCCGTAGAGCCTCGTAGTCAGCTTCGGCTTGAAGCCGAGCTTGTCGCAGTCGCTGGTCTGGAACGGCGTGCGGACCGCGAAGGAGCTGAACGCGGCCGGGTTGGACGGGTCGCCCCCGCCGCCCTTCAGGGCACCGACCGTCGCCAGCGGCGCGCAGCTGGTCGGGTTGAGAGTGAAGTCCTTGCGGTCCATCCTGACGTCGACCGAGCGGATGCTCAGCTGGGCGCCGCCGAAGACGTTGGGGATCGGGTCGGAGACGGCGCGGACCTGGGCCGTCACCGGGTCGACGAACAGTGCCACCCGCACCACGACCGTCCCCAAGTCGAAGGGGCCGGCCGTGGCGGGGGTGACGACTGCCAGGGAGAGAGGGGCCCCGTGGTAGGGCCCTGCGAGGAAGACCTTGCCGTCGATGTGGATCGGGGAGGGACCGGTGCCGGAAGCGATGGCGGCGGAGCCGACGAGGCTCTTCGCCGGGCAGCTCGAGCCGGCCCGCTCGGCGCTGCCCGAATTGGCGCTCGCGGCGACCAGCGCCGCCTCCGGGCAGTAGGGGATGCCGGCCAGCTTGCCGGTCATCCCCGGCGCCAGCGTCAGGTCGGCGCCTTTGAGCTCCTGCTGACCGTCGCTGCCGGCGAGGTGAACGGTGACCGGACTGTAGGCGCCGGCCCTGGTCCCCCTCGGCCGGGCCGCGAAGGCGGGCGCGAAGGGACGCGCTGCCAGCGTTTGCGCGCAGGGACCGCCGCCGGGGGCGCTGCTCAACACGATCGGGTCGGTGCGGATCGCGGCCGGGTTCCCCGACCACGGCGTCATCTCGGTGCTGGCGGTGCTGGCGCAGATCGGGGGGCTGCTGAGCACCGCCCTGGGCCCGTCGTCGAAGTCGAGCACGAACGAGCCGAAGGGCACCTGCGGCGTGCCCGCGAACGTCGTCGTCAACTGCCCGGTGCGGGGATCGGCGCTGACGTTGCCGATCAACCTCACCGAGATCCCGTAGCGCGCGGACTCGGCGTCGACGAAGATCCGGTACTCCTGGCCCGAGGTCGGGTCGCGGCTTTCCTGCTTGCCGACGTAGACGTTCCCGGTCAGCGGACCGTCCGGCAGCGGCGCCGACGCGATGGTGACCGTGCCGATCTTGGAGGCGCCGGGGCAGCCAACCGGGTTCCTGGTGCCCTTGCCGAACTGCTCGTTGGTGCAGGTCTGCAGGCCGTCGGCGGCGGACGGGTTCAGTCCCATTCCCACCGGCAGCGAGACTCTCGCCGTCCTGGTGTTGGAGCTGTCCTGTTTGTCGCCGCCCACGACGTGCGGCATCTGTACGCCAACCGCGGCACCGCCGGGGGAGTCGGTCAGCGACGTGCCCGGCTGTACGTCGAGCGAGGGGTCATAGGGAATCGTCGCGCATTGTTTGGGCGAGGTTTTGGGCGGGATCGGCGACTCGAACGCGGGTTGCGCGCTCGCCGGGAAGACGTAGCCTTTGCCGGCTTCTTCTTCTTTTTTCTCTTCCCAGGAGTCGGCGAGGAGCCAGGTCGAGTAGACGCTCCCCGATTCGGTGAACGCTTCGCCGAGGCAGGTGCTGGGAGTGGTCAGGAAGGTGCCGTCGCCGGAAGTCCCTTTGAAGACGAGGCGATTCCTCAGGACCACGCCGCCCAGGCCCGGTGGCAGCGACTCCGGGACGTCGATGGTGAAGCCCTCGTGGTAATCGCCGTCCCAGGCGACGTCGCCACGCAGGAACACTTCCTTGCCGGCCAGTTCGAGCCCGAACCGGGCCGCCTCCCCGAAGACGGGGCTCACGTTGAACACGGGGACGCGGGTCAGCGGCGCCGTCGGTTCGGTGACGACCCCCGCGAGCGACGTCGCTACCTGGCTTTCGCCGACCTCGGAGCCCGGGTAGGCGGTGCGGCAGTTTTCGGCCCCCGATTCGAAGACCGGGAGCGGACAGCGTTCGGTCGCACCGGGGTTGACGCTGAGCCCGACCGGGAGATCGACGCGGATGGTGGCGATTTCTCCGACCGGTTTTTCGTTCCCCGGCAAGGGGTCGTTGGTCGTGTGCTTGACGATGAACTGGGTGAAGCCCCATTTCGGATGCCCGGCGGCCGTTTCGAAGAACTGGTCCGGGGTCGCGACCGAGCACAATTTCGCCGTTTCCGGCGGTTCTTTCGTACAGGTCCCCGCCTGCCAGCCGGAGTCGACCTGAGGATCGTGAGGATTGCTGGGGGCGATGATGGCGGCGGTGTTGGCGGACGCGGGGGGCGCCGACAGACCCAGGGGCAGGAGGGCGATGGCGCTCGCGAGGGCGGCGAGCAGACACGCCTGGCGACCGGTCGAGTTTTCCTTCCTCCAAGACATCCCGGACGGGAATGTACCCGATTTCGATGATTCAAACCAATATTTTTTGGTATCTTCATTTCCATGCAAACGGGCGACGGTTACTCAGTCAACGGCCATGACGGGGTCCACCGCAACGGGGGTGGCGACGGAAAGGCCGCCTCGCTCCCGGTCGATTGGGAGCATCTGGCGCGGTCGACCGCGCACCCGCTGAAGATCTCGATCCTGGAAATCCTCGGAATGGACGCGGGGCGCACGCTCTCCCCCAGCGAGCTGAGCCAAGAGCTGCAGATCCCCCTCAGCAACACCAACTACCACGTCACCGAGCTGGCGAAAGCGCAGCTGATCGAACTCGCCGGCCAGCGCAAGGTGCGCGGGGCGACCGAGCACTTCTACCGGATACCGGCGCAGACGCGGACCGCGGGGGCGCCGTTGCGCCTCGCCGCCCGAGCGGGGTAGGACGGGCGCGCGTCGCGGCTCAGGAGAGGCCGAGGCGGGCCGCGCCCCAATCGAGCGCGCGGTCCCAGCGGCCACCGGCGCGGTCGGCGAGCGCGTCGATCCGGGTGCGGACGGGAGGCGCCCAGAGGAGCAGCGCCGCGGCGGCGCCGAGCGCGGCGCCGGCGAGGACGTCGCTCGGGTAGTGGACCCCGAGGGCGACCCGCCCGAGCGAGAGCACGGTCGCCGCGACGAGGGCGAAGGCGCCCCAGTCGCGTCTGCGGAGCACGATCGCCGTGGCGATCGCGAAGGCGGCGGTCGCATGATCGCTCGGGAAGCCCGGGTCGGCCGCGTGCCCGGAGAAGAGGTGGACGTGGGTGTCCGCCACGAAGGGCCGCGCCCGGTCGACCAGCTCGGAGATCGCCTTGCCCACCGCGAGCGCCAGGCCGGCGCTGAGGACCGCGGCCACGGCGGCGCGGCGCCAGGCGACGTGGCGCTGCCCGTAGCCGGCCATGAAGACGACCGCCAGGGTCGCGGCGAAGAGCGCCTCGGAGGCGTTGACGTAGAACAGCAGCGGATCCTCGACCGCGTCGTGGCGGAAGAGGAATTCGTTCATCGCGTGCAGCAGGCTCCAGTCCATAAGCGGACGACGGGTCTCGAACCCGCGACCTCGAGCTTGGGAAGCTCGCGCTCTACCAGCTGAGCTACGTCCGCGCCGTCGCGATTCTACGGCCGCCGCGCCGTTGCCGGAGGCGAGCGGGTTCTAACCTTCTCGGTCCCGTGGGTGCCCGCTCTCTCCTCGCCGTGCTCGCCGTGCTGGCCGTGCTCGGCCTGCTCGCCTTCGGGCTGCTCAGCAAGGGCTCGTCCGGGATCGCCCTCGGCGAGGCCGCGCCCACCTCTCCCCTGCCCCGGCTCGAGGGCGGCGGCAGCGGCTCGCTGGCCGACTACCGCGGCCGCTGGGTGCTGGTCAACTTCTGGGCCTCCTGGTGCATCCCCTGCCGCGAGGAGGCGCCGGCGCTGGAGCGGTTCCAGCGCCGGCACGGCGGCGGCGGCTTCACCGTCCTCGGCATCGACAGCCGCGACCTCAGTGGCGACGGGCGTGCCTTCGTGCGCCGCTACGGGCTCAGCTACCCGCAGCTGCGCGACGGCGACGGGGCCACCGCTCACGACTTCGGCACCACCGGCGTGCCGGAGAACTACCTCCTCGACCCCCGGGGACGGCTGCGGCTGCTGGTGCGGGGGCCGGTCAGCGAGGAGTACCTCGCCGGCGAGGTGGCGCCGCTGCTGAGCGGCGGTGGGTCGTGAAGCGACGGCGAGCGCTCGTGCTCTGGGTGGGGCTGGCTCTGATCCTGACCGTCCTCGACCCCGCCGGCACCCGGGCCGCGACTCCGCAGACCTCGCTCAGCGAGGTCTCCTCGGAAGTGATGTGCCCGGTCTGCGGAACCCTGCTGGAGCTGGCCGAATCGCCGCAGGCCCAGCGCGAGAAAGCTTTCGTCTCCCGCCTCGTCGGGGAAGGCCGGAGCAAGGAGCAGATCAAGGACGCCCTCGTCGCCGAGTACGGGACCGAGGTGCTGGCCCTGCCCCAGGGCTCCGGCTTCGACCTCTCTGCCTACCTGGTGCCGGTGATCGCCTTCCTCGTCGCCGTCGTCGCCCTCGCGCTTGGCGTGCTCCGCTGGCGCCGGGCGGGGCAGCGCTCCGATCGCGCGGACCCGTCGCCGGCCGCCGGACCGAGCCCCGAGGACTCCGAGCGGCTCGACGCCGACCTCGCCCGCTACGACCTCTGAGGTCTCAGCCGCCGACCACGAGCAGGCCCCGGGCCGGTGCCGGCAGGCGCCGCAGCGAGGAGCGCAGGCGGCGCCTGGCGGCGCGGGAGCTCGCCGGCGGCGGCACCGCCGCGATCACGGCGTCGGCCTCGGTGGCGAGCGCCTCCAGGCCGGCGCCCGGCGCCTCGAAGGAGGGGCCGGCGAGGACGACCAGGTCGTAGGCGCTCCGCAGCTTCGCGACCGCGTGACCGAAGCTGGGGAGGCCGAGCAGGGTCGCCTGGTCGCTCGCGGGCCGGCCGGCCGGGATGCAGACGAGCGCCGAGGTGGCCCCGCCCGCGGCGGGCCCGGCGAGGGCGAGCGGCTGCAGGATCTGGGGCGCGCTCGCCTCCCAGCGCAGGTACTCATGCAGGCCCGGGACCGGCGCCAGCCCGAGGTCGACCGCCAGCCGCGGCCGCGCGAGGTCACACTCCAGCAGCACCGTGCGCCGCCCGGCCGCGGTGGCGGCCCCGGCCAGGGCGAGCGCCGCGACCGGCGCCTCGGCTCCGGTGAGGAGGGCGACACGGTCCGCCGCCAGCGACCCCTGCACCTCGGCCAGCGCCTCGAGGTCCGCCCGCCGCAGCGACCAGGCCCCGGTCGCGCCGGGGGCCGGGCCGGAGATCTCGGCCAGGACCGTCGGGCCGCGGCGCCGGGCCCGCATCACATCCGCTCGGGAGCGGAGATGCCGAGCAGATCCAGCGCCGAGGCGATCGTGCGCTTGGCGACCAGGCAGAGCGCCAAGCGCGAGCCCTCGACGCCCTCTCCCTCGGCGCCGACCACCTGGCAGTCCCGGTAGAAGGCGTGGAAGTCGGCGGCGACCGCGGTCGAGTAGGCGCAGATCCGGTGCGGCGCCCGGCGGGCGGCCGACTCGCGCACCTCTTCCGGGAATTCGAGCAGGCGCTTGATCAGGGCCCGCTCGCTGGGCTCGACCGCCGCGGCCACCGCCGCGGGGTCGACGCCGGCCTCCGCCCGCCCGGCCTCCTCGCCGGCTTTGCGCAGGATGCTGGCGATCCGCGCATGCGCGTACTGGACGTAGTAGACGGGGTTCTCGCTCGACTGGCTGCGAGCCAGCTCGAGGTCGAGGTCGACGGTGGTCTCGTGGCTGCGCCAGAGCATGAACCAGCGCGCCGCGTCGGCGCCGATGTCGTCGAGCAGCTCGTCCAGCGAGACGAAGTCGCCGCTGCGCTTGGACATCTGCGCCCGCTCGCCGCCTTCGACGATGTGGACGAGGCTCATGATCAGCGCCTCGAAGGCGCCGGGATCGGCGCCGAGCGCCTCGATCGCGGCGCGGATCCGGCCGACGTAGCCGTGGTGGTCGGCGCCGAGCACGTCGATCAGCCGCTCGAAGCCGCGCCGCAGCTTGTCCCAGTGGTAGGCGACGTCGGCCGCCAGGTAGGTGGGTTCGCCGTTGGCGCGGATCAGCACCCGGTCCTTGTCGTCGCCGAAGTCGGTGGTGCGGAGCCAGAGCGCGTCCTCGTGCCGGTAGCTGTGGCCGCGCCGCTCGAGGTCGGCCAGGGCCGACTCCACCTCGCCCCGCTCGTAGAGGTCGCGCTCGTGGGCCCAGTTGTCGTAGACGACCCCGAAGCGCGCCAGGGTGGCCCGCACCCGGTCGAGCATCAGCTCCACTCCGCGAGCACCGAGCGCGGCGCGGTCGGCCGGATCGACGCCCTCGGCCGCGATCTCGTCGGCGAGGGCGCCGACGTACTCGCCTTCGTAGCCGTCCTCGGGCATCGGCTCGCCGTTCATGCGGGCGGCGATCGAGTCGGCGAAGCGGGAGATCTGGCCGCCGGCGTCGTTGACGTAGTACTCGCGCTCGACCTCGTGGCCAACCGCCTCCAGCAGGCGGACCAGCGAGTCGCCGTAGGCGGCGTGGCGGCCGCCACCGACGTGCAGCGGCCCGGTCGGGTTGGCGGAGAGGAACTCGACCAGGACCCGCTCCGGGCGCGGGGTCGGGGCCGGGCCGAGGTCCTCGCCGGCCGCGACCAGCCGCGCCAGGGCGCGCCGGTACCAGGCGTCGGAGAGAAAGAGGTTGACGAAGCCGGGCCCGGCGACCTCGACCCGGTCGAGCGTGCCGGAGTCGAGGTCGCGCTCGAGCTCGGCCCGCAGGCGCGCGGCCACCGAGCGCGGGTTGTCGCCCAGCGGCGCCGCCAGCAGCATCGCCGCATTGGAGCTGTAGTCCCCGAGCTCGGGCTTCGGCGGCCGGTCCAGAGAAGGCGTCGGCTCGGTCGGCTCGCCGTCGCGCAGCGCCCGCGCCGCCTGCTCGACGGCGCTGCGCAGCTCGGCGATCGAGTCGGTGGCGCTCACCGCTCAATCGTATGGACCGGGACTCGCCCAGGGTACGCTGCCCGCTTGCGCGCAGCCGTCCTCAGCGATGTCCATTCCAACCAGCCGGCCCTCGAGGCAGTCCTCGAGGCCGTGGCCGGGGCGGGGGTCGACGAGATCTGGTGCCTCGGCGACGTGGTCGGGTACGGCGCCCAGCCCGACGCCTGCGCCGACCTGATCGAGCACGACTGCGACATCTGCCTGGTCGGCAACCACGACCTCGCGACGCTGGGCGAGCTCGACGTCTCCTCCTTCTCGGAGACCGCGGCGGTGGCGGTCGAGTGGACGCGCGAAAACGCCAGCGCCGGCACCCGCGACTTCCTGCGCGGACTGCGGCCGGCCGGCGAGCGCGCCGGCGTCGGCCTCTTCCACGCCTCCCCCCGCGACCCGATCTGGGAGTACGTGCTGGCGACCGATCAGGCGGAAGCGGGGATGGAAGCGCAGCCGCAGCGGGTCGGGTTGATCGGCCACTCGCACGTCTCCCTCTTCTTCACCCGGCCGGACGGGGCCGGGCGCGGCGACGCCACCGGCGCCCAGGCTGGCGACGGCGCCCTGCTCGCGCTCGAGAGCGGCGAGTGGCTGCTGAACCCCGGCAGCGTCGGCCAGCCCCGCGACGGCGACCCCCGCGCCGCCTGGCTGGAGCTCGACACGGTCGAGTGGACGGCGCGCTTCCACCGCGTCCCCTACGACGTTGCCACCGCCGCCGAGACGATTCTCGCGGCGGGCCTGCCGAGTCAGCTCGCCGAGCGCCTGGAGGTCGGCCGCTGATGGCCAATTGCAGGCAAAATCCACCTTTACCGGGGTTGTCTAGACTCGATTCATGGTCCGTCTGAGCGCAGCTCTGCTCGCCCTTGCCCTCGCCGCCGTCGCGGCGCTGGGGCTGGCTGCCTGCGGCGGTGGCGGCAACGCCGAGCTGCTGCCCGGCGAAACGGCGAGCGAGATCACCTCCAACCTGGACCGGGTCGAGCAGTTGGCGAGCGCAGGCGACTGCAGCGGCGCCGCCGTGGCGGCGGCGGAGGTCAGCGCCCAGGTCGAAGGCCTGGGCGGGGTCGACCCGAAGCTGAAGCGGGCGCTGAGCGAAGGGGCGACCAGGCTCAACGAAGTGGTGGCCGGCTGCGAAGAAACGGCCACGGAAGAAGAACCGGCGATCGAGCCGGCCGAAGAACCGGAAGCAGCCGAGAAGAAGGAAAAGCCGGAAAAGCCCGAGAAGCCGAAGCAGGAAGAGGCGAACGAAGAATCCGAAGAAGGCACCGAACCGACGCTGCCACCGCAGGCCGAAGGCAAAGCCAAAGGCCACGAAAAGCCCGAAGAAGAAGTGCCACCGCCGGCGGAAGACGGCGGCACCCCCTCGGGCGGCGTCGGCGCCGGCGAACCGGCGGCGGGCGAATGATGGAGGCGGGAAGCCTTTCCGGCCGCTACGAGACGGGCGAGCGGCTCGGCTCGGGAGGGATGTCGAACGTCTACAAGGCGACCGACCTGATCCTCGAGCGCACCGTCGCCGTGAAGGTCCTGGCCGAGCACCTCTCCGACGACGAGCGCTTCGTCGCCCGCTTCCGCCGCGAGGCGCTGGCGGTGGCGAAACTGATCCACCCCAACATCGTCCAGGTCTACGACACCGGGGTCGACGACGGCCGCCACTACATCGTCATGGAGTACGTGTCCGGTCGCTCCGGAGCGCAGATCCTGCAGCGGCACGGCCCGGTCGGGCCCGAGATCGCGGCCGAGATCGGGGTCCAGGCCTGCGCCGGCCTCGACTACGCGCACCGGCGCGGGATCATCCACCGCGACGTCAAGCCCGGCAACCTGATGATCACCGGCGGGCCGGCGGGCGGCGGCGAGATGACCGTGAAGCTGACCGACTTCGGCATCGCCCGGGCGATCGAGCAGACCCGGATCACGCAGGTGGGGTCGGTGGTCGGGACCGCCGCCTACCTGGCACCCGAGCAGGTCCGGGGCGAGGAGGCGACCCCGGCGACCGACGTCTACGCGCTCGGCGTCGTCCTCTACCAGTTCCTGACCGGCCGCCTGCCCTACGAGGGGTCGTCGCTGGCCGAGCTGGCGGTGCGCCAGCAGAACGAGACGCCGCTGCCCCCCAGCACCTACAACGACGAGGTCCCGGAGACGCTCGGCGGCGCCGTGCTGCGAGCGCTGGAGGGCGATCCGAACCGGCGCTACGCGAGCGCCGAGGAGCTGGCCAGCGGGCTGCGGATGGGGCTGGAAGGGGCCGACGTGACCCTGCCGCCGGACGAGGGCACGGCCGCGACCGGCGTCCTCGGCGGCGACACCGCCGCCACCCGCCACCTCGACCGCACCGCCCAGACCGAGTACCGCCCGGCCCAGTCCCAGACCCGGCGCCCGGCGCCGCGGGTCTCCCCTCCCCCGCCCGCCGCGCCGGCCCAGCCCGCCCGCGCCGCCGGGCCGCGCCAGCGCTCCGCCTTCTCGCGCTTCGTCCGCTTCGTGCTCGCCCTCGTCGCCCTGGTCGCGATCGCGGCGGCGGTGGCGACCGCGGTGATCGTCACCACCGACAAGGCGGCCGGGGTCAAGGTCAGCCGCGTCGCCGGCGACACCGTCGACAAGGTCGTCGAAGAAGTCAAGGAGCTGGTGAAGAAGAACACCGAATAGGGCGTGACGAAGGGAAGGGGGTCGGGTACCCCTCGCCCTCACAACAGCGGGGAGGTTCGGTTGAGGGGTACCCGACCCCTTCTCCCGGTCCTCTCCGGTATTACGCCTCCCAGGGGGTGGAGCCGGCGAGGATGGCGGTGCGGTAGGAGGCGAAGCGGCCGGCTTCGATGGCGGTGCGGGCGTGGGCGGTGAGCTCGTGCATGTAGGTGAGGTTGTGGAGGACGATGAGGCGGACCGCGGTCAGCTCTTCGGCCCGGGACAGGTAGCTGATGTAGTCGCGGTCGTGGTGGCGGCAGGCGCGGCAGGGGCAGCCCTCGACCAGGGGCTCGCGGTCGCCGACCCAGCGCGACTTGCGCAGGTCGAGGCGGAAGCGAGCCTCCGGGTCCGGCGCCAGGGCGACGCCGTGGCGGGCGAGGCGGGTCGGGACCGCGCAGTCGAAGACGTCGAGGCCGAGGGCGATGCCGCCGAGCAGGTCGTCGACCTCGCCGATCCCGAGCAGGTGCACGGGCGCCTCGGGCGGGAGCAGCGGCGCCGTCATCGCCAGCACCGCGTGCATCTCCTCCTTGTCGCGGCCGAGGGTGCCGCCGATCGCCAGCCCGTCGACCCCCGCCGCCGCGACCGCCTCTGCCGACTCGCGCCGCAGGTCCTCGTGGACGCCGCCCTGGACGATCCCGAAGACCGCCTGGCGCTCGGGCCCCTCGCGCTCGTGCCAGTCGAGGCAGCGCCGCAGCCAGCGGTGGGTGCGCTCGGTCGAGCGGGCGGTGTAGTCGCGGTCGGCGTGGAAGGGCGTGCACTCGTCGAAGACGAGGGCGATGTCGGAGCCGAGCGCCGCCTGCACCTGCATCGAGACCTCGGGCGAGATGAACAGCTCCGAGCCGTCGCGGTAGGAGCGGAAGCGCGCGCCCTCCTCGGTGATGTCGACCCGGGAGCCGTGCTCGCCGCCGGAGCGGCCGCTGCCCTTGACCTCGTCGGCGACGCCGCCGTGGGCGAGCGAGAAGACCTGGAAGCCGCCGGAGTCGGTGATCAGCGCCCGCTCCCAGCCCATGAACCCGTGCAGGCCGCCGGCGGCGGCGATCCGCTCCGGCCCCGGCGAGACGAACAGGTGGTAGGTGTTGCCGAGGATCAGCCGGTAGCCGAGGTCGGCGACCTCCTGGCCTTCCAGCCCCCGCACCGACCCCTTGGTCGCCAGCGGGATGAAGGCCGGCGTCTCGATCGGCCCGTGCGCGGTGTGGATCACCCCCGCCCGCGCACTCCCGTCCCGAGCCCCGATCTCGAATCGCAGTCGCTCCCGATCGACCCTCATCCCGTCATTTGCTCCCTGAAGCCGCCCATAGCCGGCTCAGGGGAGCACCCGGTGCAATGCGAGGCTACGGCCGGTCATCGGCTCGGGCTGGGGGATGCCGAGGAGGTCGAGGGCGGTGGGGGCGACGTCGGCGAGGATGCCGCCGCCGCGCAGCTCCAGGCCCTCCTGGGTGACGATCAGCGGCACCGGGTTGAGCGAGTGGGCGGTGTTGGGCGAGCCGTCGGGCTCGAGCATGTGGTCGCAGTTGCCGTGGTCGGCGGTGACGAGGCAGACGCCGCCCCGGGCCTCGACCGCGGCGACGACGTCGCCGAGGCAGGCGTCGACCGCCTCGACCGCCTCGACCGCCGCCGGGATCACCCCGGTGTGGCCGACCATGTCGGGGTTGGCGAAGTTGACGATCCCGAAGCGGTAGTCGCCGGTGCGCCAGTGCTCGACGAAGGTGTCGGCGGCGGCGCGGGCGCTCATCTCCGGCTTGTGGTCGTAGGTGGGGACGTCGCGCGGCGATTCGACCAGGCAGTGCTCCTCCCCCTCCAGCTCCTGCTCGCGGCCGCCGTTGAAGAAGTAGGTGACGTGGGCGTACTTCTCGGTCTCGGCCACGTGCAGCTGGCGGCCGCCGGTGTTGGCGATGGTTTCGGCCAGAGTCGCCTTCGGGCGCTGCTCGGGGAAGGCGACCGGATAGGGCCAGCCCTTGCGGTAGGAGGTCATCGTCGTCAGGTCGAGGATCGGGCCGCCGGCGCGCGAGAACTCATCGAGTCCCGGCTCGGCCAGTGCCCGGGTCAGCTGCCGGGCGCGGTCGGGGCGGAAGTTGACGAAGATCGCGACGTCGCCGGCCTCGGCGCCGTCGTAGCCGCCGATCACGGTCGGTTTGACGAACTCGTCGGTCTCTCCACGCTCGTAGGAGGCCTCGATCGCCGCGGCGGAGTCGGGCGCCTCGAGGCCGCGGGCGTGGACGATCGCGTCGTAGGCGAGCTTGGTCCGCTCCCAGCGGGTGTCGCGGT
>Ga0070691_10000229_pt1 | contig 19103 bp, 17 predicted proteins | sample KBSK1101metaG_FD_64673 | JGI IMG/M metagenome (GOLD analysis project Ga0070691, IMG submission 64673) | Corn, switchgrass and miscanthus rhizosphere microbial communities from Kellogg Biological Station, Michigan, USA - KBS K1-10-1 metaG | ecosystem: Host-associated > Plants > Roots >... | reverse complement strand
CACCTCGACGATCAACTTCGTCGGCACGCTCGCGCCCGATTTCTCGAACGTCGAGATCGACCAGCAGACGATCGCGCCCCAAGAGTTCCGGCGCGCGCTCCAAGAGTACCGTCCGTTCTTCTCGCAGGGCGCGAACTTCATCACCGGTGCCAACGTCGCACCGGTCGGCGGATTCCTGACCGCGGCCAATACCGTCTTCTATTCGCCCGGGGTCGGCCCGTTCGACACCGGCGAGAAGATCGAGGGCTCGTTCGGGAAGCAATCGTTCGGCGTGCTGCACTTCCGCGGCTACGATCAGACGACCGGCAACGCGTTCGACGACATCGCCTACGGCTACAAGCATCTGCTGCCGGATCGCACGTTCATGTACTGGACGGACGGCGTCTTCGCGCATCACTCGCTCGCGGGGACCGACGCGACCACCGAGGCCGGCATCGCCGGGCGGAACCTGCACACCGGTTTCGTGTGGGCGCTCGACCACTCGGTCGAGACCGGGAGCTATCAGCCGCAGGGCGTCGCCCATTCGTCTAACGGATTTGTCGACGTGCACAAGCCGAACTGGGAAGGCCTGGTCGAGTACAACGACATCACGCCGAACTACGGCCCGCTCGACGGCTTCACGACCAACTCGGATATCCGCGGCTTCAACAGCTTCTTCAACTTCAACGGCTCCACGCCGGGGATGAAGAACTGGGGGCTGTTCATGGCCGCCGACCGGTTCTTCGATCGCTCGGGCGCGGTCCATCAGGCCGACACCGGGATCTTCTTCAACGCGACCTTCAAGAACGGGTTCTCGATCAACGGCGCGGGGCCGCAGGTCGGCCTGCTGCGCGGCTACGAGATCCCGCAGAACGCGGACTGTAGCGGACCGACGGTCGGCTTCAGCTTCTACACCGGCTTCCCGTGCTATCGCAACGGGCAGAGCGACGCGTTCAACCTGGCCTTCTTCCCGGTCGGCTACCGCGACGGCACCCCGACGCCCATCGATGCCAGCGCCGGCTGGGGCAACTTCGGCGGCGACTACCTGCACCTGTACACGCTCTCGCACTCGCGTCCGCTCGGTCGCACGCTCTCGCTCGGGATGGAGTACGACGGGACCTACGAGCGCGATCGCAGCACCGGCGTCCTCGAGTCGCAGTGGCTGCGGCGCGTCTCGCTCGGCGTGAACCTGGGGCCGGATTCGAACATGACGTTCTCGCTACGCTCGATCAACGGGGTCGGCGGATTCTCGCCCCAGCAGGGCACCAACATCGCGGCCGCCTTCCACAAGCGCTTTCGCGGGGGGAACGAGCTGTTCGTCAACTTCGGCACCCCGGCCGACTACACGACCCTCAATCGCACGATCGTGAAGTACGTCTTCCATCTCGGCGGCGACGCCGGAACGTAGGAATTGTAGCAGCCGTCACACCGCACGAATTGCGTGCGTTGAAACAATTGACATATGCACGCGGTAGTTATGTGTGTATGAATAAGGCTATGAAAGCAACGATTGAAATCGACAATGACGTCGTTTCAGAAGAACGTACCCACGAAGAAGTACGTCCCACGCTCACGATGAGCCGCGTCATCGACGCGAATAGCTCGTTCGGCGGCTGGGGACCGAAGGTTAACCAAACCATAATGAGACGCTTCAACTAGAACGAAACAACCGCCGCACCCGGGGAGTATAGCGGGCATATAACTTTCATCGGCACGACTCGTGTTCGATGGAACGGACCGGAAACGACCTCCACCGATTCCGGTCCGCCGACTCCTCGTAGAGTGCAGCAAGCAAAAAGGCCTAGGTCAAACGGACCTAGGCCTTTTTGTTTTTGTCATCCTGAGGAGCGAGCGCAGCGAGCGTCTCGAAGGACGCCTCTACGCCAGGATCGGGTCGTGCGGGGTGACGGGCTCGAGGATGCGGTTGACCTCGTCGAAGAGCGAGGGGTCGATGTCGAGGTCGGCGGCGGCGGCGTTCTCGTCGACGTGCGAGAGCTTGGTGGCGCCGACGATCGCGCTGGTGACGGCCGGTTCGCGCAGCGTCCAGGCGAGCGCGAGTTGGCCGAGCGTGCAGCCGGCCTTTTCGGCGACCGGCTTGAGCTTCTGCACCGCGTCGAGGATCGGTTGCGTCATGTAATCTTCCATCCACTGCGCTTCGCTGCCGGCGCCGCGCGAATCGGCGGGCGGGCGCTTCGCGTCGGTGTACTTGCCGGTCAGGATGCCCATCGCGATCGGCGACCAGACGACGTTGCCGATGCCGTAGCGCTCGCTCGCAGGCAGAACGCGCGCCTCGATGCGGCGATAGAGCGCGCTGTACTGCGGCTGATTCGAGATCGGCACGGCCCAACCGCGCGCGCGACAGAGCGTGACCACCGCCGCGATCTGGTCGGCATTCCATTCCGAGACGCCCCAGTAGAGCACGTGACCGGCGCGGATCAGATCGTTCATCGCCTCGCACGTCTCTTCGAGCGGGGTGGTGTCGTCGTAGCGATGGCATTGGTACAGGTCGATGTACTCGACGCCCAGGCGCTTGAGCGAATGGTGGGCCTGATCGCGGATGTGCTTGCGCGAAAGGCCGTGCTCGTTGACCGTGTCCCCCATCGGGAAGTAGACCTTGGTCGCGAGTACCAGCGCGTCGCGCTTGAGCTCGCGCAGGACCGGCGCGAGCGCGATCTCGGCGGCGCCCTTCGCATAGATATTGGCGGTGTCGATGAAGTTGATGCCGCGCTCCCAGGCCCGCAGGACGACCGAGCGGGTGGTGCCGTCGTCGACGGTGTTGCCGTAGGTCAACCACGAGCCGAGCCCGATGACCGAGAGTTTGAGGCCCGAATGGCCGAGGGTTCTATAGCGCATAACGCCTCCAAGACGCGCGCGGGCCGCCCCGGGTTGCGCCGCGAACGGCCCGCTATGCCCCTCGAGTTCGTCCTGGTCGATGCGTTCACGCGCGAGCCGTTCGCAGGGAATCCGTGCGCGGTCTTTCCGGACGCAGGCGGGCTCGACGCACGTGCGATGCAGCGGATCGCGAACGAGATGAACCTCTCCGAGACGGCCTTCGTGGTACCGAGCACCCGCGCCGACATCGGCGTCCGCTACTTCACGCCGATCGAGGAGATGCCGCTGGCCGGGCACCCGACCATCGCGACCGCGCACGTGCTCCACGGTCGCGGCCGGATCGGGGCGCGCGCGACCTTCGAGATGCCGGCCGGTATCGTGCCGGTCGCGTGCGACCCCGACGGCGACGGCCTGCGCTACACCATGACCCAGCCCGCGCCGCGCTTTCTCGGCCCGGTCGATCGCGCGTGGATCGCGCGCGGCCTCGGCCTGGCGCCCGCCGATCTCCTCGCCGCGCCGCAGCCGCAGACGGTCTCGACCGGGAGTCCGATGCTCATGGTCGCGCTGGCCTCGGTCGACGCGCTCGATCGCTGCACGCCCGACCGGGCCGTCCTGTTCGCCGATCCGGCACGCCCGTTCGTGAGCGTCCACGCCTTCGTCCGGCTGCCGGGAACGGAGCCGGCCTTTGCGGCCCGCCATTTCTCGCCGCCGGGCGACGTGCCCGAGGATCCGGTGACGGGCTCGGCCTGCGGCGCGATGAGCGGCCTCGCTTTTGCGACCGGAGTCATCGATCGCGCGGGTTTTACCGTCAGCCAGGGCCGTCATGTCGGACGTCCGGGCACTGTCTCCATCGAGGTGCTCGGCCGGCCCGATGCGATCTCCGGCGTACGCGTCGGCGGGCACGCGGTCACGGTCGCGAGCGGGCGGATCGATTTCCCGTGAAATTCACACAACGCTCAGACGTTTCGTGCGTTATTAGGGGGATGAAATCGCTGCTGCTCAGCACCTCAATCGCCCTCGGCCTGATCGGAGCGTCGCCCATGCCGTCACCGACCACATCCCCGTCGCCCGCGCCGGTCGCCTCGAGCGCGCCGGCAGCCGTGGTGCACATGCACGACTTCTCGTTCGACCCGGAGACGGTCACGATCCAGGCCGGCCAGAGCGTCCAGTGGATCAACGACGACGCGCTGTTCCACTCCGCGACCGCCACCGACAAGTCGTGGAACTCGGGCGAGCTGGACCAGGGCCGCAGCTACACCCATACCTTCGAGACGCCGGGCACGTACGACTATTATTGCGACGACCACACGTACATGCAGGCCACGGTTGTAGTAAAATAGGCCCATAACGATCCCGAACTTTTTCACCTTCGCCTAACGTTAGTGAGAATATGAAATCATTGCTGCTCTCAGCCGCCCTGGCCATCGGCCTTGTCGGCTCCGCGTTTCTCGCACAACCGGCCACCGCCGTCGCCGCCGGCCCGACCGTGGTCAAGATCGCCAACTTCGCGTACGAACCGGCCACCGTCACGGTCGAGGCCGGTCAGACCGTCGAGTGGATCAACGAAGACTCCGCACAGCACACCGCGACCGCGACCGATGGCTCGTTCAAGTCGCCCGACCTGAACCAGGGACAGAAGTTCTCGCACACCTTCACGAAGGCCGGGACCTTCACGTACTACTGCCGCTTCCATCGCGGCATGAAGGGTACCGTCGTCGTAAAATAGCCTCGCCTGGGTACTGACCCCAGCGCATGCACTCCCAGCGTGGATTCACGCTCGTCGAAGTCCTCATCGCCGCCGGCATCTCGGTCATGCTGGCGGCGATTCTCGTCGCGATCGCGCACGCGTTCGTCGCTTGGTCGCAGCGCGCGTCCGCGACCGTCGACGCGCAAAGCGCGCTCGACCGGCTCGAGGAGCGGATCGACGCCGAGACGGCCGGCTCGTGGAGCGTCTTCGTGCCCGCGAGCGACGTGCTCGGCGAACCGAACGGCGACGGCCACGAGTTCGACGTCGCGACGGAAGACGCGCTTCGGCGCCCGTCGTTCCGCGCCTATCGCTACGATTCGAGCGCATCGCGCATCGACGAGTACGTCTACGGCACGCCCGGCGCGACGCCGATAGCGACCGGCGACGTCACGTCGCACGTCACCGCGTTCTCGGCGATCAACGGCAGCGCACACGCGATGGCCGGCCCGCTCTTCGCGAACGCGACCATCGTCGACGCGGAGGTGCCGCTCCAACTCGGCGCACCGGAAGCCGTCGGCGGCAACCGCCTCACGTCGGTACGCATCGCGATCGGACGGTTCGAACGGAACTGGATGCTCGCGAGCGCGACCGCGCCGAGCAGCGTGACGGTCGTGCTGCGCTACACGCCCGGGCCGTAGCGATCGATCGGGGCGATGTCGCACGGCAGGCCGGTCGCGCGGATATCGCTCAGGATGTCGGCCAAGTCGTCGGGCGAGCGCAGCTCGATGGTCGTCTCCAACTCCATGCTCTTGGCCGGCAGGTCGGTGTGCGTGCGCGCGTGCACGACCTCGATCACGTTCGCGCCGTGCCGCGCGATGATGCCTGCGACCTTCGCGAGACCGCCCGGGATATCGAGCATCTGGGTGCGCAGCTTCGCCATCCGTCCGTCGCGCAGACCGGCTCGCGCGATGATCGATGCGAGCAGGCTGGGATCGATGTTCCCGCCCGATAGGATGGTGCCGACGCGCAGGCCCTTGAACCGCTCGGGATACTGGAGCAGCGCCGCGATGCCGGCAGCGCCCGCGCCTTCGACCAAGGTCTTCTCGCGATCGAGCAGCGCATAGATCGCGGTCTCGATCGAGGCTTCATCGACCGGCAGCATCTCGTCGACGAACTCCGCCACGATGCGCGCGTTGAGCGCGCCGTACTCCTTGACCGCGATGCCCTCGGCGACGGTCGCTTCGCCGGCTTGGAACGACGCGCTCTGGGCGCCGACGATGCGCAGATCCGGGCGCAGACCCTTGGCCGCAAGCGCGGCGCCGCCGATCAGACCGCCGCCGCCGACCGGCACGATCAGCACGTCGAGATCGGGCGCATCCGCCAGCATCTCGAGCGCGACCGTTCCCGCGCCGGCGACGATGGCCGGATCGTCGTAGCCGGAGACGTACGCCAATCCGTCGCGTTCGGCGAGCTGCTGCGCGATCTCGAGCGATTCGGCGAGCCGCGCGCCTTCGAGCACGACCCTGCCGCCGTACTCTTGCGTCCGCCGCACCTTGCCGAACGGCGTGCCGAACGGCATCACGATGGTCGCGGGGACGCCGAACGCGCGCGCCGCGTACGCGACGCCCTGCGCGTGATTGCCCGCCGAGGCCGCGATCACGCCGCGCGCGCGCTGCTCCGCGTCCAGGCCGGCGATCTTGACGTACGCGCCGCGCACCTTGAACGAGTTGGTGTGCTGGCGGTTCTCCATCTTCATCACGACCTCGGCTCTGGCGATCGCGGAGATCGCCGTGGAGCGTTCGGTCGGGGTGCGGAGCACGACGCCTTCGAGCAGGTCGCTCGCGGCGCGGATCTCGTCGAGGGTCGGAAGCGCGGAAGCGGCGTGGGATACGGTCATGTCCCGGTGGGCTTCACCGGATGGGAACCGTTGCCTGCGCGTTCCGCGACCCGTCGGTCACGACGACCCGGACGTATTTCGGGATCCGTTTCCAGACGATCGGCAAGGTCGCGCTCGTGGCCGGAACCTCGAACAACCGCTCGTCGTACCACTTCCCGTCCATCGACGTGAAGACCGTGTAGCGCGCCGTACGGCCGGTCTCGACCGTGCCGTGCCACCGTAGCCGCACCATACGCCCCGCGATGGCCGCGCTATCCACGCCGACCGTCGGCGTGGTCGCGCTCATCGTCATGCTGGCGAGCGTCGCGGAGCCGTGCCGGATGGTCAGCCGTGCGATGCGCGCATCGTACGGGATGCGGATCTGTATCGCAAGCTCGTGATACTCCTTACCGTTGTCGTCGAACCATTGCGGTTCGAAACGCTCTTCGTCGAGCACCGTCCCGGCCGCATCCGACGCGACCAGCGAGAACGAGCCTTGATGCTTCGGGCTCCGCACGCCGAGCGTCTCGTAGGCCGGCTGGAACGATGCGACCACCGCGCCCTTGACCGGCCGGGCCATATAGAAGCGCGTCAACAGGATCGGTGGGTCGACGCCGTTCTGCAACGACGTGAGCAGATTCGCGTACGTGCACTGCGAGATCCAAGCGTGGTCGCCCGAGCTCTGCATCGGATCCCACGGATAGCCGATCCGACGCTCCGGCGAGATGTCCAGGTTCTTGCGCGTCAACTGCATGCCGAACGCGACGTCGCCTGCGTTGTTATGGTAGTCCTTGCCACACTCCGCGACCATCTGATCGACGCTCCACAGGAACTCCGGCAAGGTATGCGCGACCTCGTGCGCGATCGTGCCCCACGGCCGCGACCACCGGATGGAGACGAGCTTGGTGGTGATCGTGAACCCGTTGACGTCGTGCCCGGCGAACGTATCGAAGTCGCCGTCGCTCATCACCGCGACCGTCCGCCCGACGCCGTCCATCACGGTCGTCGCGCTCAGCCTGTCGGCGAGCGCGGCCGAGAGGTTCTCGCGATAGCGCTCTTGGATGAGCACGTCGAAGCGCAGAGAGTCGAACCACTTCGAGTCGATCACCTTGCCGCGCAGATCCAGCGGCTCGCCGACGATCGGCATCGGCAGGCCGAACGGCTTGAGCGGATAGATGTCGGGGATATTGTCGTAGCTCTCCTGGCGGAGCCTGTCCGACTCCTTGAGCAACGTCTCTGCCTTGCTCTCGTAGCTGGTCGGACTCGAGGTGGTGGTCAGGATGACCGGCTGGATGCGGATCTGCGGCCCGGTGGTGATCGCGGTATAACCGTTCACCCACATCTTGAGCCCGGTATCGCGATCGTGATCGTCGATCAACTCCGCCTTCACCGCGTAGTGATCGGCGCCGACGGTGAAGTTGAACGGCGCCGATTCTGGAACCCCGAAGTACGCCGGAACCTGCGCCCGCCACGGCACCCGGTGCGGCTTGCCGTACCCACGCAGGCCGATATACGTCAGGACGTGGCTGGTGTAGAGGATGCGCGGCGACGCGCCCTGTTCGTAGAGCGTGAAGCGCATCCGGACCGGAACCGGCTCGGAGCAGTTGGTCGTGCCCGAGAGAAAGATGTGGTCGCGCTGGTTTATCGGCGTCAGCACGCCGTCCTTGACGTAGCGGTCGACCCCGACCAGTTTCGCCGGCCGGCCCTTCACCATCGGCAACTCGCCGTAGTAGCTGATGAGCGTTCCGTCTTCGCGGCGCAGTTGGTCGGGCTTCTCTTGGAAGACCGGGTCGTCTTGATAGATGCCTTGCATCGCTTCGAACGCACCGTCGGTCGCGAGCGGATTGCACGGCAACGGCGTCGGCGTCGGCTCGGAGATATTCGGCGTCGGGGTCGCCTCTGGCGTGTCGTACGCAAGCCCGAGCTTCCACCTGGGCGCGACGTCGAGGTGCCACTTCAGATCGACGCCGTAGCCGACGTCGGCCTTCATGGTGGTATCCGCTTTGCCGCCTTCGACCGGAAGCGCGATGGTCGGCTCGCCGTTGGCGAAGGTCGCGTCGCCGGTCAACGCCAGGTCGACTTTCGCGGGCGTGTCGCCAAGTCCGTCGACGGTGAACGTGACCGGTCGCGGCACGCCGAGTCGCGCCGGCCCGCCGACCTCGATGCCGGCATGCACCAGGAAGATACGCGCGGTGAACGCGATCCGTCCCGATGAGAGCGTCAGCGCGTGCGCGCCCAAGCCGTCGGCGACGGCGATCCGCGCGACGACGCTGCGATCGGATGCCGCAAGGATCGCGGCGGCGGCGCCGTCGACGCGCATGCCGCCGTGCAGCGGATCGAATCCGCGCACGTCGATGGTCGCGAGGTCGCCTTGGGCGAACGCTGTCGGCGGCGTGACGAAGGCGAAGGGCGCCGGCTTCGCGAGAGCCGGCTCGACCGCGACGTGCGCGGTCGCACCCGGTTCGGCGAGGTCGACGCCGGTGGCGTCTCGCGGAATCGTATAGCGCACCTGCCCGGACGGATCGGCCACGATCGAAGCGTGGCGAGCACCGGCTGCGGACTGGACGGTCAAGGCGATTGTCGCGTTCGGCGCGGCGCTGGCGACGATGGCGGTGGCGGCGGTGGCCTTCACCGGAACGACCAGGGCGGCGGCCAGGACGAGAGGCAACATTCGGCACCTCCTCGCGGGTCGGGGTGATATACTTTAGCCAGGCGAGCGCCTACTCCGCTTCGCCACTGGAGGCCGCTGGATGCCGCTCTTCCGCCGCTTCGTTCTCGCCATCTTCCTCGGCTGCGCGACCCTGCTGGTCGCCGCCTCGGCACCGTCCGCGACGCGCGCCGACGAGGGCACAACGCCCAAGAACAACACCGTCGAAGAGACCATCATCGAAACGGGGCTCTACGCGCTGTTCCACCACCAGGCTCGCTGCAAGATCACCCAAGCGGGCTGGATCGAGCCGAGCCAGGGCGTCTGGCAGGACGACGACTTCTTCGTCGATCTGCCCGGGAAACAACTCACCCAAGTCGACCCACGCACGTACACCGCCGAATTGAAGATGGCAGAGTTCCGCGACACGCTGCTCTACGGCATCTATCGCCCGGCCGGCCAGACCGCCAACGATCGTCGGAAAACGATCGCCGTCTATGGAGAGTCGTGGTACTCCAATCCGGTCGCGGTGAAGCTGAGGTTCACGCTTACCCAACCCGACGTGCCGTCGCGCGTCCTCTACGAGACGCCCGTGCAGTACGTCGTCAACATCGGCGGGCGCTGTAGTGCGACGCCGACGGCATTTTCGGCGGTGCTGGATGCGAGCAAGGGCATTCCGCCGGTCGATCCGTTCGTCTTCTCGCACGACGGCGCGTACACGATCAAAGCCGAACTGTACGATGCGAAGGATCACGCGACCGGACTCTACACCCAGGTCAGCGGACAGGTCGTCACCACCCACGGCCCGACCGTGATGTTCGTGCCGGTCTACTCGCAGAAGGCCGAGGACGCCACCGGCCTGGTCTATCCCACGAACCGGTCGATGACGCTGCGCGCCGAATCGCTCGCGCGCTACGTCTCGCGCTACGGGCCGATGTACTTCCCGCTCGAGGCCGATGCGATGGGCGCGATCGTGCGCGCGCCGCGCGATGTGAGCGCCTCGCTCGCGCGCGCGACGGCGGTCGCCGATTCGCACGTCGCCGGCTGGAAACGCTACTTGATCCCGCTCGCACACCTGACCGGTACGAGCACCGGCAACGCCGAGCCCGAAGTGGTCGAGGCGCAGCTGCTCAACGAATTCGACGCGATCGCAGGCCTCGGGCACGTCGGCCGGATGGTGGTGCTCAACAACGGTTCGTTGACCGGACTCACCCACGACGACGCTGCCGCCTTCACGTACAGCACCAAGACCATCTTCGCGCACGACACCATCTCGTTCTTATCCGTGCTCCACGAGATCGTCCACACCGAGCCGACCTATCTCTGGTCGTCGCCCGGCATGCTCGATGAATGCAAGGACGACTACCACGACAACAACGGCGGCACGGTCACGCGCGGCGGCGTCGCGACACACGTGCGCGGCATCGCGAACGGCAAGGTCTTCGGCGTCGCGTACGGCGTGCGCACCCAACACGTGCTCGACTTCGAGGCCTACGCCCTCGAATCCGATCCGGGCACAGGCAACTTCACGATGGCTGACGTGGTGAACAAGCCGCCGGCCGGCGACGAAGCCAAGGCCTTCCACGGCGAGGGCGTGCCGCAGCTGCGTCAGCGGATGGACGCGTCCTACGAGTTGATGGGCAGCGAAGGGACCGCACCCGACATCCCGGACTTCCGCTGGATCACGCAATGCACGTACCATCACCTGGTCGACGATGCACTGCAGCAGTCGCAGGATCCGCACTACCTGCTCGCGCGGATGGTGATCGCGCATAAGGGAGCGTGGGCCGGCGGATACTTCGAGCCGTTCTACGACGTCGAAGACGACGCGATCCAGGCTCGCATGCAGGGCGGCGCGTGGAACGTCACCGCGCTCGACGCGAACGGCGCGACCGTCGCGACCTACGGCTTCGAGCCGGTCTGGCGCGGCAGCGACAACACCCGCGACCGCATCGCGATCCCGGTGACGGCGCGCATCCCGTACGACGCGAGGATCCGCCGGCTCGAACTGCGCTCGCCGAACGGCCTGCTGGCCGCCGAAAGCGTCGGGGCGAGCCGACCCGCCCTGCAGATCGATTCACCGCAAGACGGGGCGAGCGGCGTCGGCCGTGCGGTGACCGTGCGCTGGAGTGCGACGACCGCCGACGGTTCGCCCGCACTCGCGACGATCTACTACTCGGTCGATGGGAAGATCTGGCTCGATCGCGCGTTCGAGACGAAGCAGACGTCGTTACGATTGATCCTCGCGAAGAACGCACCCAAGCATTACATCCGCGTGGTCGTCACCGACGGGTCGCGGAGCTCCGAGCAGACGGTCGTCGTCACGAGTTAGCTTCGGACTCCAAGTGCTCGCACGCTTCGAGCAACGACGCACCGATCCGCGCGCGGTCCCGGATCGCCGACCGCGATGCTCCGATCAGACGCTTTACCCGGGTCTGGTCCTTGGGACCGTCCCCGTCTGCGAGGGCGCGGCCGTGGGCGAACAGCGCTCGTGCAGACTCGATCCAGGTCGCTGGATGCTCGGACCGATCCCGCACGAAACGGCGATGAAGCTCGACCGGGGGCGCCACCTTGTCGAGCTGACGGGCGTGATGCTCGAAGCGCGCGCGCTTTGCGACGCGTTCGGGATCGCTCGGGCCGCTCGCGAGAAGATCGGCGAGCGCGCCGAGCGCGGCCGCCAAGCGCAGCCGGATGACCGACTCGGTCTCGATCGGATAGACGAACCAGGCCGCCAGCACCGCGCAGATCGCGCCGATCAAGATGCACTCAAGCCGCGCACCGAAGAGCGCCAAGCCGGCCGCGGTCTGCGGCGGCTGCAACAGCGCGAACAGCAACGTCGCGCAGGCCGCCCAGTACGCATAGTTGATGGTACGCAGCCACATGCCCAGGAACAGGATCGCGAAGATGACGATCGCGGCGATCGTCGGTGTCGGCATCGCGACGTGCGGGACGAGCGCCGCCAGAACGGTGCCGCCGATCGCGCCGCCCAAGCGCTGCAAGCCTTTGTAGAGCGCGTCGCCGCGCCCCACCGCGCCGCTGCAGACGATGAACGCCGTCAGTACGATCCACGGCCAGTGCGCCGGCAAAAGGAGCAGTCCGATCGCGAACGCTGCGGCGAGCGCGACCAGCATCTGGAGCGCCATCCGCGTGCTGACCGGCAACGACGCATCCTGGGGCGTGCTCCGCGGCGCGACGTGCACGGCTTCGGCGTGCGTCCCGAACGCAGCGGCGATCGAGGTGCAGAGCACGGCGATGACGCCCGCCGCCATCACCAGCAGAATGTCGACGACCCGCCCGCGCCCCGAGACGACGTGGACCGGTACGATCAAGATCGCGATCAGCGGCAGCGCGATGGTGTGGCCGATCATGCTCGCGCGTTCGCCGAACTTACGGAGCCAGATCGAGAGGAACATACCGCCGCAGAAGAGCGCCGCACCGATCCACGGGCTCGCGTGCAGAACGACGCCCACGACGCCGGCACCGACCGCGACCAACGGAAGCGTGACCAGGCGTGCGATCGTCTTCGCGGGCGTGGGGCGCTCGGCTTTGCGCGCCATCGTGAGCGCGAGGACGGCCGCCAGAACGGCGGCCGACGGGTCGACGCCGAGCGCCGCGCAGAGGCCGTAGGTGATGAGGAACGCGGCCAAGACCGCGCCCATCGATCTAAGGTTTGACGAAGGTGTACCGTCCATCGACGAGTTCGATTCGGAGTCGGAGCAGAGTCGTCTTGCTCAGCACCACGTCGCGCGGCACCAGGGCCGCGACCGGGCTGCTCTTCACGGTGCCGACGAGTTTGAAACTCCCGACGATCTCGTAGACGATGCGCTCCGCGCCGGGCGCGAGCGTCACCTTCATCCACGCCGGCGTCGACGGCGAGTTGAAATCGATGACGACCTCATGCGCGGTCGGGTTGGTCAGGATCAAGGTCGCCTTCGGAGGGTCGGCCTTCGCGACGGGCATCGCGAGCGCGAACGCGGCGATCGCGCAGAGCGCGAGCGAGCGGACGATCATCGTTGCACGCCTCATAGATTGTACGTATACCACCGGTACGATTTGGTGCCGACGTTATCGTAGACGGCGAGGAGGCACATCGTCACGGCTTGCGTCGATTTGAGCAAGATCATGTGGGTCTGCAACGGGATGTCGGCGGCGCCCGCCTTCTTGAGCGTTCCGTTGAACGTGTAGGTCCCTGGCGCGTCCAGTTTCCACGTCCCGCCGGGGAAGACGGCGACTTCCATCTTGGCCGTCGTCCCGCTCGGCGCGTACGTGAAGTGCAAGATGTAGTCGGTCGTCCGATTGCGGACTTCCAATAGGGGCGAGACGGCACGGGCCGGAGCGACGAACGACGCCGAAGCGACGGCGAGAAGCGCGAGCGCGAAGGCCGCGCGGGTAAAGAAGCTCTTCATAACTCAGGCAACGTTACCGGGGCGCCGCTCGGTTCCTACCGGCCGGGAAAAGTCGGGCCTAGGGCCAGCAGAGCGACGCCAGCGCGTTGAGCGCCGCCGGCTCGGGGTCGGAGCCGCTCATGTTGGCATAGGTCACGATCGCCCCGCCGAGGTCGCCCTGGACGACGATCATATCCATCTCGATCACGCCCTTCGCGCTCTTGGAGATCGCGCTGATGGCCGGCTGCGTCCCGTTGCAGACCATCGTCGGCGCCACGATCGCATTCGGGAACCCGAACATCCCGATCATGTTCTTCACTTTGGCGAGTCCCTTATCGCCGGCGTACGCGGGATCGACGCCGGTCTTGGCGACGCGCAACGACTGCATCTCATCGGGTGAGTCCCACTCCATCGCGACCGAATCGCCCGGCGCTTGATGCCAGCCCTTCGGCAACGTGAAGGTGGCCATGCGATGCTCCGGCGTCCCCGTCGCGCCCGGCGAGGGCGACGGGCTCGGCGAGGCATCTTGCGCGAGAGCGACCGACGTTGAGACGAGGAGCAGTACGAGCGTGACGAGCGATGCGTTCTTCATAGTCCTAGCTTCGGCAGCAAAAGAGCCGCTCGTGAAAGCGACTCGATGATTTGGTGCCCGGGAAGGGACTCGAACCCCCACGACCTTGCGATCACTAATACCTGAAACTAGCGCGTCTACCAATTCCGCCACCCGGGCACGGGCGAATCCCGATTCTACTGGACAAACCGCCAACCTGCAACCGCTTTCCCGGGCCCGGTTTCATAACGGCCATATGATCCCCGTACTCCGACCTATCTCGCACGACGGCCCGCTCGACCCCTACTCCGAGGCGGTCACCCGTGCCGCCGAGCGGGTCGGGCCCTCGGTCGCGGCCATCGAGGTCCGCAAAGGCCGCTCGGGTGGAAACGGCTCCGGCTTCGTCTTCACCCCCGACGGTTTCGTGCTCACCAATAGCCACGTGGTCCACGAGGCCGACAGCATCGAGGTCGGTCTGCTGGACGGTCGCGCCCTGCCCGCCCGCCTGGTCGGCGACGACCCGCATACCGACATCGCCGTCCTTCGGGTCGACGCGCCGGATCTGCGCGCCGCGAGCCTGGGCGATTCAAGCGCGCTGCGTCCGGGGCAGCTGGTGGTCGCGGTCGGCAATCCGTTCGGCTTGAACTACACGGTGACGGCCGGCGTGGTGAGCGCCGTCGGGCGCACGTTGCGCAGCGGGTCGGGCCGGCTGATCGACAACGTCGTGCAGACCGACGCCGCGCTCAATCCCGGCAACTCGGGCGGCCCGTTGGTGAACGCGTGGGGCGAGGTGGTCGGCGTGAACACCGCCGTGCTGCCCGGTCAAGGGCTTTGCTTTGCGATCGCGATCAATCTCGCCACCTACATCGCCGGGTTGTTGATCCGCGACGGGCGCGTGCGGCGCGGCTATCTCGGCATCGCCGGGCAAGACGTCACGCTCGCGGCCGCGATCGCGCGCACCCAAGCGCTCGAGGATCCGCGCGGCATCCTGGTCGCCTCGGTCGAGCCCGGCAGCCCGGCCGAGATCTCCGGCTTGAAGACCGGCGACTTCATCGTGAGCCTCGAGCAGACGCGCCTTCACGGCCTCGACGATCTCCATCGCCTGATGACGACCATCGACCTGAGCCGGCCCTACAAACTCGACGTGCTCCGCAAGAGTGTGCGCATCCGACCGATAATCTTGCCCATCGATGCGGTTGCATGATTAAGAAACTGCTCCCGATCCTCGGGATCACGTTCGTCGACATCCTCGGGTTCAGCATATTGATCCCGACGCTGCCGTATTTCGTGACCCACTTCGGGATGGCGCCCTGGGTGGTCGGCGTGCTGGCCTCGGTCTTCTCGCTCGTCCAACTCATCTCGGGACCGGTCTGGGGCAACGTCTCCGATCGGATCGGGCGCAAGGGCGTGCTGATCATCAGCCAGATCGGTGCGACCATCGGTTGGGTCATGCTCGCATTCGCGCCCAACATCCTGATCGTCTTCATCGCGCGCATCATCGAAGGCGCGTCGGGCGGGAACATCGGCGTCACCCAGGCCTACGTCGCCGACTTGGTCGAGCCCAAGGAACGTTCGCGCGCGTTCGGACTGATCGGCGCGATGTTCGGCTGCGGCATGGTCTTCGGCCCGCTCATCGGCTCGGTCACGTTCCTCAAGTTCGGATTCGCCGGACCGTTCCTCGCGGCCGCCGCCCTGCAAGTCGTCACGCTCGTCATCACCGCGCTCATGCTTCCCGAATCTCGGAGCAAGGCGGAGCGCGAGGACGGCGAGTCGGTCGGATTCCGCGACATCATCCAGACGCTCAACAATCCGCGCTTCCGCCCGATCCTTCTGCAGAAGGGCGCCGTCTCGATGGCGCTCTACGGCTGGTATCTGGTGATCGCGCTCTATTTCGCCGCGCAGCTCGGTTTCGGGCAGACGCAGACCGACTATGCGTTCTCGGCGTTCGCGCTGATCGGCGTCTTCATGAACGTCTTCGCGGTGCGCGGCGTCTCGGAGCGCACCGGCGACTATCGCATGGCCAACGTCGGCATCGCGTCGCTCATCGTCGGCTTCGCGTTCGTACCGTTCGTGCACAGCATCGGCGCGATGGCGGCCGTGATGGTGCTCTTCGCCTTCGGGCAGTCGCTCGCGAACTCGGGCATCACCGCGATGATCAGCAACACCGCGAACGAACGCGATCAGGGCACCGTGCTCGGCGTCAGTTCGTCGCTCGACTCCGCGGCCGGCATCCTGGCGCCGCCGATCTCGACCGGCATCTTCAGCCGCTACGGTTCGGGCTTCGCCGGCGTCGAGTCGCTGGTCTTCTCGCTGCTCGCGCTCGCGATCGGGATCTTCGTCCCGCATAAGGCCGAGACGCACAACGGCGCCCCCGCGACGGAAGCGCCGATCAGCGAGGTCTAGCGCCGCTCAGGCGGCGCTGCTCTTCTTCTTGTCGGTCTTGCGCTTCTTGCTGGCTTCGAGCGAGGCGGCCAGCACGTCCATCAGGTTGACGACCTTGGCGCGGGCCGGCGCCTTCTTCGCCTTCGGCAGTTCCTTGCCGGCGGCGCGCGCGTCGATCATGGCGAGCAGTTCGTCGCGGTAGCGATTGGTGAACTTCTCGGCGTCGAACGCCTCGACGCTCATCGTGTCGATCAGCATCTTGGCCATCGCCATCTCGGCCTCGGGCAGCGTCTCGCCGCGCGGAAGTTCGAGGGTCTCGCTCGAGACGATCTCGCTCGCCCAATGCATCAGCTCGAGCACCAGCGCTTCGCCGACCGGTTTGACGGCGGCGATGTATTCCTTCGTGCGGATCACGACGCGCGCGATCGCGACTTTGTTCGCGACCAGCAGCGATTCGCGCAGCAGCGCGTAGGCGTGCTTGCCCTGCTTGCTCGGCTCGAGATAGTAGGGCTTGTCGAAGTACATCGGGCTGATCGTATCGAGGTTCACGAACTCCAGGATGTCGACCGACTGGGTCGCCTCTGGGTTGACCTTGTCGAAGTCCTCGTCGGTGATGATGACGTACTCGCCCTTTTCGTATTCGTAACCCTTGACGATCTCGTCCCAGGGAACGGGCTTGCCGTCGATGCTGCAGGTGCGCTCGTACTTGATGCGCCCCTCGTCCTTGCCGTGGATCATATTGAACGAGAGATCGTCCGTCCGAACGGCGGTGAACAGCTTCACCGGAATCGTGACCAGGCCGAAGTTGATCGCACCGGTCCAAATCGCATGTGCCATAGCGCCGTTATATTACCACATCTGCGGCCGGCTTATCATCGCGGATACCGACGAACGTGGGCTGGCGCAGGTAGCCGTCCTTGGTCCACTCGGCGAACTTGACCTGGACCACCAGCAGGGGCTCGGCGAAGTGGGCCGGGGCGTTGGCCACGATCGGCCCATCGAAGGGCGAGTCCGTACGGGCCAGCTTCTTGAGGCCGGCCGAGATCTCGCGAAGCAGGCGGGCGTCGAAGCCGGAACCGACGCTGCCGACGAACCGGAATTTCTTGCCGACGTACGCGCCCAGCAGCAGCGCCCCGAAGCCCTTGCGGCTGCCCTGCGCGTCGGTCCAGCCGCCGACCACGAACTCTTGCTCGTTCTGGGCTTTGATCTTGAGCCAGTCGCGGGTCCGGCGCTCTTCGTATTGCGAGCCGCGCTTCTTTGCGACGATGCCCTCGAGCTCGGCCGCCTTCGCCTGGTCGAAGAGCGCGATGCCGGCACCGACGACGTGCTTCGAGTACATCACCACGCCGTCGTCGGCGATGCACCGTTCGAGCAACGCCTTGCGTTCCTCGAGCGGCTCTTTGCGCCGGTCGCGTCCGTCCGCGTAGAGCAGGTCGAACGCGACGAACGTGAGCGGGACCTTGTGCTTCCCATAATCGTGCAGACGTCCGAACGACGAGCGCCCGTTCTCGTCGAGGCTCGCGATCTCGCCGTCGACCACGATCGGCACCGACTTGAACGCGCCGGCGAGATCGGCGAGCTCCGGGAACTTCTTGAGCAGGTCCAGACCGTTGCGCGAGGCCAACGAGAGCTTGCCGCCGGCGTCGACCGTGCAGATCGCGCGATAGCCGTCCCACTTGATCTCGAAGAGCCAGCCGTCGTCGTCGAACGGCTTCTCCGCGACGCTCGCCAACATCGGCGAAGCGATCTTCGGAACCGGATCGCGCGCGGCGGCGCGCGGCTTGCCGTTACCGCGCGAGACCGGTTTCGATTGCCAGGTCCTGGCCTTCGGATCGGCCGCGATCTCTTCGATCGTCTTGCCGCTCTTCACGGACGTGGTGACGTCGGCCGCGTCGTAGCCGGGCACGACGTATTCGTCCTTATCCTTGATCAGCAGCCACGGATCGCCGTCCTCGTTCTTGTTCTTGATGCGGACCAGCGTGAACATCCCCCGCAGGCGCTTGCCGTACATGTAGAACTTGATCTTGCCGTTGGCGATCTCGGTCGCGGGATCGGTGCCCTCGGCGAGCGCGTAGGTGCCGGCGTCCCAGCGGATCACCGCGCCGCCGCCGTACTGACCCTTGGGGATATTGCCTTCGAACGCGTTGTACGCGACCGGATGGTCCTCGACGTGCATCGCCAAACGCCGCTCGCTCGTATCGAGCGTCGGTCCCTTGGGGATCGCCCACGACGCCATCACGCCGTCGGCTTCGATGCGGAAATCCCAGTGCAGACGCGTCGCGCGATGCTTCTGCACCACGAAGCGCAGCTTCTTGGCCGGCGCGGCCTTCTCGCCGCGCGGCTCCGGCGTGGCGTCGAAGTCGCGCATCGCCTGATATTTCGCGAGCGAGCCGGGCTTCTCGCCCTGGCTCGCTCGCGCGGTCTTACGGGCCGGCATACATGCCGACTTCGCGAGCTAGACTCGCGCGCCCCGTCCGGTCAGCAGGTTGAAGATCAACAGGATGATCGCGATCACGATGACCAGGTGGATCAGTCCGCCCAGATGGAACAGCGTGAAGCCGAGCAGCCAGAAGATGACCAGGATGACGATGATGGTCCAAAGCAAGCTTTTCATCAGGGCGTGCTTCCACCGGTGGTCGTCGTGGTCGTGCTGGACTTCTGCGTCGTGCCGCTATTGTCGGCGGGCTGCGTGTTCGTCGTGGTCGTGTTCGACGTGCTGCTCACCGTCCACGGATGCCACATCAAGACGGCGACGGCGATGATGA